>JACKQG010000092.1_pt1 | contig 118225 bp, 82 predicted proteins | sample 8237621 | NCBI WGS metagenome assembly JACKQG01 (sample SAMN15677084, study PRJNA649215) | marine metagenome | biome: marine; feature: Black Sea; material: saline water; isolation source: suspended particulate matter (SPM) from the Black Sea western gyre | collected 2013-06-09/2013-06-10... | reverse complement strand
TTGCTATGCTTGGCCGACCAGCGTTCGATGCACTCTTCATCGGCGTCCGGTGGTAGGAGGTGAAAGCCGAGGATATAGATGCCGCCCGGCCGAAGACTATTAGCAACACATTCGAGGTGCTGCCGCGCGGCTTCTTCGGTTGCTAAATGGCGGAACGTATTGAACGTGCAGAATGCGGCATCGACTCTGCGTCGTGGGACAAACGACGTCATGTCAGCAACGAAGGACTCGGCGCTGAGTTTCCGACGAGCGAGACGCTTCATCAAATATTCGATCGAGGGCTCGCTGAGGTCGAAGCCAGTCACATCGTAGCCGCGCGCTGCCGTCTCCACGACCAACCGCCCTCCCCCACAGCCTGGCTCGAGCAGACGCTTGACCAGGAAGTCACAGTACTTCCCGCAAGCATCTTCGATGAAGTCCGCTTCCAGTTTCGTCTCCGAACGAAAAGCGAGATCCCAATACTGTGGATAGTCGTAACAGTTCATAGTAGCCATCTCTCTCCGAGAGATGAGCCCCGTTAGCCTGGCAATCGCGTTCGATTGGATTTAGAGAAAACTACAATCGCGGGAAGGAATTGCTCGTCTTGTGGAATGAGAAGGCTACATCACTTCTTCAGTGTACCAGCAGCCCATTGAATGCCGCGCGTGAGAGTAGTGAGAAACACTTCGTCGGAAAAAGTCTCATTCGAATGGCCGTAGGTTGTGCCAAAAACGCGAGCCTTACCATACTTGCTGGTCCAGACGACAGGATGCGTCTCGCCGGTCTTCTCGCTCGTCGATCGTGCGAGGACTCTGGTGTTTGGCCAAACGTGTTCAATCACGTACAACTCGTCCATTGGAGTCTTGTAGTTGTCGGGAAAGTCTTTCATGACCGGGTGGTCGATGGCGGTGGGACGCACGGCATAGCGACTTTTGTGTTCGTGGCGGCGGCTTGTCACGCCAAGGAACTCTCGCCAATCGTCAATCTTGGCTGCGCGATAGGTGTGCATCGCACAGTGGATGACAACAGCGTTGACGCCGGATTTGTGGACCGAGGTGATCTTTCGGATGTATTCCGCGTCGGTCGTGTTAGCAAAGCACTCATTGTGAATCACAACGTCAAAGCCCTTCGCCCAGTTTTCGTTGTTGTAAAGATCGATCTGCGCATCTGTCCCCTTGCCGCCGTCATTCACGACCGTCCAGTCGACGTCGACGTTTCGATCAGCCGCAGCTTGCTTGATGGCCTTGGTTTGGAAATCGTAGTCGTGGCAACACCCGCCGGTGATGATTAACGCACGAATGGACTTCGAAGACAGATCGCCAGCACTTACGAACGATGTAATCGAGGCGACGACAAGAAGGCTGAGTACCGTTGCAGTCTTGGTCATGGTTGGAGAATCCGCGTAGATGGTGGGTTTGAAATTCGCTGGGGGCATTATGGTCGAGTTATGTGTCGGATGCGAGCGGCAGTTGAGGTCGTTGGCTACTTTGTTCCGCCAAGCGAGTAGACGTACGACTCGGTTCGGATGAAGAGCGTTCCGTTGCTAACAGCCGGCGTGGCCGAAGTCGGTTGGTCGAGCGATATGCGGGCCAACTCGTCGTACTTGTCAGTTGCGGCGATGACGACCATCACGCCGTCACGATCAATGCAGTAGATCCTCCCATCGATGCAGATCGGCGAACTGTAGAAGCTTCCGCCGATTCGCTTCTGCCAAACGATCTTGCCCGTGCTTCGATCAAGGCAAGTTGCGATTCCTTGATCACTCCACATGAACAGCCAGTGGCCATAGGCAAGCGGCGTCGGAATGTGCGGCGCTTGCCGAGTGATGTGATAGACTTCCGTTGCTGTGACCTCCGCCGCCGCTTGATCGGGCTTTACGGCGACGACATGACGAGTTCCTCCCGCGGCTCCGCTGCCAGCGATTATCAGGTCGCCAGCGATGATCGGCGAGACCAACGAGCGTTGTGATTCGCGACCGAAGACGTCGATGTGCCAATTCTGCTTGCCTGATGCCAGATCTACGCCAACGACTCCTTCGAAGCAATGCGAGAAGACGAGCTCGGCTGGTCGGCCAGTTGGCGTATTGATGCATGGCGTGGCGTAGCAGGCATGCTTGCCTTCACGGGGAACCTTCCAGTGTTCTTTACCGGTCATACGATCCAGAGCGAGTAGGAAACTAGGCTGCTTCTGGTCGTGCGCGACTACAACAAGATCATCGACGACGATCGGCGAAGTCGCTCCGCCTTGTCCGTGGGTGTATGCGCCGAGATCGTATTTCCAGACCTCTTTACCGTCGTGACCCACTGCAACCAATGGTGAAGTTTGCTTCGAGTGCCAGAGGACATAAACATGATTCGCGTCGACTGTCGGCGTACTCGAAGCGAAGCTGTTGTTCTTCTGTTGCTTGTACTTCTCGAAGGCAAAGTCCTTCGTCCAGAGTACAGATCCATTCTTTGTGTCCAGGCAAATCAGATGCCGCAAGCTGGCCGCCTCATTGCAACAAGTCACGAACAATTTATCTCCCCAAACGACGGGCGACGAATGGCCTCGTCCCGGCAAATCGGCGATCCAGTTGTAATCCTTCTCGGTCCACGTGACGGGAATCGTCTTCGCATCGCTGATTCCGGAGCCGTTTGGACCGCGGAAGCGAGTCCACTCCTGTGCGTCGAGTGGCAAAACGAACAAGGCGATGAAAAGTGCGGTCGTAATTGAAGAACTTGTTTGATTCACTGGTCATTCTTCCTGCTTTGGTTTTGCCCATGAATATCCAGGCGAGATGATTTTCATCCGTGGGTCGGCTTTGCCATCCGTGCGCGAATCAGGAATCGAAATGCCGATTGGTCGCACTACAACTGATTCGAGCTCTTCCACCCGGTTGGTTATTGCCCTGAAAGCAACCAATCGACTGCCGCATCGGCGGAAGTCTGAAGCGATGAAGAACTAGCTTGTTTCGAGCTGTTCTCCGATTTGTATGCTTGCCTAACTGTCTTGTGTAACTTGCCATTCTCGCCGCCGATCCAAAGTGCGTTCGGTGCGGACAACGCAAGAAGACTTGGCAGATCCCCGTACTTTACGGCACCAGGAAGGAAGTTGGGATCTCGATATGAGGTAACGTCTGCAAAGCGAAAGCCTTGTGTGTCGATGGCGGCTTTGTCAATTTGGCTGCCGGCGATGGCTCGGGCGGCTGCAGCGACTGGGCCAGCCCCGTTGGCGCCGATCAAGTGCAGGTGTTTGGGGGCGTGTTCATCGTTGCGAATGAAAGAGACGAGCGTGAGGATGTCGTGGACTCGGCGAACGAAGACTGTGTCGTTGTAACAGAACGTGTAAGCTGCCGCCTCACGCGGGTTCTTGACAACGGGTTGCTCGACAAGCGGTTGATGGCCGGGCAGGAATTCACCTTGTTGGAAGAGGTCGGGGGCGACGATGGAAGCGCCGCCATCAATCAAGCGGCGGACTTCACTGCGCAGTTGTCCCGAGTCGTTAAACATTCCTCGCTTGCCCGCACCGTCGGCCCAGATGACAACATCGCCGTTCCACGTCGTACCAGTCGGAAACAACGAGATGATTGGAATTTCTTCACCTTTGCTTTGGAGACGCAAGAAGTCCTCGAACAGGATGTATCCGGCTTGCTGTTGTTTGTCGACTTTGGTGCGTTGGATGTCGTCAAAGGCTGGCACATCACGTCCGATGATTGAGCGAAATGCTCCGCCGATGACTTCGCGGAACTTTCCGAGCGAGGCGGCATCTTTCGGCGCGATGGCGGCGAGCTGCTTGTCCGACTCCTCGGCCATGTATTTGGTGAGATAACGCTCGTGCTTTTCGCCGCCTTCGGGAGCGGGATGCTCGCCGTTCCACACACTGTATTCTTCGACGGTCAGCGGTTCCCAGTCCTCTTCGATGACTGGTCCGTCGATGCCAAGCTGCATGTGTTTGTTAAACCAATCGTACATCGTCGCTCGACTGACGTAGTTATAGTTGTGGGGGAAATGAGTCATCTCGCGGCAGTAGACGTTGTCTTGGGCACCGAGCATCCCGTAGAGCTGTTGCAGTTCCGGATAGCCCTTCGTCATCATCTCCTTCGTCCAGTCATTGGCCGCGGTCATGGCTTGCGGTTTTGGCGCGAAGAGCGCGGCGAGCTCGACATTACCCGAATCCACTCGGAGTAACGTGCAGTTCTCGCAAGTGCAGCCGCCCTGCATTGAGGTCGATACCATTCCGTTGGGGAAGGCAGCGATCGGTCGCGGATCGATCGCGCACAGCAGGATCGTTTGCGTGCCACCGCCACTGCCGCCTGTGACCGCCATCCGCTTGCCGTCGACGTCCGGAAGTTGCTCTAAAAAGTCGAGGCATCGAATCGAGTTCCAGGTTTGGATGCCCATGATGCTTTGCAGCCGCGACTCCGATTGCGCACTGTACAGTCCCCAGCTCTCTTTGCTTTCGAACTCGGGTCGTTGCTTGGCGAATCCATGTGCGAGTTGCCGATTGATTTGACCGCTATCGGCATAACCGAGCATGTCGAAAATGAATGTGACACATCCGATGCGTGCGAGTTGCGCACAACGAGCGAGTTTTGGAAAGCGACCAGACTTTTCGAACTTTTCGGCTCCGCTTTCAATCAGCTTGGCCATGTTGGCTTCGCCATAATCCTGCAATCGTCCGCCATGCCCGTGTGGACATAGGACAGCAGGACGCTTCACGTTCTGTTTGCCATCGTCGGGACGAAAGAGCAATCCCGTCACGAAGTGATCGGGCATGCTCTCGAAGTAAACCTTTTCGACCGTAAAGCCCGGGCGTTGCACTTTGCCGTAGATGACCGGATTCATCGGCGTCCGTTGGGGCAATGGCCAGACGCCAGTCGCAACCTTGACGCGTCGACGCAAATCGTCCGCATGTGCTTCCCAGGCTGCTGCGCTCGCAGGTACTTTGAACGGGAAGTAACCATTTAGGTCCTTTGCATCGGCGAGCCGGCTGTCGTTCGGCAATTGGCCGAGTTCGTAGACACGGAACTCTTCGCCCAGTAAGTTTGCACAACAGCAACCAACGGCGAAGGTGAAGCAGACTATGGATTGAAGCAACTTTGACGTCATATCAATTCGTCCTCGGAAAGATGTAGCAGTTGAGTAGAGTCTCGCATCGGCCAATCAATTACTGTCGCGTTTTCGTGTCGTAGTGGCTTCCAGCCGCCACCAGCTATAGACTTTTTTGGAGGCTGGAAGTCACCACTACGACCATAATTGATTGGTCGATGTCTAGTGTAGCAACTCAGCCACGCGATGGCTCGCCTGTGGTATAGGATCTTGCTTGCATGGATGCCACAATGCGAACCGATCCGAAACTTAATGTTGTTGCGAGGGAATACACGATATGGCGATTGACACGAAAAAAGTAGAGGGCCGCCGCGAGTTGCAATTCCAGTCCCTTGATGATGTGCTGGCGGACCTAGATCAGTTGGCAAGTGGTGAAGTCAAAACGCTTGGGAATTGGTCTCTCGGCCAGATTTGCGGACACCTTGCGGCTGGTATGAGTTCGGCGCTGGACGGCTCGTCGTTTAATCCTCCCTTCATCTTTCGACTGATCGGGCCGTTCATGAAGAAGAAGTTCCTTACCGGAAAGATGCCAACAGGCTTTAAGATCCCAAAGGCAGCTGAGGGGCAGTTCTTGCCGAGCAACGACGTTGAAACGGAAGCAGCAGTTGGCGAATTGCGATCGGCTATCGAACGCCTTAAAGCAGCATCAGACGCTGACTTGGTGCGGCATCCGATGTTCGGCGAGATGACCAAGCACGAAGCCGAGCAGTTTCATCTGCGTCACGCAGAGATGCATCTGAGCTTCGTAGTTCCCGCTGCTAGTTGAGCTTCGGGCGCTTTTAAGTGGCGAGCGGTTGTTGTTAGCTCCTGTTGCACAGTGTAGCAAAAGTGAGGGGTTGACAGTAAACTAAGCGACGACGGACGTCGAGCCTGCTCAGTCAGGCAAACTCATTATCGGCTCGTCAAGAGAAGTGGCAACACCAGCGATTGTGGGCGGACCGGTAAACGGCTCCGCCTTTCGTTTTTATACGCATCGACGAGGTAAGCAATGTTTTCCTTCTTCGCCAACCTGTTTGATACAACAGGCTTCCCCGATCGCTGGCATTGCGGCGACGCATGGACGACTGGACACGGGTTGCTGCATATTATTTCTGACGTAGTGATCTTCGGGGCGTATACCGCCATTCCGTTGATGTTGCTCTTCTTCATTTTCAAGCGGAAGGCGGGCTCGTTTCTGCCGGTGTTCTGGCTGTTTGCGATTTTTATTCTCGCTTGCGGTTGCGTCCACCTCGTCGAAGCGTCGATTTTCTGGGTGCCTTTGTATCGCTTTTCTGGCTTGTTGAAGGGTGTGACTGCGATTGCGTCCGTCTGGACCGTGATCGCTCTGATACCGTTGATGCCCAAGTTCTTACAAATGCGGACGCCCGAGGAGTTAGAACGAGAGATTGAAGATCGCAAAAAGGCGGAGGCCGAGGCCGAAAGAGCCAACCTTGCGAAAGGTGAGTTTTTAGCGAACATGAGCCATGAGATCCGGACTCCGATGAACGGCATTATTGGAATGTCCGAGTTGGCCTTGGAGACCGATCTTCAACCCGAGCAACGTCGCTATTTAGAGACGGTCAAGTCATCGGGAGACGCGTTGCTGAGCATCATCAACGACATTCTCGATTTCTCGAAGATCGAGGCTCACAAAATGGATCTCGAAGAGATCGCCTTTGCGTTACGCAACGACGTAGGCGATTGCATGGAACTCATGTCGTTTCGCGCACACGCCAAAGAGCTTGAAATTGCATGTCATGTTCAGCCCGACGTTCCCGACGATCTGATCGGCGATCCAGGTCGGCTGCGACAGATCGTTGTGAACCTGGTCGGAAACGCGATCAAATTTACAGAACAAGGCGAGATAGTTGTCCGTGTCTCGAAGCTGTCGGGCGATGATGATCAAGCAGAACTTCAGTTCTCCATTTCCGACACAGGCGTCGGCATTCCGCCGGAAAAACAAGCGAGAATGTTTGAAGCGTTCGAGCAAGCCGATACGTCGACAACTCGTGAGTACGGTGGTACTGGATTGGGATTGGCGATCTCGAAGCAATTGGTCGAGTTGATGGGGGGCGAGATAAGCATCGAAAGTAAGATGGGACGTGGAACGACGTTCGCGTTCACCGCCAAGTTCGATGTTCAGAAGAATCCTGTCGCGAAGCGCGACGCCGTCGAACAGGAGTTCTTACAGGGACTCAATGTGCTGGTGGTGGACGACAATGCGACTAATCGCTTCATCTTGGAAGAGATGACATCGATTTGGGGTATGAAGCCGACTGCGGTCGAGAGCGTCGACGAAGCAGTTCAAGCGATGGAGCGAGCCAAGAATGCAGGCAAGCCGGTCGAGCTTGTCTTGACCGATATGTTCATGCCTAAGCGTGATGGCTTGGAGCTAATCGAGTGGATACGAAGTCGGACAGATTTTGAAAAGGCACATGTCATCATTTTGAGTTCTGGACCGACACCGGAGCATCGTGCGCGAGCGAAGGCGTTGGATGTCGCTTCGTATCTCACAAAGCCCGTTCGACAATCAACCTTGTTCGACGCAATCGCTCTCGCGATAGGTGCGGACGAGGCTTTTACTAAGTCAGCGAAAGTGCCGGAGGACTCGATAGCTGCGGCGAGCTTCGATCGGTCGCTTCGGATTCTGTTGGCTGAAGACAATCCCGTGAACTAATTGACGGCCACGACGATGCTCGAGAAGCTTGGGCACGAGGTCGTTGTGGGGAACAATGGCCGCGAGGCCATCGAACGGTTGTCGGAGCAGGACTTTGACCTGGTCTTCATGGATGTACAGATGCCGGAAATGGACGGAATGACCGCGACCGGGAAGATCCGAGAGAGAGAGCAAGGTTCAACAGCTCACATGCCGATCGTTGCGATGACCGCTCACGCCATGAAGGGCGACAAAGAGAAATGTATTGAAGCCGGGATGGACGATTACATATCGAAACCGATCCGACGAGCAGAGTTGTCGAAAGTCCTCCAGCGAGTCGCAGAGCGTTTTCTGGCAACAAGCGAACCGACGCCCGACGATGAGTCTGATTCGGAAACTGAGGAGAGTAACGCGATGATTTTGGATGCAGTGGCATTAATGGAAGAGTGTGACAACGACAAAGACCTGCTTTCGCGGATGCTTGAAATCTACGATCGCGATTCGGCAGAGCGATTGCCTCGATTGCGCGCGGCTGTTGAAAGCGGTGATGGCGAGGCGGTAAAAGCAGAAGCTCATGCATTGAAGGGAGGAATTAGTACGTTCTTCGCTGGCCAAGCCTATGAAACGGCGTACAAATTAGAAACAATGGGTGGCGACGGCGATTTGAGTGAAGCCAAGGCAGATCTCGCGACGTTGGAGGATCAATTGCGAGTCTTACGGCAGCGACTCGGTGATTTAGTCATTTCGTAAATTGAATCCACACGGACAATATCGAGACTGTCGAATGGCGGACGAAGAAGACGATAAACGCCTCGCTGGCGCACCGATTCAAATTGACCAAACGATGGACGCTCAGTTCGTTGTGAATCAGTTTGGAGAAACGGTTGGCTATACGTCGACCGCCGGCTCTAGTCCTTCGATGAGCCGAAAATCTGACATCAGCGTTCCCGATCACATCGGTCGTTACGAGATCCGCGGAATTCTTGGTCGAGGCGCCTTCGGAGCCGTCTATCGGGGATACGATAACCAATTGGACCGCGAAGTCGCGATTAAAGTGCCGCTGCTAGATGCAAAGGAGGCACCGGAAGAGAACTTTCTCGGTGAGGCACGCCAGTTGGCGCAGCTAACACATCCGAGCATTGTCACGGTTCACGACGTCGGAATTGAGAACGATCTGTGCTACATCGTATCGGAGTATTTGGTCGGACAGGATCTTAATCATTGGATTAAGGGCCGTGAACTGTCTTGGCAAGACGCTGTTGGCATTGTCGTGTCACTTCTTGAGGCTCTGGACACAGCACACGCGAGCAGCACCGTCCATCGCGATGTTAAGCCTGCCAATATCATCATGACAAAACGCGGTGATGACTTCGTCCCGGTGTTGGTCGACTTTGGATTGGCGGTCAGCGAAGTTACTACGGGCACGAATCTGGGCCGGCGTGGACGGATCGCGGGGACTCCGAACTACATGGCACCGGAGCAAGCACGTGGCGAAGGACATCGGATCGATGGGCGTACCGACATTTATGCGGTGGGAGTGATCCTGTATCGCATCTTGAGCGGTCAACTGCCGTTTAAAGCGCCGAGCGTCTCCGACTTGCTCGAGGTAGTCATCAAAGACGAACCAACGCCACCACGCCAGTTTGTTCGTAGCATTCCGAAGGAACTGGAGCGAGTCTGTCTCAAGGCGATGGCCAAGCAGATTTCGAATCGATACACAACGGCAGCCGATATGGCTGAGGACTTGCGCTCGATGTTGAAGGCCGAGACGAATCGGCTGGCTTCCCAAAGCGTTCCGACCAAAACGAGAGACAGCATCGCAACACGCGATGTCACCAAGATCCTTATCGCCGATGACCATGAGCTTAGTCGTTTTAAGCTCGAGAACGATCTAACCAAGTGGGGGCACGAAGTTACCAGCGCGGAAGACGGTGAGGAAGCGCTGGAGCTATTTAAGAGCGGCGAGTTTGCCATTGTCATCACGGATTGGATGATGCCTAAGCTTGATGGGCTTGAACTCGTCCGGAAAATTCGCGAGACGGAAACGTCCGACTACGTCTACATCATCATGCTCACTGCAAAATCAGAGAAGCACGACATCGTTGCGGGGATGGGGGCCGGGGCGGACGATTTCTTGTCGAAGCCATTTCATCGAGATGAACTTCACGTTCGATTGCGGGCCGGCACGAGAATCACCAAGCTCAATCGAGAGCTGAACGAGACGAACCGTCGGCTCCAGCGAAGTCAAGAGGCGGCGGCGCAGATTCAGCAGTCATTCTTGCCAGCGAAGAAACCAGTTGTCGAAGGCTATGACTTTGCTTGGGATCAGCGACCCACTGGCGAGTTAGGGGGCGACATGCTGAATGTGTTTCGCCTGGACGAGAAACATGTCGGGCTTTACGTTCTGGATGTGACTGGTGATGGTGTGCCAGCGACACTGTTGGCCACAACGCTCAGTCGTGTTTTGTCCCCTGCTTCCGATCCGCAATCGATACTAGCTGAACGCGACGATGACACGAACGTTCGGCTGCGAACACCTCGAGAAGTTGCTTGTGAGTTAAATCGTAGGTTTGGTCGGCAGGAAGGAAAGCAATTCTTTACGCTGCTTTATGGAGTGTTAAATATCGACACAGGTGAGTTCTCTTTCACTAGTGCTGGTCACACTCCACTGCTGTATCAACGTCAAGGTAGTTCACCCACGATGGTTGATGTCTCTGGATTCCCGATCGGCATGGTTCCCGACAGCGACGACTTCAGCGAGAAGAGCCTTGTATTGGAGTCAGGCGACCGATTGCTAATTTCCTCAGACGGCCTCACCGACGCGATGCGAGATGACGGCGAAGTTTACGGCGCGGCGAGATTGCTCGAGTCGTTGGCACAGCACGGCAGCGATTCGATCGAAGAAACGACTGCTGCCTTGATGGCTGACCTCGACGATTTCCGTGGTCACGTGCCTCCAAGTGACGACAGCTCGATCCTTGGCGTTTCTATGGTGTGAGCAAGGATTGATTCGCTATTCGACAGGGCCCCAAATCTGTTTAAGCAATGCGAACATCGCTGGATCGTGCTCGTTGAGTTCGGCTCTTACGAACGGATAGAAATCGTTCATGCCGAAATACGCTTCGGTGGACTCAGCAAAATACTCTTTGTGGTTGCTTAGGCCGTAGTGTCGGACTGTTTTGCCCGTATAAAGCAGAACCTCCTCATAGATGCCCTGCTCTTTGGCGGCGTCAAACACTTTGATGACTTGTGGGTTATCAAAGCTCAAGACTTGATCGTGATAGGCGTGCGCCAACTCGTGTAGTACGACGTACGGATGCTTCGCCCAAGTACGAGCCTCGAAGAGATGTCGAGCTTGTGGGATGTGGACATGCTTTACCAACCGTGGGTCATGCTTGTGCGCGAGCAGCCAGCCGCGATCGGGATGATACTGCATGGACTTTAGCTCTGGATGTTCGAACTCAAGCCAAATCCGTAATTCCTTCAGCTTCATCAAGCGATCTTCTGGGACAATGTACGAGATGCGTTGTAGGTGATTGGCGAGAGCTTTCAACGCTCTGTCACCGGTCGCTTTGTGCTCGCCAGACAAAAGCTGAGGGTCCACCGCGACCGTCCAACCTTCGACTTGCGTCTCAACGGGATCGAAGAACGAGACGCCGTCCTCGGCTTGAACTGCGGGAGCGACGATCCCGATGAGCAATAGGCAACGTAACGAGTACCGCATGACTTATGGTTCCTTCTAATTCGATAGCTTGAGGATCGCTTCGCCGAACGCTTTGCCGATTTGAGAGTAAGTCCGGACGCTACCTAGGTAATGGAATGGATAGTCTGATCCAATTTTCTCCCACTCTTCGAAGTGCTGTTTCCATCCCTTCTTGAACACGGCGTTGGCTTTCGTGTCCCAAAATTGATCCGTCTTCACCACGGCGACGTTGCCCTTGAACTCCGGATAGTATGCCGCATTTGCTTGTGCCATCTTAAACGCGTCTCGGCGAGGGTTTGGCTTCTCATCGTCCACACCTCCGACACCCAACTGGCCGATTACGAAGGGAAGCTTTGGCGAGCCGAGATCTTTCCGGACATCTTTGATAAAGTGAACCATGTTCTCTTCGTAGGCGAGCACATAGTCGGGATTGACCATGTCGTTCCAGCCTTGGAACCACACGAATCCCGCCAGTTCGTATCCTTGGTTCTCGTACTCGGGGAAGTGCTCGTCGAGGTTTGCCAGTGTGTTTTTGACTTCATCGAGCATCTCGCGGTAGTAAGTCCCGAATGACGACTTGACTTCGCTTATCGTTGTATCGGGTTGTCGCTTGCGTTTTTGTTCGAGCAGTCGATCCAAAATCTTCGGATCTGCTTCGCCGGCACTTGGCGAACGAAAATCTTGGTACAAACTCTTACCGCCCCACGCCGTCTTAATGATTAGCACTTGTTCGTCGTAGCGATCTCCAACGACATTGCCAAACTCCAATTCCGGTCCGATACGGCCAGGGCTTCCGTAACCCACTGTCAGTTTCCCTTTGCGATCCAGAAACTTGATCCACACATCGTCACGTTCGACCCATTTGCCATTGCGTTGAAGGTGCTGAAATTCGGACCTTGTCTCGGGCTGAGCGATTTGATGTTCAAGTAGCGAGACCTTCCCTTTGCCCTCCATATTCGATTGACCCGCCAGGATGAAAACTCTTACTGGTTCAGCCGCGTGTAACTGATGGAGACGCGGGGCAGGCGATCCGGCAGCGGCGATCGACACCAGCATGATGAACTGCCAGGAGGCTTGTCTTGACATATTGAAGGTTTCCTAGGGCGGGGTGATCGGTAAAGTGCTTGGCCCGTTTGCACCGTGAGGCCCGTTTGCACCGTGAGGATAGTCTGCGTTGATGGTTGAATCCAGCCGCCACCGTAGACGCTCCGTCATGCTCAGACAATCTCGTCATGGAATCTGGTACGCTTTTCAGACGCGTGTTAGTCTGGTTAGACGATTCCCTCGCACATTCAAGATTCACCTGCGACAACTATGTCGATAAAATTCGCTTGCGAACATTGTGGAAAGCGGCTGAAAGTCAGCTCAAAGCAGGCGGGCGTTCGCGCGAAGTGCCCAAAGTGTAATGGGAAGTTCAAAGTCCCCGAAGTGAGCGACGAGGAGTCGGAGCAGACAGACGACGTCAGCGGCGATAGTGACTCTGCGGGCGATGATCCGGCCGCAGACGAAGCAAATCCCTACGCCGAGTTTGTCGTGTACGATGACGAAGTCGAGTGGCACTACGAATCGGATGATGACGAGTACACACCGCAGCTTTCAACGGCGACGGACTTGGATCGCGTCGCCGTGCCACGCCGCGTTTTGTACGCTCAAGGCATCTTGCTCGCGGTCGTTGCTGTGATTTCTTTTATTCTCGGCACGATGGTGGCTGGCGATCGGACAAAAGAGACCGCGATCGTAGCTGCCGTTCCGTGCGAGTTATCGGGCGAGGTCGTCTATGCCACCGGAGGCGGACGAAGTTTGCCAGATGAAGGCTCGGTCGTGATTGTCCTCCCAACAGATCAACGCCCCGCGCCGACAGCTAAAGCACCCGTCGAAGGCCTCCGACCAGGCGATCCCATTCCGCGCGGTGACAGCGACAATCTGCGGATCATACAATCAATCGGTGGGGCGTACGCCCGGACCGATGCGGCGGGCAAGTATCAGCTAACGGTTCCAGACGGCGGGCGATACTTTGTTTTGATCGTTTCGAAAAACAGGTATCGCGGCGGTGACGAGGAACTCGACAAAGTCGACATCGCACAGCTGGGACGGTACGTCCAACCACCGACCGAGTTGCTGGGCGAGAGTCGCTACGAGTGGCGGGAACTTTTGATTCGCAAGAACGAATCGATGGATTTCACCTTTTGAACTGATTGGTCGTCGGGTCACAAGCCGCTTGTAGCAGGGTGCGCAATAATTCGAGTGTTGTTGTCCGTCCGAAGTCTTGACGACTTCGGCTACCAGGTGCCCCAGCGATTCATTACGCGATGCACGGCGCTGCACAGTGCATCGAGTTCCCTATCGCTGATCGTTAGCGGCGGCGTCATGTAGACGATATCGGAGAAGGGCCGCAGCCAAACTCCTTCGGCCACTAGCGCGGCGCGCAATCGCTCCAAGTGATGAAGTTCCGCGACCTGAACGACGCCGACCGCTCCTTTAGTTCGCACGTCGACGACGCCCGCCAATGCACGGCACGGTTCGAGTCCTTTGGCGAGCCCCTTCTCGATCTCGGCAACTCTTGCCAGTCGCGGTTCGGATTCAAAGAGATCCAGTGAGGCGTTCGCGGCGGCACATGCAAGTGGGTTGGCCATATAGGTTGGCCCATGCATCAGCGCACCGCCTGGATCATCGGACCAGAATGCGTTGAATACTCGATCAGTCGCAATTGTCGCGGCGATTGACATCGTACCCGCGGTCAAGGCTTTGCCGACGCACATGACATCAGGCACGATCGACGCTTGTTCACAGGCAAACATTGTGCCCGTCCTCCCGAAGCCCGTTGCGATTTCATCTGCGATTAACAGTACGTCGCAGCGATCGCAGAGTTGGCGCAGACGCGAGAGAGACTCTGGTGGATGAAACTTCATGCCGCCTGCGCCTTGAATCAGCGGCTCGATAATTACGCCCGCCAACTCGTCGCGTCTCTCGCCTAGAAATCGCTCGAGTGCGTGGAATTCCTGTTCGGTGTGCGGAACGCCATGTGTGAACTGTTCGAGCAAGAAGCCTTTGAAATGTGCGTGCATACCGTTGACGGGATCACATACCGACATGGCACCAACGGTATCGCCGTGGTACGCGTGGCGAAACGAAAGAAACTTCGATCGCCCCCTGACGCCCTGATTCAACCAAAACTGTACAGCCATCTTTAACGCAACTTCAACAGCAACAGAGCCCGAGTCGCAAAAGAAGACACGATTGAGATCACCTGGCAACAGCTTGGTCAAACGGGTCGCGAGACGTAGTGCGGGCTCATGATGCACACCGCCAAACATCACATGCGGCATTCGATGTAACTGTTCGGTTACCTTGTCGACGATGTGTGGGTGGTTGTAACCATGACAAGCCGTCCACCACGAAGCCATCCCATCGATCAGCCGCGTGCCATCTTCCAGCACGAGACAAACGCCTTCAGTCCGCACGACCGGAATCGGCAGCGGCGCGGTCTTCATCTGAGTATATGGACTCCAGATGTGTGACACGCCGGCTTGCTGCCATTCGGGAGTTTCGCCCGAGTGCAGTTGAGTGACGGCGGATTGGTCATTGGTCATTGTAATTTGGTCATTCCTTTAAGCTCTCCGCTTTCCGCTCTCGGCTCCCCACCTTACAATCCCCATCATACTGATTCGTTTCCGCCGAAGGAGCCCGCTGTGTTTCGAGTGACTCGCGAGATCGACTTTTGTTACGGCCATCGCTTGTTGAATTACGACGGCAAGTGTCGCTACTTGCATGGGCATAACGGGCGAGCCGTCATCTCGATCGAAGCGGAAACACTGGATGATCGCGGGATGGTGCTTGATTTCTCGGACATCAAGAAGGTCGTCAGCACCTGGATCGACGACAATCTGGACCACCGAATGCTCCTGAACCGAAACGATCCGATGGTGCCCGTGTTGGAAGAAATGGGTGAGCCCATGTACCTGTTGGACTCAAATCCCACCGCCGAGAACATCGCCAAATTAATCCATGAGTGCGCTCTAGAAAACGGATTTCCGATCGTCGAGACGCGGCTGTGGGAAACGCCCCGCTGTTTTGCGACCTATCGTGGCTAAGGGGCCTCCGCGTGGACGCTGCCTCCGCGGGGGCATTTCGAGTTTGTACTGTGCGTATTAACCCAAGCCAGGACGGGCTTGTGACCGCCGAATCAATGCCGCGTTGTTGCATTGGTGGCGTGAGTTAGGGACGATAACCAGAAGAAGTGTAACTGCTCAAGGTTTGTCCGAGAGAATCGTACTATGAATCGTTTTGCGCTGGTCTGTGCGTTCCTTCTGCTATTCCCAATCTTCGCAATGGGAGATGAAAACGTAACAATCGACACGAGTCGCGGCGATGCGATGATCGCCGAGTACTTTCGTGTCGAGACGGCTCGACTACAGGACGCGTGTTTGGCTGAGATCCAGTCCGCGGATGATTGGCGGGAGAGCAAGCAGCAATACCGCGATGAACTCTTGGAGATGTTGGGGCTTGACCCGCCACCAGAGCGAACGGATTTGAAGCCCGTCGTTACTGGCAAGGTCGATCACGACGAGTTCACGGTCGAGAACATTCAGTTTCAATCGCGGCCTGGTTTGTATGTCACGGGCAATTTGTATGTGCCGAAAAACGTCGCGGGGAAGCTGCCGACGATTCTTTATGTTTGTGGCCATGGACGAGTCAAGAAAGACGGAATCAGCTATGGCAATAAGACGCACTACCAGCACCACGGTGGCTGGTTCGCTCGTAATGGCTATGTTTGCCTGACAATTGATACGCTTCAACTTGGCGAGATCGAAGGCATCCATCATGGAACATACAGCCACGATCGATGGTGGTGGTTGAATCGAGGCTATACATCGGCTGGTGTCGAGGCGTGGAACTGCTTGCGAGCACTGGACTACCTGGAGACAAGACCTGAAGTCGACGCGTTACGATTCGGAGTAACCGGTCGCAGCGGTGGCGGAGCGTACAGTTGGTGGATTGCGGCCTTGGACGAGCGAATAAAGTGTGCCGTGCCGGTCGCAGGGATCACGGATCTCCAGAACCACGTCGTGACCGGCTGTGTCGAAGGCCATTGTGACTGCATGTACATGGTTAATACGCATCAGTGGGACTACGCAAAAGTAGCCGCGTTGGTCTCGCCGCGACCGCTGCTGATCAGCAACACCGATACGGATGGCATCTTTCCGCTCGACGGCGTTTATCGAACGTTCGAGAGTACTCGGCGTATCTATTCGTTGCAAGGTGCGGCGGACCAAGTTGCGTTGAACATTACGGCTGGTGGCCACAAGGACACGCAAGAGCTGCGAGTTCATGCGTTTCGTTGGTTCAACCAGCACCTGAAAGGCGACGACTCGTTGATCGAGAAGACCGCCGTCAAGTTCTTTGAGCCAGAACAACTCAAAGTATTTCAAGAGCTACCAAGTGATGAGATTAACACGAAGATCGACGAGACTTTTGTGATGCTCGCAAATTCTGAATTGCCCGCCAGTAATGACGAATGGGCCAAAGAGCGTGACGCTTGGCGAGCTTCGCTGCAGGAGAAGTGCTTTGCCGGCTGGCCCAAAGATGCGCAATATGCTGATTCGCGCGAAGTGTTCAATGTCGTTAACGATGGTGTACGCTTTCGAGCGATTGACTTTACCAGTCAGGAATCGATTGAATTGCGGCTGTATATCGTCGAGCGAGCTGAGTTAGACCGACGAGACTTGGTGGTGTTGAATGTGCTCGATGCCAAAGGCTGGAACGAGTTCCTGGCAGAAATGCGAGTTGGTTTCGAGAAGCAACTCGACGGCGAGACGCTTCCCTCGGGCGACGCGGCGACATTCAAGCAGACGCAGCGGATGCTCAAGTCGACGGCTTGGACGATGGCGTACGTTGCTCCCCGCGGCATCGGCCCGACCGCTTGGGATCAAAGCGCGAGGAAGCAAACGCAGCATCAACGGCGATTCTATCTGCTTGGCCAATCTTTGGACGGAATGAGAGTTTGGGACGTGCGTCGTGCCGCGCAATCGCTCCGTGCCGTCGAAGGCTTCACGGACGTGCCGCTGTGGTTGCAAAGCGAACGTCAGATGGCTGGCGTCGCGCTCTACGCTTCGCTCTTCGAGCCGGAAGTAACGCGGCTGGATCTGCATGATCTACCCCGATCGCATCGCGACGGTCCCTTCTTCCTCAATGTGACTCGCTTTCTGGATCTGCCTCAAGCACTTGCGATGGCTGCAGAGCGAAGCCGAATTGCTTTGTATGGCGACGATCCGGCAGCTTGGAACTATGCAACGCAAGTTGGTGAGCTGCTGAATTGGGATTCGAAGCAGTTGCAGATTCGCAAGCCGCTTGCGGATGATGCCGAGTAGGAATACGATCGCTTCTTGATTGAGCGTTCTTCTTCCTTCAGCCTTCTACCCTCCTCCTTCTTATGCATCCCTGGATCGCCGACCGCACTCGCGCCTTCGATAGCAGCGGAATTCGCAAGGTCTTTGACCTCGCCGCCCAGCTGAAGGATCCCATCAACCTATCAATCGGTCAGCCTGACTTCGATGTTCCGCAGCCGGTCAAAAATGCGTGCATTGATGCGATTCAGACCGGAAAGAATGGCTACGCATTGACGCAGGGGATGCCTGTTCTGCGCGATAAGTTGCAGCAGCAGGTCAACGGCGAGTACGGTCAGTCTGACCGAAAGGTCTTTGTAAGTTCCGGTACAAGTGGCGGCCTGGTGCTGACCATGTTGTCGTTGATCAATCCGGGCGATGAAGTGATCATCTTCGATCCTTACTTTGTCATGTACACGTCGCTGGTCCAGTTGGCGGGCGGCGTGCCCGTGATGATTGATACGTATCCAGACTTTCGTATCGATCTCGATCGTGTGGCGGTCGCGATCACACCCAAGACGAAGGCAATCTTGGTCAACAGCCCTGCCAATCCAACCGGCGTCACAGCGACAGAAGCAGAACTTCGAGGCCTCGCTGAACTGGCCGCCGAGCGGAATCTTGCGCTCGTCTCGGACGAAATTTATCGGTCGTTTATTTACGATGAAGAGTTTACATCGCCGACCAAGTTCAACGACCAGACGATCGTTATCGACGGCATGTCCAAGAGTCACGCGATGACCGGATGGCGGCTTGGTTTCGTGCATGGTCCGTCTGAAGTGATCGAGACGATGATCAAGCTGCAACAATACACCTTTGTGTGCGCTCCGCAGCCAGCTCAGTGGGCCGGTGCGGTTGCGATGGAAATAGATATTAGCCAGCACGTCACGGAGTATCGCAAGAAGCGGGATATGCTCGTTGACGGACTGTCCGATCATTACGAAGTGACTCGTCCGGGAGGAGCGTTCTACGTTTTTCCGCGAGCCCCCCGGGGCAAAGGTTCGGAGTTTGTTGCCAAAGCGATCGAGAACAATCTGCTAATCATTCCGGGCAACATTTTCAGTCAGCATGACACACACTTTCGCATCTCGTACGCTGCCGATGATCGAGTCATCGAACGCGGCATCGAAGTATTGCGCAAGTTGGCTAAGCCCTAAGGCACTACATGTTGCGCCGTGTGAACGTCCCCGTGCGCGAGATGTTCTTGAAGGGCTCTCGCGTCACGTCCTCGTCCAGATCAACCGGCGCAGTCAATCTTTCACGATCGTTTGACGCGGCACGTTCTGCTCATCGAACGGGGTGTAAAAACGCCACAACAAAAGGACTAGGGGAAGTTGAAACAAAGGGATCAATAAGATATACGGCGCGTCGAACGAGTGGTGCAGTCCTACCGAGATACCGATACCACCAAGGACAAACTTTCCGCGCGTCAGGTCGTTGAGTCGCTCGACCGAGCAACGCAACTTGCCGCAATTTCAACAGTACCTATTGTCCAGACGAAATGATCGGTTCACTACCGATTCACCACAATGTGGACAGTTAGCGGCCAATTGTAGTACGGCATGCGTTTCAGATGCGAACGAGTTTACCTGTGCGGCACTTAACTGCCCGACAATGATTCCGATACGTTTGGTCGGCCAGTTGCTCGCTTTTTACCGCGTCGTAATTGATGGCCGGCGTCGATCGCTTCTTGTTCATTCAGATATAGAATCAGGTCTCGCGGCGAGCGGTCATAAATCTCTTTCCACTCGCCGATGTTTGCAGTGTACTTCTTTGTCGAGCTGCGGCTGACAATTCGCGGTTCGTATTCAAAGTCGCAGTAGACGCAACGGACTGTCAGCGGTTGTTCGTCGACGATCCAGAACTTGGGGATTACGTAGCGAGCCTCGTTTTCCTGCCGCGTCACGCATTTGGCGTTTGTGCAACGTAAGCCTTGAGCGTTCGAGTAGAGCGGGTAGCGAGTTTCGCGACTTTGCGACAGCAATGCTGGGAACAGCTCCAGCAGGCTGGCGATCAATGCCATCCGCACGGGCACGCCGTACGCGGCTTGCTTGAAGTAGACGCCACGAGGGTCCTCGTCCAGGTCGTAGCTCAATTCGTCGACTCGGGGCAGCGGATGCATCACCTTCGTTTGTCGATAGCGTTTATTCTTCATCATCGCGGCATCAATTGCTGGATACTCCTCAGCACTGTCCGACTCGTGACGCTCTTTTTGAAACCTCGTCGCGTAGAAGAAGTCGACGCTTTTCATTTCGCGAAGCTTTTGACGTTGTTCCAAACTGAGCTTGAACCAGACGTCGGCCTCCTCGCCCGTCCACAATGTTCGTTGATGAGGGCCTTCGGGAGTGACGTAGACAAACTCGGGGAAATCTTCGCTGGAGAGATCTTCGACTTCCTGCTTGCGGAGTAAAAGGCAGCCGTAGTCGCGCGCCAACCGCTGCTTGACGTGATCGGGCAAGTCGCATCCGGGCGCGTGCGAGGGAATGATCCTCGCGCCGAAACGGGCCAATGCGTAAACCAACGAGTGGACCGTGCGTCCATGCTTTAGGTCGCCTCGCAACTCAATGGTGACATCTTTGAACGAGAGGTCGGCGTTCTTCTGTTTCTGACGATGCGCGGCACGAAGCGTGTACAGGTCGCACAGCGTTTGTGTCGGATGTTCGTGTCCGCCATCGCCCGCGTTAATGACCGGTAGATCCGTGTAGTCGGTCGCAACTTGAGCCGCTCCTTCATGAGAATGGCGGATGACGACGATGTCTGAATAATTCTCTACCACTCGGACAGTATCGGCAATGGTTTCGCCTTTTGAAGCCGAGGACGAAGTCACTTCGGCGGACGAGATGACTTGTCCGCCGAGCCGCAACATCGCCGATTCGAATGAAAGACGCGTGCGCGTGCTGGGTTCGTAGAACAAAGTCGATAGAATGAAGTCGCGGGCGAGCGTTCGGCGACCGCGAACTCGGTGCGGCTTGCCCGTGGTCGCCATTTCGTCAAGGAAGCGATCGGCCAGTTCAAAAATCGCCTCGATTTCGTCGTTATCAAGGTCTTCAATCGAAACAAGGCTACGCGTCATGTGCAGCGACTCAAATCTTCGGAGAGGCGTGATCAGCTTAGTTCCCGCTGATTGTATCCCAGTTGATTGTAACACCGCGCAACGGTGTCACAAGCCGCGTTGCGGACGGTAACGAATCATGGCAGATAGGCCCATCATTGTGCTGTTGAGCGAGTCGCCACAGCGGGAGCGACGTTGGAAAGAACTACTCTCTGGATTCACATGCAAGGTGATTCATGGAGCGGATTTGGCCGCGAATCGTTCGTCGATCGATATCTTCATTGCCGACTGCCAGAGCCAAATCGAAGTCAATTCTTTGGGCGAGGGTGCTTCTGGGATTCATGGAGTCATTGGTATCGGGGGCAATCTGGCAGCCGATGTCGCGATGCCCGATGAGCCAACCGAGCGTGAATTGCAACTCGCTTGCGGCTTGTTGTTCGAAATCGTTCAACTTCGGCGCGAGCGTGCGGCGAGTCAGCAGACGCAACAGAAACTGACAGAACTTGCCGAGCTCGATGCTTTGACCGGACTCGCGAATCGCCGCGCCTGGAATTCGGAATTGGCTCGCCGTATGCAACACGCTTGTGGCGAAAGCGAAGGTGTTTGCTTAGCGCTGTTCGACTTGGATCATTTCAAAGAAGTAAACACGGCGCACGGCTATGCGGCGGCTGACGAAGTATTACGACAGACGGGGATCGCTCTCAAGGCAAGTGTGAGATCGGGAGATCTCGTTGCCCGTATTGGTGGGGATGAGTTTGGCGCGTTGCTCGCGAATATCTCGGTCGAACGAGCAGAAGCGGTCGTCGAACGAATTCGTTCGAGCATCGCATCGGCACTCAAAGAAGCTGGAGCCGTTGTTGTGACTGCAACCGCAGGTTTTGCGATTCAGAATCAGCACGACGATTCGGAGACGCTCTTCGCTGTCGCGGACAACAATCTCCGAGCGGGCAAAGTCAGAGGGCGGAATCGAACGGTCGCTAGCACGCAGTAAGGTCTACTTCTCGATTTCTTTTCACTTCGTCTCAACTTCATAGTCGGCAATGCCGATGATTCCGGCATTAACGATTGCGCAGACTAGGGAGGCGTCTGGGTCTGGCGTTCATTCTTTCCATGAATGGAGCAACAGAAAATGCATCGCCGTCACCTCCTGTTCATCTCTCTGGGTTGCTTGGCAACCACCGGTTGCACAACGCTGACTCCGAGCCTCGGGGAAATATTCGCCGTCAGCGGCGACCAAGCCGCTCAAAGGTCAAAGAGCCCAGAGTTCGCGAGCTCGGAACTGGCACCACCACCTGACGTTCCCTCGTTTGTCGTCGAGATGCGCGGAGCAAACAACGAGTCGCAAAAGTTCAAGCGACCGTTGACCGACGACGCAACGTATGTCCAAGGTGTCCTAACGCAATCAAACGCGAGGAAGCACTTTGGTCGAGTAAAGATCGAGTTGTGGCGTCCTCGACCCGATGGGCATGGTTATCACAAGATCAATATCCAGTATGACCGCAAGGCGAAAATGGTGCTTCCGGAGTTCGACTATGCGATCCACGAAGGTGATCGACTGATTTTCATGGAAGATGATAGAAGCGTGCTTGATGATATGCTCGAATCGATCACAAAGTGAAACCGTCGGGTGTCGGCGTCAGCCGCACCATATTGCTCAATTCTGATGGTGCGGCTGACGCCGACACCCGACACGGAATGCTCGACCGCGCTCACGTCGCAACTCGCCATCGACTGTTGAACAGCCAGACCATGATCGATAGCAAGATCAGGTTCATCGCGACCGTGAAGCCTCCATAAGCACCAAATAGCGGCCAATTGCCTTTTACCGCCTCGTCGTTGTCTCCTGGGACCAAATCCATGTCGAGCGGTATTGCGAACGAAGCTGCGAACGGACTCGTGACGCCTGCCCACTCGACGTACTCGGTCGCAGGATGTGACGAGTAAAACACCGTTGCGAAGAAATTTACGGCCAACGGCACGCAGAACAGAACGATGATCACCAGATAGGAGCACATCAAGCTCGTCGACGTCTTCTGGAATAAGACCGAGCAGAACAACGCGATAGTCGCCGTCGTGACGCAAGTCAGCAGAACGATCGAAAGGTAACCTGCTACGCAGTGTAGGTTCGTCCAATACGACGACACCATCAAGCATGCTAACAGCACTGGCCACAGCAGAAACATCGTCAACACGGTCGACACGCGCAATCCAGCGATGAGCTTGCCCGACAGAATCTGCCACGGAGTGATCGTCGTGGTCAACAGAAGATCCAACGTCTCGCGTTCGCGCTCGCTCGTCACACTACCGGCAGAAAACACGGGGCCGACCAGAACGTTGAACAGAACGACATAGCTGATATACCACGCCGCATATTGAGACCAGATATAGAGGCATACTGCCATCAGCGGAATCGCCAGCACCATGCTGACTTGGATCACCAGCCGCAGCATCAACGTACCTTGGCTAAAGATCTCACTGCGAATCTCTTTGTCGTAGACGGGATTATTGCCATCTTCCAACAAGTCGTCTCGTTTGCCCGGCGCGAACAGTCGATCCGGAAACTGATCTCTCTGAATGACTAGGCCGACCGCCTCCTGCGCTTCAACTTCGAGGTCAACCACTTCGTTCCCCTCGCTGCCGACATCCGGCGGGTGCAGCAGTCGCGAAGAAGTGTTCGCTAGTAACGCGACACAAATCGCGAGTCCCATAATCGGAAAGACAGTGACGGTAAGTAAAAGTCTCAACGGGCCGAAATCGGAGAGCAACCACCACGTAAGTACGCCGATCAACGCCAGCGGGAGGATTAGTAAGTAGGACACGACAAGCGACGCGGACGTCCGTTTGAAGAAGCTGCTGCACGCAACACTAATCGCGCCAAAGGTGATCACTGAAATGATGAGTCCAAGATAGGCCGCCAACACTTCATACAGCGAAACGCCTCCGAGCGGGAGGCACAGCATCACGATGGGTAACGAAGCGAAGACAAGCACCGCGAGATGGGTCAACGAGGCCACCATTTTTCCAATCACGATGGCCCCGGGGCGCAAAGGGCTGGCCAGCAGCATCTCGTAGGTTTTGCGTTCCTTTTCGCCAGTGATCGTACCGGCCGCAAAGCTGGGAGCCATCATCGAAGCCAGGATGTACTGCCCCAGAAAGAACATGTCGACCAGTTTGCGGGCGTCGGACGGATTCTCAGTCAGGTCGAGCCGGGAATCTTGTGGCCAAGCAAAGTAAACAACGGTTGCGAGCAACGCTTGATATAAGAATAGCAGTACAAAACCGCGTGGCATCCGCAGATTAACCAGCAATTCTCGCTGTAGAACCGGATTCTCGAAGACGTACATGGCTCCCCAGTATGAAAGCGTCCCCACGATGACTGCGTACAGTGTAGCGCGGTGCCAAATGGCGAGCAACTGCCCTGCGGGCTCGTCCGGAATGGTATCTAGCGGCGATAATCCGATGGTACCACCGAAGGATGTTGCGCTTGCATTCTGGGGCAGGCGAAGCGATACTTGCTCGGGCAGTCGGGGGGGCGGCGGCTTGTGTAACACAACCGTGAGGGAACTTTGGGATGACCCCCGCAAAGCACACCACACCCCGAGAGCTTTGGGATCAAATTCGCGCGAAACGTCGCGAATCTTGGAAGAGTGGAAAGTGTGTTCGCGTTGAGACGATTGTCAAGCAACTGCCGGCTCTCGCGTTGGACCCGAACGTCCTGGCAGAAGTTGCCTTCCAAGAGTTTTGTCTCCGCGAAGAGCAGGGTGAAGAACTTCAATCGGATGACTTCATCACCCGTTTTCCAACCTGCTCCGACGCACTGACGAAGTTGTTCGCGAAGCACCTTGATATTGCGTCGGGAGGTTCGGGAGTCACGGACACGGTCGAGTTTCCTTCAGCCGGATCGACTTTCGCGGGAATGCGCGTGCCGGAAAGCGAGGCCGTCGAGGCGGAGCGGACTGGTAAAGGCAAGCGGTTCGGTCGTTATCTGGTCGTTGATCAGATTGGCCAAGGCGCGATGGGCGTTGTTTATCTGGCGCGTGACACGCGGCTCGATCGCCCTGTCGCCTTAAAGTTGCCGAAGTTTTCGACAGATGCCGTCGAAAGTGGTTTGCGAGCTCGCTTCTATCGCGAAGCCCGCGCTGCGGCAGCGATCGATCATCCGAATATCTGTCCGGTTTACGATATCGGTGAAGTTCGTGGACAGGACTTCATCGCAATGGCATATGTCGCTGGGCCGACGCTCGAAGCGATGACTCATGAAGGTGGCCGGATTGAACTCCTCGAAGCGTGTCAGATTGTTCGCGATGTCGCGTTAGCTCTTGATGAGTGCCATCTGCAAGGCGTGATTCATCGAGACATCAAGCCGTCGAACATCATTGTCAATCAGCGCGGCACGCCGATCATCATGGATTTTGGTTTAGCCTCGATGGAGAATTCGGCTCGCGTCACGTTAGATCAGCAACTCATCGGAACGCTACGCTACATGTCGCCCGAACAAGTGACTGGGCGATTGGATGAAGTTGGACCAACGAGCGATATCTATAGTCTTGGCGTCACGCTCTACGAGATGCTTACTGCCGCCCCGCCGTTCGGTGGCGAGAACTTCATCGAAGTTGCCAACAAGATCGAGCTCGAATTGCCGGTGCATCCGTCCGAGTTGTGTCCCGGATTGGACGTTGCAATCGATCAAATCTGTTTGCGCGCACTCGCGAAAGAAGCGAACGACCGATTTGCGACGATGGGTGAATTTGCTGAGGCGCTTTCCGTCGTTGGCCGGTTGCCTTAGTTCCGGCCAGCCAAAGAGAGATTCATTTTTGTGGAAGTTGTGCTGGAGCAAGTGGCCGACTCTCTGCTGCGGATCGGTTTGCTGACCGACACCGAGATCTCCGATGCGCGCAAAAACATTGAGCGGTCGGGCAAGCCGCTGAGTGGGATGCGGTTGCTGGCACATCTCAAGGCCGAAGGAAAGCTAACTGCGTTTCAAGCGAAACGAGTTGCGCAAGGTCTCGGCTCGCACCTGCTGCTCGGAAACTATCTGATTCTGAATCGCGTCGGCGAAGGCGGCATGGGTACCGTCTATAAGGCCTTGCATCGCAAGATGGAGCGAGTCGTCGCGGTCAAAGTGATCAGGAAGGATTGCTCGTCCAGCGTTTTTGTCGAGCGCTTTCGCCGCGAGATTCAAGCAGCGGCTCGGCTGAATCATCCGCATGTCGTTGCCGCCTATGATGCGGACGAGTGTGAACTCGGCGAGTTCCTGGTGATGGAGTATATCGAGGGTGCGAACTTTGAAGAGATCCTTGATAAAGCTGGGCCGTTGTCCGTCGCGGAGACGATTGCCACGATTCGCCAAGCTGCCATGGCGCTCGGCTATGCCCATTCGCAAGGGATCGTTCACCGTGACATCAAGCCAGCCAACTTGATGCGAGATGTGAATGGGGTTGTCAAAGTGGCGGACCTCGGGCTGGCGAGTGTTACGCAAAATGCAGCCGCTGCGGAAAAACAAGCTGCGCTGACTCAGGCAGGTACGGTCGCTGGCACCGTTGACTTCATGCCTCCCGAGCAATCGCACGAGACGCATCTGGTCGACCACCGCGCGGATATCTATAGCCTCGGTTGTACGCTGTTCTTCTTGTTGGCGGCACGCCCCGTCTTCAGCGGTGGAACGATGGTCGCGCGAGTGCTGGCCCATCGCGAGCAGACGCCGGAATCGCTCTGTGAGTTGCGAGACGATGTGCCTTCAGAATTAAACGCGATTTTTCAGCGAATGGTTGCCAAGTTGCCAGACGATCGCTTCCAGTCCATGGAAGACGTCGTTGCATCGCTGCGAAGCATCGACGCTGTCGAAGCCGACGCGGAAACTACGACATGGAATCCGACTGAGACGAGTGTGTTGCTCGTCGAGAGCTCGAAGATGCAGGCGGGCATGATTCGGCGAGTCGTGAACGAGTTGCAAATCGACGATGTAGTTTTGTGTCACACGGGCGAAGAGACGTTGGAAAGCCTAGCCGCTACGCGGGCCAGTATCGTCATGACGAGCATGCAACTGCCGGACATGACTGGCGTCGAGTTGGCGGAACGCATTAGGAGCGAGCTGCGTTGGTCTCGCGTCGCAGTGCTGCTAATGACTTCGGGCCAACTTTCGGAAGGAGTCTTGCGTGTCCTTCGCCGCCTAGCTGGTGTGGGGGCTTTGCAAAAGCCCTTTAACGCGGTGCAGTTACAAGAAGCGATTACGAGGCTACTCGATCAAGAGGCACGGCACGACGATATGGTCGGCCTGAGTGAGTTGCGGGTGCTGGTGGTCGATGACAGTAGCGTCGCGCGGAGGCGAATTCAGCAGGTGCTGACGGACTTGGGCTTTGCACAGTTCACTTGCGTGACGGATGGTACCGACGCAATTACAGAACTTGAAAACCAGACGTTCGATCTCGTGGTCACCGATTACAACATGCCGAAAATGAACGGTAACGAGTTATTGGCCTATATCCGGAGCGAAAGCTCACAGCCGGACGTTCCAATCATCATGGTGACGACCGAATTTGACCCGCTGAAGCTGGCCGAAATCTATCAGCTTGGCGTCTCGGCGATTTGCAACAAGAGCTTCGATCCAGAGTTGGTCCGCAACATCATCGTGCGGCTGTTTCTGTAGTTCGGTGGCGGTGTCCTGCTTTCGCCTCGCTTGCACGTCGCGTTGCCATGATCCCAGGTTCAATCTACGAACCGTTCCTAAGCCGGAGACACGCCAAACGGTGTTCCGGCTGGAAATCTTGGCAATCGCCATTTACCGTAGTTATGATGCAGAGTGAATCCACCCTGCCAACAATCGACCTTTGCCACTGCACCGTGAACGAAAGGTCGAAATCTCGTGGCGTGATGATCTTCCCCCGACTTTGCAACACCCACCACCACTCTAATTAGCCCATGGCCGATCGCGATGAGTTTATAAAGGAGTTTCTGGTTGAATGCAGGGAAGGACTAGATCAACTTGACAGCGACCTCGTGTCGTTGGAAGTGAATCCGCGCGATACGGTGCGACTCGATCGCATCTTTCGGACGTTGCATACGATCAAAGGGAGTTCGGGCTTCCTCGGATTCGACGTGTTGGGCGAGTTGGCACACGCCGGCGAGACGTTACTCGGGCGGATGCGTTCCGGCGAACTGGTATTGAACGAAGCGATCACGGATAGCCTGTTGCAGCTGTTAGATGCAATTCGCGGCGTGCTCAAGCCGATCCAAGAAACAGGCCGCGAAGCCACAACAGATCATCGAAACTTGTTGGATTTGCTTCAGCTACTTGCTGTTTCCTCCGAAGACGTTTCCGATCCTAAGCTTAGCAGTCAGACGGCGCGTTTGAACGAGACGCTCTCGGTTGACGAAGTCGCGCCGAAAGCAAGTCAACATAATCTCGAAGTCGACTACTCCGAGACTCAGTCGCTCGATTCACGGCTGGCCGTGACGGGAGAATACGATAGTTCGCTGATTCAAGAGAGCGACTCTGTTTCGTCGACTCCTTCCACGCCGGACTCATCTCAGGCTGTCACGCCTCAGCCTGAAGCCGACGCCACGGCGAAACCCAGTAAATTGAGAGCGAGCCGTGATTCCAGCAGGCTTGGCGCGCCTTCGAGCATCATACGCGTGGATGTGTCGCTGCTGGACCAATTGATGAATCTCGTCGGCGAGTTGGTGCTGGCCCGCAATCGAATTGTGCAGATCACCTCGTTGCGCGATGTCCCGGAGTTGGCGCAGACGACTCAGCAGCTGAATCAACTAACGACCGAGCTTCAGGAAGGAATCATGAAGACTCGGATGCAACAGATCGGCAGCGTCTGGCAAAAGTATCCGCGACTGGTGCGTGATGTCGCTCGGCGTTGCGAGAAGAAAGTGATGCTCAAGATAGAAGGAGCCGAGACCGAACTCGATAAGACATTGCTCGAAGCTCTCGCCGACCCGCTTGTTCATCTGGTGCGGAATGCGATCGATCATGGCATCGAAATGCCGTTGGACCGTTTGGAGCAAGGCAAGTCGGAGCAAGGTCAACTGTCGCTGCGTGCCTATCATCAAGGTGGTCACGTTAACGTCGAGATTGAGGATGACGGCGCGGGCCTGAATGTCGAGAGCATCAAACGTAAGGCCGTGGATCGCGGTTTGTTAACCATCGACCAGGTGGCGCGATTGAGTCACCAGGAGATCCTGCGGATTATTTTCGCCCCGGGGTTCTCGACGGCGGACGAAATCACAAGCTTGTCGGGACGCGGAGTTGGCATGGATGTCGTCCGCACGAACATCGAGCACATCGGTGGCACCGTCGATATCGAAAGCTATCCGCAACAGGGGACAACGATACGGATTCGCGTTCCGCTGACCTTGGCCATCATCCCCGCGATGATCATTCACGACAGGCAACAGCGCTACGCGATCCCGCAGGTCAACGTGACCGAACTGCTCTCTTTGGAAGGCGACGAGCCGAATCGTATGATCGAGCGATTCCACAACACACCCGTGCTGCGTTTGCGCGGCGAGTTGCTGCCGCTGGCGTGGCTTAGCGAAATCCTTGACACCGGCGAGCGATCCGTCCCCGCCGGCGAGGACACGGAAACGAACATCCTAATTCTGCAAGCCGGCACGCGCCGCTTAGCGATCATCGTCGACGAGATCAGCAATACGGAAGAAATCGTCGTCAAGCCAATGAGCGGGATGTTGGAGACAGTTTCGGCGTATGCTGGCGCGACAATTATGGGTAATGGTGAAGTCGCGTTGATTCTCGATGCGTTGGGGCTGGCTCGACGTGTCGGGTTGTTCTCGCAACTCAAGGAACGAGACGTACCAACTTCCCTAACGCAATCGGGAGAAGTCAGCGCGGAAAGGCCGTTGTTGGTCTGCGAAGTCGGTGACCGTCGCGTTGGCATTGCACTTCCGGAAGTGACTCGCTTGGAACAAGTGTCGCCCCTGGCAATCGAACGATCTGGCAGTAGCGAAGTGATGCAATGCCGCAGCGGCTTATTGACTTTAGTGCGATTGCGAGATGTCTTCGGTGAACCGGTCGATTCGTCCGAGCGGGTGCAGTTGCCGGTCGTCGTTCATACGGAAGAGCGCGGAAGTGTCGGCTTTATCGTTGACCGAGTACTCGACATCGTCGAGCAGCCATCTGAGATGGAGCATTCGGCGAATCAACATAACGTTTCTGGCGTAGCGGTAATTCATGGACACGTAACCGACGTCTTGGATCTTCCCGGATTGATTAGGACCGCTGCCCCCACCTTCTTCGGAGCCGCAACGACTCCCGACTGAGCGGACCAGTTTTAAAGACAGGCATCCGACCTGACATACCCGGCTCAGGAATGAAACTAGTACGAGATAAGCACCATGGACAAAACGCCTCTTGATATCGCCTGGGTCCTCGTGAGTGCAGGCTTTGTATTCTTAATGCAAGCCGGCTTTATGTGCCTGGAGTCCGGCCTGACGCGCACTAAGAACAGCATCAACGTTGCCATCAAGAACATTATGGATTTCGGAATCTCCGTACTCCTGTTCTGGGGAATCGGCTTTGCGTTGATGTTTGGTCACAGCGAGGGTGGCGTGTTCGGGTCCTCGCATTTCTTTGCCGCAGTCAGCGAAAACGGAGCATGGCTCGCGACGTTCTTTTTGTTCCAGGCGATGTTCGTAGGTACGTCAACGACAATCGTTTCCGGAGCGGTCGCCGAACGCATGAAGTTTCGAGGCTATATGGTGTTCGCAGCCATCTTGTCCGGATTGATTTATCCGATGTATGGTCATTGGGCATGGGCCGGTGCGTTGGAGGGAAACTACGTTGGTTGGCTCGGACAGCTGGGCTTCCGCGACTTTGCCGGTTCATCGGTCGTGCATTGTACAGGCGGATGGGTCGCGCTGGCGGTAATCCTCGTGATCGGCCCGCGAACTGGTCGTTTCCCGGTCGACGGGCCTCCCGCGAAGATCCAAGGTGGCAACCTTCCCCTGGCGATCCTCGGCACGTTGCTCCTGTGGTTCGGCTGGTTCGGTTTCAACGGCGGCAGCATGCTGGAGATGAACGATCGTGTCCCAGGCATCATCGTCAACACATTGCTTGCTGGCGTCGCGGGAATAATCACCGCGACATTTGTTGCCTGGATAAGGCAAGGACGTGCAGAAGTAACTGCTTCGATCAATGGAGCTTTGGCAGGTTTAGTCGCGATCACGGCGAGTTGCAACGTCGTCAACGCTCCGTCGGCAGTGTGTATAGGTGCCGTAGGTGCCATCGTGATGAGTTTTGCTGAAGTACTGCTGGAACGAAATCGAATTGACGATGTTGTCGGCGCCGTCCCGGTCCACGCAGCGGCAGGCGTCTGGGGAACCTTGGCCGTCGCCATCTTTGGCAAAACGGAGTCGCTCGGAACGGGACTCAGCTGGGGTGCCCAGTGCGGTGTGCAGCTGCTGGGGTGCGTGGTCTGTTTTGTCTGGTCGTTTGGTACTGCTTATCTTGCGCTGAAGCTTATCGCGCCACACGTTTCGCTACGTGTGTCGCCCGAAGACGAACTTATCGGCTTGAACGTCGCCGAACATGGAGCAACGACGGAACTGCTCGATTTGTTCACCGCGATGGATCAGCAGGCCAGAACGGGCGACCTAAGCTTGCGAGCGCCAGTTGAACCCTTTACGGAAGTGGGCCAGATCGCGGAGCGTTACAACGGAGTGTTGGATAAATTGCAACAGGCTCAGCAGGAATCCGAACTTGTCGTCGGACGCGCCAGCGACGCGATCATTACGTTCTCGCGGCAAGTCGACGACAACGCGCAGACCGTGGCTCAAGGGGTTGAAAAACTGCGATTCAGCATCGAGGAGATCGCGGGAAGTGCCACCGACGTAGCTCTCGTCGCGCAAGAAGCGGTCGATGTCGCGCAGGAAACAAACGCGACGGTCAGCAAGCTCGGAGCGAGCAGCGCCGAGATTAGCAACATCACAAAAGTCATCACGTCCATCGCGAAGCAGACGAACTTGCTCGCATTGAATGCGACTATCGAAGCGGCTCGCGCGGGCGAGGCGGGGCACGGCTTCGCTGTTGTTGCTAATGCAGTAAAGGATCTATCGAAGAAGACGGCTCAAGCCACAGAAGACATCCGGCTGAAGATCGAGGCCATTCAGCAAGATACGCAAAACGCCGTCGAAGCGATCGATCGCATTGGCGGAATCGTCGTGAAAATCGACGATTATCGCTGCTCTGTCGAGCAGCGATCGGCTGCAACGACCGGGATCAGCGCTGCCGTCGCACGTGCGGCTCAAGGGAGCGTGGAAACAGCTCGCGAGATCATCGCAGCGGCGCGAACCGCTCGCGAAACATTAATTTCAACACCACAACCGGCAGACGGAAACGTCATCGCCGGTCTCGAGAAACTTGCCAAACGCTTTCAGGTGGATTCATGAGTAGTCACACGTTGAGTTCAGCCACGTCCGAGCGGTCGGGGCCTGCCGAGTTCTTCGCCACGATGGTGCGCGATCCGATCGTCCACTTGCTGGTCCTGATGACGGTTGTCGCGATTGCCTTCTTGCTTTGGCGACAGTGGAACGCGCAATCCGAGTTCGTCGAGACCATCGCCCATCAGGACGCAAAAGCTTACTCCGAGGCGCTGAAAGAGTTTCGCAGCCTCTACACTTCCGAAGTGGTCAATCGGGCGAAAGCTCATGGTATGGAAGTGACACACGACTATGGCGAGAAAGAAGGGGCGATTCCGTTGCCAGCGACATTGACGAAAATGTTGGCCGGCAGCATCGGGCAAGCTGGTTCCGGCGTGCAGGCGGATCTGTACAGCAAGTACCCGTTTCCGTGGCGAGTCGACGCAGGTGGTTTGCGCGATGAGTTTGCCCAGGACGCCTGGGACGCGCTGACGACGAATCCCGACGAGCCCTTCGTGCAGTTGGAATCGCTCAACGGTCGTCAGTCGTTACGCTACGCAACGGCCGACGTGATGCGTCAGGCGTGCATCGAGTGCCACAACACACATATCGACACTCCGAAAAACGATTGGAAGGTGGGTGATGTGCGCGGCGTCTTGGAGGTGACACTCCCATTAGATGGGATCGCTGAACAGCAACTGGCGAACTTTCGTCAGTCGATGATGAATTACTTGATTCTCGGCGCTGGTGGACTCGCGTTAGTCATCGGCCTCCTCACCCGCGGCAAGACTCAAATGGCACACTTGATCGCCAACGTAGCCACTACAACCGATACGCTGGCCACGTCGTCCGATGAACTCATGTCGATTAGCGAGCAGATGGGAGCGACCGCCGAGGAAACAACAAGCCAGGCCGCGATGGTCTCGGCGGCGGCAGGGCAAGTGAGCGCGAACGCGCAAACGGCTTCCAGTGGTGTTAAAGATATCGGTATCAGCATTCGCGAAATAGCTGGCAGCGCCAGTGATGCGGCCACGGTCGCGAACGAAGCCGTGCAAGTCACCAACACAACGCGCCAGAAGATCGATACGCTGGAAGCCAGCAGCGGCGAAATTGGCGAAGTGATCAAGGTCATCACGTCGATTGCTGAGCAAACGCACATGCTGGCGCTGAACGCGACGATCGAAGCGGCGCGCGCCGGCGATGCAGGGAAAGGATTCGCCGTCGTTGCCAATGCGGTGAAAGAGTTGTCGGAAGAAACAGCCAACGCGACCGAGGACATCAGCCGCAAGATCGCGGCAATTCAGCAGGAGACCCAGGGCGCGGTTCAGGCGATGGAAGTGATCAACGAGATTATCATGAAAATTCACGACTACCAGAACTCCATCGCCAGTTCCGTCGAACAGCAAAGTGTCACAACTCGCGAGATCACCCAAAACGTATCGGAAGCTGCACGAGGCAGCGCCGATATCGCACAGAACATCGCCGCCGTCGCGGACGCCGCGAAGCAGACCGCCGAGGGAGCTGCGACAACTCAGCGATCGGCTCATCAAGCGAACGAAATGGCGGCGCATCTAAAGGATCTCGTGGATCGGTTACGGGGCGTTCAATGAACGAGCGGCAACAACTGTGCACGTTCTACCTGGGCGACTTGTTGTGTGGGATCGACGTCTGTCATGTCCAGGAGATCCTTCCGCCACAACCACTGACTCCTGTCCCGCTCGCCGGTCACTTCGTGCGAGGACTGATTAACTTACGGGGCCAGATCGTAACCGCCGTCGACTTGCGAGCCGTGTTGCACTTAGCCGATTCGACTCCCGTGGCTCGGTCCGTCAACCTCATTGTGCGTTACGGCGCCGAGCGTGTAAGCTTTTTGGTTGACCGCTTGGGCGAGGTCTTGGATGTCGATGTGGATCGTCTTGAGACGCTTCCCGAAAACGCGGATCAGGCGGCTGCGGAACTGATTCTCGGCGGGTATAAGCTGGCCGACCGCTTGCTGCTGATTCTGGAAACTGATCGAATCGTGGAACACGTGTCCAGTCTTCACGAAACGACTCTCGATTAATGGCCTCTAGAATCCGCATACTACTTGTTGATGACTCGTCGACAATTCGGCTGATTCTTTCTCAAATTCTGGCTCGGGATCCTCAATTGGAAATCGCGGGCACGGCCGTCAATGGGCGAGAGGCGTTAGATAAGCTCGACGAACTCCGGCCCGATTTTGTGCTGCTGGACGTGGAGATGCCCGTGATGGATGGGCTCACGGCGCTGGCGGCTCTGCGTCAGTCGCATCCTCGCTTGCCAGTCATCATGTTCAGCCGACTGACGCAGCGCGGTGTCGAGGCCACGATCGACGCGCTCTTGTTAGGCGCGAACGATTACGTTCCGAAGCCGGAAGCCGTAGACGAAGTCGAACGTACGATCGAACAGGAACTAATTCCCAAGATCAAGGCATTGGCAACTCCACGACGCGAGTCGCCGTCTGCCGAAACATCTCGCTCGGGCCTTGTGCCGCAGAGGAAGTCGGCCGTCCCGGAGGTCGTCGTCATCGCGGCTTCGACGGGTGGCCCGATGGCACTCGCCCCGCTGTTGTCCTCGCTGCCGAAGAGAATCACTACGCCCGTGCTTGTCGTCCAGCATATGCCTCCCAACTTCACCGCCACATTCGCTGAACGTCTCTGCACCAAAACGGAATTGAACGTCCGCGAAGCTGAGGAAGATCAGGCGATTGCCTCGGCGCAGGTCTGGATCGCACGAGGCGGGTGCCACATGGTCGTGGCACAAGCGACGAACGAAATTCGCGTTCAACTGAATCACGCCCCGGCAGAAAACTCCTGTTGCCCATCGGCAGACGTTCTATTCCGCTCGGCGACCGAAATCTATGGCTCACGAATACTGGCGGTTGTGTTAACAGGAATGGGGAAAGACGGCCTCGCTGGTTGTCGTGCGATTAAGGAACAAGGTGGAACGATCCTCGTCCAGGATGAAGCCTCCAGCGTTGTTTGGGGAATGGCCGGACACGTTGCGCGAGCTGGCCTGGCGGAAGACGTACTGCCGTTGGACCAGTTGGGGCCAGAGATCACGAGCCGTTTAAGTTCACGCAGTTCATAGGCAATCGATTCCATGTCAGCCGAATCATCAGGCTTTGATTTTATCTGCCGCATCGTTGCCGAGCGAACGGGAAACGTGCTTGAAGCGGACAAAGCCTATCTTGCTAAATCCAGACTGTTACCAGTCGCTCAGCGGTGGAGTTGCCCTTCGGTAAAGGAAGTCATTGCCAAGCTTCAGGCGAGCCGAGATCCACAGCTGGAACGAGAAGTCGTCGAAGCAATGCTGACGCATGAGACTTCGTTCTTTCGGGACGAACAATACTTCGCGAACTTGAGCCAACACATTCTTCCAGCGTTGCTTCACCAACGGCAAGCCGAGCGCTGTCTGCGAATCTGGTGCTGCGCTTGTGCCTCGGGACAGGAAGCGTATAGCATCGGCATGTTGCTGCGTGAGAGCTTCAGCGACGCGGTGTCCGGATGGGATGTCGAGATCCTCGGTAGTGACTGTTCGTACCAATCGATCCTGCAGGCGGTTGCGGGCGAGTATAGCGAAGTTGAGATGACTCGTGGATTGTCTGCCCGACGGCGCGACCGTTACTTTCAACGGCAACGTTCGGGTTGGCAGCTGAACGATTCGCTGCGAGCTGCTGTCCAGTTTCGAGAACTGAATCTCATCAAGCCTTTGCCTACGCTGCCCCCGATGGATCTAGTCCTCTTGCGAAACGCCTTGATATACATGTCGGACGATACGAAACGTACCATCCTCCGTCGCGTCCACCAGACGATCCGTCCTGGTGGCTTCCTCATCCTCGGTGCGACGGAAACGCTGTTCGACCTCAAGGATCGGTTCGATCGAATCTCGTTCGACTCGTCACTCTCCTACCAGAAACGGCCATTGTGACCTGAGGGCTTCGTGCCGCCGCGCCTTTCAGGTGTTGCGTTTAACGGTATCGGTGGGTGTCATGAATTGAATTCTGGTTTACAATTCCGATTCTGTTTCTCTTCTAAGTTAACAATCCGTCGAGATTCCGATGGCTTATCTGGAAACTTCTACGGGACCCTCTCCGAAACGCACGATTCCGTTGTCCATGAGACGGTGCGTCTTGGGGCGGCAATCGGATTGCGATGTTGTTGTCGACGCTGATTCCGTGAGCCGTCATCACGCCCGCATCCTGTCGGTTGGTCGGGACTATTATCTCGAAGACCTGAATAGTTCCAACGGGACGGTTGTCAACAATCAGGTCATACAGTCGCGCGTCCGATTGCAAGACGGCGACAGTATTCGGCTGAGTCAGTTTGTGTTCTTGTTCCACGAATCGCTGACACCGTTGGATGGATCGGACAGTGAGCATCTATTGCCAGATCAGCGTAGCATCATCGACGAAGACGACGATTGTGGAGTGACCCATGACACGGGTGCCTATATTAAACTCTCCGACTCGGGAGGCAGCGATACGGGAACGTATTCTCCGGCAACTGAAGCACGCTTCGACGCACTGCTGGAGGTGACACAGTCCCTTGGGCAGTTCTTGTCGCTCGATAAACTGCTGGCTCAGGTTCTCGATTCACTCTTCAAGATGCTGCCGCAGTCCGATCGTGGTTGCATCATCCTGAAAGACTCGGCCGGACAATTGAAACCCGGCTGGGTGAAAGTGAGACAGGGCGAACTGCGAGTTAGTCGGACGGTCATCAGCGAGGTGATGCAAACTCGCAGTGCGATTGTAACGAGCAACGCGTCCACTGACTCACGGTTTGACGCGAGTCAAAGCGTCGCTGACTTTCAGCTGAAGTCTGTAATGTGCGCTCCGCTTGTTGATCGAGAAAGCGAAGTCTTAGGCGTCGTGCAACTCGACACTTCGAATGTCCGCAAGGCCTTCCGGCAAGACGACCTTCGAATTCTGGCTGCAATGGCCACGCAAGCATCACTTGCGATTACTGTCGCGAAACTACACGAGACTGAAGTCCGCACGCGCACGCTCGAACGCGATTTAATCCTCGCCGCAGAAGTCCAGCGAAATAGTCTGCCCGAACACCGACCAACGGTCTCAGGCTATGAGTTTTTCGACCACTACGAACCAGCCGAGAAGGTTGGCGGTGATTTCTTCGACTATATTCCTTTGCCCGACGGAAGGTTAGGAGTTGTTGTTGGCGACGTGGTTGGGCACGGAGTTCCGGCGGCATTAGTTATGTCAAAGATATTGGCCGAGACACGATTCCTGACGGCGTCGCTTCAAGAGCCTGCGATGGTGCTTGAAGTACTCAATGGGATCACCTGCCGATCGAGTCGACTTGGCCGTTTTATCACGATGCTGATGTTGGTACTCGACCCCAGCAAGAATCTCGTAACGCTGGCATCTGCTGGACACATGCCTCCGCTGCTGCGTCGAACGAATCGCACGATCGAATTGCCGGGGCGAGATCTGTTCGGTCCACCGTTGGGGGCCGCCAAGGAAACCAACTATCAATCGCATTCATTTCAGATTGAACCTGGCGAACTGCTCTTTCTCCATACGGATGGAGTGACCGAAGCCGAGAATTCGAAATCCGAGGCATTCGGCGATTCGCGTGTTGCCGATCTGGTGACCGCGGGACCGACGTCGACTGACGTTGTCGCGAACGTCGTCAGCAATCTCGAGGCGTTTTTGGATGGAGCGAACAGACAGGACGACGTCTGTATTGTTTGCTTCGGACGCGAGTAGGTCGGTCGCGCTCGGCGACTTGCAGATGCGTTCGCCGCACGTCGCATTATGAGAAGAGTTCTTTGATCGGTTGGCGGTTATCATCAACCAAATATCGCGGACGGCCGTTCAAGTCGGGGATCTTCACACCGTTTGTGTCGATGCCGAGGTTATGATATAGCGTCGCGAAGACCTCTTGGACGTGAACAGGACGCTCCGCTGGCACGCCTCCGATCCGGTCTGTTTCGCCGACGACTCGTCCACCTTGGATACCACCTCCCGCCATCAGTACCGATTGCGTACCCGGCCAATGATCTCGACCTCCCTTGGCATTTATCCGAGGTGTCCGGCCAAATTCTCCCCACACGATTACCGTTGTCGTGTCGAGTAACCCGCGTTCGTCGAGATCTTGCAAGAAGACGGATAAGGCGTGATCGAAAACCGGGAGATACTTGTTTGAAAGATACTCGATCGTCCCTTCTCGATTCGCATGCCAGTCCCAAGCTCCAAAAGCCACGCTCACACAGCGAACACCCGCTTCGATCAATCGACGAGTTAACAGCAGATGTTGCGGACTCTGTGGTGCGCCGCCAAAGCTTGGATCGGTCTTCTGCACCTCTCCATAACGCTCGCGCACCGCTTGCGGCTCTTTCTCCACGTCGAGCGCTTCGCCCAGCCGACTTGACGAGAGCATCCCAAATGCTTGTTCTTGGAAGTTGTCAGTTCCTCCGCTTTCGACCTTTTGCTGGTACTTCGCCAATGCGGCCAACAATTCGCGGCGATTCCCTAGTCGCGAAAGGTCGACTCCATTGAGAACGAGATCTGATTTGACTTCGCCTTCGAGCGCAAACGGAATATGCTCGTACCCGGTGAAGCCAGGCCAGGAAGAAGGGCCTTGCAGGTGAATGCCACGGTTGCCATACGGCTGATATCCCATCTTTGGTGCGGCATCGACGTATGGAATCATGCCCCCGGCACTAGGGCCAAGTACCTTGGACGCGACGGACCCGAACGACGGCCAACCGCCAGCTGGTTCGTTGTCTTCGTTGCGGCCTCCCGCGCGACCCGTGTAACACTGAAACGATTCGTGCCGGTTCTCCATCCCCACTAAACTTCGTACGACCGAAAACTGGTTCGCCATGCCTGACAATTTGGGCAGCAATTCACAGAAGCGAACGCCGGGAACTTGGGTACTGATTGGACGGAACGATCCTCGAATCTCACTCGGCGCATCAGGCTTGGGGTCGAACGATTCATGCTGCGTGGGACCGCCCGGGAGATAGATCATCACCACCGAGTTACTGCGAGACGCCGAGCCTAGCGCCGCTTCTGCCTTCAGCAAATTGGCAAGCGACAGCCCACCGAAGCCGAGCGAGCCGATGCGAAGAAAGTTGCGTCGGGATACACCATCGCAAAAGCTCGTCCTTTTGCGTTCAAAGAAGGTCAGCAATTCGATCTCCTAGCGGAATGACATTCAGAGAATGTGATTATGCGTTCTAGCGACCCAAATGCAAAGTTCAACCGCAAAGAACCATAACCGTTTCAACGCCTACGCCCGTTAGAGTCGTTACAGAGTGATGCTAGTTTCGGGACGTGACGGCGCGCGAAGCATCGACTTGTCGGCGTAAGCTGCTTCGCGACCCAACGTGCGACGAGTACTACTTCCGCATCCTATAGTTGAATGGGACGGGCCATTCAGTTTGGGGGGGAATATGACTCAGGTCGGCGAGTCTTTCGACGCCTTGATTACACGCGTGCGTCGCGGCGACGAGCGGGCGGCCGAAGAACTGATCCTACGGTATGAATCGGATTTGCGCGTGATTGCCCGAGTTCGACTGACCGATCCGCGGCTCCGGCGGATGATGGACTCGATGGACATCTGCCAATCGATCACGGCGAACTTCTTCAATCGTGCTGTCTCCGCGTTAGGTCTCGACGGAGCAACCGATGAATGACGGCTCAAACGCGTTGAACGATTTGCTCGATAGTGTCCGTAAAACGCAACACGCGAGCTGGACGAACGGCGAAAACGTTCTCGTCGAGACGTTGCTGGAAGAACATCCAGCATTGCGTCGTGAGGAAAGTCGCGTTGAGCTAATCTATGCGGAGTTCTGTTTGCGTGAAGCCATTGGAGACGATGTAGCGCCCGCCGACTACCTTTCACGCTTTCCTGATTGCTTCGATCGCCTGCAACGATTGTTTGAAGTGCATGAGGCACTCGAAAGCGAATCGCCGCATATCACTAGAAGTCTTAGTACTGGAGCGATCGATGACGTGTCAACTGATGCGTTTGCGACGCGAGCGCTCGCGCCAACCGAGGCCATTGAATTGCATTCGGCGAGTCGCATCGCCGACTATGAGCTACTTGAAGAAGTTGCTCGGGGTGGCATGGGCGTCGTCTACAAAGCTTGGCAGCGCGGTGCTGATCGTGTCGTCGCGTTGAAAATGATTTTGGCAGGTCGCTTCGCGTCGGAGATCGAAGTCCAGCGATTTCACATTGAAGCGAAGGCCGCCGCCCGACTCGACCACGTAAACATCGTGCCGATTTTTTCTGTCGGCGAGCACGAACAGCATCAATACTTCTCGATGGCGTATATCGATGGTGAGAGTTTGGCGCATCGAGTCGCTCGCGGCCCGCTCGACCCGCGTGAAGCGAGTCGATTAGTTCGCGACATCGCCAATGGAATTCACTATGCGCATCAGCACGGCATCGCGCATCGTGATCTCAAGCCAGCGAATATCTTGTTGACCGACGAAGGCGTTCCGAAGATCACCGACTTCGGGCTCGCAAAGCGACTAGAATCCGATGGCCCCACTGTGACCGGTGACATTCTAGGGACGCCGGCATACATGGCACCGGAAAATGTCGACGGCAACGCTAGTCAATCCGAGGCGTTGGGCGACGTCTACTCGCTCGGCGCGATCTTGTACTGCTTGCTGACGGGGCGTCCTCCCTTTCAGGCCGCGACGGTGGTGGAAACCTTGGCCCAGGTTGCCGGGCGGGACCCTGTTGCTCCGCGGCAGTTGAACCAATCGATCGATAGAGATCTTCAAACGATCTGTTTGAAGTGCCTCGAGAAACAACCGTCGAAACGGTATGACACAGCAGCCGAGTTGGCCCATGATCTTGGGCGGTTTTTGAATGGCGAGCCGATCCGCGCTCGATCGATTTCTGGCGTGGAACGCCTCTGGCGATGGTGCAAACGGAATCCGCGCGTGTCAACGCTCGCCACGGTCTCGATTCTGCTCGCGAGTATTCTGATTGCGACGTTGGCAGGTGGTTATGCTCTCGAAACGAAGTTGCGGCAAGAGGCAGATGAGGCGAGACAACTTTCGGACGCTAACGCCGAGACGGCTCGCGGGCAGGCCGATCTCGCACTTCACACTCTCGAACGCATTGTCTTCGACATTCAACGCCGACTTGAACACGTTCCGGCAGCACAGAGCGTTCGCCACGATATGTTGGTGGCGGTGATCGAACAACTTGATTTAGTCGCCAGCAATTTGGCAACGAACGATTTGGCAGATCATCACACTGCGGTGGCACACGTCGAACTCGGGGATATCTTCCTTTCGATCAATGCTCCCGGAGATACGAACGGCGTTGAACGGGCTCGCCGCGAGTACGAGATGGCGAACAGAGCATTTCAGAAGATGCACGAAGCTGACCCGAACAACGACTTCTTGCAACATAACCTGGCGATTTCGTACGGCAAGCTAGCGAAGATCGAACAGACGTTGGGGCACATGAAAGAAGCTCTTCGCTTACAGGATCAAGGCTACGAATTGCTTGACGAACTATGCCAGCAATTCACTGGCAATGCAACTTATGCCAAGTCGTTAGCCGCCGCACACGGTTGCCTTGGAGAGTTTCGATTCAATCTGGGTGAAGTGCAATCGGCTCGCGACGCGCACGAACAAAGCCGTGCTATCCTTCAGGAGTTACGTAACGCGGATGCAGGGAACAAGGAATATCAACGCAGTCTCGCCGTAACTTACAACTTTCTTGGAACGATCTATCTTCGGCAGTCAAAACTTCAGCTTGCCAGAGAGTCCTACGAGGCAAGTTTGGCGTTGCGTGAACAGTTGGCGAGCACGTCCGAGAGCGTGAACAATCTCGAAGCTCAATTTGATCTAGCCATTGGTCTGAGGCGATTCGGCGATGTTCTCTTGCAGCAGTCGAACGTGGAGCAGGCAGGCCATTACTACCAACGCAGTGTCGCCGTTCTCACGCGCGCCGCGAAGTCCGATCCGAGTCACAAGGTTGTTCAACAGCAACTCGCATCGTCCCACAGCAAGCTGGGGGAACTTGCGCTTCGCACCGGAGACCTTAGTCTCGCCAAACGACATTTCGAGCACGTCGAGCAGATCGACTCCGAGTTGGTTCGCCGAGATCCAGACAGTTTCTTCGACCGAATGGACCTAGCGGCGGCAAAGCAGCAGCTTGGCGATGCGTTGAAAAGAGGTGGTGATCTACAAACGGCCACACGTCTATACGGCGAAGCCCTTTCGATCTTGGACGACCTGCGGTCGCGCGGTGATGGCAGCAACTTAGTCTTGGAAAACATCGCGGCAACTTGTCTTCGGCTTGGCGAGGCGCTGCAACGTTCCGGCGATTTGAAGGCGGCGATTCAGTTGTATGAACGACAGTTAACCGTCGCGCGTGAGCTGGCAACGTTAGATCCCACGGACACGACGACCGAGCGTGGCGTTTCTGTCGCATTAGGGCGACTTGGCGACCTCAGATTGCAGTGCCTGGAAATTGACGACGCGTTTTCGTTCTATGAAGAGAGTCTTGGCATTGCGCGACGGTTGGCGAATGCCGCCTCGGATGACCGCCACGCGCAGCGTGATCTCTTCGTGTCGTTTGGCCGGATCGCAAACGTGTACACCGCTCGTGGGGAGCATGCCCTCGCAATCAAGGCGTTCCTCGAAGCAGTCGAAATTGCGAAAGAACTCGCCGCGGCCGATTCGCTCGATGAACAAGCCCACGAGGATTTAGCATCCGCTTACTCGGGGTTGTCGGGATCGCGGCGATCAACTGGTGATGTCGTCGCCGCCCGTGAGGCCCTCGAAATGTCGCTGGCGACTCGTGAACGACTTGCTCAGGGCGAGAAGGAAGACGCTGATGCACAATACAACCTGTCCTTGTCTCATGAACAGCTCTTCGATTTGCATTGGGAAATGGGCGAAATCGGGATGGCGCGACCGCATATTTCGGCTTGCGCAGAGATTCGGGAGCGCTTGGCAGCCATCTCGCCGCTCGACGCGCGTTTGATGCGAGCGCGAATGGTCGCGATGGATCGACAGGCTTTGGTGTGCGAATCCGACGGCGATGTCGCTGCGGTGCAGCAGTTGTATGAACGTGGAATTAGGCTGCTTGAAGAAATACTCGCCGTCGATCCGTCGGCAGTGCAACCGAGAATCGACTTCGTTGGCTTGGCGTTTCGACTTGGCTATGCCCAGCAGCGACGCTTTGATTTTACGGCGGCCAGGAACTGTTTTGAACGAGGCTTACTGACGTTGCAGGGGCTGAAGGCCGAAGGCGTACTGGAGCAACAGGCCGCGTTGAAGCCTTACCTGCAACATTTCTCCGATCACATCGAGGTTTGTACGTTCTACGAGCGCGTCGCAACCGATCTTGAATTCACTTTGGCTCAAGACAAACAGCGCGTGGGATACCTGCTTTACGAGCGGAGCCAAATCCTTTCGCAACGCGGATCGTACGACGAGGCTGCAACGACTCTCGAGACGCTTGCCGAACTGGAGCCAGACGACGCGGAGAATCTGTATAGCGCTGCCTGCGGTTACGGCTTGTGCGTGTTAGCGCTGGACAAGCAGTCTCGCCCACAAGCGTTAACGGACGCCGACTCGGCATTGCGACGACAGTTTGCGACTCGTGCCATCGAGTTGCTCGACGCTGCCGCTTTGGGCGGCTACTTTCGTGAATCTGAAAGGGCCAATTGGTTGATGCAAGATCCCGATTTTAGCGCGCTTCGCGAGGAGTATGACTTTCAACGCTTTGTTCGGGCGAACGACTGAGCTAGGGCAGCCGGCTCGGATTTTCTACTTCGAGAGTCGTTCGAGGATATTCTTCGTGATCTGCGTGACTGCTGGGTCGCCACCCCGCAGGCCGTGGGCCCAATCCGTCGTGCCAGCGGTGAAGACGGTCCCACCCCGCGTATACACTCCCATCACCGCATTGCCAACTCGATCTTTGGGGAACTTTTCGTACCACACGCTATCGCCAGTGGCCCAACGGGCGGGGCAAGTGCCCAGCACAGTGAAGCTCTTTGGTGTACCGTCACGGAAGGTCGGCTCGGGCAGACCGTTTTCAATCTTCAATTCGCAGCCATCGCACTCGTACCCGACGATCGTATCCTTGCCGCCGAATCGCTCACCGCGTTGGAGCTTTGTGCCTTCGAAGATCCAGTGATCTTCGCGATGCACTTCAAACGAGGCTGGTCCATCCATGAACTGTCCGTGGCTGCGGTGATAGCCGCCGAACAAAAATCCGACGCCGGTCAATTGATTCTCGGGACGGTCAACAAGGTGGTGGCTCCACGCCGTACTCAACAGCTTGTGATCGCTTTCGCGATAGAGCGGGTCAAGGTTGTACCACTGCTTCCAGCAGGTCAAGGATCGGCCTTCGTCTTTGCTGCGTACTTGCCAGCAACAAGTGTTGCCGCTGAAGAAGGCCACGTTACCGCCATCGGCGATGAACTTTTCGAGATTGTTTCGCATCGGGGCCGACCAATACTCGTCGTGTCCGACGCTGAGTACAAGTCGGTAGTTAGCGAGTATCTCGGGATGAAACTCCAGATCGCTGTTCACGGCATAATCGATTGCGATTCCGTTCTGCTCGGCCCACTTGGCGAAATGAACTTCCCAGTTATAGAACTGGCTGCTGAGCGGGCGGTTGAACGAGACGCGATGTCCTTGCAGCTTGTTTCGTCCGTGATACGAATACAAACTGTGCCCACCCCAATTCGTGTAGGCGTTATACGTGTTTGTGGAGAGTTGTAGAAGAATCTTCGAGTTGGTTCCTGGCGTGGCAGATCTCACGACAAAAAATAGGGAGCCCGTCGCCGTACGCGAGTTTCGTTGAACGAACTCGCCGCCGCGATCCTCGACGTGGAGTGTCGCGTGGTAGTATCCTGTCTGCCAATCATCGGGAATCTTCAACCGAAACGATTCGGGCCAATTGCAGCCGTGCGATGAGGCGTTGGCCGGAACGGCATATTCCGCGCCTGCGATATCTTTCTTCTCCCAGACCACCTTGTTTTGTACGCCGATCCGCTCGATCGTTATCGAGGCCTTCACGGCTGTTGTCGAGAGATGGAAGGCAACTTCCTCGCCAGGAACGTAGCTCAATTGATCGGTATAGCCCTCGACGTACAACGGACGCGGACCGGGCTGTTGGCCCACCACGACAGATGCGGCGAACAGACAAGCCAGCAGGAGAATTCTATACATCTTCTAACGCTCTACAGTTTGAGTTTGTTTGCGCGTTGTCTAGAGCGATTGTGCGGGAGCGTTGCTGTATGCAAGTTCCGAAGATCGGTCGACCGAGCGGGTCCTTTCCCCGCTCGGGCACTTTGGCGAGAGGTCTACGCGTTCAAATGAAAGTAAGCGTGGATGTGTGGTTCGCCGCGGAAGTACCACACCATGTTGGGACCTTCGATTTGCCAAGTATCCCAGACCTTGTCGGAACCGATGTCGTATTTCCCGTCGTAGTAGGACACGTATAGCTCATCGATGATGTTCCGACTCTTGATCGACTCGATCGTCGCAGCGATATCTCCGTCTCGGAACGTGGCCATCATTTTTCGCATCGTCTCGAGCAACAGATTCTTTTGATCCTGGCTAAGCGTTGCACAGCTTAAACCTGTCCACTCACGCTTCTTTTTAAGAATCACAAGTTTCGGTTTTTCGCTACGCGGATTCGCTGAAATCAAAGCATCCTTCTGCTGGCGGCCATCCAACGCTTGCACGAACTCGTTAAAGATCAGCCCCTGATACCAATACGGATTTCCGGGATGATCTTTCGTCTCGTGAAAGTTTCCAGCGAAGTTACCGTAGAAAATAGGTGCTCCACCGAATCCATGTCCCTTGTCACTATGGGCGTTGCAACGCCGAGTCACATGGTGGCCCGTATAGATGAACTCAAAATCATCGTCTTGTGGTGTGCCGAAAAATCCGATGGAGGGTGTATTCCCGATTTTTCCCATCAGGTCGCTTTTCACTTGCTTGTTGACTGCATCTCGATGTTCTGGACTATGCAGCGATTCGAAGATTGTTCCAATCAGTTCTTGCTGGTCACCATTGAACGTCGTATGGATGCGATGCTCCGGATTGACGTACCACCAGTTGCTAATGAAGTGACGACGGCGATGGTCAACCGCTAGGCATATGTTCGTCCGCTGCTCGTCGCTCAGGCTCTTGTAGAGTTGCATCGGCAACGAATCACTCGCTGCTTCCGCCCCACGCGCGAAGCTCGAAAGTCCGGTGAACGGCGACAGTGCCAACAGGGCGCTCGTGGCACCAGACGTTCGCAACATTGCGCGGCGATTCAATGGATTCACGTTCAAGCTCCTTGTTTGAATGACATCAATCGCGACGCGTCCACCCGTATGCATGGGAGACACTTAACAATTTCACTATATATCATATACCGATACCGTGGATTATCGCGAATTCGCCTAGACAGGGGTGTTGTCGCCGGTCTGTTTGAGGGGTCAGTCATGAAATGCGACACGCCCGATTGTAGCATTCGGCTGCCGGTTAAAGGCAATACTCTTGTTCTGAGTTTGTGATGTTCACGGAGGAGTGTCCGATTTATCCGTATTTTGTTCAATTGGTCGCAATATTGTCGTCGCTTCGATCGTCTGTTCACTAAGTCATTTTTCGCCACTATAATGATCTTCTGTCTGCTCAACACAGCCCGTCGGTTTGTGAATGACAGACTGGAAGTCTATCCCACGTTTTCCTGCCGATCCTCTCGAGAATAGATAATGATCAATCGCAGAAACATGTTGAAAGGAACGGCGGCTGGTGTCGGCGTTGCACTAGGTTCCTCGCTTGCTCCCAACATCGCTCGTGCCGCTGCCGCTCAGCAGGGTGCCCCCAAGCGAGTCATCTTCTTCATGCAGAACCAAGGCTTCGATCCGGCGACCTGCATTCCGGAAGGGATGAGTAGCAGCGGCTCGCTGGCGCAAGCCAAGCTTCCAGAGCCCATCGAGGCACTGGAGCCGTTTAAGGAACGACTTCACATTATCAACGGGCTGCATGGCATCCATACCAGCCCCTCGCATAGTGCCTTCTTCGGTGCGCTCGGCGGATATCGAGGCAGTGATGGTGTGCCGCCCAGTGGTGCCACGATAGATTACGAACTCAGCAAGGTTTTGCCGCAGACATTGCTGCCTCATCTGTGCATCGGCATGGACTCCATCGAAAACATGAAGACCAAGCCGACGATCGCCACGTTGTCGGCCAGCGGCGCGGGGCAGCCAATCTTCATGCATTCGAATCCGAATCATCTTTACCAGATGCTTTTCGGCGGCATCTCCACAGGCGACATTCGACTCCAGCACGAAGCGCGATCGAATGTGTTCAATCAGATCGAAATGCTGGCCGCTAACAAGGGCCGAGCGCTTCCAGCCGCTGACCAGCGGCGCTACGGGCAATACGTCCAGGGATTCCAGGAGGTCAACGGCCTGCGCGATCGCCTCGACACGGTTGCCAATCACCTGCGCAAGTTTGCACCTACGGTAGACGAGCGATACACAAAGCCGGAGTTCGAAACCGACTGGCACGATGTTCTTCTGGACCTTGGCATCTCGGCGCTTACGTCCGGTATTACCAACACGTTGACCATTGGGTCAGGTCGTGGCGAGATCTTCGGTGCATGGAAGGGGCTCGGCCTGGAAGAACAGGGGCACAACCTCGGACACATGCAGCAGCCTGATAATCCGATCTGGATCAAGATCCGGCAATACAACAGCCGTATGTTGGTGCGGATTATGGAAGCGCTGGAAAGCGTGCCCGAAGACAGTGGCACAATGATGGACAATACGCTGATCGTTTACACCAGCAACAACGCGGACAAACAGCACACCAACGGAGCCAACTGGCCGGTTATGTTGCTGGGCAACTGCGGTGGCATTTTCAAGACTGGCTGCTTCACGCAGATGGATGGCAAACGCCCCATCAACGCGTTGTACACAACGCTCCTTCGAGCCGCTGGGAAGAACGTCGATCGCTTCAACATGAACGACAAACTGGCCAAGAAGTTCGACGCCAGTACCGGCCCCCTCAAGGAAGTGTTGGCATGAATAAGGTCAGATTTGTTCTGGCTGTAATGCTCGCGGGGGGCCTGGCGTCTGTAGCAAGCGGCGAGACTTACACTCCCGGACAGCGGGTCCACGCGAACTACAACACCTTCGCTAAATCGTTTCTTGCCAGCCATTGCGTGGACTGTCATGGTGAGACAGAACCTGAGGGCAATCTCTCGCTGCATAACCTGGGACCTGTGGACGAAGTCAATGCCAGCACTTGGAGGAGCGTTTGGGCGCAGGTCACCTTGAAGGAGATGCCGCCCAGAGATGCGGAGCAGCCAGAGGTTGTGGAACGTCTGCAATTTTCCGATTGGATCGTCGGTGAACTGACACACGTCATGCGCGACAAGGGCGGATTCCGTGCCCACCTCGATCCGAATAAGGGCAACTTTGTCGATCACGATCTTCTGTTCGGTCCGCTGCCCGATGGCATCGAACTCCAGCCGCCATCATCTCCAGCGCGCATCTGGCGTGTGACCCCTCAGGAACATGTCACGCGCCTGAACGAATTGATCAACTCGGAACCGGAGTTCGATCCGGAAAGGCCGGGCCTTCGCACGCGTGGCGATGTCGTTCCCACCAACCACGGCGGTGAACTCAAGCTCTATTTCGGTACCGATCGCATCATCCAATGGCAGGGTGGGACGGTAGCCTACGCCACATCGGTCAAGAGCGTTCCAGCTGTCCTGTCGTCGGCGCGCAATCATGGCTTGGAAAACTACCCCGACTTCTACACGGTCAACAGTGCGGAAGCGACACAAATCATGGGCGCTGCCAACGACATCATTCGCTACATGGCTGAAGGTCCACTGAGTATCGCCGAACCGTATCAGATCACGGACGATCCCAAATCAATCGCGGATAAAATGGTGGGCGACCTTCGCGGCCTGCCCACAAGCCTTGTCTACAGCACAAAGGTCGTCCGTCCGCTGACGCCGGTCGATGACCTCATGAAGGAAGAGGGCGTCACCGACGAGCGTTTGCGTGCTGCGGTGGATTACCTCTTCGAAGCGTTGACCTTCCATCCGCCGAGCAAAGAGGAATCAGACGACTACCTGGCGATCGTCAAACAATCCATCGAAAAACTCGGCAAGAAAGACGGCGCAGTCCTGGGCCTGTCATCTATCTTTCTCGATCGCGACGCGCTCTTCCGAGCGGAACTTGCCGAAAACGGCAAACCAGATCGCCATGGACGTGTCACGCTACAGGACTGGGAACTGGGTCTGGCAGTTAATCACTCGCTGCGATACATCAAACCGGACGAAGTGCTGCGTGACGCAATCGTCGAAGGGCGGATGAGGACTCGGGAAGATGCGAAACGTGAAGTTCAGCGGATGCTGGCCGACGACAGCATCCGCAAGCCACGGATCTTGGGTTTCTTCCGCGACTACTTTGACTATGACCTAGGCGGTTATATCTGCAAGGACACCAAGGCGCTGGCAGAGACGGGCGTCAGCACACGGGGAACTTCGCACTACCGCGCGATGTTCGATGCGACCGCGAGCACCGATCGCCTGATCGAACTCATCCTGCAGGAAGACAAGGACGTGTTCAAGCAGTTGCTGACCACTGACAAGGTCGTGGCCACCAAGACAGACAATGTTTATTTCGGCAGGAAGCGTACTAAAGAAGAGATCGCATCGTCCGTGGCTGAAGCGAAGAGAGCGGCGTCGGAGGCGAAGAAGAAAGAAGCGGCCGAGCTTGAAGCTTGGTTGAAGGCCAACCCGGGAAAGGAACCGCCGAAGCCGAAGAAACAACGGAAGCGAGACAACGTCAATCACAGCGTTACCGAGGCAAACCTCTCGGGGCCGAAGATCTACGCTCGCGTAAGTCGGCGCAGCTTTGGCAACGGGTCCATGAAACCAGACCGTAACCTGGCCACAGCGCCCGAAGGCCAACGCCTGGGCATCCTGACGCATCCGAGTTGGCTCGTTTCACACTCTGATGCCATGGACAATCATGCCATCCTGCGCGGCCGATGGATTCGCGAACGGCTGCTGGGTGGCGGCATTCCCGATGTGCCAATCACTGTGGATGCGATGCTTCCGGATGAGCCAGACCACACCCTGCGTGAACGCATGCGGGTCACGAAGGAAACCTACTGCTGGACGTGCCACAAGAAGATGGACCCGCTTGGCCTGCCGTTTGAGATGTACAACCACGCCGGTCTGTATCGGGAAAAGGAACTCAATGAACCGGTCGAAACCTCGGGCGAGATCATTGATTCCGGCGACCCCGAACTCGACGGCGAAGTCGCCAATGCGATTGAATTGATTCAGAAGCTCGCAGCAAGCAAACGTGCCGAACAAGTCTTCGTCCGTCACGCTTTCCGCTTCTGGATGGGCCGCAACGAAACCATCAACGACGCTCCCGTTCTCCAAGACGCCTACCGCGCTTACGCAGAGAATGGCGGTAGCATGAAGGCGTTGATCGCGTCGCTTGTCACCTCCGACGCGTTTCTCTATCGAACGGTCGACCGCTGAGCGAAGGGTTGATCGTTGCTTGGGACCATCGTCCTGAGCGATATGGACGCGACAACGGTCACAGCGAAAGACGTGGGTTGCACCATTTGTTGGAGTACAGCCTTTAGGCTGAAGAAGCACGCTAAAGCGTGGACTCCAACAAGTGCCACGATCCTCAGATTAAGCTTTGACGCAGCCGTAGTGCTGCGTGCGAACTGTGTTCAGCGAGTATCTCCAGCCACGGAGTCTGCGGTCGGCTTCGACTTCAAACCAATGGTGTTTACGGCAATGACCCGATACGCGTGCTTCTTGCCAGATTCGGCCTTGGTGTCTGTGAACTGCATTGGCACGAGCGGTTGTGTCGGAGTGTCGCTGTATTGCAGGTTCTGAAAGATCGGTCGCCCAAACCGGTTCTTGCCTTCTTCGGGCACGTTGGCGAGGAACTGGCCGTCACGCTCGATGATGAAACTGGCCAGTCCGCTTTCGAGATCGGCCTCGGCTTCCCAGCTCAATTCGTTGCCATGCACTCGCAAGTTTGTCGGCGGAGGAGGCGGAGTTCTGTCGGTCACTTTGGTATCTTTGACGTACTGCATCCAAGTCCCCGCGATGGACTCGTTCGGCAGCCAAGCAGCTTTCAATGGATCCCCGTCATACTTCGCGGCGAGGACGGCTTCGAAGCCAGCGACCGGAGCCAACCACGAATTATCAGTCGACATCGGCTGGAGCGGATCGCCGCTGATCTTCGGCAGCCGAACGCTCAGGCAGGCATCGAGCCACGCAATCGCCATATAGCGCTGATTGCCACACTCGTGCGCAGTCAACGGATCGACAGCCACGCCGATCAGTCCACCTTTGCCTCGCACTCCGTAGAAGAACGCTTCATTCGCCGGCCACACGCGGCCGAACCGGACATCTTTGACAGTCACTCCTTCCTTCGTTCCCGGATTGCACATGACAGGCACTTGCAGCGCTGCATCGGGCAGCGTGTGAGCCTTGATATCGGGACGTTCTGGATTCGGCTCTAACAACGGTACGCCCGATCGCAGCCACGCGGCAGCAACTCGCTCGGGATGCAGCATTACCATTCCACCCGCCCAATGACCACCGCCACTGTGTCCCCACAATGCCCAAGGCAAGGAAGCCAGTTCGGGATGCCCCGACTTTGCACCGAGATCAACCAGACATTCCTGAAACGCAGCGCTCGACCCATTGCGAGGATCGCACCACATCTGGCAATCGGCCCCATCCGGTTGCTCATAGGAAGGGCCGAGCAAAGCGCAGTCGTGCTTCTTCGCCAGTGCCTGCCAATGCAAGTCGAAAGCCCCCGTCAGACCAGACTTGCACGACCCCGTGCCACATCCGTGCTGGTGTACGATAACGCCACGAAGCTGCTTCACATTCGGGGGAATCCAAATGGTGTAGTTGACCGGATAGACGAGCTCACCTGGCTCCGCCGAAGCCTCATAACGAACGCGATAGTAAGGTGGCGCGGCCGACGGGAAAACATCATACGGCGGTTGCTGCGCGAGCAGTTCAGTCGCCAATGCAACGAGCAGCAGCGGAATAGTCCACACGATTCTTGCGACGGATGGGATCATGGATCTGGTCCTGGTTGAGGTCAATCGTACCGAGCGGGCAGCGGACTACGCAATCAAGTGCAAATGTGCATGAGCTTGTCAGGTATACAGATTGCAAATGGCCGTTCGATGAAACGTTTTTGAATTCCGGTTTCAGCTTACTCTTCAATCGTCAGCCGGGCAATTTACTGGAGAGACCGTTAGGCCTGTTGCCCTATTCGATTGATAGCAAGTTCAAAGAGGTAGCATAGCCACTAGGAAGCTTGAGGATCGTTAGTCGCGCCCGAGCTGACATGGCCAGCGAGTTCATGCAATTTGTCACGCAATTTAAAACCATCAACAGCCTTTTGGATGGACATTGATGACTCATGTTGGTTGCCTTCCGACGCGAGTGCAGGTAATTTGGTATGATGCTCGGTGACCGCAATTCTTAGCCCGTGAAGTGTGTGATCTGGCGAAGGGCTGGCGTCTGCTGAGGATGACGAAGGTCAAACGCAAGAATGAGCTTCCCCAAAAAGTATTGGATTCCCGTTTGCATTTTGCTGGTGAGTAGTCTCGCGCTTGGTACGTTCGCAATATTGCACAGCGGGGGCATACGAACTGGCACACCAAGCTACGTCAATGTCGTCATTTACTCGGGGAGAAGCCGACGCACGCTCGATATACGTGATCCCACAGCAATTGTCGTGTTGCATTCTTTCGTTACAGGCGGCACAAAGACTGCGAGCGTGCCACCATCTAGACCGGAATTCGAAGTTTTCTTTCCTCCATCCGGAATGTTTTCGTACTCGTACGATCCATCTCCCATCTGGCGCGTCGCGCCAGATCGATTTGCATGGAAGCACGCGGGGCAAACGACGGAACTGAATGGCAGCTTAACCGATTTCATTGAGTGGCTGGAGATCCGAAGAATCAACCAGTTGCTTGGGAGCAGTGATCCGAAACAACGTGAACTTGGCGATCGATTGCGCGAAGTCTCCCACGATCAGCACGTCGCAACCCTGCTTCGGATCTGCGACTCTGCGAACGGCAGGTTTGCCCAAGCTGGAATTCGAGAAGTCGCTCTGTTTGTCAGCAGTCAGCCGCCGGAGTTTCAATACGTCAGCCCCGCAGGTGAGATCCACCGACACCGTCGGTGGCCGACAAACGATCCTGGTCGACAAGCGCGAGATGGATTGTTGCGAGTCGTCACAAGCTGTCCGCGCCCCGAACACGGAACCGATCCCAATGGCGCTGGCAGAACAGCTTTACAGTGCCTCCAGTCGATTGGTGATCGTGAATCGGCCGATTCGCTCGTTGAAGGTATTCAACACCACCAGTTGGACCGATTCGGCGATGAACTCTTCACGACGATTGAGCAATTGTATGGAATTCCCGCCATATACGAGCGTCGTGGCCTCTGCGGTAACTCATCAGCCTCCGAGATCGAAAGATTCGTGGCGCAAGAACTCAAACGACGAGCGCCGGCAATCAAAGACTTGATCACCTGGCAACGAGTTCATGCAGACGACACTGACGAAGAGTTCTACGATGCGGTTGTGTCGCGATGGTCAGAGACATTGATTCAGATAGCACAGACACCTGACCGCAATGCCTACGGAGGTGATCGCACGGAGGCACCGAGAATCGCATACCTTCTGGGGCTGGGCGAGGCGGTTATCTCTGCACTTCAACGTCGAAGGGTGGAAGTAATCGATTGGCGCGAAAGTGCGATGCTGGAATTTAGCATCGCGTTGCTAACCGGGGAATGCGATGCAGCGCTCGTCACCGAATTGCTCCACGGAGATGTGCCACGGCAGCGCTTAGCGTGCAGTATCATCGCCGCCGCCGCTGATCCTCAGTGGAACGATCGTGTTGCTGAGCTACTCCGATCGCGGTATCCCAAGCAAGACGCCGGGGAAACTATTGCTTTACGCGATGTCGCGGCACAAGCGCTCTACCGTTCGATGAATGTCGATGCGCTGCCAATCTTGCAAGCGGCACTGAATGACGGCTTTGATACTGGAATAACACATCAAATACTTGACCGTTTCGAAGTTCCGGTTAACCCGTATTGATCGGTATTGCCCCTACAACGGAACACCTGTGTAGGTAGAAACTCCGGGTAATCTCAAAGCGAATTTAGTCACATTTGCTTGCAAGGATACACGTGTTCTTGCCACGAAAAACACAAGAAGGCACGAAATAGTGCGGCAACATCGCGAGACTTTTCGTGCCTTCTTGTGTTTCTCGTGGCCACCAACCTGAAAGGCGAGATGTCCCCTGGCTCCCCTTGGCTCGGCCACGACGATGCGTAGGCCGAAAGGGAGATTTATTTTGACGGTAGGAAGACCGAAGGTGGGCTTAAGCAGTAAAATGGAATCTGAGAGGGTGACATCGACTTCAATGATGAGCGGGAGAGAAGCAATGCAATGGCAAGATCGAGTCGTGATTGATCCCAAGGTGCTCGTCGGCAAGCCGGTCATCAAGGGGACTCGGATAGCTGTCGAGTTCGTGATTGATCTGCTGGCGAGGGGCTGGACCATCGAACAAATCTTGCACGAATACGACCACCTGACGGCGGAAGACATTCAGGCATGCCTATCGTACGCCAGCGAGGTCTTGAAGTCAGAACGCATTTATTTGACAACGAGCTAGGCGACTCGTGATGCGAGTCATCGTCGACGAGAACATCACACACACCGTGATCCAGGGCCTGCGCGACCGCGGCTACGACGTGCTGTCCGTGAAAGAGTCGATGCGAGGTGTCGATGACACCTCGATTCTTCAGCGTGCGGAGGCCGAACAACGGCTGGTGGTCACACAGGACAAAGATTTTGGCGAGTTGGCATCCAAGTATCGCTTGCCCGCGACGTGCGGGATCGTGTTATTCCGTTTGTCGGCCGACGATCCAGCCGCAAATACTCAACGCGTGCTGGACGTGATGCAAAGCCGTACAGATTGGGCCGGACATTTTTCTGTCGTCACCGACGACAGAATTCGCATGCGAACTCTGCCGAGTAGCGAGACCACTCCCTAGAACGGTCGGGAGGTGGCCTGATGCACAGGTCCTGAATCACGAATTTACTTTGTTGCGTAACGCGGTCGTAATATCACGGCTGAGGAATATCGAACAAGGAATTTCGAATATCGAATGATGAAGTGATTCTCTGGGTTTCCTTCTGACTTCGACATTCCTTGTTCGATATTCGATATTCAAACCCCGTCAGGGCCGGCGCGAGCTACCAAGTCGGCACGTAAAGTATTGCGTTCGACGTAACGGTTCTTCGTGCCGTCACAGTCTCACGTCCATGGAACGTGTTTTGAAATGTGAGCCGACGGCGCTAGCTGCGGGCCGCAGCTAGACAATCGCTCGATTCGAGGCCCGCGGCTAGCGCCGTCGGCTCACCAAAACAGCTCGCTAGTTATTTCGAAACGCGTTCTCGGTCGGTCACTTCGCAAAGCTCATTAACGCTGCTTGCCGGAATGCATCTTGCGCCTTGCCGCCTTCTCCTGGAAATCCGGCGTGCTGAACCAACCAAATCATGATCAGCCCGTGCTGCTTATCAAGGTACGAGTTGGTCGAGTAAGCTCCGCCATGTCCGATTCTGTCGCCGCCGGTCGAGAAGCCGAAGCCGTAGTCATTGGGCAAGTTGTCAGGCGTCTGGCGACTAGTCATTTGCTGAACGGCAGCCTCGGATAGATAACGCCGTCCGTCGAGTTGCCCGCCGTTGGCGAGCATCCGATAAAACCTTGCCATGTTCGTCGCCGATGAGAAGAGGCCGCCCGCTGGCATCGGGTAACGGTTTACGCGGGCGGTCAGTGGATACTGAACCTGTCCAATGGTTGTCTCTTTCAAACCGCTGCTGTTTGCACCGGGCTTGTATGACTTGGCGATGCGCGCAGCCTGGGCTTCGCTGGGCCAAAACGTCGTGTCGTTCATCCCTAACGGCTTGAACAAACGCTCGTCTAGGAACTGTTCGAAGCTCATGCCGCTGACCACTTCGATGATCCGGGCCGCGGTGTTTATTCCGGCGTTGCTGTACTGGTACTTCGTGTCAGGCTCGAAGACGAGCGGCGTCATCGCATAGCTGCGGACTCGATCGGCCAATGGCAGCCGATCGAGTGTCGGTTGTTCTAACTCGGAGCGGAACGGCAGGCCGCTGGTATGCGAAAGTACGTTCTTTACTGTGATCGGATGCGCCGGCTTCTTCAGCAACACATGCGCGTCGTCTTTCTCCGCCACCACCATCTGGCCGCGAAACTCGGGCAGATACTTTTCTACGGCGTCGTCGACATTTACTTTGCCTTCGTCTACCAACATCATCAGTGCCGTGGCCGTGATCGGTTTGGACTGTGACGCAATCCAGAACAGGGAATCGGGCTGCATGGAATGTTGTTCGGCGATATCGGCAAAGCCCACCGCCGAGTGGCTGAGAATCTGGTCCTTGTCTGCGACCAACATGACTGCGCCCGCCAATTCCGTCCGCTCAACGAACGGCTCGACCGCCGCATTGATGCCGCTTGCCTGCTCGGCACGTTGATCGGTCAGAGTTGTTAGATAGGCCCGCTCCTTCTCCGCAACGTAAGCTCGATAGCCCTGCGGGTCGATAAACGGATTCGTGTCGGTTGACTTCACGCGGTCATACTTCGCGTGCATGCCGTAGTAGTTTCCGTGTGCGCCGAGAAAGATGTCGCACGGCAGCTTCTTCAGCGTCGTGAAGGTCTTGGCGAAATCATAGGCGATCCGCGGATAAGCCTGATTGCTCACTAGGCGATAGCCCGGATTCACGTTGGGACTTCCGATGACGACGACGCTGTGCTTCTTGTCTCCATCCGTCGCTTGCCAGGCCCAACTCGTGCAGCCGCGCGTGTGGCCGGGTGTTAGGTGTGCAATCAACGTCTTGCCACCCAACTTCACCTCGTCGCCATCGTCCAACACTCGATCCACGCGGCAAGGTGTCCAGCGGCTGTCGGTATAGAGATACTGGCCTTGCCCTCCCGCCGCGATCACCTCGTGGTCGCCTCGCATCACATGCACTTTGGCCCCGGTCAGCGTTTGCAGCCGTGCATGTCCGGCGACATGGTCCGCGTGTGCGTGGCTGTCGAGTAATACTTTCACGTCGGTCATTTTGAATCCGAGCGATTCAACCGACGCCTGAATCAACGGCACCGTCTCGTCGAAACCGCTGTTAATCAGGATATGACCGTCGGGCGTTGTGATCAGATAGATCGCCAACGCGTCGGAGCCAACGAAGTACACATCATCGACAATGCGATGAGCCGGGAATGGCTTGTCGGCAATCGCCGGAGCACAAACGAGCAACGCCAGCATCAGCGCGGATAGAGTTCGTCGAGACATGGAGTGGCCTTGGTGTTAGGGTGGCAACGAACGTACTGCGCCCACGAATCGCCGGAACGGCGCTTACCAATCGTCCGTACGGAACGGCGAGGCTGGGATTCCCTCTTGGTTGTAGAGATTCGCGCCGGTTGGATTCATCGAGTAGGCGTAACGAACCGCCACCGGCTCGGTAACTTCGCCTGACTTGACGATGACATCGCCACCGTCAATCGTGGCCTCCGCCCAATGCCATTTCTTGTCAGCACCGGCGACGGCAAATCGATTCAGTTTGCCATCGGTGACTGCCTTCGTCGGCTCGAGTCCGGCTTTCTCGCCAACGATCAGGCCGCTGCCAACATGGTCGAACGAAACTCGAATCGAGTTGCCATCGACTTTGTGGCTCTTGTACAGCGGACCACAAGGAACGAGATCTTGCTTGCCATAAGTTTGATGCAATGCCCATTGTGCCAATCTCCAGCCGACGTCTTGTTTGTTGCGGGGGTGGATATCCGCTGCCTCGCCGATGTCGATGATCACAGCCATGCCGGTGTGCTTCATGTTGAGTGCCTTGCGCTGCGCCTCGCGGAGTTTCGCCCAGCCATCGCCGCCCTCCGCGCTATCGTTTGGCTTTTGGAAGTTAGCCAATTGAACCCAGTAAAAGGCTAAGTCCGGATTAAACAGTTTACGCCAACCGTTCACGAGCGCCTGAGTTTTGTGATAGTAGGACTCGCCTTCGCTCCCGTTTGATTCGCCTTGGTACCAGATTGCTCCACGCATCGCGAACGGGGCCAGCGGGTGGACCATGGCGTTGAAGATCGCCGACGGTGAACTGCCACCGACCTTGGTCTTCTCGTTGTAAGCGTTGACCTGATCTGCGATCGCTTTTAGTTCCGGCACGCTGTGAAATCCGGCGGGTGACGTCCAGGGTTCAATGCGAGTGCCACCCCAATTCGATCCAATCAAACCGATTGGCACGTTCAACTCCTGTTGCAGACGTCGGCCAAAAAAATAACCAACGGCAGAGAACCCGCCTGCCGAACTCGGTTGGCAGACTTGCCAGTTGCCGGGACACTCGTCCTTCGCGACGGGAGAAGTTGTATGGCCGGGAACGTCGAACAGTCGGACTAACGGATGATCAGCGGCGGCAACCTCCTCCTTCGGATTCAGCGAGTTACTTAGTCTCCATTCCATGTTCGATTGTCCCGAGCAGATCCAAACTTCGCCGACGAGAACATCCTTGAGTTCAATCGTGTTGCGGCCAGCGACGCTGAGCGTCTGTCCTTTGGCATTGGCCTTCAATGCGTCCAACTTGACTTGCCAGCGTCCAGCCTGATCCGCTTTCGCTTTCTTCGTTTGATCGCCCAAGGTAACGCTGACATCTTCTCCGGATTCGGCCCAACCCCAGACAGGCACGGGCAGGTCACGCTGCAACACCATCGAGTCGCCAAAGATGGAAGCAAGCTTCACATCGGCATGTACGGACGTAACCAGACTAGACAGAAAACAAGCAGCGGCAAAACAAGCTAAACGCACGCGACAACTCATGAGAGGCTCCCTTATAGTGGTTTCAATACCGTGCGATGCACTTGTGTAAGCCGACGGCGCTAGCCGCAGGTCTCGGTATAGCACGGGTTTCATGGACTCGGCCCGAGGCTAGCGCTTCGGCTCAAGGTGTGGATCGTTCGAAACGCCGGGCTCGAATATACAATCCCGGCCAGGCGATTACGATAGGCACGTCAGTCACTCACGCGCGTCAGCATCAACAGCCGAAACTCCATCACCTGCTTGCCTGGCATCTCGGTCGCTCGCAGCGTTAGTGTACCTTGGCCTTTCTGCAGCTGGATCGTGCCGAGCGACATCGCTTTGAAATCCTTGACGTACGACTCTTGCCGCTTTACCCGATCATTCTCATCCCCGCGAAGTGGCGGATCGTGAGCTTCGGCAATCTTGCTGACTAGCTTGTCGTCGTTGAAGCTTAACTCGATCGTCGAACCAATGTCTGGTTTTGGGCAAGCGTAGTGAAGCTCGACTTCGTAATTGCCGGTTGCCCCGACTTCGGATTCCCATGTGATCTTGTCGTCAACGCTGATCCAATTCGAGAAGAACGAGCAATTAGGGAATCGGTTGGAGCGTTTAATGTTGCCGCGGGCAGTGCCATCACGCGCGGGGATCTGAGTGTATTTGTATTCGGAATGTCCGATCAGGAACGGCCGGTCGTCATCGTTGTAACCTTCCAACACTTCCCGTCTGAACGTCTCGGCCTCTTTTGTGAGCTTAGCGAAGAGGTCTGGATGTCTTTTGGAAACGTCGGTGTTCTGCCCGGGATCAGCTTTGATATCGAACAGCTTTCCCTGGTGATCCAGGCGATAGCGTTGGTTGCGAACGCTAACCTTTTTGTTCCAGTGCGAAATGATCGTTCGATTAGGCCATAGCAATTCGCCTGGAGCGAATAGCGGCTTCAAGCTTGTGCCGTCAAGTGGCTTCTGGCTGGCGATCGGAACATCGGCGAGTTCAGCCAACGTCGGCAACAAGTCGATGGCGGCTGCAATGGGAATGACTTTCATGCCGCCTGGAATGTGACCAGGCCAACGCATCAATAGTGGCGAACGAACGCCACCTTCGTCTGTCGATCCCTTGCGTCCTTTCATGCCACCGTTCCAACGAGTTCCATTGGGGCCGTTGTCACAGAAGTAAACAACGATCGTATTGTCGCCGATGCCAAGCGAATCAAGCTTCTCCAGAATTCGACCAACATTCCAATCAATGTTCTCGCACATCGCTAACGCGCATCGAATGTGTCCGATATTTTCCTTCTTTGGGTCGCGGTTGTGCATCGCGAGTTCTTTGTCTTTGAATTTGTCCCAGAAGCGATCGGGAACCTGCATCGGCGAGTGAGGCGTGTTGTAGGGCAGGTAAGCGAAGAACGGCTTGTCTTTGTTGGCTTCCATGAATGCCATGGCTTTGTTCGTGAGATCGTCGATGATGAAGCTGTCTCCCTTCACGATCTTGCCGTTATGTTCAAGCGGCGGGCTGAAGTAGTCGCCCCAATGACCGCTGCAAAAGCCGTAATACTCGTCAAAGCCGCGCCCGTTGGGATGATACGGATACTGCATCCCGTTATGCCACTTGCCGAATGCTCCCGTCGCATATCCAGCGGCTTGGAATGTGTCGCCGATCGTCATTTCGCCCAAGTTCATTCGCTCGCCACCTGCGGACGTACTGTAGACACCGCTTCGTGGGTGGTATCGACCGGTGAGGAACTCCGCTCGCGTGGGCGAGCAAACCGGGCAGACGTAAAACCGGTCAAAGCTCGCACCATCGCGAGCCAGCGAATCGATGTTCGGTGTGCTGAGATTGGTGTTGCCATTCAGGCTCAGGTCGCCCCAACCCTGATCATCGGTAAGGATCACGACAACGTTTGGATTGTCGTTCGCATCAAGGGCTTTGGGCAGCAACGCGACAATGCCTGCGTACAACGCCAGACAGCTACAAACGGTGCGTAAAGACGTTCTTGCAACTAGCGGCATTTCATTCTGCTCCGTATAGATTGAGCGATGTCATTGGTTGATCGGGAACAAGACGTGTCGAGGGGACTTGAGCATAAACTCGGTGGCCAATAATAGGCAGCCTCCCGAATTCATGCATTCCTCGCTCGACGGCAGCGTCTTCGCGATATCAGCGAGTTGAGGTAACTCGCTGTCTTGCCGAATGTAATCGACGCAAGTTGCAAGATCCACCATGCGAACTGGGATCCTGAGCCTCCGATTGACGTACGGTGGCGGATAGTTTCTTGTAGCATCATGAAAACCGATAGAATTGAATCGATTGACTTGGACTACAGGAAACGAGACATCCGAAATGCGAATCACGGACATTGAATCCATCATCCTTCAGCATGATATGGAGTACGAGCTTGGGTTTGCCCAAGGGTACTACGACAAACGGACGGCTCACTTAATCAAAGTACACACCGACGAAGGCATCACTGGAATCGGTGAGATCTTTGGAGCGGGAAACTTTGCCTTCGCCAATCAGGCCATCGTCAATCATGTTCTTAAACCACTGGTCGTTGGACGAAATCCGCTCGACATCAACGTGATCTGGCATGAGGTCTATAACGCGGTGCGCGATCATGGACAGAAGGGCCTGCCGATTTGTTGCTTGTCCGGAATCGATATAGCGCTGTGGGATATATTCGGCAAAGTCTCGTCGCTGCCTCTGTATCAGTTGCTCGGCGGAAAGGCCCGCGACCAGTTTGTCGCCTACGGTTACGGGATGATGTTTCGCAAGTGCGACGACTTGCCCGCTGTTTATGAAGACGAGGTCGCCCAAATTGTCGAGATGGGGTTCACCGCCGCGAAAATGAAAATTGGCATGGGCGTTGAACGGGACAAGGAACTTGCCGCGGCAGTCCGGCGGGGCGCGGGCGATGGATTCAAGCTGATGGCCGACGCAAACCACGCCTACACAGTGGGCGAGGCGATTCAACTTGGACAATCGCTACGGGATCTGGGCTTCTACTGGTTCGAGGAGCCAGTGATGCCGGAAGACTACGAGGGCTATCGAGCAATCCGCGCAGCGTTGCCGGGCATCAACATTGCTGGCGGCGAAGCCGAATGGACGCGCTTCGGTCACCGCGAACTGCTGACTCGCCGCTGCGTCGATATTCTTCAACCGGAAGTGGCTGCAACGGGCGGCATTAGCGAGTTCATGAAGATCCTGTCGCTGACTCACGCATTTGGAACTCCCGTCATTCCACACGTCTGGGGATCCGATGTTCTAATCGCCGTCGATATGCATTTGGTATCAGTGATTCCAGACATTCCGGGTGGACTTCACCAGTTTGAACCCATGTTAGAATACGACACAACGCCGAACTTATTTCACGAACACTTGTTGACTGAGCCGCTCGGTATCCGTGAGCAAGTGAAAGAGACGGGAGGATTTGTTCGGCCTCCGCAGGGACCGGGCATTGGAGTGGAGCTTGATGAAGGATTTGTGAAAAAGTTCCGCGTCGCATAGTAGCCGAAGTCGCGAGACTTCTGTTCCCCCCAGCGCCCCGAGCTCTCACGAGCCCGGCTACCACAATGAATTTCTCCGATTTCAAAATCGTGCGTCTGAACGCAGAGTCGTTTCCGGTTACCAGCTTCGAGCAAGAGAAGTACGACCAGCATGGGATCGTGCCGGTTTGCGTCGAAGTGTTCTCACAGGCAACGTTGATCGACAACGTCCGAGATGCCGACGCGGCGATGGTGGTTTCCCAGTCGTTGTCGGCGGAAGCCATCACCGCGATGCAACGATGCCGCGTCGTCTGCCGTCTTGGCGCCGGAACGGACAAGATCGACGTTGCCGCGGCAACCGACTGCGGCATTGTCGTAGCCAATGTGCCGGACTTCTGTTTCGAGGAACAAGCTGATCACGCTTTCGCCCTGCTATTGGCCGTTGCTCGCAGGCTGAACGAAATGCGCATTTGCATGCTTGAGGCCAGATACCATGAGGCTCGTCAACAGTGCCGACCGTTACGCCGGCTGCCAGGCCGCACGCTGGGCTTGGTCGGATTCGGTGGTTCGGCGCGAGCGATGGCGCGGCGCGCGGCAGGGTTTGGAATGCGCATTCTGGCCACGCGTAGAAACATGTCCGCAGTCGATCTGGAAGCTGCGTCGTTGGGAATTCAAATGGTAGAGATGGAACAATTGTTAGCGGAGTCAGACTTCGTCTCGCTACATCTGCCACTCAACGACGAGACACGGCATTTGCTCGACAAAGACGCACTTTTGAAGATGAAACCGGGCGGCGTTCTGATCAATACTGCGCGAGGCGCAATCGTTGATGAAAACGCGCTCGCCGATGTTCTTGACGCGGGTCATCTGTCCGGTGCCGGGCTCGATACGTTCGCCGTCGTCGATGTACATCAATCTCGACCCGAACCACCAACACATCGTCTGTTTCAAATGCAAAACGTCGTGTTTACTCCGCATGTCGCAGCATTCTCAGTCGATTCGAGTCGTGGGGTTGGATACGGTTCGGTGGCGAACCTAGTTGCTGTGTTGTCGAATCGCTGGCCCAATATGGATCGCATTGTGAATCCCGAAGTCGAGCCACGATATCCTTTGACGCGCTGAGTAAGTTGCGTGCGCGTTTATCGACCGATATGCTTGCGATCGCGCTTGTCGCTGTAATCGATTGCCGCTCGCCTCTTCATTGCACCGGAGACCCTTGAATGCCCGTTGTTTTGATTACGCCCGAAGTCATGCTGCACAAGGAAACCCGGTACGTCGAAATGCTGAACGCGGCCGGCTTCGATGTTGCCTATCCCAAAAACCCGGTCTTCACTCGCGGACTTTGCAGTTTAGAAGAAACGATCGACGAGTTGAGTGTGTGCGATGCAGTCATTGCAGGTGGAGAAGTGTTTTCGAAGAGTGCATTGGCGGCTCTGCCGAAATTGCGCGTGATCGCTCGATCGGGAGTTGGCTACGATAAAGTCGACGTCGCGGCAGCCACTGCCCACAAAGTCGTGCTTACGATCACTCCGACCGCGAATCACGAATCTGTCGCGGAGCATGCGTTGATGTTGTTGTTGGCCACAGCCAAGCGGTTAACCTTCAATGACTGCAAGGCTCGAGCGGGTGAGTGGCCGATGCAGCAGTCCTATCCCATTCGTGGCACGACGATCGGAATTCTGGGGCTGGGACGAATTGGGCGAAGTTTCGCGATCCGCGCTGGGTCGCTGGGCGCGCAGCTCATCGCGACCGAGACGAATCCCAATGATGACTTCGTCCGAGAACACAAGATCGAACTCGTCGATTTCGACGAGCTATTGGCTCGCTCGGATTATCTGAGCATTCATTGCCCGCTGAACGATGAAACTCGCGGGAGATTTGATCAAGCTGCGTTTGCAAAGATGAAACCCGATAGCATCCTGATCAACACGGCTCGGGGCGGGCTTGTCGTAGAGTCCGAGCTGATCGTGGCGTTGGAGAGTGGGCACTTGCGCGGTGCCGGCTTGGATTGCTTTGAACAAGAACCGCCTTCGCCAGACAACCCGCTGTTTCAGATGGAACAAGTCGTTTGCACACCGCATATCGCAGGCAGCGACACCAAGTCACAAGACGACATGGGGATTGAAGCAGCTGATTGCATTATCAAACTGCACTCGGGCGAGTGGCCTGCGGACGCAGTCATCAACCGTGAACTGCAGGACGGCTGGAAATGGTAGACACGCTCGTTTTTCACTCCGCGACAAATGTGATTCTTCGCGGAGAGGCTGTGAATTAATTGATGCGATTCGTTGGAGTCCACGCTTTAGCGTGCCTTTTATCGGGCGAAAGCCCACGCAGACAGGCTAAAGCCTGGACTCCAACGATTTATTCACAGCCTCGGAGCGAAAGACGACCATAGAGCCTAGGAATCGACGCGGTGCCCGAACAGAAACCTGGTAACAACGCTCGCCCTTGTTTACCGCGAAATCTCCGCGAGTGGCTGTGTATCTTTGGACCAGGGGCGATCATTGCTTCACTGACGATCGGCACGGGCGAGTTGATATTCTCGACGCGTGGCGGAGCGTTGTTCGGATATCGAATCCTGTTCCTGTTCGCGATCATCTCGCTACTGAAGTGGGGGCTCGTGATTGCCACGAGCCGGCACATGATTCTAACGGGTGTGCATCCGTACGAGCGAATGATCGAGCTACCGGGTCCTCGTGGCTGGCTGCCGATCATGCTCTTTTTAATGGCGATGGTTTGCCTTCCTATTTGGATCAGTTTTCACTGTGGAGTGCTCGGCAACCTCGCCTCGTGGGTTACCGGCACTCGCGGCGTCTTCCAAGGTGGCATGGATTATGTTTGGGGTGCCGGGCTTTTGGCCGCAGTTCTCTTGCTTTCGGCAACCGGCGGTTACACCGTATTTGAACGAGTGCAAATGTTCGTCGTCACGGCATTGGTCGGTTGTGCCGGCTTGACCATGATTCTCTACAATCCCAATTGGCTCGAACTCATCTTCGGGATTGTGCCGCAACGGTTGTCTTATCCCGATTGGCTGCCGGAAAAATATCCCGAAATCGCGCGACATTCTGTTTGGGTCGAGACAACACGTTACGTCGGGGTGATCGGTGGCGCTGGGTTCGACTATCTGGCCTATACATCATGGCTCAGAGAAAAACAGTGGGGAGTCCTGCCTGCCAGAGCAACGCGCGAGCAGCTTGAAGAAATCGCCGCAGATCCGAATCACGAAGTCCGTAAGTGGATCAACGCGCCACTGGTTGATTGTGCGATCAGCTTCGCGCTGATCGTGGCGTTTAGCGCAGTATTTGTCGCCTGCGGTGCCATGGTTCTTCGTCCTGAAGAAGTCGTACCGGACGAGGATAATTTGCTCAACTTGCAAGCGCGCTTCGTTACGCGAATTCACTCGCTCTTGTTGCCGCTGTACGTAACCGGAGCGTTTCTGACGATGCTGGGAACGCTCTACGGTACCGTCGAGATCGCATGCAGCATCGCCGACGAAATCGTGCGGTCGTTCATTCAAGACTGGTCCAATGTCCGAGCGCGGAAGCTCAAGCGAGCCGTACTCGCGTGGTGTGCTCCCATCGCGTTGCTCCTGCTCGGTTGGCTCTTCATTCGTCAGTCGACGCTGGAACTTCCGGGCACCGAGCCGCATGCTGTAGTTCAAAATCAACTCGCAACAGACGGAGGTGACGTTGATCCCATCCGCGTGCAGAAGCCGCGATTGTTGCTGGCGATTTTGACGCCTATCAATCTCTTCACGGGAGTGCTGTCGTGCGGTCTGATTTGTATTGTGGTGATCTGGATGGACCGCCGTGTGTTGCCGTCCGGCTTGCAGCCGCCGAAGTGGCAGATCGCAATGAACGTACTCTCAGCGGTCGTTTTTCTCGCGCTGGGGCTCAAGGGATATTGGGATAACGAGCACCGAATCATCGTCGTTTGTAGCATGGTTGGCATCTTTGTAATCGCCATGGTCGTTGCCAAGGTGATCAATTCGAGATTAGAAGTCACATTCGAAAAACAGTGAACGCGCCACAGGAGAAAACACACTATGAAAACGCATTCAAAGCTTTTCGCCGGTTGCGGCAAGATCATCGTCGGCATCGTTTGTGGAGCCTTCCTGGCAACTGTCTCGCCGTGGGCCAGTGGTGATCCCCAGGCACAGCCAGCGACGAAAAGCGTGATCGGCGAAAAGTTCTGGCCGTCCGAGTTCGGTGCCGAGGATCAGCGTGGAGCCGCAAATCGGCTTACACCCGAAAAAGTTGTCAGTGCCGCGCGGATGATCAAGGATGGCGATATCTATCAGCTTGGTCGTTTGTACGAACACGGCATGCCGCTGCCCGGTAAACGACATTTCAGTCTGACGATCCCAGGGCGACCGACAGGCGGCCCGATGGGTGCGAATCAAATGGTCTCGAATGATGAACTCGTCAGCGGTGAAATCGGTCAAGTAGGAACTCAGTTCGATGGGCTCGGCCATGTCGGGATGCGAGTCGAGGGCGAAGACTATTTTTACAACGGCAACAAGCTGTCCGAGTTCGGAGATCCATACGGCTTGAAAAAGTTAGGCGTCGAAAACGTCGGCGTCTTTTTCACACGCGGCATCTTACTCGACGTGTGTGCTCTGCGAGGAGCCGATCGGCTGCGCGCCGGATACGTCATCTCTCCCGACGAACTCGAAGCCTGTCTGAAGAAGGCGAACTTAACGATTCAAGAAGGCGACGTCGTCCTGATTCGTACGGGACACGGCAAGTTGTGGATGAAAGATAACCTTGCGTACGGCGAGGGCGAGCCTGGAATCGGATTGGCGGCGGCCAAATTTTTGACTGATCGCAAAGTGTCGATGATCGGAGCCGACACCTGGGCCATCGAGGCCGTTCCACACGAAAGTGAGGAACTTGGTTTTCCTGTTCATCAATGGGACCTGACAAAGAACGGCGTGTACCACATCGAGAACCTTGATCTGGAGCAACTCGCTGCGGATGAAGTCTACGAGTTTTGTTTTGTGTTCAGCCCGCTACGACTCAAGGGAGCAACCGGCTCGCCCGGGAATCCGATCGCAATTCGATAATGTTGGAGTCCAGCCTTCAGGCTGTTAGCGAGCTTTACCACCGATGCACGAGCTGAAGTATGGACTCCAACACAAATAAGGACCGAACCGTGACCGACACCGTCCAACAAATTGACTATGGCATGTTCATCATGCCGTTCCATTCGCCCGACAAACCGCTTGCTCAGGGATATGACGAGGACCTGGAACTAGTCGTGCGGGCCGAAGAACTTGGCTTCACAGAGTTCTGGGTCGGCGAGCATCACACGATGAAATACGAAACGATGCCTATGCCGGAACTCTTCATTGCCCGAGCGCTTGGCGAAACGAGCACCATCCGCCTGGGGCCGGCACCCGTCTGTTTGAATCAACATCATCCCGCGATGGTCGCCGGCCGCCTGGCGATGCTCGACCATCTTGCGAAGGGACGCCTCAACCTGTGTTTCGGAAATGGCAGCGTGACCGCCGATCAGGAACTGTTCGGAGTGGATCCGAAAGACGGTGGGAAGATGGCGGTTGAGGCGATCGATGTGATTCTCGATCTGTGGTCGCACGACCCGCCGTACGAGCACAACGGAGAGTTTTGGCAGTTCCAATTGAAGGATACCGTCGATGAGGAATCTCTGATCGGCTATATCCACAAGCCGTTCCAGTCACCGCATCCACCCATCGCGATGCCGGGCATGAGCCGCAACTCGTACAGTATGAAGGTCGCTGGACGGAAGGGTTTTCAGCCGTTTGCACACTGTCTGGTCACGGGTAACGTCGTGGCCGATCAGTGGAACACCTACGCCACTGCCGCCCAAGAGGCGAGCCGGACGCCAGATCGTGCCGATTTCAAAGTCGCACGTTCGATCTTTCTTGCGGATACGACGAAGGAAGCCGTCGAGCGTACTCGCACAAATTCCCTCGGACAGAATTACGAATACATCGGTGGCCTGTTCGACAAAGGACTCGGTCGACGCATTTATAAGCGAGACCTGGACATGCCAGATTCGGAGTGCAACCTCGACTTCCTGATGACCGAGCAGATCATCGCCGGTGATGTCGACGAAGTGCTGCGTCGATTGCTGATGCTTGTCGAGGAAACCGGCCCCTTCGGAACGCTTGTCCTGATGAGCTACGATTGGGACGACAAAGACGCTTGGGTACACAGCATGGAGTTGTTTGCGAAAGAGCTGATGCCGGCACTGAATAAATGCCTGGCTTAATCTACGCCTGCAGCAACCGCTGAGCCAAGTTGTTTTCACCCCCGACGTCTGTGAGACGGCGATCCCGGCCCTCGAAGTGGTAAGTGAGTTGCTCGTGATCGAGACCCATGAGCCCGAGCATCGTCGCGTGCAGATCGTTGACATGGACCTTGTCCTCGACGGCGTTAAATCCAAAGTCGTCAGTGGCTCCGATCGTCTTGCCGCCGGCCACACCACCTCCGGCTAGCCAAGCGCTAAAGCCGTACGGGTGATGATCGCGCCCGTTGGTGCCTTGGCGGATCGGCGTGCGACCAAATTCGCCGACCCAGACGAGCAAAGTGTCGTTCAGCATTCCCCGCTGTTCTAGATCAGCGATCAGTCCGGCGATGGGTTGATCGATCTTCGCCGCTTGCGATTGATGATTGCCTTTGCAGTCGCCGTGAGCGTCCCATCCGCCACAGATCAATTGTACGTAGCGTACTCCTCTTTCAACCATCCGTCGCGACATCAAACACATCTTGCCAAAGCGCGCCGATGGTTCGTCGTCGATGCCGTACAGCTTGCGAGTCGCCTCGGTCTCGCCGGAAAGATCGATTAGTTCCGGGGCAGCCGTTTGCATTCGGAATGCCAACTCGTAGTTGGCAATTCGCGCGGCCAGCCGGCTGTCTCCTGGCCGTGTCTGGCGATGTTCGCGATTCCAGGCATTGATTTGGTCCAGCAACAACCTTTGCTCGCCGGCGGTGATGTCTGACTGGCGTTGCAGATTCTGGATCGGCACTCCCTCGGCTCGCATGTCGACTCCCTGGTAGACTGCGGGCAGAAATCCAGACGAATACATTGATGCGCCGTTGCGAAAGATGCCGTCGGTCATTGCGATGTAGGCGGGGAGGTTGTCGCTCTCGCAACCTAAACCGTAGACGACCCACGCGCCAACGCTCGGGTGCCCAAGTAGGCTTGTTCCGGAGTGCATCATGATCATTGCCGAACCGTGTATGAACAGCTCGTGATGCATCGAGCGGATGATCGCCAGCTTGTCGGCGTGTTGGCTTAGGTGAGGAAACAGACGCGAGATTTCGACACCGCTGTCGCCGTATTTGTCGAAAGGAAACTGCGACGCCATGACCTTCGCGTCAGCGGTGTTGATTTGAGCTAGATCAAAGTCTTGCAAGCTTTCCGGAAGCAATTGCCCATCGTACTTCGTTAAAATGGGTTTGTTGTCGAATGTCTCAAGATGACTAGCACCGCCTTGCATGAACAGAAAAATGACGTTCTTGGCCGTGGCTGGGAAGTGCGGCGCACGAGCTGCGAGTGGGTCTTGCGAGCGAGGATCGATGTCTTCCGCGTGGAGCATATCGCCTAGAGCGAGGGTGCCAAATCCCAGTCCACCTTGGAACAGGAAATCGCGACGTGATGAGGAAGGATGCATATAGGAGTCTCGCTATAGTCGTTGTTCGCGGAGCGAACAACGACTATCAATCGACAAACGCGAATTCCGATAAGTTAAACAAGGCTAGACAAAGTTTGGTAAGCGCTTGGGCGCGAACGGGGGAAACGGACTTCAGCGTTTCCGGCGGATTCTTTAAGGGCATGGCGGTTTCTGTTTCCAAGTCTTCGAGCAGTAGTAGTGACGATTCAGCTTCGTCATCCGTTGGCGGACGGCCCAAAGCAATCCGCCACGCGCGGTCGATCTGGGCCGTTCGATCGTCGCCGGCTTCCGTAACGATTCGACCGGCCATCTGCATCGCCTGACGGAAGACGGAATGGTTGTTAAGCCCCCACAGTGCTTGTGTCGCGACGGTTGTCACATCTCGAACCGGGCAACTAACGGCAGTCACCGGCGCGTCGAATACTTCGAATATTGGAAATTGGAAGTTGCGTCGTACCAATAGGTAAACGCCGCGGCGAGTGTGCTGAGCAGGGTCCGCCGAGACGACCCAATGCCACTTCTCGCGCAGCGACGCGATTTCATCTCCGGCCAGCGGTGGTGCGACGGGTGGACCACCCATCGCTAGGTTAATGGTTCCAGCGGCGGAATGCACCGAGTCCCAAATCGCTTCACCTTCGAGTCGGCGACGATTCATTCGCCACAACAAACGGTTGTCAGGATCTTTGACGAGAGCCCGCTCGTCGCCAAACCGGCTGCTACGTCGGTACGTGGCTGAGTTCATTATTAGACGATGTAGATCCTTGATCTTCCATCCGCCGTCGACAAAACGCGTGGACAGCCAATCGAGCAATTCCGGATGCGACGGCGGCTGACCCATGTTGCCAAAGTCGTTCGGCGTCTCGACGATCCCGCGGCCAAAGTGCCAATGCCAGATCCGGTTAACCATGACGCGAGCCGTCAGCGGATGGTCTTTTTTTGTCAGCCAGAGTGCGAACCGCTTTCGAGCGGTGAACGGGTCTGCAAGGTCGGCGGGCGTCTGAGTGGCAATCGCCAGTGACACCGGTAACGCGGATTGAATCGGTTTCCCAGGTTTTTGAAGCTCGCCACGTTCGAGCAGATGCACAGTCCTGATCAAGGCCGGATGCTCGCGGCCCAGGATGCTTGCCGTCGGGATATGCATCAGGCCGTCATATGGAATCGTTGCCTGTCCGCCAGTCTGTTCGGGCAAAGCCAACACGGCTTGGCCGATCGCCGCCAACAGCTCTTGTTTGCGAGTCTGTTGTTCAGGGGAAAGCGTTTGTCCGGCTGTTTTTGCTTCGAATAAACGATAAGCCTTGCGGGCTTCTTCGACGGCCAGAACACGTGGATAAGATTGACGCCAGTCCGCCTCGCCCATCGCGTTCCATAACGGCAACTCAACCTCCCGCGCACTGGCAAAGATGGCGTGCAACGCGAAATAGTCTTCTTGCGTGAATGGATCGAACTTGTGATCGTGGCACCGCGAGCAGCCTAGGGTCAGACCCATGAAGGCGGACGCTGTCGCATCAACCCAGTCCGTCATGGTCTCGTAGGCGAGTCGCTTGGCGTCGAGCGCGGATTCATGCACACGCGGCCCGAGCGCATAAAACCCTGTCGCGATTCGTGCCTCCAGATGACGTTGTTTTTTCTCTGGGATGATGTAGACGCGACGCGGATCGAGATCGAGGTTGTCCGGCCAGAGTTCGTCGCCCGCGATCTGTTCCTGGACAAAGACATCGTAAGGCTTGTCGTCATTAAAGCTCTTGATGACATAGTCACGATATCGCCACGCGTTGCGATAATAAATATCGGTTTCGTAGCCGCCGCTGTCCGCATAGCGCGCGACGTCTAGCCAGTGCCGCCCCCATCGCTCGCCGTAGTGCTTCGACTCTAACAGCGAATCAATCAGCCGCGGCCAGGCATCGGGTGATTCGTCTTCCATGAACGCATCGACTTGCTCTGGACTCGGTGGCAAGCCAATCAGGTCGAAGTAGGCTCGTCGAACAAGCGTTCGGCGGGCGGCGTGGGGCGCAGGTTCCAAGCTCGCTTCTTCCAGCCGATTCAAAACGAATTGGTCGACTGCGTTGCGAACCTGCTGACCGTGTTTGAGCGACTCAAATGGCGGCGGATCGGGACGCGTGGACGTGCGTAGCGACCAAAGAAGATCGTCATCCACGGCGCAGACGACGGTCGGCAAGAAACTGACGAACATGACGACGAGGAACTGTTGAAACTTCCTTATCATCGAGTTCTCTCCATGCATATTTCGGAGCTTGCAATGGTTAAGTACGAACATGACAATGCCACGGTAGCCATTCCGCGTTTACCTTAACCTTGCGTTCAACTTGGGTAAAGCTCCAGGGACGAATTGATGAGCAACGTTCCGCCACTGCGATTGGGCATGTTCGTCATGCCGATTCACGATCCTGACAAGCCGCTGGCTCAATGCATTGACGAGGATCTTGAATTGGCGGGAACGTGCGAGACACTTGGATTCGACGATTTCTGGGTTGGCGAGCATCATTCGTCGAGCGTCGAGAACATCGTCATGCCAGAGTTGTTTCTGGCGAAGGTGCTGGGCATGACGGAACGGATCCGTGTCGGTCCGGCACCGGTGTGTTTGCAATATCATCATCCGATGCACGTTGCTGGTCGGTTGGCGTTTCTGGATCACATGTCGCACGGACGACTTAACGTCTGTTTCGGCCCGGGAGCGATTCCGACCGACATGGAAGTGTTCGGTGCTCATCCAAGCGAAATGGGAGCTCGTGTTGCCGAGTCGATCGACATGATTCTGCGGTTGTGGGAAGGTGAATTGCCGATCGACATCGAAGGGCAGTTTTGGAATGTCTGTATGAAGGACAACATTCATGCGGAGTTTGGCGTTGGCCATCTACACAAGCCGTTTCAGCAACCGCATCCGCCGATCTATGTGCCGAGTATCAGTCGTGCGTCCGTTGGTCTTCAAAAAGCCGCGGCGCGTGGATTTCGTTTCATCAGTCACCACATGCTTCATGCCGACGCATTGAAGGAGCAGTGGCAAACCTACTCGGATGCCGCGGAAACTGCGGGCAGGACGGCCGTTCCATCGGATTGGAGTGTCGCCAGGAATGTCTTCGTTGCGGATTCGACGGACGAGGCGAAGCGGCTCGCAAAAGGAAATTCGTTGGGCTCGTGCATTCAGTACATTTTGGACCTTACTTCTGCGACGGCGCCCCATGGCGTTGCCATGTGGAAACGTGATCCAGAGCAAGCCGACTCCGATTGCACGCTCGACTACTTTATGGACGACGTCGTCATTGCGGGAGATCCGGAGCACGTCACCAGCGAGCTACTCCAACTACGTGAAGAGATCGGGCCATTCGGCAGTCTTGTCTTGACCGCTCACGACTGGGATGACCGCGATCGGTGGGTTCACAGCCTGGAACTGTTTGCGCGAGAAGTCATGCCCGCCTTCAACAATGCGAACGGAGCGATCTGATTCCATGATCAGCACACACATCAACCGCATGCGCGAGAAACTTCAGGCCGGTGAAATCGTCCTCGGCGCTGGAATCACGATGACTGACTTTGCCGTGACCGAAGCACTCGCTCCCAGCGTCGATTTTTTCTGGATCGATCTTGAGCATAACGCGACAACCACGGAATCCATGCTTGGGCATTTGGTCGCAGCACGCGCGGGCGGAGCGGCGTCGATCGTACGGATTCCGAACAACGACGTCGGCTGGGTAAAGCGTGTACTCGATTCGGGAGCCGAAGGCATTATTCTGCCCCGGTCGTATTCGGCACAAGAGGTTGCCGCGTTTGTTTCCGCTTGTAGATATCCGCCGATGGGAACACGAGGGTTCGGGCCACGAAGACCGATGCAGTACGGTCGGCTCAATCAACAGGAGTATCTTGCGCAGGCCAACCGCGATGTCTTCGTGGTCGCACAAGTCGAGACGGTCGAGTTACTCTCGGAACTCGATGAAGTATTGAAGATCGAAGGACTCGACTCTTTAGTCCTCGGCCCGCAAGATCTATCCGGTTCGATGGGCCGCCTTGGAGATACGAAACATCCAGATGTCGTCGACGCCATGAAAACGGTCGCGTCGAAAGCGCGAGCCGCAGGCAAGTTCATCGGGTCAGGGCTCGGTGCCGATCCGGAGTTCGCCCAAGTTCTTATCGACTGTGGCGTTCAGTGGCTACAAGCGGGCAACGACTTTGAGTATATGATCAAAGGTTGCGAACAGGCCTTTAACTCAATACGGCCCGAACATTCATAGCGTGAACAGCCAATCCATTTGTTGAGGTATCCCGCTGCGATTGCAAACGCATGTTGTACCCCGAGATGTTTGAGCTGCGCCGAAGGGCGAACGCTTTACTGAGGCCGTCACGTGGTTACGAGAAACGCTTGAACCGCTAATTTCACTCCTCTCGATTTGCAATCGCAAACAAATGTGTCTTGTTCGCGATGTACAGAACGCCGTTTGCAACGACGGGCGTCGAATACGCTGAATTAGCCATGTTGATTTCGCGTATTGCCTGATTGTAGGTGGAGTGCTTGCCGTTAGACTTCGATTGGACTTGCGTAAACGACTCCGCGGGATCAGCGGACAGCCGAAAGATCGTGATATCGCCGTCTTCATCACCGATGTACACGTTGTCACCTGCGATCATGCCTGTACCCCAACTTGCCGCGAGCATATCGAACGTCCAAAACGCGCGACCGGTCTTGGCGTTGATGCAGTGGACGACGCCCGAAAAGTCCGAAACAAAGAGCAGGTCGTTTTTGATGACGACGCTGCTGACCGTCCGGTGAAAGATCTCCTCGAATTCAATCTCGCCGTTTCCGTTCAAGTCGTATTTGTCGTAGTGCCACACGACCGCTGAATTTGGGTTATCGACCGCGATCTCGCCTTGATCCGGTATGACTGCCTGTCGCTTCCGATGGGGAATGGGTTGCAGCCTCCCATCGAGACGTTTCATCGCAAGCTCCGAACTGACGTCGCCTCGCTTCGTCGGATCAATGCACCAGAGATGCCCTGCGCCCTCTCCGTGTTCTGGGTCTTGACCTCCAGATACGTAGACGAGCCCCTCGTAGATGACGGGAATCGCCATGATGTTGTTGCGTGTGCCGCGACCTCCCAATACCCACTTCGCCTCCTTGGGGTTGATGTCGAACTTCCACAACAGAGTCGGTTTGCCATTCGTCGATTCTTCGGCATGAAAGCTGTACACCCACCCGTCCCCACCCGGAACGATGACTTGAGGTACTCCGCCCAGTTCGCCAACGGCTGGCGAGGACCATTGTCCGTGCAGGAGGTTGTGGCCGGGCGAGTTGTCGGTCCACAGCACCTTGCCGGTATGTTTGTTCATGGCGAGAAAGCTAGGGGCGTCGGGCGCGGGAAGATTGATGTGGCTTTGGTCCACTCCGTTCGATGTGCCTACAAAAATCGTGTCACCCCACGACGTTATCGAGCATGTGGCGAGATTGTGTTGGCGGACTCCCAACTCCTTCATCATGTCAAACTTCCACACAACATCGGCTTCACGTTGGTCCTTAATTGTCACGGCCTTTGAAATGGTGAGTTTCGAATCCTCGACGACGAAACGCAGCCATGTGTAGTCGCCATTTACAATTGCGAACACGGTCCATGCTGTGCCGACCTCCTCTCGCGTCACGAGAGTTTTAGCAGGCAATTCTAATCCGGCTTTTGTCAACAGTGCGCGAAGCGTCGTGGAAACGTGGCCATCGTCTAACCCGCTCGTTAGGTATGTATTGAAGACGAATTTCGCGCCACCTGACGGCTCGACGAATCGCAACTCGCTTCCATCCAGAATGAGGCGTCCAACAATCCGCGAGCCCTGGTTTCGGCTACGTATCGTCCACTCCTTCCCGGCTAAGTCCTCATATCGCGATGAGTATTGCAAGCTCACTCCGAGCGTTGCCATCACAGCGTAAAGAGTTCGGTCATAAAAAGAAACCAATGTTGGTTCTTCGGGAGGCGTCAGTGTGGAAGTGCCTCTAAACATCACCGCCCAACCACCCGGCTCTGGTCCATCATCTTCCCCGTCGTAGTAGCCTTCCGTATCGAGACAGGCGACCTCTCCCCGGCTTGTCACGAACCACATTCGATTGCCTTCGACCAAGGGCGAGCTGACGATTCCTTGCATCGGCATGTCATGGACACGACCGCTCGGCAGTTTCTCGCTCGAGTGTTGCCAAAGGAATTTGCCATCCGATTCGCGAAAGCAAAGCATGCAGCCGACGTCCGTGGTATTGGGGTAGCGTTTGAGATATCCAGCGCCGTTGTTTGTGCCGACAAAAATTCTCCCATCGGCCACGATTGGAGTTCCATACGTCTGGCTGCCCAATTTCGCAACCCACTTGATGTTCTTCGCGTCGTCCTTGATCCACTCGCCCGTCCTGCGAACGAATTCACCGATCTCCCAATCGTCTGGAACGATCGCGCCTAGGTGTGTGTTGTTGCGGTGCGAAGTGCCGCCCCATTGAGTCCAGTCTTGCGCCGAAGTTGCTGGTAGCCCAAACAACACGGAAGCGAGCCAGATGACGACGGGGAATCGTGACGAGTTCATTATAATCCTCAGCTACCGGAGACATTTGGCTCGCCTTATGGTAACCGATATCATCTTCATCCCCATCTACCTCACGCCGATCATAGAACAAGCTCGGCAACCTCCTGGCGTTGCATTGAGCTGCGCCGGACTACTGCAGAGGCGTTACGTGGCTTTAAGCTTGAGTCACGACTTGGACTCTTCGGCGAGTCGTTGTCATCCCAACTCATCAAAGACCGCTTTCATTAGAAGCGGCCAGACAACCGTCGCATCGGCGTAGACTTCCGCGTAGCGACCACCTTCGACTGGCGGGACGAACTTGCCCCAGCTAACGCCTTCGGAGTAGGTGCAACCCGACAGGCCGCCCCAATGAACCGGTTCGGGGCAGATACGGACTCCGTACTTAAAGCGTGGTGCTGTCAACTTCGTGCCGAGTCTTGCGTTGGTGATGTCGTAGTAAGGGCCGACTTGTTGAGACCAATTGCGAGGCACACCGCCGCCGATCGTGAGGATGCCCAGCTCCTGGGCGGTTCCGATAAACCGTGCGTACTCTTGAAGGTCGAGGAACGGATTGAAGGCGGGGACCGTTTGAAAGATATCGTCTGGCTGGAGTGTTGCCACGTCCGCGCCTTCGGCACGCAAAGCAGAAGCCATCGCCCAGGTCGAAACGTCGAGCCCTATTTCGCTGTCCGTGAAAGCCGGTATGAAAACAGGCACGTTTTGTTCGAATGCACTTCGAAGGATGCCTGGGCCCTCGGCCAAATCGCAGAGCTTTTGTCCCAGGTCGTGGCATAGACGTGCTGAGGACCAAACGCCATCCTCAGGCACTTGTTCGGTCAGTACCGCTCGCACGAGTCGTTCGACATCGTTCAAATTCGATTCCATTTCGAGCGTGTCGTAAATGCGATTGTAACCTTGCTCGAACAGATCTTCGTCTGATTTGGTGGGATCGTATCGGTAGTGTGCCAACCCGATCGATTCCGTGAGGCCGTGTGCGATAAGAGCACCGGTCGCCACGATGGCGTGTACGAGGCCTTGATCGATCATGTCACACACAAGGCGTCCTTGCTTCGCGACAGTCATCGCCCCCGACAACGTCAACACGACCTTGCAAGAATCTTGACGCGACATCTCCAACAGAATATCGAACGCTTCACCAAGCTGTCTTCCGCCGAACGCGGTCTTCGACATCGCGCGCAGCAGCTGTGGGAACGAGTCGACATCTCGAATGGAGAGGCTCTCCAAAGGGACAAGTCCGTCGTCCTGGCCGTCGTGCAATGCTCGCTTGTTCATGGAGTTCCGTCTTTGAGCCGAACGCGCTAGCGTCGACGGCTCAATCTGCTCTTAGTTTGTGGTAAACGATTCGAGCAGGAGTATACAGTTTGATGAATTGCAAACAAAGGACTTGTTGCTAACGTCCTGGTCGAGTGCAACAATTGACGCGAGCCCGTCGCACCACTTTGGCAATAGGATCGGATTCGGAAGCGTGTCTCGAAGCCTATCTGCGCGCGTTGCCACCGGAGTTTCCTGATACAGTCGAAGTTCGCCACCGCGAGTTTTTCGACGAGGCTCAACATGAAGCAGCTTTAGATGACCTGCTGACCGAGCTACACGTTGACCGCGTCACCTTCGACGGCCGTGCGCTGTTCAGTGCGCCGCCGAGACGATTTTCGGGCAACGACAATTTCTCGATCCGTCGAGCTGAATTGTCGATCAGGGCGGACTGAGTTTCAGAATGTGAAAGGCTGAGTGTGATAGCGCCTTCAATACTTCGGCCTTCAATCCAACTGACGGGTCGTCGAACCATATAGCATCCGCACCTGTGGCTCCGTGAGCGCGGTTGCCCAAATACGAACGTCGTCGATGATGCCGTCCATAAATTCGTCGGAGGACGAGTTACCGATTCGCATTTCCTGTCCAGGCTGCATCAGGCGTGGCGTTCCTTTGAAGGCGATCGTCTTTTTCAAATCCGCGTCCAGGTAGAGACGGCATTGCTGCCGCTCGTTGTCGATGACGTAGACGATGTGAAACCATTCGCCGAGCGCGAGGTCGCCTCCTTGCTCATTTGAGCCGGTGTCGTCGGCGTAGAAGTTAACCTTCGTTTCGATCCAACTCTTCCCGTCGCCGATGTCACCGTGCACTTTGGCGTCGTTCACTTTCATATCGAAAGTGCATTCGCCGCCGAACCGCGTTCCGAGAATTCCAGAGAACGTCGGCGGGCGAGTCAATTTCACCCATGCGGAAACCGTAAACGTCGAAAGCTCGAATTGTTTTGAATAGTCGATCGAAACGTGATCGCGCTTCGAACGATCGAACAGTCTTGCTCCCTCGATCTTGCCCGAAGTCGCTGACGCTCCGACGATCTTGCCGTGATGCTCGCCCGCCGAGTCCTGCGCGATGTCACCCTCCGCTTCGTCCAGCGCCCAATGTGCGATCGGTTTCGGAAGTTCGATCTGCGACGCCTTTCCCGGCGCGTGGCTGATCACAAAGTCCACGAGCGCTTGGCATTGGAAGAAACCATTCCACATGTTGTGCCCCTGCCCAGGAGCGATGACAAGCTCCATCCTGCCACCGAGTGTTTGGTATCGTTTGGCGACGGCTCCGGAATTGCTCTCGAGCGGGACGACCTTGTCGATGTCGCCATGGATGTGAAAGAGTGGGATGTTTGCCTTCGCTAGCGGCGCTAGTCGATCGACCGGATTGTGTTCTGTGAGGACGTCGGCAAGTTCACTCTCCGTCATCCCGTACGCTCCACAAGCACGTGCGAGTCCTGGATAGCTGCGAAGATCGCAGACCGGATAAATGCCGGCGATGCAAGAGACTTTGTTCGGATTCTCGGCTGCCCAGTTGTAAAGCATCAAGCCGCCGCGACTGCGCGCCAACAAGCAAGCCCTTTGTTTGAATCTCGAACTCCCATTTGTGAGGTGCGCATGTAGCGCATCATAGCTCTCGCGTCCCGCTGGACTGCCGAACGACTCACCCACATCAACGCCGGCGATCGCAATTCCAGCGTCAAGCCACTGTCGGATCATCCATCCTTCGTGCGACTCGTTGGGCAATCCTCGATCGAACGTCGGGGCGTACATCACCCACGGCATCGGCTCACAACGCTTTTCCCCATTGGGAAGAATCATGAAGGCAGGTCGGCCTGCCACTTCGAAGTGGTGCCAGTCTAATTCTTTTGCCGACGCGTTTGTCGCACCTGCAGTAATAATTGAGATGGCGAGCACGAGATGGTGAATGCATCGAAACGATAGAATGCTTCTCCAGCTGAAAGACATGTGAACTCCAGTTGTATTGCGACTTCGGTATAGGCCCGTGAATAGCCGTCATCAAACGAAGCGTCATCTGCTTCCTGGACGAAGACACCTGATTATGGCTTGCTGACGCAACGAAGCAACAAGGAACACTATCTCTATCGCATCCCTGGACGAGCCTTGTTCCAATGCCTTAGACTCGGCGGACTTCATTTGTCCTTTTTTTCTGCTTTGCATTAGATCAAAAGTGTCTTGACGGATTGGGAATCCAACGATGTTTCAATGTGTTTGTCGGGCGCTGATCGTCGCTATTTTCGTCTGCCCATGTGTGTGCGCGGAAATACGAATCCCCGGGGCGACGGCTTATCTCGATCCCGACGATGGCGGCGCACGTGTTTCCGCGGACCACGGGATCGTGCGATGGAATGACCCGAAGGTTGTTGTTCAGTGGTTCGGAGAGCTGAAACATGTCGGAAAGCTCAATGCGAGTTTGGTGATTCGGCTAAACGCCGAAGACACTTCACGACTGCGCTTGACGGTCGACGGTCATGCGAAAGATGTTGTCGTTACCGGGAAAGCGGAAGACGCAATGACCGTTCAGTTCGGCGAATACGAGATCCGTGCGAAAGGGTATCACTCGTTCAGGCTGCAATCGCTAAATGCATCTGGAGTGATGGCAGGTGATATCGAAGCGCTTGTCTTGGATGGAGTGGCGACGGAGGGAGCCCACTTCAACTTAAAGCCGCGTCGTAACGCAGCGTCTGTTCATTTAGCCTATCCCGTTCCGCGAGACGCCAAAGTCTCGGCATTCTATTGCGAGATGACCGGAGTCGAGGAGCCACTGTGGACTTACTACATGGCTTGCGGTTGGCATCGCGGATACTTTGGGATGCAAGTAAACAGCGAAACCGAGCGGCGCATTATCTTCAGCGTTTGGGACAGCGGTGGCGAGGCGGTCGATCGAAACAAAGTCGCCGCCAAGGATCGTGTAACGTTGGTCGACAAAGGGAAAGACGTCTATTCAGGCAGCTTTGGCAATGAAGGAACAGGTGGACACAGTCACCTGAAGTTTCCGTGGAAAACCGGTGAGCGACAACGGTTCCTTGTCACGGCAGAGCCCATTGATGGAACGCACACCGTGTTTGCGGGTTACTACTTTCGAACCGACACCAAACAATGGATGCTGATTTCAAGTTGGAAAGCCCCAAAGGAAGGAAAGTACCTCCGCGGACTCTACAGCTTCAGCGAGAACTTTGCCGGGCGAAACGGCCACGTCGTTCGCAAGGCGTTGTACGGAAACCAGTGGATTCGCAACGCTGGTGGCGAATGGAGTGAGTTAACCACGGCCACGTTCAGTCATGACCCGACAGGAAAAATGGATCGGCTCGATCGTTTTATGGGGATGGAAGGTGGCGAGTTCTTTCTGTCGCACGGAGGATTCGTTCCCGGATATACCAAATATGGTACGCCGTTCACGCGTCCGGCGAGCGACCGGTCTCCAGCGAAGATGGATTTGCCGCCGTTGCCAAAGACACGCGATTAGTTCCGTGGGGTCCATTGCGCGAGAAAGAAATTCATGGACGAATCATTCGAGTGTTTCGATCTCGATCATGTGACCGAGCAGATCAGCTCCGTACTCGGAGTAGCCCGCGCGCAAGTTCGATCGGCGATTGACTTGCTGGAGGCAGGTAATACGCTCCCCTTCATTGCCCGGTATCGCAAAGAGGCGACAAAGGGATTGGACGAGTTGGTTCTGCGGGCGATCGAGGACGCATTGGCGAAAGCTCGGGAGTTGGCTCAACGGAAGGGCACGATTCTCAAGACGATCAACGAACAGGGGTTGCTGACCACTGAGTTGCGTCGGAGAATTGAAGTTTGTGACGATAAGAAGATTCTTGAAGACCTCTACCTCCCGTTCAAACCGAAGCGACGAACGAAAGCGACCGCTGCCAGAGCACGAGGATTACAGCCGCTGGCGGATCTTCTGCTCGCTCAAGAGAACTTGAATCGTTCACGCGGCGAAGTGCTGCGACGGTTTGTATCGCCTGAAAACGAAGTGCCTGACGAGGCGAGTGCGTTGCGGGGAGCCTGCGACATTGTTGCGGAAGTCTGGTCTGAGGACGCGGCGACGCGAGGTTGGCTTGCTGGACAAGCGGTCGGGTTCGGGCGTGTCATCTCGAAGGTAAAACGTGGCAAGAAGGAAGCTGCGAGTAAGTTCGAGATGTATTTTGATCACACCGAACCTGCGAAACGAATCCCTTCGCACCGCTTTCTGGCGATGAAACGTGGCGAGGCGGAGGGCGTGTTGCGAGTCGGATTGCAGTTGGATGACGAGTTTACTCTACGAAAGTTAAGGCAGCGGCTGGCTCATAACTCGCGATTCGAGTTTCATCGTGATTTGCTTGCGACGGTCGAAGACTGTTACAAACGTTTGCTGCATCCTGCCGTCGAATCCACTACGCTGCAGGAGCTGAAAGAGAAGGCAGACGACGAAGCGATCGGAGTATTCGCGCGCAATCTGTGTGAACTGCTACTCGCAGCTCCGGCTGGGCCAAAAGTGACGATTGGACTCGACCCCGGATTTCGTACGGGATGCAAAGTCGCGGTTGTTGACGGCACAGGCAAGTTCCTTGCGAATGCGACGATTTATCCAACGCCGCCTCGCAACGATGTTGCCGGAGCCAGCAAGACGCTTCACGAACTGATTGCGAAGTACGGCGTCGAGTTGATCGCGGTCGGGAATGGCACGGCGTCGCGCGAGACGGATGCATTTGTGACTGAGATGCTGCGGTCAGATGATTCGGCGATCACGAAAGTGATGGTCAGCGAGTCGGGGGCGTCGATCTATTCGGCGAGTGAACTAGCCGTTCACGAGTATCCTGATCTCGATGTGACCGTTCGCGGAGCCATCTGCGTCGCTCATCGTTTGCAAGATCCGCTGGCCGAACTCGTGAAGATCGATCCAAAGTCGATCGGCGTCGGGCAGTATCAGCACGATGTGAATCAATTGCTGTTGATGAAGTCCCTCGATCGTGAAGTCGAGTCTTGTGTGAATTCGGTTGGCGTCGACTTGAATATGGCGAGCGCGCCGCTGCTCACGCATGTTGCCGGCATCGGGCCGAAATTGGCAGCTAGGATTGTCGAGTATCGTGATGCGAACGGCACGTTTGACACTCGCAAGCAACTGTTAAAGGTTCCTAAGCTCGGGCAGAAGGCGTTCGAGCAGGCCGCTGGCTTCCTGCGCATTCGCGATGGATCGGAGCCGCTCGACAATGCGGCAGTTCATCCAGAGAGTTACTACGTCGTCGAGCGGATGGCGAAACAGCTAAAGGTTGCGACCAAGGATCTCGTCGGCAACGCAACGCTTGCCGCGAAGTTGAACGCGGCCGATTTTGTCGACGAACGAGTTGGTCTTCCAACCGTCCAGGATATTCTCGCGGAATTAGCAAAGCCGGGACGCGACCCGCGCAGCGAATTCAAGGTGGCTCAGTTTGCCGAAGGTGTGAACGAACTCGCTGACTTAAAGGAAGGCATGATACTCGAAGGCGTCATCACCAACGTGACGCGTTTCGGGGCCTTCGTCGATCTTGGTGTTCACCAAGACGGACTAATTCACATCTCAGAGCTTTCCAACACGTTTGTGCAGGACCCGAGTGAAGTTGCTTCGGTGGGGGATGTTGTTCGAGTGAAGGTGCTGGAAGTCGACCTTGCTCGCAAGCGGATTGCTGTGTCGCGGAAGCAAGTTGTGACCTAGGAAAAAGAGCGGTGATGTGACGTTGTCGCATCGGGGCGAATGCTTGATTACACTGACGCAAACCGCAACTCCATTCGACGTTGCCTCGTATCACACCAGTTCAACCGCCACTGACCGGATGCATGTCTCATGAACACACGTCACCTTACACGTCGACTTACTTTGCTTGTTAGCTGCATCGTAATCGCTGCTTCTCAATATACACGGACGCTTGTCCAGCACCTCAATGCGGCTGAATCTCGCCCCAATGTCTTGTTCATCATTTCGGACGACTTGAACAACTCGCTTGGCTGTTACGGACATCCCCAGGTAAAATCGCCAAACATCGATAGCTTGGCGGATCGTGGGGTGCGGTTTGAGCGGAGTTTTTGCCAGTTTCCTTTGTGCGGCCCGAGTCGTAACTCGATGCTCACGGGCTTGTATCCGAACAGCACGGGAATTCTGCGGAACAGCCAGATCTTTCGGCAAACGATCCCGAAACATCTGAGTTTGTCGCATGCGTTTCGTCGGGCGGGATACTTCGCGGCGCGGATTGGAAAGCTGTATCACTACAACGTGCCGAAGTCCGTGGGTACGAACGGGCATGATGATCCAGGCTCGTGGGAGTTGGAGTTGAATCCGGCCGGTTGTGATCGCCTGCTCGAGGAGCCCGATATTTTTTCGTTGAAGAAGGATAGTTTTGGCGGCACGCTCAGTTGGTACGCTTCGCCGCATGGTGATTTGTTGCATACGGATGGAATGCTGGCTAGTGACGCTGAATGGGTCTTGGAGCGTTGTGCCAAAGACCAATCGCGACCATTCTTTCTGGCCGTTGGATTCTATCGACCGCATACGCCCTACGTCGCACCGGCTCCCTATTTCGACAACTATCCGAAGGAAGAGATGCCGTTGGTGCAAGGTGTCGACGAGGATGTGAAGGATTTACCCGCTCATGCCCTCGGCAGCCACAAGAAGGAGCACGAGTTGCTGACCAATGACTTGAGGCAGCAAGCGATTCAGGCTTACTACGCGAGCATCACATTTATGGATGCTCAAGTTGGTCGCGTGCTGAACAAGCTCGATGAACTCGGCTTGGCAGAGAACACGATCGTCGTCTTTACGAGTGATCACGGTTATCACCTCGGCGAACATGGGCTGTGGCAAAAGATGAGCCTGTTCGAGGAAAGTGCTCGCGTGCCGCTGATTATTGCGGCCCCGAATGCGGAAGGAAACGGAGGCGTCGCGCAAACGCCGGTTGGTCTGATCGACTTGTACCCGACGTTGACAAAGCTTTGTGCCGTCGAAACGCCAACGAACTTACAAGGACAGGACTTGGGCGTGATCTTGTCTGATCCGAGTGAAGCTGGCCGAGGTTGGGCGTTGAGCCAAGTGACTCGCGGCCCGCGGGCCAAACCTTTGTTTGGTTTCACGTTGCGGACTCCGCGCTGGCGGTATACCGAATGGGATTCTGGCAATGCAGGTCACGAGTTGTATGACCACGAAAACGATCCGCTCGAGCAGACGAACTTGGCAGATGTTGCTCAGCACGCCGATCGAATCGCCGAGTTCTCGAGGACGCTGCAAAAAGTCGCAGCAAACACCTTGCCCGAATCTGGAGAGATCCCACAGATTCGCGAAGGCATTTGGGCTCCGAATCTGACGGATCCTTAAGTACTGACGCAGCGATCTGCCTCTACAGATGTTCCTTGAAGAATTCGTCCATATCCTGGGCCATCTCATTGAACCAGGGCAATTGGTTCCAACATCCATGCTTGCAGTCTTTGTAGATCTTTACGTCGGTCCAAACACCCAGTAATTTGAGTTTGTCCCGCGTGAGGGCGTTTCGTTGAGGGTTGTCGTGTTCGCCGGTCATGAAGAGTACTGGCGGAGCATCTTTAGAGAAATGAAGATGCGCGTCTGCGAGCGCATAGAGTTCAGGGGCTTCATCAATGGTTTTGCCAAGCCACTGATTGGAATTGGATCCAGAGTCTGAGTCGCGTGAGCGTTCTGCGACGGAGCCCGTTGTCATTTGCATCGGACCAGCCATGACGATCGCGGCTTGAAGTTGCGATGAATGGTCGGAGTTTCCGCCATCGCCTTGTAGCTCTTTGACACGCGGCGCGGCCGCCATTAGTCCGGCTAGGTGACCACCAGCGGAACCACCGACGGCTCCGATGCGTTGCGGATCAAGATTGAATTGCTTTGCGTTCGTTCTGAGGAATCGCACAGCTGCATTGCAGTCCTGGATGCCGGCGGGAAACTTTGCTTCACCACCGAGGCGGTATTCAATCGCGGCTGTCACATAGCCCCGCTTTGCCAACTCGATGGCCAAGGCTCGAAATTTGGACTTGTCTCCATTTAACCAACCACCGCCATGAACGACGACGATCGCAGGGAGCGGACCGGCTGATGACGCGGGTTGGAAGACATCAGCGAGCAGCTTGCGGTCGGCAACTTGTGCAAAGACGATATCCAACTTTGCTTCAATCGACGCCGGGATCGTTGTTGGCGGTCGCTTTGCGTTCGAAGACTGGTCACTAGCATCAGATGGTGGCTGCGGGGATCGGCCCGAGATTTTCATTCGTTGACGGTAGAGGCCGCCAAAGCCTGTGACGTAGAGGGACCGCATATCTTGGTCGCCAAATGCGCAATTGATCGGACGCGTTGGTGTTCCAATTCTGTCGAGCAGCTCGCCGCTGGGACTCCAGATCCAGATGTGCGCTGGGCCAGCGCAATAGACATTGCCTGCCCGATCAATCGCCATTCCGTCAGCTCCCTTCTCGGGGCCTGCATCCATCGCAGCGAAAATGCGACCGTTGGTGGCCGTTCCGTGCGTTTTGACGTCATACGCCCAGATCTTCTTCGGCACATAAGACGCGACATAAAGCGTTTGTTCGTCAGGCGAGAGGATCAAGCCGTTCGGTGAGTCAATCCCATCCACGGCGGTGACCTGTTGGCCTTGCGGTGTGATGTAGATGACTTGTTTTTGACCAGTCAGCGTATAGTAGATACCGCCATGCCCGTTGACGACCAAATCATTGGGGCGCCTCGGTGGCTTTGCATCAGGATCTTGGCCTGCAATTGCGATCTTCTCTTTCCCTGCAAGACGAACGATGCGGCTGTTGCCATTGTCGGAGAGAAACAACTTGCCGTGGCTGTAATAGGCCGCGCTAATCCTCCCAGCATCCTCGAGTACGACTTGCACTTTCTTCTTTGCCGACATGTATCGATACAGCTTTTGTCCTTTCACGTCCGGAAAGTACAAAGCGCCATTTCCGTCCCACGCTGGCCCATCGGCGAGTCCAAACTCAGTCGCAATCGTCTCCAACTTCGACTCAGAATCGACCGGGCTTCCGGCTTGTGCAGCCGATGTCACGAAAAAGAACGCTAGAATTAATAATTGAACTGGGCGGCGAAACATCGAAGTCTCCGGTAAAGGCAATTGGCGGTGAAGTTATTCTAAAACTCAAACGAGGTACTGGAATGCGCGAATGATTGTGAATTGCCGGCGAGCTAATGCCATCCTTCGCGCCGACCAATCTGTATGATAGCTGGCGCGATCCCACCGAACGACTAGTGCGCGTTCGCTGCCCGGAAAATGTGGTATCGTACCTTCTATGTACACTGTCATCTTGCGGGCGTTATCCGTGTTGTTGCTCGGTACTTTGTGTGTTGCGACGCAGCTCTATGATCGTCCGGCTGTAAAACAACTCGTGGTATCAAAGAGAGCGCCGACGATTCGCAGCTGGGAATACGTTGACGGATTTCCCGAACGAATCGCGGTGTTTCAAACTGTGTTTTGGGAGCCGCGTGACACGAACAGCATGCGCGAACTGATTGAAACGACGGATTTAGTTCGGAACAAGAGTGTGCTTGAGATCGGAACGGGTTCCGGGCTAGTGTCTTTGTGCAGTCTTAGAGCCGGAGCTGCAAGTGTAATTGCGACGGATGTCAATCAAAACGCGATCGAGAACGCTCGGTACAACGCCAATGCGCTCGATCTAGGAGATCGTTTTGAGACTCGCCTGGTTTCAGTTCACTCGGCGGGCGCTTTCTCCACACTCATACCGACAGAAACTTTCGATATCATCCTATCAAACCCGCCCTGGGAGAATGCGCAGCCGCGATCGATTGATGAGTACGCGCTGTACGACCGTGACTTTGAGTTGCTGCGGTCAATATTGTTGGGGGTTAGAACGCATCTTAAGCCTGGGGGACGTTTATTGTTGGCCTACGGCTGCTGTGACGCGATTTTGACGCTCGAACAACTTGCGCCCCAGCATGGTTTGCGCGTTCAGCGACTGGATGACCGAAGACTTGACGATTTACCAGAGGTCTTTGTCCCCGGCATGCTCGTCGAACTTCTTCCTCGAAAGGGGTGTTTTTGATCATTCCGGGTTCGTTGTTTTCGTGGTGTATTAGCCACTTGTGAGATTGATACTTGCAAGATTGACGAAGCTTTGGTTATAATCGGACCAAGTTGCACATATCCCGTGATCGCTCCATTTTGGGACATGAGGCGCGGAGATTAAGAGGCACTAGAGGCTCAGGAACAGAGAGTTCTCTTCTCCCCTTCTTCAACATTGCTTCTGACTGAGAACTACGCGATCTCAAATATATATGATGTGTGTGTCTGCGTCGTTCGTTGCGGTGCCTTGTATACCGGTTCCGGTGTCTCACTATTTGTTCATCGTTCGTGAGAGTGGTGTATGTGTGTAACACTGGCGGTAACGTCGTTCTGATTTGAGTCTCTGTCACTTATTTTGAATTGGAGGGTTGCTATGACTCGTAGCAAGCAACGCCAGGGCTTTACTCTGGTTGAGTTGTTAGTCGTGATTGCCATTATTGGAATTTTGGTGGCGCTGTTATTGCCTGCCGTGCAGGCCGCTCGTGAAGCTGCCCGTCGAATGCAGTGCAGCAATAAGTTAAAGCAGTTGGTGCTCGCGTGTCACAACTACCATGACACCTATAAGACTTTTCCCCCTGGCTATCTTGTGAAACGTACAGCCCCCACCAAAACTGCGGCGATTCAAGTCGACAAAGCAATGTGGTCGTGGGGCGCACTAGTTGGAAGGTTCATCGAGGGTGCCTCGCAAGTCGACACGATGGATATTGGCAATGTCTGGCTCGACAATGGCACTGCAACCGATGCCCTCGCATTGCATAGCGACATTACCGTTCAGACGGAAATCCTGATCACCGCAAATGCGAGCTTCAAGTGCCCATCCGACGTTGGCGGCGAGACCAATCTCGAACGTCCACTTAACAGCACTACGAACATCCCCACGACAACCTCGAATTACGTTGCCGCGAATTCTGCCTTTGATCTTTCGCAGACGGGTGGTGCCACCGCAGCGAAGGGCCTCTTTCGTCAGGATCAAGGTTTGTCGTTCCGCGATATGATTGATGGCAGCAGCAACATAATCGCCCTGGGCGAACGCCGTTGGCAGGTCAAGGACGAAGCGGGGAATATCGTACTGCCTGGTGCAGCGAATGTATGGGGAATTCGGGATCTCGGTGCCAATCCTGTTACCGGACTTGACATTCTCGCGGACGCGTTAGGTGCCAGCATATGTACGATCAATAATAGTGCAGATCACTCCGTCACAACCCACAAGCGACGCGGGTTTTCCAGCCAGCATCCCGGCGGGGCGCAATTCTCTCTCGCTGACGGTAGCGTTCGGTTCATTAGCGAAACGATTGAAACCGACTTTGATGGCAATGGCGTCAATCTTCCCGCTACGTGGGACGTGGATACGACATTTGAATTTTTGATGGGCATTGGTGATGGTAATCCGACAGGCAGTTACTAACCGTCACGCAGATATTCTTAAAAGTTAATGTGAGCGGGACAGCCGGTTTGGTTGTCCCGCTCTTGTTTCGAAGTGGCTCGCGCCGCGTTTAGCAGTGGGCAGAGTGTGGCCTATGCTTACAGAGAATACCTTTCGTCTCTTGAAGCTCGGCGCGACCTCAGCATGAATCTCAATCCCTATTTGTCGCCCCAGTCCGTTCCGATTGAAGCGGCTGTACTCGTTAAGCCGGAGCGGAGGTCGCGCCCGTTACGAGCATTGGGGCGCTGGACGCTGGTCTGCTGTATCAGCGCGGCACCGAGCTTCTTTTGGGGCTGCGCGATGCATCGTGGGGCGGAGCATGTCGTTGGGATGATCTGCGGAATTCTGGTGTTCGTGTTGGCGTACACGGTCGTCGAGTGTTCCCACCACTATCAGCAGATTATCACCCGTCCGCATATGCATCGTACAGCGCTGGTCGGGTATGGAACGCGAATTCTGATTTCTGTCATCTTTCCCATTGGCCTGGCGGTTGACATGATGACAGGAGTAGTCAGCGTGGCAATCGTTCAGAATATTTCGCCGGCGAACTCTGCCGAGTTGTCGGAAGCCGGAGCATCCGCCTCGACGTTTTCTGTGTTCTTGACGACCGTCGTGCAGGGCATCCTTCTCAACATCTTGTTGTTTGCCTACATGGTCTGCGTCTACGCTGTACTTCGCGTTATGGCCCGCGTCCGCGATCGATTGCGCGATCGAAAACGCGAGTTTTCGCTTGAGATTCCCTAGCGTTGCTTACCCGAGCGTCTTCGTCATGAACGATGAATCGGCTCCGACCGGGCCACCGCTGTCGAAACCGACCCGCTCATAGAGACGACGAGCGTTGACGTTTTCATGCTGTACTTCGAGCGTGAGTTTGCAGCACGCGAGACGAATCGCTTCCCGTTCGACCGCGTCGAGCAATTTCGTTCCGATGCCCTGCCCGCGAAAGTCCCGATGGACGGCGAGATCATGGACATTGAGTATCGGGAGGGCGCTAAACGTCGAGAAGCCCACAAAGCAAATTGAGACGCCAACTGGTTGATCGGTCTGCACCGCCAGAAAGTAGCGACCGTTTGTCTGTTCGGCGAGTGCTGGGATCAACCTCGACTTGACTTCATCGGACAGCGGTTGACCACCTTGAAGCGGTTCGCTGGCGTACATGTTTAGCAATTCGACGATGCCCGCCTGATGCATGGCGTCTGTTAGATTTGCCCGGACGATTGAAGGTGAACTCACGGCGAGTCTCCAGTTAGTTAAGGCGGCAGCAAGGCCCGTTCTTGATCGTATTCACTCTCGCTATCGCTACGTTAGCCATGGCACTCGCCAAGAGGAGAACGGCAGGATCAAGTCACTCTCTAGTCACCGCTAGGCGAAGGAGGTTCGTACTCGAAATCCTTCCACTTCATTGCGCGGCGGAACGGCTCGATGCGCAGAATCACTTCGCCGTCTTTGAACAGACGAACTGTTCCGTTTGATTCGCTCACGACAACGGCGATGGCGTTCGTGCTCTTGCTGATTGCGGCGGCCGCCCAGTGGCGAGCGCCGAGGCCCTTAGATAGTGTCAGATTTACATGATCGGCATCGACGATCTGGCAGGCCTTTTCGACCGTACCGTCGGGGGCGACGATAAAAGCTCCGTCCAGCGGCGCAACTTCCTTGATGGCCTCACGCACGCGACGATCCGGCAGCGAACGTTCTTTGCGGCCATAGCCTTTGACGGGGTCATAGCCCGCTGGATGGCTGAGCGAAATCACATTGCGCGTGTCCCCGACGACAAACATCGTGCCAACGGGTTTTCCCTCTCGTCCCTCACGTCCGATATCGACGGCAAGATCGACCACAACTTTTAGCGTTTCAAGAGGCACGCTCGTCTCGATTTGTCGCAGGTCTCGCGCTGTTAACCGTCCGAGATGTTCGTCGAGACGAATAAAGCTGATTGAGTCCATCGAATCGGCTTCGAAGCCACTATAGACTGCAACGACCTCCGAGTTTGGTTCAAGGATTTCGTCCGCAACGCTTTCGAGCAATGCCTGCGTCAGTTTCTCGAAGACCGGCGCGTCGTGCATGCCGAGCACGATCGTATCGAGACCAGCTTCCTTAGCACCTTCAAGCGCCTCCTCCGTGTCGGCCGCGGCCAAAATCTTTTCGCGACCCGCCCGCTTGCTCAACTCCGCCCAATCAGTCGGTCCGTCAAGCATTACGAGAAGTACGTCGGCGTCCACCTGCTTACTCAGGCTGACGGCCAAGTCGTAAATCGATGCAAATTGCTCGTTGAATCGCTGCTGCTTCATTCAGCCAAAGGTGGAATCTATGGGGCGGGCGAGGAAGGAGGACACGGCGGTCCTGACATGGTAAAGCGTTTTGGCGACCGAAGCAACGACCCTGCTCTGCTGGTTTGGGACCCGTTAGAACCAACTCATCGAGCGTAGACGCTCGGCGATCGTGGGAGGTTCTGGCAGCGCGGGAGAACGTCCTTCGACAAAGTCTCGCCAAGCCGGAACGTTGTCGCCGTAGTCTTGCCCAGAGACCGATTTCAATGACTGAACAGCGCGATGCTGTAACGCCGGATCTTTGTCGTTCAGAGCCACGGCGAGCGCCTCGAGCGACTGTCGGTCTTGGAAATTGGCTAGTTCGGCCGTTGCGGCGAGTCGCACGTCAAGGTCCGAGTCTCCGTTGACGATTCGTGAAAGTACTTCGATCGCTTCGGGACCGCCACGACGCCCCCACGCCTTGCACGCGGCAATGCGGACGTCAGCGTCTGCGTCGTTTGCCACAAGTTGGAGTGTTGGGATCGTTTCTGGCGTGCCGAATTCGGCCAGCGTCATCGTTGCTTCCGCACGTAAGACCGAATTCGTAGAATCCTGAATGATTCCTCTGAGCCTTGGAATTACGCGGCTTTGTTCCTCCGGCGATAACCCCGTTGGATTGTTGCGAATGGCGCGCAACTCGGCCAATTGTGAATGAAAGGTGGGCCCGGCGCTTTCGTCTTTTTCCCACTGGCTGCGATAGTACGGGTTCAGCGCCGCAACTCCGCCGAATGGGCCGTCAGCGCAGCCGATGACGCTCGTTCCCAAGATGAGAACAAACAGAGACTTAGCCGAGGAGAATCGTGTTGCCACCGATGAGAATCCAGATCTATGTGCGAATGGGGTTTCTGAAAAGTCGCGGAACTCTAGCAAAATGGAATCGCTACTGCCAGACGGATCTAATCCAATTCTTTCCGGTTGAAGCTATTGAATTACCGTCGTTTCGCGGTTCATGCTGCGATTTTCCCAAACTTTTGCTAAAACGAGCGAAGACAAGTTGGGTCGCAGCTTGTACCGCCGTGCGACTTATGAACCGTTAAATGGAACCTACGGAGCGAATAAAGTGGTTGATCCAACGAAACATGAGGACGCGCGCGGTGCCGTTGAGTCGATCCTTCGGAAGATTCCCGGCTTCCGAGGCTATCTCGAGCAGGAGTATCGTCGGGAAAGCGATCATTTGGCCCGGTTGTGGCTAGCGGATCGCCTTGAGGCTTGCAAAAAAGGCGTCGATCGGTATCAGCGCAATTTGCTCGACGCTCGCAAGATCGATTACTTAGACGATTGCGAGCGGGTGCGAATTCGTCTCGATACCTTAGCGTCCCGCGTTCGTGGCGCGATGCGAGGATACAGCGGTGTATTCGACTTTGTGTGTGTCGACGAAGAGTTACTAGATCAAGTTTATGGCTTGGATGTGACTTTAGTTGACCAGGCCGAGTGGCTTCTTAAAGCTGTTGACGAGTTACTCGTTCCCGAGAAAGATCCGGACGCGGCTATTGCCGAGTTTCTTAAACGTGTCGAGGAGTTGCATCTTCAGTTTGATCGGCGAAGCGAGTTACTCCAGGGGCTTGGCCCGAGCAAATAACTGATTCTGCTACTTACGTTCACAGCAAGCATAACGTGGAAGGAAGCGTGTCATGGGATTGCGTCTAGAAGTTCTCGAATACTTCGACGAGTCGAATCGTTCCTTGGTTCATCGCATACCGCCGCAAGGGTCGGCTGATATTAAGCTCGGTGCGCAGCTGATCGTTCAAGAGAACCAAGAAGCCGTTTTCTTTCGCGATGGAAAAGCGATGGATCGCTTCGGACCAGGCCGTCACACGCTGACAACGATGAACGTCCCGGTCCTGACGCGGATTCTTACGATTCCATGGGAGAAGTCTCCGTTTCAGGCTCAGGTCTATTTCGTTGGCAAGCAGACATTCCTCGATCAAAAGTGGGGCACGCGACAACCGATCACTGTGCGCGACAAGGATTTCGGGATGGTTCGGCTGCGAAGTTTTGGAAAGTTCTCGATGCGGGTCGTCGATTCAGATGTCTTGCTCAACACGCTGGTCGGGACACAAGGCAAGTTCACTACCGATGAGGTCGCTTCATACCTCAAAGATCTGATCGTGTCTCGGATGACCGATTTGCTTGGTACGCTCGGCATCAGCATGCTCGATTTGCCGGCGCGCTTTGACGAAATCAGTGCGGCGACGCGAGTGCAAGTCGGCGAAGAGTTTGGCAAGTATGGTTTGGAGTTGGTCGACTTTTTCATCAACTCGATCACGCCTCCCGAAGAAGTGCAAAAAGCCATCGATGCGCGCAGCAGTATGGGAGCGATCGGCGACTTGCGGTCCTTCACGATGTACCAAGCCGCCAACAGCATGTCGAAGATGGCGGAGAATGGTGGTGGAGGCGGCACCGGTGGAAACGCGATGGGGATGGGAATGGGTGCTGGGTTTGGCATGATGATGCCGCAGATGATTCAACAAGCGATGCAAGGCATGCAAGCCGCACCCGCGGCGAGTCCAACGCCCACAGCGCCTGACTCAGGCACCAGCCAACCAGCGACTCCAGCCGGTGGCTTGAACTTTGATGCTCTTTCTTCCACCGCCACCGATCCGAAGCAGCTTTGTCGAACCGTTCTGCAAGGAATTCAGGGCGTGGGCATCGACGAGCAGGGCGACACTTGGAACGTAACGGTTCCATTGGGCTCACTCCGCAAGCAGGTAGTCACAATCGACTTCAGCCGCTCGGACGAAGAGGGGCATGCGATCATTGCCTACTCCGCAACGTGCGGCACCGCGACGCCACAGAACGCTCTGCTACTGCTTCGCTTCAATCAGCAGATGGTTCACGGTGCTTTCGCCGTGAGGAACACTCCGTCAGGCGACATGGTCGTCGTGCAAGCGAATCAACTTGCCGACACCGCCGATCCTTTAGAGATCACTCGCGTAGTGACCGCTGTAGCGTGGCAAGCCGATCGCGCCGAAGAGAAGCTGACAGGCGGCGATCAGCATTAGTGCAGCGTCACAGCTCAGAACGGGGTGTCGCATCATTTGTTGGAGTACAGCCTTTTAGGCTGAACAAACACGCTAAAGCGTGGACTCCAACGAGGGCCGTAACTTTCAAATTAAGTTGTGAAAAAGCACCTAGCTCGTCCTGCTGCTGGGAGATGTCGACAACCAAATCCGCTTATCGCGTTCGCGGCGCTTTCAGGAGCGATGCTGGAAATCGACTTGGCGCGAGTCCCGGTGCGGCGTCGTTCTTTCTTGTAAATGGGCGACGCTTGGATTAGCTTCAGTGGCAATTGCAGTCTCTGTCCGTTCGGTCGTAGTAATATCTCAAACAACGCGATGAGACGCGATGCGAGTAATTCCTCTCGGTACTCTTTCGACGAAAGCAGGCAATGGCAAAGAAAGCGTCTGGCCGCGTTGCAGCAAACGAACCTGAAGGTTTGAGCATCCAAGAGAGCGAAGGGCAGCAAACTGCCCCTCCAGCACCTAGCGAGCGAGTTGCTCCTCCCGAACCACCGGCCCCGGAAGTATTTCACCCAGCTACGATGAAACAGAAGGTTAGCCTGGCGACAATGCTAGTAGCGTGGACCGTTGCGTCGCTGGTAATGGCGTGGGTTTCACTGAACTCCGTGCAAGACGTTCTATATGTGGCTGTCGAGACGGATTGGAGGTGTCCGTCGAATGTGCGTTTGGCGACCGGTCCCGTGGGCTTCCGTCATGACAGCGTACAGGGAAAACTGAAATACATTGGCCCGATGAGCGACGAGACGCGATTGAAGTTGGCAGGACTGTTTCCTACTCTTGACGACGTGCCGTCCGATTCGGAGGCTGCGCAGAACTACGAGCGTGACCTAACGACATACTCTACGGCGGTCGATATTCTGTCAGAGGAGTCACTGCTTCTGGCGAACAAATATGTGGTGGCTCTGCTTCTCCTCGGTGGTTGCTGTGGCATGGTCGGTGTGCAGTTGCGGTCAATGTGGGACTTCATACGAAACCTCTGCTTCAAGGATCCGCCGGAACTTGACGTCGTCACGTGGTGGCCGTGGTATCTAATGAGACCGCTTATCGGATTCGTGTTAGGGATACTCGCGATTAGTATGATTATGTCAGGCTTCCTCGAAGTTGATAATCAGAGTCCCCGAAGTAGCTTGTGGTGGCTCAGCATAACGGCGCTCGTTGGGTTTGGAGCATCGGAGTTCATGGCGCGATTACGCCTTGTCGTGGCAGCGCTGTTCGCCGCCCAGGGGTGAGCTGTCACGGGAGAAGCTCGCGGAACGCTATCGTACGGCTCGTCGACTTGATCGGCTCGATCCTTGCGTGCCATCCGCCCATTCGCTAGATCCAAAATCGTTTCGCGCAATCCGTACAATCGGGGCGACCGATCTGCAACGCCTACTGTCCTGGTCTCCTTTCACGGATGGGATGGCTGATTGAGGGATTTTCCGAATGACTCGATCGGATCGTTAAACTCTGCAGAACTCTTACGACCTGCATCGAACTGGTAGGAGCAAACCTACACACGGAAATACCCGATGAACTATTGCGGTCGCGCTATGCGACATCAACCGATTCACTGCCAATACTGGATTCTGCTCCATAATGAGTATTTCCCAATTGAAACTGATCGCGCTGGCGTTGGGAATCTCTCCTCTGATGGGATGCGCCATAGGTCAGCATATAAACAATATCAACGACACAATAGAATTTCGAACGCAATTGCACGAACAGCAGATGGCGATTCGGCAGGCAGAACTGGAGCGAGAACGAACAGAACTGGAACGCCTCCGTCGCGCAGAAATCAACGAAATTCGTCGTGAAACATCTGCCATGGTGCCAGAGCTGAAGTCAACGTTGGAAACGAAATTAGCTCAGAAGATTACGAATCTTCGTCTGGTACCCGACTATGCCCAGATGGCGAAGACGGCCGCGATGTTCGCGAAACTCGAGGAGCAAAACGAGCGGATATATCAGGAACAGTTAGCGAAATGGCTCGAAGAGCAAGCTGAGGTTCAGCGATCCGATGCGCAATTTGCGTCCTGGCACCCGTCTTGTCGCATTCATGGTCATGGGTGTAATTGTCCCCCTGAAGCCGATTGCGGCAAGCCCGCTCCGAAAAGGGCTCCCGTCCGAGCTCCCGTAAAATCCAGCCCGCCGAAAATGCCGGTGCGATACAAAATGGAGTTCGAGATGGATCAGGACGTGGAGTCGCAGGCCTACACCGAAGCCCAGCCCGGACGTGCACCGGTCAAGGAGAGGTGTCTACCCGAGAAAGGCAAAGCGTGTGGGAAGGACGACTGCGAACACTGTGGGCACGGCTTCCGCCGGGGGTATCGCGAACGCCATAATTACCAAGCTGGAAGTGATTACCAAGAACAAACAGGGGCGCCACCAGCTCAACCGCCCATTCCGGTCATTTATGACGAAACTGCCCTGCGGAGCGGGCTTCCGACCGTTCAAGCAGTCAGCGGCCAGCGTCTTCGTTAGACCGTGGAGTTTCTCAAATCGCAGACGATTTGACCCGAGTCTGACGCACTTCGCTGAGATTCCTATAACTCGGATCATCAAGGGCCGAACTCTTGCAAACAAGCAACAGTCCTGCGGCTTCTGGCGTAATCGCCAGGAATCTACTCTTGGTGACAATCTACGTATTGGGTTGGGCTAACGTAGTAATTGCGGAAGACCGTCGTCCCGACCCTAGTCATGAAGAGCTCCGCGAAAAAGTCCGCACGTGTTTGACGTACCATTACGGTCAGCCAGAAGACGTATCAAGGCGCAGCCCCTGGGAACTTATGCACTGGGCTTTGGCGTACGGTGTGGACGCGGAAGTTACAGTTCGTGGCCATCCGCGGAACGCGATCGGTTGGCTTTGCTGGAACGGCTCGTGCGGCGGTCAGCGTTTGTTTGGCTTGAGTGCCGGAAAACTAACGGCCCTTGAGGGAGCTGGTTTGCAGGGGCATCCAGGGCAGTTCTTGGCGGTGTTGGCACAATGTCGTGTGCGGCGAGAGAATCTGATGAAAGTAGATGGCCGTGATTTTAACGTGACCGACTTGATTGAGTATGAGCAATTCAATTGTTCGAGCGGAGCAGATCTATCGTTCAAGTTGATTGGGCTCGCCTATTACTTGGACACGGAGTCAACCTGGGAAGCACGTGACGGTGACTCATGGAGCATCTCACGTTTGATCAAAGAGGAACTTACTCAACCCGTTGTGCAGGCCGCGCCCTGTGGTGGCACGCACCGCCTGATGGCGCTCAGCTACGCAGTACGCAAACGCAGCGAGGAAGGACATCCGTTCGAGGGGCAGTGGCGAAGCGCGCAAACTTACGTCCGCGAGTTTCAAGAATATGCCTTCGAGTTTCAGAATCCCGACGGCAGTTTCAGCACTGAATGGTTCCGCGAACGTGGGGCCAGAGACGATGTCGCACGACGCGTGCAAACAACGGGGCACATGCTCGAATGGCTCACCTATTTACTCCCACCCAAAGAGCTAACGCAGCCACGCGTCACAAAGTCAGTTGAACATTTGACTGAGTTATTGCACGACAACCCCAGCAGGCGATGGGAAATCGGGCCGCAAGGTCACGCATTGCACGCGCTGGCGATGTATTACGAAAGAGTGTTTGAGGGCGCGACCGCGTGCAACGATCCGATGCTTGACGCCGGGAACTAGTCTGTTTCTACTCTGTCGCGGTTGAGATGCTACTATGAATTGGAAAATGAGGCTTCGTCCATCGCGAAAGGTGCAGGTTCGCTCGACTGTCCACGATTATGGCTCTATATGGCTGGTACGCCGAATCTTCTTTCGGTTAGTCTTCCGTAAAATAGGTGATCTGGGTTAGTTGCAAGTGGTTGCGACGAAAACTATACTCACCCTCACCCGTTGCCTTATACGGCCTCAGGGTCACCGTTTTTTTCAACACTTGAGGGCTGTAAAGAAATGCGCCGCGATACACTTATTTGCGCGCTCGCTTGTGCATTGTTTTCCGCCCCGTCAGAATCTGACGCTCAGGTAGGCAAACTCAAGCTTGCCCCCACCTATGTAGTTGACGATGTGGACCTGACGAACGGTAACGCTACCGTCGGCACGCTTTCTCAGATCCCGAATGACGAGGGGAAGACGTATACCTTCAGTCTCGTTGCGGGCGATGATGATGACGACAACGCGAGCTTTGTTATTCCAAACGGAAGTGACAAGCTGAAAATCCGCCAAGGAACGATGCTGACTGCCAACTCGACGTATTCTGTTCGCGTTGGTGTCAATGATGGATCCGTTGACTTCTCGATGCCGCTCGTTGTTACGGTGTTTGATAAACGCAACAAAGTATCTCTAGAGACGATTCAAACTTATCTTGAGATTCCTACAGACCAAGTCCTCGACCAAGACTTTTGGATGGGAAATTTGGCCGCAAACTTTGCGCTTTATAATTCTCAGAAACCGGAATCTGGGCCTGACGCAGTCCTCGATCAGCTGCGACCAGTCTATTCGAATTCCATGAGTAACGAGACTGCGAAGAGCCTGATGCTCAACATGTTAAACGGTGATGACTACTCGGACACTGTACTCTATGGCAAACTGACGTCTACGTTTGGAGCGTCCGACACTCAAGGTTTGGAAGGATGGGTTGGGTTCGTCGACGATTGGGACATAGAGGTTCGAAGCTACCACGGTCCTGATTATCAGCGAGCACTCGGAGAAGCAGTCAATGTCGTCATCCCCGCATTGGCCGTGGCGATTCAAAAAGCAATTGCGATTTCCAGAGACCCAACGAGCGTCGCTTCCGGTGGGGGCTCCGGATCCAGCACTGATCCGGCATTCATCACTCCTCGCATACGTCGGTATTTGAAGCATCGGGATTCGCGCAAAGCCTACTATGAGCATCGTGCTAGAGTTTACGAGAATCGCGCCCGTGCATACAGCCGGTGAGCAGCGTCTTCTAGCCTAATTAGACCGAGTGAGGATTAAGTACAGGACATTCGATAACAACTGTTCTAAGTGGGGGAATTCAGATGGCCGATTCGAAATCGCTTGCCAAAGCTATGACAACCATCGCGGGTGCCGCGATCAAGGCAAAATCGCCGTTCTTGGGGTCGGCCCTTATGGGCAAAAGAGATGTCGCGGATGGACTCCTAAAGCTAGTCGACCGAAAATTTCTCACAAATCTAAATCTTGGTGAATTGGAAAACGCGACTGTCGAGTCTTTGTTGAAAGACCCCAAATTCGATGAGATTCAGCAGGCCATCTCAAACGCTCTGAGACTGGCACAGTTAGATTCGGCAGGCGGCCTGTCTGACCCGACTTTGGGCAAAAAGATGTTCAACTGGCTGCTAACCGCTATGGGGTGTGACGGCAAACTAGAACGCCCGAATGCATCCAACGCAAAGGATTTGCCTGACGGTGCAAAGGGCCTACCAACATTCGAATATCAGTACCACTTTCAATCCGTGCCCACTGCGGCTTTTGACACGCGGGAGGCAATTGTTCGATGCTTCATCAACTGGCAAGCTGTATGCGGTGCCAAATTTTCTGAGACTAAGGATCCCGACAAAGCAAATGTTCTTGTCAAAATTGAGAGTATTGACGGGCGCGGAAACACGCTCGCCGACGCCCACATTGGCCCCTCAGACGGTTTCCAACTGGAACTCCGCATCGACGATTCGGAAGTCTGGGACACAGAGCATAAATTTGAAGCGGCGATCTGTCACGAGATTGGTCACCTAATTGGGTTACAGCATACGAGTACTCCGGGACAACTGATGAATTCGACGGTTGGTACTGCAGCCAAACCCCAAACGGAAGATATTGAGCGAGCCCAACAGAAATGGGGAAAGTCAAGATTCATGAAGAAAAAGAAGAAAAAGAAACGCCGTTGACCCGAGCAGGTACGTTTTGAATGTTCTCACGAAGGACTTCCATCGCTGTCGTCGAAGATTAATCGTCGGCATATGTGATCTATGGGCCATTGTTTGCTGGGCAAGCATGATCGGGTTGTTCACTGCCGTGATTTCGTTGGGTCTATCGCTCTAGTCAAGCCGTGAAGGACCCTTGTCAAGCATCGGTTGGACTAATTGGTGTTGGTCCGCTGCATGATCTGTGTTTGCAAACGAGGTCACGTCGAGTCACCATAGCGAAATTGTTTTGCCGCCCGTTTAGGGCTAGCTCATTCAATGGGGGAGTTTTCAATGGCAGTTTCGATCAATCAAAATCAGCCCGACGAACCGGTGGAAACGCAGGGATTTCGTTGGATGCTTTTCATTGGGACGTGTTTGATCCTCGTGGCCGCCTCCCTTTTGACGTACCTCGAGTACGAGCTCACTTCGAGTGGGGGCAGCCATCCGGAAACGCACGAGTTGATTGTGACTGCGTTGCTCGCTCAGTGGGTGTTGGTGAGCCTGTTTCCTATCTCCGCCATTGCCTATGTGCGATCGGTGAAGGGCGTGCAACAAGCCGAAACGGAGCGGGACTTTTCTCGGCTGAATACTGAGAATCGTGGCACCCAACTTCGCAATCTCAGCCAAACTTACTCCAACTCGAATTACGTCCTGTTGTCGATTCCCGTTGTGCTATTCACCGTACTCGGCTCGAGTCTATTCTACCGACCGCCGCTGAAATTGCCTTTCATTCCTGATGACATGTTGCCGGACATGTTGTCAGCGGTGCGATTTGGATTCCTGGGCGCTTATGTGTTTTGTTTTCAGCTCATTCGACGTCGTTATTCGACGCGCGATCTTCAGCCTTTCGTTTACATGAGCTGTGCAGGCGTTCTGCTGGCGGGAATGGTTTTCAATTTTGTGGCCTTTTCGGCCATCAATGTATTGACACGTAATGCGACGGTCGAAGTCGAGAAGTCAGAATCTCCCGACGATAAGAAACCGCGACCGGCCAGTCCCGACGGAACGCCAATGGAGAATCAAACGTCGTCGCCCGCGCCGAATCCGACCGGTGTGGGCGCGGGATTGGCGGCCATCATCGCCTTTTCACTTGGCTACTTTCAGTACCTTGCCCTCCGCTGGTTTCGCCAGTTGGCACATGCAGCAACCAGGCAGCAGGAACGCCGTTCGAGTGATTTGCAGCTAGGCCTGATTGACGGTCTGAGCCAGCTTCATGAAGAGCGGTTACGGGACGAAGGCATCGACAATCTTCAAAACCTGGCCGCCGCGGATCTGGATCAATTGGTAGGCAACACTCCCTTCAACTCGCAGGAAATCATCGATTGGGTCGACCAAGCGGTTCTCTACCTTTACTTGGAGCCGAACGAAATCGAGAGTTTTCGCCGAGGCGGTATTCGGTCGGTGACGGATTTCCAGGATCATTGGCGAGCGTTCTGCATCATGCGCAAGCGACAGATCAGCGGCGAATTGATTCAAGTACCAAAGCCCACCAAGCAATTGGAAGACGATCGCAAAGCGTGGGCCCAGCAGTTGCAAAGCACGCCCGAACGCCTCGACGCGCTGTATCGAACGACCGAGGCCGGTCCCAACATGCACCGTATCGAGACGTATTGGCAGAGTCGTCGGACTGAGTCGCTGAAAGCAACGGGAGACGCCGATTCGCTTGCCCGCGCACGCATGGGCGCGATACTACGCGACAAGGTCAGACAGCTATCAAATGCCGGTGGCCCCGACGTTGTCAGGGACTTGATCGCCTCGCTTTATCACCGTGCCGATGCGGACCGCAGTGTCTGGTGTGACACGGCGAATTCGGAAGAGATCGTTGGCCAAGCCTGGCTGGCTCGCAAACTGAACCAGCTAGACGAGGCCATCGCTTTGTACACGCTGGCGAAGGACCGCTTTCCTGATGATCCGGTGGCATTCAATGATTTGGCTTGGCTTTGTATGGATTTATTGAAAGACGCACCGGCTAACGAAAGCACCATTGCCCGTTACGAAATCGACGCCAAAGTTGCTCTCGAGGATTCCCGAACCGCGGTTCGTCTTGCTAGAAAGAACTCCGAACATCGTGCAACATTGCCGGGCCTGCTTGACACGCTGGCATGGGCAGAGTTTCACAATGGCGATCTGGAGAACTCTGCAAAGACCATTCGCGAAGCGACTCGTATGTGGGTCGATTTGAATGGGCTTCCCGTCCACGAGTGTCTGAAGAAGATGTTCACAACACTTGACGCTGCTGATCCACCAAAGGTACGCGGCGACGTGATAAAGTCCATCCTCGCCGAGACAAGTAATCTGATGAGAACGAACGAGGAAGAGCAGGCGTGAGGGGCGAACGAAACGCCCGATCTAAATCGGAAGGCAGAGGAGGAAGGCGTCAATATCAAGCCGACCGCTGATCGCATTCTCGATGATTGTGCGCGCGGGGCAGTGTTTTATCCCCAATTTGACCCTCACTCTCGTTTACAGTTTGTGATCCTCAGGCTTTACGCCCTCCACGTACTTGCCGAATCCGAACGGCGTTGGCTTGTATTCTCCGACGAGATCGACGTCAGCTTTGGTGGGCACGTCCATCTCCAGTCCCCAGAAGCAAGCATTTGCGATTAGCCGGCGCGTTCCTTCGCTGACGAGGTCGGTGGCGGCTCCCATCGTGGTGTTGAAGACGCGAGATGTGTTACCAGTTTCGCCTTTGTACATCCGTGTCCACGCGAGCGGCATCATGGGAGTGTTCTTTGGACCCGCAAGCGGTTTGTCGGCTGGGTTCATGCCTTCGAGGACCTGGCCCCAAAGCAGGATCTCGTCGTCGGGCTTGAGGTGAATGATGCCGTAAACGTCCGTGGGGCCCCAGACGTCATCGCATCCCTTCACGATCGGGTGATCGGCATGCTTTTCGTTGATGACGCCGCGCGTACTCTCTCTGCCGTGATGCCCGTGGTGGCTGATCCAGGTGTCTCCTAGAACCGCTCGACCGAAGCCGCCCGCTGGTTCTTTGCTGCCCCAGCTATATTTCGCATAGGTTCCTTCGGCGTTCTTGATATTGAACGAGTGCGTTGCAGTGCGTAACCCAATCATCGGCTTGCCAGAATTCGCGAAGTCGACGATTGGCTTCATTTGATCGTCAGGCAAGTCGCGGAAGCGAAGGAACAACACCATCAGATCGGCGTCGTTAAGTGCCTCCGTTCCGGGAATATTCGTTTGGTGATCGGGTTTGATCGTGCCGTCTTTGGGGTCAATGGCGAAGAGCACCGTACATTTGAAGCCGTATCGTGTTGCGAGGATCTTCGCCATCTGAGGCATGGCCTCTTCGGAGCGATACTCGTCGTCGCCCGTTACGAAAACGATATGCTTGCCGTGCCCCGGTCCCTCTTTTCCCTCATAGACCACCCATTGATCGTCGGCGGCGGCGTGACGAACGGTAACAACCGCTAGGGTAGCGAGCAGTGAAAGTGTCAGGAATAACGAAGTCTGAGTCATGGTATGCCTCGTGCTTGATGATATGTCTTTGTCGAGTGAGGGAGAAGACGGTGAGTGTTGGGCGTCACCGACAGAATGAGCCGGTTCCATATTGTAGTTTGTCGTCCGCCGTACTAACAGCTTCCAGCGGATGAAACTACAATGAGCCCACGCAGTGTCGTGAGGCGGCCTGCGGCTTTTCAACCGACAGCTTTGTTTCTTTAGATTAGAGACCGACATCATGATGCTCCCCTCTCCTACGCCGCGATGGTTACGAGCCGTTTGCATTACCATTGCCTGCTGTTCTGCATTACGTGCAACTGCAAACGCCGCGGAACGCCCGAACATTGTGTTGATCATTTCGGATGACCAAGCCTGGAACGACTATGGCTTCATGGGGCACGAGACGATCGAGACGCCGCACCTGGACCGCTTGGCTTCCGAAAGTGTTGTGTTCGAGCGGGGTTATGTACCGACCGGCCTGTGCCGGCCCTCGCTGATGACGCTTGTAACTGGTTTGTATGCGCACCAGCACAAGACAACCGGGAACGACCCATCTCCGGCGGTAACTGATCCGAAGTCACCAGCGTACAACGAAGAACGCGAGAAGTTGATTTCGCATGTTGACCAGCATCCCACTGTTCCAAAGATCCTGTCCGATCTCGGCTACGTCAGCCACCAAAGCGGCAAGTGGTGGGAAGGCAGTTATCAGCGAGGCGGCTTCACCGCAGGAATGACTCGCGGATTCCCTGAACGTGGCGGGCGGCATGGCGACGACGGGTTGAAGATCGGACGCGAAGGGATGACGCCCGTCTTCGAGTTTGTTGACCAAGCGGTCTCCGACGATAAGCCGTTCTTCCTTTGGTACGCTCCCTTCCTGCCGCACACACCGCACAATCCGCCGGCGCGACTTCTGGACAAGTACAAAGCCGACGATCGCCCCATCGCTTTGGCCAAGTACTACGCGATGTGTGATTGGTTCGACGAGACTTGCGGCCAACTGATTGATCACTTGGACGACAAGAAAGTTCGTGACAATACTCTGATCGTTTACGTGACGGATAACGGCTGGATTCAGCGAACGCCCGAAACGGAAGTCCCTGAGGGTTGGAGATCGTCGTTCGCTCCGAAATCGAAACAGTCTCCCAACGATGGCGGTGTGCGGACCCCAATTATGTTCAACTGGCCCGGAAAGATTGAACCGGCGAAGCGAGATGAATTGGTCAGTAGCATCGACATCGTACCCACGATGTTGAGCGCCGCCGGCGCGAAGGTGCCCGATAACTTGCCAGGGTTGGATCTTATGTCGGCTGCTCGAGGCGCGAAGCAGATCGATCGCGACACGCTTTTCGGCGAGAGCTTTGCGCACGACATTGCAGACATTAGCAATCCCGAAGCATCGCTGATTTATCGGTGGTGTATCGAAGGACGTTGGAAGTTGTTGTTGACCTACGACGGAGCAGTGAATCGCTATGCCGTCGTGCAGCGGCGTGGTGAGTTGAGCCCACAATTGTTTGACCTGCTCGCTGATCCATTTGAAACGAAGAACCTGGCGGGAGGAAACGTCGAAGTCGTTCAGCGATTGGCGAAGAAGATCGATGGCTGGTGGCCGGTGAAGAATCGTAAGGTCTTCGGCCTGGCGGAAGCAAAGCCAGAGCCGAAGCGATATGAGTACACCGCCGACTCGTCACGGCAGGATGGCGTGCCCATGGGCGACATTGCGATGCACGTTTGGAGCAATAGCAAGGTATTTCCCGGAACGATTCGTCGCTACTGGACTTATTCTCCGGCGCAGTACGCCCCCGACAAGCCCGCTGCCTTAATGATGTTTCAGGATGGACATGCGTATGTCGGCGAATCTGGGGATTTTCGAGTGCCAATCGTCTTCGATAATCTGATTCACCGTGACGAGATGCCCGTGACAATTGGCGTGTTCATCGATCCGGGACATAAGAAGAAGGAGTTGCCGGGGAAAGCTGGCTGGCAACCTCGCCCAGAGAATCGAAGTTACGAATACGATTCGCTCAGCGACGAGTACGCTGAATTTCTGCTGACAGAGATTCTGCCTGAGGTGCGTAAGTCGTACAACATCACCGATGATCCAGAGGGGCATGCAATCTGCGGAATTAGCAGTGGCGGAATTTGTGCCTTTACGGCAGCATGGGAGCGACCCGAGCAATTTCGCAAAGTCTTAAGCCACGTTGGTAGCTTCACGAATATCCGTGGCGGACATGTCTATCCAGCGTTGATTCGGAAGACCGAACGCAAGCCGCTACGCATCTTCTTGCAAGATGGAAGTAACGACCTGGATAACGATCACGGCAATTGGCCACTCGGAAATCTTCAAATGAATGCAGCACTCAAGTACGCGAATTACGACCTTGAGTTCGTCTATGGCGAGGGCGGCCACAACGGCAATCACGGTGGAGCCATTCTGCCCGATTCACTGCGTTGGCTGTGGCGCGGTTACGAACTCCCGTGACGGAGCGCCGTTAATCGCTTGGGCGGCGAAGGAACTCGTTGATCGCTGTCATAACGATATTGAGTTGCGTCTCAAGAGTCGCGACCTCTAGGTGGGCGGAATCGGTGTCGTTGTTGCTGCCGAGCGATTCGAGTCGTTGTGAGATTTGAATCAGCTCGTCGACATGTAAAAAAGCGATTGAGCCTCTCAGGCTGTGCGCGCCTCGATTCAATGCGTCACCATTACCGACTGCGATGGCATCCCGAATTGCGTCCATGAATCGAGGGGCCTCTAACAAACACGCTGCGATACATTCGCGAAGTAATGTTTCGTCACCCGCCACCCCGTCCAAGACTGTACTCCAGTCGACCGTTGACGAGTTTGAAGCGGGACATGACCTTGGGGCTTTCCGGGCGGAAGGTGCATGCCCGCTTAGCACGATCGCGAGCTTGTCCATTAACTCGTTCACGCGAATCGGTTTGGAGACGTATTCGTCCATACCGGATTCGATGCACAATTCGCGATCGCCCGCCATCGCGTGAGCGGTCATCGCGATGACGGGTTGATGCTTGCCCGTCATTTGTTCCGCGAGTCGGATTGCTCTGGTTGCTTCGAAACCATCCATTTCAGGCATTTGCACATCCATGAGTACAACGTCAAACTCCCCAGAGTGCAAAGCGTCGATAGCCTCGCGCCCGTTGTTGGCAATTACTACATCGTGCCCCTGCCGACTCAGGACTCCCTGGGCGAGCTTTTGGTTGACGACATTGTCTTCGGTCAGCAAGATTCGCAGCGATCCGAGTTTGTTCACCTTTTCTTGCACCGATTGCTGTGTCGGATCGTCTTCCGGCGCGGACACGCCGAGTGCTCGCACAATGGCGTCGAATATCTCTGATTGCTTTGCGGGTTTGAGGAGGCTGGCCGCGACTCCAAGCTCGTCTCGTTGCTCGGCATCACCTGGACGACCACTGGAGGTGAGCATGATGATCGGCAAGTCTGCGAGTGACGGATCGTTCCGAATCCATTCCGCAAGCATGAATCCATCGGAGTCGGGCATATTGACGTCGCTCAGTAGTAAGCGAAACGGCTCTCCAGCAACTTGCGCCGTTTTAAGCACTTCCAATGCGACGGTTGCCTTGTCGACTAGTGTCGGTTTCATTCCCCAGTTTCGTAGCATCTCGTCGAGGATTAAGCGGTTCGTCGCGTTGTCATCAACGACCAGTACCGGTGTGCCGCCGACGACTACGGCGTTTCTTATCGGTCGTTCGAGTTCGTCTTCGTCACCAAGTGCGAACTCGATCAGGAAGTGGAACTCGCTTCCTTGACCAACAACGCTCTCGACCCAAATCTTGCCACCCATCAACTCGACGAGCCGCGATGAAATCGCAAGTCCCAAACCGGTACCGCCGAATCGCCGCGTGGTGGAACTGTCGACTTGTTCAAATTCGTCGAATATGGTCGCGATCTTCTCTTCCGGAATGCCGATTCCCGTATCACGCACGGTGATGTGGCACTGAGCGATCTCCGCTGTTTGAAAGGGACAATTCACGTCGACGACAACTTCACCCTGTTCGGTAAATTTGATCGCGTTACCGACCAAATTGACAAGGATCTGTCGCAGTCGTCCGACATCGCCGTGCAACGCCCTTGGCAAATCCGGCTCGACGCGAAACGCAAGTTCCAGACTCTTGCTGTGGGCTCGCAGGGCGAGCGACTTCATCGTGTCGCCAAGGTTTTCCCGTAAGTCGAACGGGACATTATCGAGGTCCAGCTTCCCCGCTTCGATCTTAGAGAAGTCCAGAACATCGTTGATGACCGTCAGTAACGACTCGCCAGATTCTCGAACCATTCGCAGGTAATCACGCTGTGATTGCGCGAGCCGTGTGTCGAGAACCAATTCCGTCATGCCGATAATGGCATTCATCGGCGTGCGGATTTCGTGGCTCATGTTGGCCAAAAAATCGCTCTTCGCTCGATTCGCAGAGTCGGCTGCTTCCTTCGCGGCAACTAACGCTTGTTCCGCACGTTTTCGATTTGTGATGTTCCTGCCGATCCCGACGAGTCCAGTGACGTCGCCGTTCTGGTCGCGAAGAGGAACCTTCGTCGTCAGCAGCCACACTTCGCCACCACCGGAATCTGGCGAGACCTCCTCTTGGTCGATCATCGGTTCGCCAGAACGCATTACGGTCTGATCGTCGGCGACGTAGTTAGCTGCCAGCTCCGGAGGCGAGAAGTCGAAATCGGTCTTGCCGATGACTTGTTGCTCGTTCTCAACTTGAAGCACCCGAAGCATCGCCGCATTAACGGCGACGAATCGCCCGGCACGATCCTTGATGAAAATTAAGTCTGGAACGTTATCAATAATCGTTTTCAGCAGGTCGCGTTCTCGCGCGAGGTTCGCTTCGGCCTGTTTGTGCTCTGTGATATCTCGCGAGATGCCGAACGTTCCGATGACTTCACCGCTACTGTCGCGCAACGGCAGTTTTGTTGTCGAACACCAAGTGTCAGCCTGTTCGCTCCAGGTTTCCTTCTCGACTTTATCGAGAATTGGTTCGCCTGTTCGCATTACTTCTTGTTCGTCACGTTGGGCTTGTTCGGCGTGTTCGGGCGTGAAGAAGTCGGCGTCCGACTTGCCGATTGCGCCGCTCGGTGTCGCGAGACCAAACTTATGTGCTAGTCCGCTGCTAACACGAAGGAAGTGGCTTTCTTGGTCTTTGAAATAGATGCTGTCGGGGAGGTAGTCGAGCAAGCTGTGCAAGAGGTATCGTTCATGATCTAGCGCAACTTCTGCTCGCTTGCGATCCGTTACGTCCCAAAACATCACTTGGATTCCGACGGTTGTTCCATCGGAATCAACAACCGGACCTTTGAGGACTTCGACATAGATGTCCTCGCCGTCTGGCGTTCGATGCTCTTCCACATCATGCAGCAATTCTCCGGTCTTAATCACATGGGCGTCGTCTTCGGTATACTTCTTCGCCATCGCTGCTGGGAAGAAATCGAAATCCGTCTTTCCAAGCAACTCTTCAAACGACTTGTTCATCGAGTCGCAGTACTTCTTGTTGCCAAAAACGATTTTCCCGTTCAAGTCTTTGCGAATCACATTCAGCGGCAGGCTTTCGACGAGCGAGTGATAGACGGCTTCCGATTCGCGAAGCGCCTGTTGCGATAGCTTGTTTTGTGTGATGTCGGTTGAGATGCCGCCAACACGGACTTCGTTGCCATCGTCGTCGTAAACCATCGCCGTGTTGTCGAGCAACCAGCGAACTTCACCGTCCGGGCGAACGATCCGATACTCCAATTCGACTTGTCCCTCGGTTCGCAAACGCTTTAGGTGTGCCTGGAATCGTCCCCGATCTTCCGGGTGGATTGCATCGAGCCAAAAAGATTTATCTTTGACAAGCTCTTGGATCGGGCGTCCGTAGATGCGCTCGACGGCATTACTGACGAACAACAATTCGTTGCCGTCGACCGACGTACACCACACGATCTCGTTAACCGACTGCAAGAGGCTTTCGAGGAGATGTTCTTGGCTTGAGTCGAAGCGCGTACTCAGCAACGCATTAGTTTTTGCCATGGAACGCTCGGCGCAGGATGAACGCGATTGAGAAGGTCACCTTAATCTAGGTACTCAGGAAGTCGGATGCAACTGAGGGTATCTTACTGAAAACTGTTTGTGGGCCGAGTGTCGCGTATCAATGGCCTATCGATCATACAACTGTCAAACTCGCTCGTTCCTGGCTCGATAATGGTTTTCCGATATGATGACGGTAACGAGTTCACAATCAGGTTTCATTTTCGAGGAGTGTGCTGTGCGTTCATTAAGGCCGCCGCGAGCGGCTTACCATCCTCATGTCATCGCCTTGCTGATCGCGGGTGGTTTGGTGGCCACAGCATGCTGTACGGACGCCACCGCACAGCAACCAACTCGCGACGCGCGAAAGCAGTTCGTTGAGGGGCTGCTGAAATCGCTGATCGAGTCACAGATCGATCGTCGTCCGCCGCCGCCCAATCGCCCTCCCCTGCCCCGCCTTGAGCAAGTCTTGCTGGTGGCTCGGAAGAACTTGGATTCGTTTTCGACGCACTCTGCACAGTTAGTCAATGACTGGAGCGCGAACGTTGCACGCTCTCCCAATAGCCGGCACATGTTGGGCGATCTCATTAAGTTGAATGCCACTGTGGCGAACGTGCAAACGCGAGCTGCGAACGCCCGCCACGTGGAAGATCTAAGAGCCGATATTGTTGTACTCGATCGCGAATGGCGTCTGCTCTCCCACCGATTGAAACAAACGGAAAACCTGAGCCCCGAGTGCTCACGCTGCATCGGACGCTTAAATGAACTTGACACTGTGTTGTGCACCGCATTTGGCGTGTCGCCGCAAGTTGACTTTCATAGTCTGGTTGCAGCAACTTTGGCGCTGAATACATCGCTGTCGCACTTGATCGAAGATATCGAGCTTGAATTGCCGCGAACGCGAATCGGTCGATCGTTGATCGCTGAAGCCGCGCAAGTCCAACAGCGGTCGCTGCTGCTGAGCAACCTAGTGTCGCAGCGACGCAAGTATGAAGAAGTCGTTAACTCCTTCCGAGGGTTTTACAGCCAATGGAGTAGCGTTGCGAGCAAGATTCGACAGGTGGATAGTCGGCACTTAGAGCGAAACGTGCGTCGCATTGACGAATCGTCTCATGCCATCCATGAGCTGCTTTGGCTTCCTGAAGATGTTGACTACGGGAGATTGTCTTACTTGACAAGATCGCTTCGCCGCGATGTCGATGGCATGTTCAATACCGTTTCTCTGAATGTTCTCCTGGAGTTGTCGCAGGCGGCGCGCGTGTTGCCCGTTGCCAGTGAGTTCTATGGTCTCTGCGAAAACTTCACCAATTCAGTTGAATCGCGTGCGCCGCTTCGTCAGCTTCAAAGCGATTATCGGTACCTCGTCGATTCGTGGCCTGAGCTGTCGGGTTGTTTCAGCCCTTGTCGGACTCCCGAAGTTGTGCAGTCATTGAAGGGAATCGAAGAGTCGTTCGTCTCGTTACGAGATGCCATCGGGTTAGCGCCGCAAGTCGATTGGAAGCATGGGAACGAGGTCGCAGCTGCCTTGATCGTTTCTTCCGACAGCGTGATTGCCGAAGTGCAGAGGCATGTGTATTCGAACCCCCGGTACGACCAACGGTTCCGATTCGAGTCGGCTCGCGACGCCTCGGCATTTCGTGGGGCGGTTCGGCGATTGCACGAAGCGATCGTCAATCGTCAGGAGGAACTTCTTAGGGAACGGACAGAAACAATGGCTGACGCCTGGGCTCACTTGATCGAGCATTGCTTTCGGCAACTGCTGCCCGCAGACCAGTTGCACTTGCGTGACTTGCGCTCTCTCGCCACAGAGCATGTCGTCGAAATACAAGCGATGTTACTGCCGTAGATCCGCATTGCATCGCGATGCATAATTGAAATAGCTAATGATGATTGTTAATTGGAGAGTCAAGCATGAGTGACGACGAAGACAAAATTCTGGAGGAGTTTTTGCAACAACGCGGCCACACAGAAGAAGAGGTCGCAAAGATTACGAAGCGTCTGGCTGCGCGTGATGCCGAATCGATGCGAGAGTCCATTTTCGATTCGATCGCCGGAGGTACGTTCAATCTCGACGACATCATCAAGCAGGCGTTGGAGGACGAGTAACTGAATCTCGAGTCGTTATCGCTCTTTAAGCACCATGTCGATACACATCACCGCACCCACGATCAGTTGGCGTAGCGGATGGTCAGGGGGAACTTGGTCGGAGATTTCGAGGACATAGTTGTCTGCTGATGTAAACAACTCCTTTCCAAGTCCAGCCCACTTTTTCGTCACGGAACCTAGTTCCGTCTCGCCGGCGATGAACTTGAAGTCCCAGTTCGTCCACTTCCCCTTTAGCTCGCACATCACTTCATCATTGTTGCTCAGCACCTTGAACGAGCCTCCCAAGGAGAGGAACTTCTGCTTGAAGCCGCCCAGGCGCTGATCGCTCTCGTCCAGGACATCAACTTTGGAGAGAAAGACCGAAATGCCACGTTTGACCGATAAGACTGGCTCACCCTGTGGCGTCCGTATGTCGATGTGAAACGGCGTCATTGTCTTGTAGTCGGTGAAGCGAAGCATTTTCGTCAGGATTCCAATGCGTTCCTCGCGACAATGCAAGAGTTCCTCGCCTGTTTCCGGATCGAGGATGTCGTAGTTGTTGGCCGCTTTGAAGAAGCCGACGTGTTCTTTGACAAAAAAAATATTGCGGTTTAATGCAGGATGCACCAGTGAGACCTCCGATGCGAAGTGCTTGAGACTAGACCGACGCAAGATAGCGGGTTTGGCGAGCATTGCAAGTCTTTAACCACGATGCGGCAACGGTGCCATAGCGACCTTCTGCTTGCAACTTTCGCGAATCGATCCTCATGCCATGACTCTCTTGATGCAACCGACGGGGGAGAGTGCCGCATTCCATGACCCACAGTGCAGCAAGTGGTACTGACTCTCGCCGGAGTGAAATAGCTGTCGTGCTCGCATATAGTATAGCTCTCTATCAAAAATCACTGGTCAATCGAATCACGCCCATGCCGGCAAAAGTGCTTCTTGAAGTTACGTCAGGTCCAATCAAAGGAAAGGTGTTTCCATTTGAGGCGCATGACACTTTCTTGTTCGGACGCCATGGAACATGTCACGCTCAGATTCTTGGTGATGGTTTCGTGTCACGCCATCACTTCATTTTGGAAGTGAATCCTCCGGACGCCCAGCTACGTGATCTCGGCAGCCTCGGTGGCACCTTCGTCAATGGCACGAAGTACGGCGGCCGCGCGCTGAATGAGGAGCCGCAGGTCGCCACGGGCCGACAGTTCCCCACCGTCGACTTGTCCGACGGTGACACCATTGCGGTCGGCAAGACAGAGCTCCAAGTCAAGATTGAGGTCGGCCTGCAGTGCTGCCAATGCAGTGCCGAGATCCTTCCGGACGATGGAAATGCCGAATGGATGCCGGGCAGTTTCATGTGTCGCAATTGCCGTGGTCAATTGTCGACTGCTATACAGTCCAATTCACCACGAGCTCGCACCGTTCGTAAAGCCCCGCGCTGCGACCAATGTGGACGAAATGTCTCTAAGGAGATAGGCAGCCGGCCGACTGGCAGTTACGTGTGCCAGGAATGTCGAACCAAACTGCTCTCTGAGAGTGGCGGGCTCCGGCACTTGATACAAGATGTAGCCAAGACCATCCAGCCCGACCAGCAACCGCTTTTGTCCGGTTACAAACTCGGCCAAGTGCTTGGCAAAGGTGGCATGGGACTCGTCCAAAAGGCAACAAGAACAAGTGACGGACGGCCCGTGGCGATCAAGATGATGTTGCCTGCGATTGCAGTCAGCGAATCAGCTCGCGAAGTGTTTCAACGAGAGATCGGAGTGACTGACGGCTTGGATCATCCAAACATCGTCAAGCTGTTCGAGCATGGAGATGGAAACGGTGTTTTCTATTTCATCTGTGAGTTTTGCAAAGGTGGGAGCTTGGACCAATTGGTGCACCGTCAAGGCGGGAAGCTAACCCTGAAAATGGCCGCGCCTGTCATGATCGATTGCCTCCAGGGTTTGGAATACGCCCATGCAAAAGGCATTGTGCATCGGGACCTTAAGCCGCAGAACATCCTCTTGTATCAAAACGCCAAAGGCTGGGTCGCCAAGGTCGCTGACTTTGGCTTGGCAAAGAGTTTTGAAACTGCAGGACTATCCGGCATGACGGCCACGCGATCGATCGGCGGAACGTACCACTTTATGCCCCGTGAACAACTGACCGACTTCAAATATCTGAAACCTGTCAGCGATATCTGGAGCATCGCGGCAACATTCTACAATGTCCTCACGGGGCAGTATCCACGCAATATGACCAAGGACCGCGATCCGATCGAGATCATCCTCCACGATGATGCCATTCCGATTCGCGACCGCTGCGCTGAGATACCTGCGGCCGTGGCTGAGGTGCTCGACCGGGCGTTATCAATCGACGTGACGGCCCGATTTCAGAGCGCCTCGGAACTCAATCGCGCGCTCGGCGAGGTGCTATAATCTCATCGCCGTCCCACTTTCATCCGAAAGAGTCCGTGCAATCGAAGCGTTGCTTGTAGTAAAATCTCACTCTTAGGACGGATCGATCAGCGTTGCTTGAGTCATCAGCGAACCAACTAGCGTGCCGAAGGGCCAGCAGCGATGCCAACCATTACATGCCCTAATGAAGAGTGTGGCAAGTCGTACCAAGTGAGCGGGGAGAGCCTGGGGGGCCGCGCGCGATGTAAGAGTTGCGGATCGGTCATCGAGTTAGAGTGGGATAGCGGCATTTCTGATGCTTCCGTTCGCAGTGCCGCTGTTGTAAGTGAAGCTCGTGACGCCAAACCACTGAAGAGGCCGGTCGAATCATCCCGGGCCACGCCCAGCAACTCCTCCGAATCAACTCCTGCGGAAACGGCACAACCGGTTGATACGAAGGCGGACGTCGCCAAGACATCCAGCCAAGCGGCGATACCTGAAACGCTCGGCCGGTTTCAGATCAAATCCGAGCTTGGGGCCGGTGCGTTCGGCACAGTCTATCTAGCTTACGATCCCGTGCTGGAACGCGAGGTGGCGTTAAAGGTGCCGCAAGCGTCGGTGGTGGGCAACGAGGAAGCCGCCGCCCGGTTCTTGCGTGAGGCCAAGGCAGCCGCACAGTTGACGCACCCCAACATTGTACCGATCTTCGATGCGGGCTCTGACGGGCAGGACGTCTTCATCGCGTCGAAGTACATCGAGGGTCAAACGTTGGATGCGGCGATCAAGGAAGGCCGTCTCGATGACCAGCGTGCGGCAGAAGTTCTGCGTCAATTGGCGGATGCGCTGGCTTATGCTCACGATCAAGGAGTGATCCACCGCGATATCAAGCCGGCCAACATCATATTGGACCAGCAAGGCCAGCCACACGTGATGGATTTTGGATTGGCTCGCTTGGCGGATGAACGTCAGAAGCTGACGCAAGAGGGGTCCTTGCTTGGTACTCCAGCGTACATGTCGCCAGAGCAGGCTGGCGAGCCGGGCCTGGAGGTAGGGCCAGCGAGTGATCAATACAGTCTGGGTGTTGTCTTGTTCGAGTTGCTTTGCGACCAGCGACCTTTCTCGGGCACACTCGCGACGTTGATTTATCAGATTCGCAAGGAGGATCCGCCAGCGCCACGATCGATTCGCGCAGAGATTCCGAAGGATCTGGAGATCATCTGCCTAAAAGCGATGGCCAAAGAGCCAGAACGGCGATACACCGGCTGCCTGGATCTTTCCGAAGATCTTCGTCGCTGGTCCGATGGCGAGTCGATTCATGCTCGAAGCGTCTCGTCGCCTGAACGACTTTTTCGGTGGGCGATCCGCAATCCAGTTCCAGCTGGCCTTGTCGCAGCGGTGTTTGTGGTCTTGTGTTCTGGGATTGTAGCTTCGTCGTTCTTCGCCATGTTAGCATTCCGAAGAGCAGACGACGCCATGAGGGCCAAGGAACGCCTTGTCCTTAGTGAAGCCAACGAGAAGCAACTGCATCAAGACTCTGTGAAGGAGAAAGAGAACGCGATTGTCGCGAAGGAAGAGGCAATCAAGGCAGAGAATGAAGCAATCATTTCGGCAAACAACTTATTGAAGAAGACGCAGGAATTGGAAAAGGCGCGAATCGAAGCGGAACGCAGCGGTGACGAGAAGCAGCTCATCATCGAGCGACTTGAAGAGGAAAAGAAGATTGCGAGGGAGCAGACCCAAAGAGCCAACACCGCCCAAGGGCTAGATGCATTCAACCAATATGTTCAGAGAATCACTAGGGCCGAACGAGAGTTGACCGCGAATAATCTGCAGTACGCCGAGAGAATACTGGATCAATGCGCCGAACAACTTCGGGATTGGGAATGGCGATACCTCAAAGGTGCCTGCCGATCAGAAAGTTATGTGCAAAAAGTAACCAAATTCACAGCAAACAGTGCCGAGATTAGCACGGACGGAAAGTGGTTGGCCACTGCAGGCGGGTCCTCGTGCAAAATATGGGATCCCAATACGCGCCGACTTGTCCACGACCTTCCTTCAAAAACAGGACTCGTCCATTGTGTGGCGTTTGACAAAGAAAGCAAACGAGTTGCCTCGTCGGCGGGCAAAGTCGTCAAGATCTGGGATGTGTCAAGCGGCGACCTGATTTGCGATCTGGCGGAACATGACGATGACGTGATCATCATCGCGTTCCTGCCCGACGGTAAACACGTCGTTTCTGTTGCTCGGAATAAAAATGCAACATGGTGGAATGTTGACAGCCAGAGCATTGTTCGAAAGACTCCCGGCAGGGTCCACTTTGGAGCCTTATCGGTCAGCCCAAATGGCAACGCGGTCGCTCTGGCAGGTGATGGAAAGATCTCCTTTTGGAATGGCAAAGAGCTGAGAGCCGGATTCACTGCCGCGAAGCGATCGGCATACAATGACGTTGATTTTCACCCTGATGGCCAACATCTCATCACCCTCGGGTCGGATCGGTACGTACGACTTTGGAATTTGGCATCACGGAAAGAAGTGTGGTCCTTCAAAGTTGACACAGAACGACCTCGTCATCTTGCCGTAAGTCCGGATTCGAAACGACTTGTCACAGGAAGCATGGACGGTTCGGTCACAGTTTGGGACACAGAGACCAAGTCGCAACATCGTACGCTCGACCGGCATACCTCTGGCGTTACGAGTGTCGCAGTGAGCAAAGATGGGCGCCAGGTCATCTCAGCAGGCGGCAGCGACGTGCGAGTGACGACACTCGCTGGACAGAATGTCGTAAGTACCATGTTGAATCGGCAAGTAGTGGACGTCTCGCGGGCTGGTTTGCACGTCGCATCCGCCCACAACGTGAATGACATCACTGTCTTGGATGCGGCAAGCGGAGTCGTCTTGAAGACGCTGTCCGGCGACGCCGCATTCGACCGCGTCGCATTGAACCCCAAACGACCGCAAATCGCCGCCAGTTGTTCCGAGCGTTGGTGGGATACTAATCATGGCTTTGACGATCCCGCGAAAAAAGTTGCCATGTGGGATCTTGAATCAGGAAAGCTGGCAACCCCGTTGGTGGGACATCTCAGTGCAGTGACGTGCCTCGTATACAGTCCGGACGGCTCGTTGATTGCAACAGGAAGCGGCGATCGAATGGTGAAGGTGTGGAATACGGAAAACTCGCAGGAGGTATCTTCCTTCAACGGCCATTCGAACGTCAGGCCGTCCGGAATCAATACTGAAGATATTCCCATCGTTAGCATTGCCTTCAGTCTTGATGGAAAGACGATCGCGTCTGCTGGAAGCGATCGTACGATCAAAGTGTGGAAGGCGCACAACGGCGAACTGATCTGGAATCTCGTTGGGCACACTGAAGTGGACCCCATGCGCTGGGCGCAGAACGGGGTTGTATAGTGAGTAGTGCT
>JACKQG010000069.1_pt3 | contig 118300 bp, 124 predicted proteins | sample 8237621 | NCBI WGS metagenome assembly JACKQG01 (sample SAMN15677084, study PRJNA649215) | marine metagenome | biome: marine; feature: Black Sea; material: saline water; isolation source: suspended particulate matter (SPM) from the Black Sea western gyre | collected 2013-06-09/2013-06-10... | reverse complement strand
CCATGGATAAAAACGCCTAATTTCGCCGCTTCGACGGCACTAAACCCCTGAGCCATAAATGATGCAATCAACCCAGTTAAAACATCGCCGGTTCCGGCTGTAGCCAGACCAGGATTCCCGGTGGAATTAACACCCCCTTGACCTTTCCATGCAACCAAAGAAGGTGCAAATTTTGCCACCAAAACACCGGGGAAATTTGACATAAATTTTTCCATACTGCCCGGAAGATCATTTTGGATCAATTCTGTAGATATATCTGTCAATTGACTTAATTCACCCATGTGAGGCGTAATGACAAAATCTGAATTAATTTTACGAAATAATTGAGGATTATGGTAAAATGCCCTTAATCCATCCGCGTCGATCACCATGGGTTTTTCAATAGTTTTTACCATTGAATGGACCAATTCACTCGTTTGCTCATTCTGTCCCAACCCAGGGCCCATCGCTATCACATCACACCAATCCACCCATTTCATAATAATGTCATAATTTTTTTCAGTAAAAATTCCCTGACCATCATCCTCGCAGGAAACCGTCATTCCCTCTGTAATTTTTTCTTCATATATTGCATTCAATGATGCGGGCGCACATGTAATTGTTAATCCTGCTCCACTTCTTAACGCTCCCATGGTGGATAAATATGCAGCCCCTGTCATTCCCAACGATCCAGCTACAAATAATACCTTGCCTTGAACGTGCTTATGCGTTGATTTCTCCATGGGTTTTAATATAGATTGAATTTCTTTTTCTGAAATGATTGTCCAGGATCGACCATCTAATTTGTCAACGATTTCAGGGAATCCAATGTCAACAGAATGCATGTGCCCTGAATGACTTTTTCCTGGTTCAATCGTCATGCCTACTTTAGGATACCCCATAGACACGGTATGGTCAGCAATCACAGCGTGAATATCTGCTGTACCGGTCGTGGCATTTACACCGGAGGGTATGTCAGCAGATACTGTTTGTTTGCAGTCATTCATCCACTGAATCCATGGAATTGTTTCTTCCCTGATATTCCCGGAAAAACCAGTTCCAAGCACAGCATCAACCATCAAGTCAAAGACCGGTTTGGAAGTGGGTAAGTTTATATTATATATGATAGGGAGGCCGTTCTTCTCACATCGATCTAAAAATATTTTAGCATCTCCTGTTATTTCGTTTTGATCCACCATTGAATAAATCGTGACTCTGAAACCCCATTTGTTGAGAATATCGCTGGCGGCAAATCCATCACCCCCATTATTTCCTTTACCGCAGACAATCCCAATGTTTGGATTATGAATATCCATCAATTTTGAACGAATAAATTCTGCCAGTTTTTCGCCTGCATTTCCCATGAGGGTTTCACCGGAAATGTCATGATTTTCCATGGCTAATCGGTCTAATTGTTTTGATTGTTCTCCCGTAACTAAACGCATTTATAATTCCAATAATGCCATGGCAACTGCATAATCTGATTCATGAGAAATACTCACCATTACGTTATTATATTTATATTTTAAAATTTTTGATACTCCGGGTGCGCCGTTATGTTTTGGCAATATTTCAATATCACTGAACCCGAGTTGATTGGTTAATCCGGAGGAATAAAAACATTTTTTAATTGACTCTTTTGCTGCGAATCGTCCCGCATAGTGTATGGATGGGTCGGCTCTCCCATTACAATAATCGATTTCTTTTGGTGAAAAAGTTTTTTCTTTAAATCGATCGCCATGGCTTTCCAGCAATCGGGAAATTCGTTTAACTGAAACGATATCCGTCCCAATGAAGAATTTAGACGTCGTTCAACCCCTTAATAATATCGACGACTTCATATACATCGTTCACATCCCAATCGGCGCCGGAATCTATAGTCCCAAAGGTATCTCCGTAACGGGCAAAAATCGTTTTCATACCAATATCTTTTGCCCCAACCACATCCCGTTCGGGCCAGTCCCCTATCATGAGAGATTCATTCGGTTCTATTTTTAAATAATCCAATGCCATTTGAAATGGTTTAGGCGATGGTTTGCGAACACCCGTATCGTCGAAAGTCAATACCGGGTCAAATACATGATGCAAATTCAAGTAATATAAACGCATCCAGGCTTCCCGGCTGGGTGCATCTGAAACTACCGCAAGATTGATACCCATTTTGATCAATTGAATCAATGTTTTATTCACATTGGGATACACCAGCAATGTGGCTTCTCGGGCGCGACGGTAAGACACAATTCCTGCTGCCAGGATTTTATTACTTACTTCACCGACAGTTTGATTTAAATAATCGTCAAATACCTGCTGGTTCTCCCAACCTCTTTCCATATATAAATCAAAAATATCCTCATATGCTTTTTCTTCATCTACCCTGAGGCCAGCTTCAATCATAGCCGTGATGGCAGCCTTTACTGCAAACTGCTTCATCTTGACAAAATCAAGCAGTGTATTATCTAAATCAAAGATGATTGCTTTAATCATCGACTATACTCCAAAAAGAATAGAAATTTATTTTTCGTATTTTTGGGGATTTTTGACTTTGTCCATTTCATATTCAGCCATCTTTCGCCACGCACGGTCATTTCTTGCTTTTTCAAATGCATTCAATGCGCCTGTTTTATTTCCCTTACCGCCACACCATTCTGCAATACCTAATTCAAACCATGCGCCGCCAAACCGGCTTTTTATTTCCGTACTTTTGCGAGCAGCCTCTTTCGCACCGCTGCAATCCCCGGTTGTATTATATGCACCTGCTAAACGAAAGAAACTCATGGCATCGCGATCATTTAATGTTGTAGCCATTGTCAAGTGAGATATAGCCAATTCCCAATTTTGTTCCTCAGCTGAAAGGATACCCAAACTTGAATATCCTTTCGCATAATTCGGATTGACTGTAATCGCCATATTCAGCACTTGTTTGGCTTTTTCAAAATTTTTCGCCGAAATATAAATATCGCCCATGGCACCGTAGGCTTTATCATAACCAGGATGAATATCCACCGCTGACTCCAAAGCATCTATGGCTCCATCCGAGTCCCCCATTGTCTTTTTGGCTAAACCTAAAGCAAAAAATCCTTTATAGAATCGTGGATTCAAACCCAATGCTTTTTCATAGGATGCCACTGCAGCATCCTTATCACCCATTTTTGATTGGATAACCCCTATTTGATAATGGGATTGATAAAATGTTTTATCAATGTCTAAAACTTTTCCATAAGAACTGAGGGCACCTTCTAAATCGCCCCGCTTATATGATTGATTCCCAGTATTAAAATAATTTTTTGCTACATTATTAATGGCGGCTAATGCCGTTTCATGTTCAGAATTTAATGCCAATGTTTCATGAAAATAATCTACAGCAACTAAGTATTCTTTTTTCCGAAAATGAACTAACCCCATATTTAATACCGATTCCGGATAATTTGGGAATTTTTCATGGGCAATGCGAAATGATTCAAATGCATCGTCTGCATCTCCATTCTTCATCGATTTATTACCTTTATTCATCAAGGTATTAAGTTCGCTTAAACGATCAAACTCTTCGCGGAGCCCTTTGTTTTCTTCATCAGAAGATATGGCTTCTTTTAATAGATCACCTGCTTGTTTTAAGTCCCCATTTCGAATAGCGACCCTGGAGAGGCCTGCATACGCTGGTGCAAATGTCGGATCCGCTTCCAACGCCGCATTAAAACCATTTTCCGCTTCAGAAACGTCTCCCGCTTCTAAACTGGTAATGGCTGAATTATATAAATCCACTGGTGATTGGGCAAAAACCACACTGGCCAATAGAACAATTATCGATATTCTTTTCAACATTATGTTATGTTTCCTCATTTTAATTTTTTTGTGCCGAAGGCCGGACTCCCTGCCAGCCCTCCCGTTGGTCGGGAGCAGGCTGGGAACCGGCACCCATTTGTTATGTATTTTGTGCCGAAGGCCGGACTCGAACCGGCACAAGGTTTCCCTCACATGCCCCTCAAGCATGCGTGTCTACCAATTCCACCACTTCGGCCAGTTGTTTCCATTAATTATTATCTATATCCTTTATCGGTGCCGTGGGCAAATCCAAGCCTTCTGACGCCGGGGCTAAGGTCCGTTCTTCCTGGGCTTGTTCAATGACGGAATTCCCACCGGATGCATCCGGTGAACCTATCAGGCTAATGAGTAACGCTAATCCCATGAAAGTAATAGCGAGATAGGTCGTCATTTTACTCAATGCGGTTGCGGCACCACGACCGCCAAATATGGCATTGGTTGTCTGTCCACCAATCGATCCGGCTAATCCGCCGCCCTGACTGGCTTGCATTAATACGACTGTTATCAGTAGTAAACTGACAATTGCATGAATTGTAATTAAGAATCCTAACACGATTTATCCTCTATAATATGTTGTTACTTGCTCTATAATGCTGCAAAAACTATCCTCTTTTAAACTGGCACCGCCGATGAGAAATCCATCCACATCATCCGTCTTTATCAGTTCTGCCCCATTTTTTTCATTTACCGATCCGCCATAGAGAATAGGCACCCCTTTGGATATATCACCAAACATTTCACCCAGAATTGTTTTCACATTTCCATGGGCTTCTGCCACTTGATCATTGGTGGCGGTTTCTCCTGTGCCAATGGCCCAAACCGGCTCATAAGCAATAATCATCTTTTTTGGATCAATGGAATCTAATCCTCCTAAACCCAATTTTATTTGATGAAGAAGGACTTCAGTCGTTTGATTCATTTGGCGATCCTCCAATGTTTCACCAATGCAAAAAATAGGAATGAGTTCCCCATTTAAGACAGCATGAATCTTTTGATTAATCCATTCATCCGTTTCGCCAAAAATATGGCGGCGTTCGGAATGACCAATAATCACATACTGAACCCCCATGGATTTCAGCATGTCAACAGAAATTTCTCCGGTGAATGCACCCTGTTGTTCATGATGGGCATTTTGGGCACCCACACCAAAGGATGAGCCATCCAATGCTTCAACTATGGAAAAGAGCGAGTTAAAAGGCGGGCAGAATATAACCTTCACTTTTTCCTTATCCAATATTCGATTTCGGATTTTACCGACGAAAGAAACCCCCTCGGAAAGTGATTTATGCATCTTCCAGTTTCCAGCGACAATAGGTTTGATTTTCATTCTATAACTCCAAGGAATAAATGGCAGGTAATGTATGTCCCGATAACAGTTCCAACGATGCGCCGCCGCCGGTTGAAACGTGACTTACCTTATCCATCAATCCAAATTTGTTGATGGCTGCTGCTGAGTCTCCCCCGCCAATAATAGTTATTGTTTCATTGACGGTAACATCCGCCATTCTTTCTGCAATTTTTTGTGTTCCTGTATGAAATCCATCCACTTCAAATACGCCCATGGGGCCATTCCATAAGATTGTTTTTGATGCCAAAATAATTTCTGAATAATGACTGATTGTTTCGGGTCCAATATCCAGCCCCATTAAATGATCTGGAATTTCTCCCACTTTATGAATTTCTGATTGTTGACTATTATCCATGGATAACGCACATACGAAATCTGTTGGGAATATCAATTTTGATTTACCACGTGCTCTTGACATAATGGCTTTTGCTGTGGCAAGCATGGATGGATCAACCAATGAATTACCAATATCCTTGCCTTGTGCCTGCAAAAAAGTGAATGCCATTCCGCCGCCAATAAGAATATAATCAGCAATTCCTGCGAAATGCGTAATTAAATTTAATTTAGTATCAATTTTTGCACCACCTAAAATCACCGTTAAGGGTTTTGTTGGTTTAATCATTGCTTCCGACAAGTATTGTAATTCCTTTTCAACCAGAAATCCCATTCCTTTATGGGAAAAATTTTGGGTGACACCCACATTAGATGCATGGGCACGATGGGCTGTTCCAAATGCATCATTGATATAAACTTGGCCATGCTTAGCCAACTGGGCACTAAAATTTGAATCATTTTTAGTTTCTTCTAAATGAAATCGTAAATTTTCCAATAAATGAATTTCTCCTCCACGGAGACTGAGAGACACATCATGGGCATCTTCTGATATACAATCGTCTGAGAATTTGATTGGCATTTCCAACAGATCCGCTAATGTTTCACCTACAGGAATCAAACTCAATTCAGGATCTACCTGCCCGTTGGGACGACCTAAATGGGACATAAGTACAATGTTGGCACCCGCTTTCAGGCAATACTGTATTGTTGGGAGTGCCGCTTTAATCCTGAAATCATCTCCCACGCGGTCATTTTGTATGGGTACATTAAAATCAACACGAATAAGGACGCGTTTATCTTTCAGGTCAAATGTTTTAAGAGATTTTATCACGAGGGTTTTCTATAAGTTTATGATTGGAGTCCCTAAGGTAATGGCTGTCACCTGAGCAGCGCCCTTATCTTTGAGTGCTTTTGCACAGGCAGACATGGTTGCTCCCGTAGTTAAGACATCATCAATAATTCCGATTTTCAATCCTTTCAAGGGGCGGGAACTTACAAAAGCATTTTCCATATTTTGAAGTCGTTCTTCTCGATCAAGTGTTGTTTGTGAAACTGTATGGGTTTTTCGTTTCAAGATGGACGGATCCATGGGAATTTTCACAGTCTTTGCGAATCCCTTCCCAATCCATAATGCCTGATTATACCCACGATCTCTTTTTTTGACGTGATGGAGGGGAACCGCCGTCAAATAATCTAAATGACCAATGGTATGACCCATGATTTCCCCTGCTAATCTTCCCAATTCTGATCCGATTCGAGCTCGGTCAGAATATTTCATTTTATGAATAACGTCTTGCAAGGCATCATTGTACCACCAGCATACATATGCCTCATCAATAAATTCTGGGAAATGTATTTCTTCAATTCGATTTTGGAGTGACGTTTTCTCCAGTTTATTTTGACACGAATTGCACAGAATTCCAAGGTCTAAATCTTCACGGCATGACAAACAGGCATTGGGAAAAACCAATTTCATCATGATATTTCCAGTGGATTGCAAATAATTCATTGGTTGAATCTACATAAAATTCTATTTATATCGATGATAGAGTGGAGTAATTTTCAACTAAGCACACGATGGCTTCAAAATCTAAATCAACCCTAAATTTTCAAGACTTGATGCTTCATCGCGTCCATGAGATACTATTGGTCGCCAGTCCATATGATGCATTTATTCTTGAAGAAGAAGGCCGCCTTACCCAGCAAATCCTGTATGAATACCTGGGCATGAATCTAAGTTATGCTCCCAGGGTCTGGCATGCGAAAAGTGCCAGCGAGGCATTGGATATGCTCTCCCACCGAAAATATGATATGGTCATTGTGATGATGCGTATCGCGGATATGGATCCTGTTACTTTTGGCGAAAAGGTTAAAGAACTTTTTCCCAAAAAACCGGTCATCCTCTTGGCTTTTGATCCATCAGAAGTAAAACAACTTCCAGAAATTGGTATAGAAAAATCCATTGATAAAGTTTTCATCTGGTCCGGTAATGCGAATGTATTTCCCGCAATCATAAAATATTATGAAGATAAAAGAAATATGAACCGGGATTATAAAATTGCAGGCATTCGATGTATCCTTGTGGTGGAAGATAATCCGAGATATTACTCAACCCTTATGCCGCTTATTTATCGAATCGCTTTGAAACATGCCCGTGATTTGATTAATAAAAGCTTGTCGGATACGGATCGTTTATTGCTATTCCGTGCACGGCCAAAAATTATACTTGTTTCTAATTATGAAGATGCAATCCGCTATTATGATAAATACCGGCAGAATATTCTCGGAATTATTTCTGATGTTCGATTCCCCAAAAAAAATAAATTGGATAACCATGCGGGTGTGAAACTGGTAGAATATGTTCGTCAAAAAGATGCAAATATGCCCGTGTTGCTTCAATCCACGAACCCAGATCATTATAAAGATGCTATCAAAGTAAATTGTACTTTTATCGGTAAAGAGTCTGAAACACTTCTTCAGGATTTGGATGATTTTGTCGTTAATAATTTCGGATTCGGTGATTTTATATTCAGGAATTCCCGGGGAAATGAAATTGCCCGTGCCAATGATTTACCTGAATTGCGAAAATCTTTGTTGAGGATTCATGAAAAATCATTGGCATTTCATGCATCAAAAAACCATTTTTCAAATTGGTTAGCTGTCCGAGGAGAATTTTCACTTGCCTCAGATATTCGTCCGGTTAAAATAAGTGATTTTAATACGTTAGATGAATTACGTAAATATATAATTGAACGGATTGACATTAGGATTCAAGCCCATCTTGATGGTCGAATTGTTCAATATTCTGCCGCGGCAAAGTACGAAACACTCAATTTTGTACGCCTGGCTAGTGGCTCCTTAGGCGGAAAAGCAAGGGGGCTTGCATTTATGAACCAAATGCTGTCTGATAATGAAATCAATATAACCTATCCACATATTCATATTCGAATACCAAAGGTCGCTGTGATTGGAACCGATGAATTTGACGCCTTTATGGATGATAATAAATTATGGAAAGTTGCATTTTCTAAAAAGAAGTCTGATAAAGCAATTACAAAGGCATTCCTTAAAGCATCCCTGTCCAAGGAATTGAAATCAACCCTCTCTCGTTATTTGTCCAATGTCAAATATCCAATTGCAGTTCGTTCCTCAAGCCTGTTAGAAGATTCCCAGTATCAGCCTCTTGCTGGAATGTATTCAACTTATATGCTCCCGAATTCCGAGAAAACCAAAAAGCACCGACTCGATCAACTGATTGAGGCAATTAAACTGGTCTATGCTTCTACCTATTTTAAGGAGCCAAAATCTTTAATTGAAAATTCTGTCCATCGTCATGAAGAAGAAAAAATGGCGGTAGTGATTATGGAATTAATCGGCAAACAGCATGAAAACAGATTTTACCCTACAGCCAGCGGATCGGCTCAAAGTTTTAATTATTACCCCATTTCCTATATGCAGCGGGAAGAAGGGGTTGCATACCTTGCATTGGGATTGGGAAGATCTATTGCTGCAGGAGAAAAATCTCTTCGATTTTCACCCAAATATCCCCGTATTATTCCGCAATATTATTCTGTGAAATCCACTATAGCCAATTCTCAAAACCAATTTTATGCATTGGACATTAAAAAAGGAACGGATCTCCTGAAACATGGAGAAGATGAAAACACAACCGCATACAGCTTGGATGTGGCAGAAAAAGATGGAGAATTAAAATGGGCCGGAAGCGTTGTTTCAGAGGAAGATAATATTGTGAGGGATTCCCTCCGGCTTCCCGGCACCCGTGTGATCACGTTTCCATCCATTCTCAAATGGCACACAGCACCCATCACAGATCTCCTGACAGACATATTGTCACTGGGCGAGAATGCCCTTGGATGCCCGGTTGAGATTGAATATGCCATAAATCTTTACAAAGACAGTCATAGAAAAAATGATTTCTGCCTACTGCAGATAAAACCAATGGTAATCGGAGGACTCGATCGAGTTCAGGAATTTGATACAATTCAGAAAAAAGATATAATTTGTTCCAGTTCAGTAGCCTTAGGAAATGGTGTCATTCAAAACCTTCAAAATATTATAATCGTTGATCCAGATACGTTTGATTCAGCCCACACAGAAACCATTGCACAAGACATCGAACACATCAATAAAATTATGCCCAAAGGGGAAAAATTTATTTTAATCGGTCCGGGACGCTGGGGGTCCGCAGATCCTTGGTTGGGCATACCGGTGAATTGGGATCAAATTTCTCAAGCGAAAGTTATTATTGAAGTCGGCATGAAGGATTTTCCTGTAGATCCATCTTTTGGTAGTCATTTTTTCCAGAATGTCACCAGTATGAGAATTGGCTATTTCACCGTTGATCATAAGAGAAAGAAGGATGTATTAGATATGGCATGGCTCCGAGAGCAGCATGTCAAATCCGTCACTAAATACACAAAATGGGTTCACTTAGATGAACCCGTTACCGTCACAATTGATGGACAGACAGGAGAAGGGGTAATTATAAAACCATTGAATCCTATGGAAGAATTAATGGATGAGGCAGAATCAACCGGGATTTAATAATTAAACGACACCCTGATCCATCATGGCATCAGCCACTTTGATAAATCCGGCAATATTTGCCCCTTTTACATAATCTGTATAGTCCCCTTCTTTGCCATGGGAAACACATGCGGAGTGAATACTTTTCATAATCGTGTGTAATTTTTGGTCCACTTCTTCCCTGCTCCATGAAATACGCATTGCATTCTGGCTCATCTCCAAGCCAGAAACAGCCACACCACCAGCATTCGCAGCTTTACCAGGCCCAAATAATATTTTATTATCTTGAAACACTTCTACCGCTTCGGGAAGTGTCGGCATATTTGCCCCTTCAGCAACCGTTGTACATCCATTCTTTATTAAAGTTTTTGCTTCTGCCCCATTAATTTCATTTTGGGTGGCACAGGGCAGCGCCACGTCGCAGGAAACACTCCAGGGCCGCTTGCCTTCCATGTAAGTGGCACCAAATTCATCAGCATACGCTTTGATCCGGCCCCGCTTCACGTTTTTAAGTTCCATCACATAAGCCAACTTGTCCGCATCAATTCCTTTAGGGTCATGAATAGTCCCACTCGAATCCGAAAGTGTTATCACTTTTCCACCGAGGTCATTTACTTTTTCAGCTGCGAATTGAGCCACATTTCCGGAACCGGAAATAGCCACCGTTTTACCCTTAAAAGATTCACCTTTTGTATTTAACATTTCATTCGCAAAATAAACACACCCGTATCCTGTAGCTTCAGGACGAATTAAACTTCCGCCCCAGTTCAACCCTTTTCCAGTTAATACGCCTGTAAATTCATTGCGAAGTCTTTTATACTGCCCAAACATAAAACCAATTTCACGCCCTCCCACTCCAATATCACCAGCGGGTACATCCGTGTTAGGGCCAATATGTCTTGATAATTCAGTCATGAAGGATTGACAAAAGTTCATCACTTCGTTGTCAGATTTTCCTTTAGGATCAAAATCAGAACCGCCTTTACCGCCACCCATTGGCAGGGTCGTCAGACTATTTTTAAACACTTGTTCAAATCCAAGGAATTTTAATATCCCCAGATTTACAGATGGGTGAAATCGAAGGCCTCCCTTATATGGACCGATCGCTGAATTAAATTCCACCCGGAATCCACGATTCACTTCAACATCCCCACGATCATTTCGCCAGGGAACACGAAAAATGAAAACACGTTCTGGCTCCGTGATTCTTTCTAAAATTTTAGCATGGAGATAATCTGGATGATCCTGCAAAAAATCCCATAAAGATTCCACGACCTCATGGACTGCCTGGTGAAATTCCTTTTCACCATAATTTTTTGCCTCTATATAGCTCATAAAATCTTCGATTGAATTGTACATTTTGACTCCTTAAATATATTGATTGTATATCATTAGGTTAATATTCATAAATTTTGCGGCAGAATTTAAAATTGAATATGGGAAACCGCATACAAATTGTTTGAAGAAAAATATTTTATTCCTGTAACTTCGGCGGCTTTTTTAAAGATATTATGGCGGCGTAGCTCAGCTGGTTAGAGCACCGGAATCATAATCCGGGTGTCCGGGGTTCGAGTCCCTGCGCCGCTACTTACTTAAGTATTCATTCACCACATTATGACGATTCTGGACATGGTTTATTAAGTAATTTAACCCTTCATCCAATTGTTGCGGTGAAATTTCCGGATCAATATTTGCGTCGTTTGTTCCTTCCACAAATGGCCGAATCATGCCATGAAAAGTGCGATATGTATCTACCATTTTTTCAATAGAAAAAGGACCATTGAGCACTATTTGCAAATTGGTTTTGTATTCTTTTTGATATACCTCATCATCCATTAGAAATCGAATTAAAGGCCAATCCTCTCTCACTTCTTTTAAACTGATAGACAAGGCTCCCCCGGCCTTTCCCCTATCCAGTGCTTCGTTATGATCCCAGGTAATCCAGGTGAGCAACCCTGTAGCAGGATCATTATATAAATAATAATTTTGAGACATTTTACCATAAGAATCCCAGTTTTGAATCGCAGTATTTGTGGCCAGCCATTTGAGAAATATATCCGCCCTGAATGTGTTTTCAAGTTCACCCCGCCAACTTTCTGGGTTCGTCAGACGATTATCACTATGGAGCGCCTCAAACATTGAAATTATATCTTTCCAATCTGAATCATCTTCATTGGTTTTCTTTTCGAATGATTCTTGATTAAAAGAGTCTTTATCAAACGTTGCACCTCGCCCTTCTGGTTTATACAAATTACCCTTATCATTGATAAATTGCGTTTCAATTACCGTATCATCCACCACCTCAACAGCTGTGTAAAGCCCCCAGAATTGTGCACCATCCCCATGGTCAAGATATATTACATAAAATGCTGTATGGGCTGCGGGGATTCCCACTTCTCGAAAAATATCGGCAGCAACCTTTTCTCTCAGGAGAGAATTGTCCATAGCGTTTGACGACATGGATATTTTTTTGAAACCATAAAAACGTTGATTATCGATTTGGGGATATTCATCCTCAAATTCATCAAAATCAAGTTTCAAAGGAATCTTCCATTTTCCGCGTGACCAGGCAAATTTAATGGTGGAATTACCTTTAAACCTGACGCCAACTTTATACCATTGCTTATCCTCAAAGTAAAAATCACAGGGAACCCAAATCGGGTTTTCATCGACAAATTTACCATCAGGCCCCATATTTCCTGAACCAAAAGGACCATATTTATCTGTCATATCATCCAGCATCTTCTGCCAGTTTTTTTCTGAAATAACAATATCCATTCGATTGACTTTGTTCGATGGAAATACGACATCGTAATTTGGATCCGCACTTTTACCGTGAGTTGCAGTTGTCCAGTCCGGCGTATCAAAGTTTGGATCCTCAATTTCCTCTTGCTTTTTATCTTCGCATCCGAAGAAAAGCACAATCATAATGTAGGCTTGTATTACTTTTTTTATCATTTTAGATATTCGCATTTTTTAAACGATATTCAAGGTTATCTCCCGGGGAGAATTAAAAGAGGGGTCATAAATGATCGACCTCCTCCCTCACTTCTAATATCTTCAAATCCTCTGAACAATGGGACAAACTGAATTCTCCATTTTTAGGAATCACATAACAATCTCCTGTAGAAAGTGGTTGAATGCCTTCAAATTCCAATTCACACTTTCCCGTCAGAATAAAATGAAATAAAAACGGATACTCATTTTTCATGTGTATGCCCTCTTTTGGATAAAGTGTCCCTACAGCCATCACTCCATTTGTGGCGTCAAAAAACCCAAAATCATCATGGTTGTAATTCCCACGATAATGAATATACCTTTGCCCGCCGAACAACCGGTCAGGGTCAGATGATTCGGTCGGTAGTTTTAGTTCGTGATCCCTGGCAGTCATGTGCCTCGCCGGACTATTTACTTCAATCACTTCTAATCCTTTTTCACACTCTAAAACCCGATGGCGAATTTCCGGGGCTTGCAGTACACAATCACCCGCCTTCATAATAAAGGGCGCTCCCTGGTCTTCATACACCAGTTTGACCCATCCCTTATAACAATATATCATTTGAAACCGCAGTTGATGATAGTGGACATAATCCGACAATTCTCCACCTTCAGTTATTCGAATATGGGAAGCACCAAATCGTTCATTTTGGTGATCCATTAAATTGCGATATTCCATACCCACACGGCCTACAATCCATGGAGATTCATCCGTCATTTTCGTTATTTCAAACGATGAATTCGCTTCCGGTACATCAACAGGTGGATTCAGATCTATTGTTTCTATATATAATCCGTCGAAATGACCATTCAAAATTAATTCGAGATTCGGGAATGGTCCCTTTTCTGACCGTTTGAGTCGAATATGTTTTTCTCCCTTTGAAATATCAATAATAGATGGATCATCTGCAGGATATATTCGATCAAGTTGATAACCATTCTCCTCTGTAAAATATCCCAACACTTTTTGAATTTTTTTGCAGGGAACGATGATTGCTTTTACCTTGGATTGGCTCATAATAATTCTACGGTTTTGTAAGATACAGATATTTGATTTAGTCGGCAGGAAATTACGGAACTCATCTCTTTTAGACTCATAATTTATCTGAATAGTTAATTGTAAATCAATTTTTCATAATTTAGGACAACCATTTAACGTAATTTTCGTCTATATAGGGAACAACCAGAAACCCTGTTTGTTGCAACATTGTAATTCAATTTGGTAAAAGGAGATTTCCATGTTTAAAAAAACACTTATCACTAGCATACTTACATTTATTTTTATGACAGGCTGCACTCATAAATCTGATACACCATTCACAATCGATTATGAAAAATATACGTTGAACAATGGCTTAACCATCATCCTTCACGAAGATAAATCAGATCCAATTGTCGGTGTCGCTATTCAATATCATGTGGGGTCCAACCGGGAAATTCCAGGACGGACAGGATTTGCTCATTTGTTTGAACACATGCTTTTCCAGGAATCTCAGCATGTAGGGCAAGATCAATTTTTCAAAAAAATTCAAAACGTTGGTGGCACACTCAATGGGGGAACCAATAAGGATGGTACCGTCTATTATGAAGTGGTCCCCAAAAATGCCTTAGAAACTGTTTTATGGATGGAATCTGATCGTATGGGTTGGCTTCTGTCTACCATCACACAACCGGCTTTTGAGAATCAACAAGAAGTGGTTCAAAATGAAAAACGCCAACGGGTGGATAACCGCCCTTATGGTCATGCCAATTATGTGATGATTAAAAATATGTATCCAAAAGGTCACCCCTATAACTGGACAACAATCGGTGAATTAGAAGACTTGCAGAATGCAACCCTGAAGGATGTAAGGGAATTCTATGAAAAATGGTATGGCCCCAACAATGCCACAATGGTCATTGCTGGAGACATCAAAAAATCTGAAGTGAAGAAACTGGTTCAAAAATATTTTGGGGAAATCAAACCGGGTCCGGACAATGGTAATCCCGCCACCATGCCAGTTAAACTTTCTGAATCAAAAAAAGTATATCACGAAGATAATTTCGCCCGTTCTCCCCGATTAACCATGGCATTCCCAACCGTGGATCAAAACCATTTCGATGCGTCTGTCCTGGAGCTATTAAGTCAATTACTTAGTGACGGAAAAAAAGCCCCCCTTTATAAAGTGATTGTAGAAGAAAAGAAACTGGCACCCAGTTTGTTTTCTTACAGCGGCACCCAGGAAATTGCCGGTACATTCAATGTGATTGTGACCGCCTTCCCAACCACCGATCTAACAGATGTTGAATCAGCCGTTCATGAAGCATTTAAACGATTTGAAACCGATGGGTTTACCTCAGAAGACTTAGATCGCTTGAAAGCGAAATATGAAACGGGCTTCTACCAGGGGATTTCTTCTGTACTTGGCAAAGGATTTCAACTGGCCTACTATAACGAATATTTTGGCTCACCAGATGCCATCGCCACGGAGTTGCAAAAAGTCTTGGATGTGAATATGAGTGACATAAATCGAGTTTATGAAAAATATATCAAGGGTCAGAATTATGTCATGACGAGCTTTGTCCCCAAAGGGAAAGTGGATCTTGTGGCTGACGGATCTGTACTCTTTCCAGTTCAGGAAGAACAGATTGTTGAAAATGTCGTTAAAGAAGCAGGAATTGGGGAAATGGATGTTGAGATGATTCCTTCCACATTTGACCGATCGATTCCACCGGTAGATGGGCCCCAGCCCCGTTTAAACCTACCCAAAATTTGGAAACATAATTATAATAAAGGGATTGCTCTTTACGGTGCCAAACTTGATGAATTACCCTTAATCAATTTCGGAATCCAAATTAAAGGCGGGATGTTATTAGACAATCCAAATAAAATAGGCGTGGCAAATCTCATCACAGATATGATGATGGAAGGCACGGCCAAAAAAACGCCCATTGAACTGGAAGAAGCCATTGATGCATTGGGCTCCTCTATTCGAATGTTTACGGGAAAGCAATCCATCAGCGTTGAAGTCACTACCCTCAAACGAAATTTTGACGCCACCCTGGCTTTGGTTGAAGAAATTCTATTTGAACCTCGCTGGGATGAAACAGAATTTGACCGCATTAAAAGAGAAACAGCTGAATCCATTAAGCGCCGTGCGGCTGTTCCCTCTTCCATTGCATCCAATGTATATAATAAACTCATTTACGGGAATCATATCCTGGCGAATACATCCGTCGGCACAGTTGCATCCGTAGAAACGATTGCTCTGGATGATTTAAAAGACTTCTATAATAGCAACTTCTCTGCTGATTTGGCCACCATCAGCATTGTGGGAGATGTGACCCGCAGCGGTGCCGTTAAGGCGTTTAAAGGTATTGTAGAAAAGTGGGACCTTAAGGATGTGTCCTTTCCTGAATACGAATTGCCCGAACCGGACAAAAAAGCGAAGGTATATTTCGTGGATGTCCCCGGTGCAAAACAATCTGAAATCCGTATTGGGTACCTTGGCTTGGCCCGGACAGATCCTGACTACTACCCCGCAACAGTCATGAATATGAAATTAGGGGGTAACTTTAGCGGTGACGTCAATATGGTTCTCCGGGAAGAAAAAGGATATACCTATGGTGCACGTACAGGATTTAGCGGATCAATTTTCCCTGGGAAATTCACTGCTTCCTCCGGTGTTCGATCCAATACAACTGAAGAATCAGTCAATATCTTTAAGGAGTTGTTGACGGCCTATCGTAATCCTATTGCATCAGACGATTTGGATTTTACCAAGAATGTCCTGCTCAAATCCAATGCAAGACGGTTCGAAACCCTGGGTGCACTTCGGGGAATGATTAGTAATATTGCCACCTATGGATTTCCTTTTGACTATATCAAAGATCAGGAAGATATAGTTAGAAGCATGTCGGTGGAAGATCATCATGCATTGGCGAGAAAATTGATTCGTCCCAACGAAATGATTTACCTCGTCGTCGGGGATGCAGCTACCCAATTGGATGGTATGAAATCTTTGGGCTTTGGAGATCCTATCTTATTGGATGCGGACGGTAATTCCATTCAATAAATAATTCAATCTCAAAATAATAAATTAAAACCCTCCGTTTTTTTCGGAGGGTTTTTTATAACTTCAACAATGATGTTTTTCAATTCCATAAACGACTGGACACTTTTCGGAATTATTTTATCCGGAATCCTCATTGTGCTTAGTGTAGCAGAACTCATTAGGAATTATAATAAATGGTCAACAGAATCAACACGAAAATTTGTCCATATATTTATTGGAATCATTGTTTCTTCCAGCCCATTTATATTTAAATCTAACCTTCAACTCATTGCTCTATCTTCCTTATTTATAGTGGTTAATCTAATTTTATTAAAGTCAGGAAAAGTTGAAAGCATGCATGCTACAGAACGACTAAGTTATGGCACTGTATATTTTCCACTGGCCGTATTCATTATGTCATATTTATGGTGGGATAAGCCTGTTTCTTTTGTTTTAGCCATTTTAGTGTTGGCTATCTCGGATCCCATTGCAGCATTTATTGGAAAAAATGGCCGAAGTATATATACCCCCTGGAGAGACAAAAAATCTCGCCGAGGATCTTTGGCTATGTTTGGGACAACCATCTTGATCATCATGATCGGCACGGATTTATTGTCCAGAGTCTATCACGCCGCGTACTTAATACCAATGCCTGTTTTAGTTGGATTAAGTATATTCACCGCTTTTTCCGCTGCATTGGCGGAGTCAATCAGCTTTCGCGGCTCAGACAACCTATCCACGCCCCTCATCACTTTTTTATCTTATGAAATCTTCCTCATAAACTACACCCATGGCACATTGCCTCAGTTATTGGTTTGGACCTTTATCTCAATCGGAATTTTTTCTTTAGCATGGAAACAAAAATCTTTATCAACGAGCGGTGCAATTAGTGGATATCTTTTAGGTATTATCATTTTTGGTGCCGGTGGGTGGCCATGGATCACCCCCCTCGTATTTTTCTTTATTTCTGCTTCCATTCTATCTCATCTTCACCATAAACCCTATTCTCATCGAAATATACTTCAAATACTGGCCAACGGAGGGGTAGGAGCTATTTTTGCTGTCATTTACTTTTTCACCAATTTTCCTCCGGCCATCGTGTTATATCTTGGCGCTATCGGTGCCGCCACAGCGGATACATGGGCAACCGAAATCGGGTTTTATTCTAAATCAAGACCCAGGCTTGTATTGTCGAAAACAATTGTGGAACGTGGTGTATCCGGCGGGGTCACATTTTTGGGTATATTTGGATCGGCAATGGGTGCATTAATGATCGGAATTCTGGGCGAAGAAATTTTGCATCTAAACGACCTGCTCATCCCCATCACAATCGCTGGACTTACAGGGTCATTAGTTGATTCAATTTTAGGGCGTTTTATCCAGGCGCAATTCAAATGTAGTCAATGTGGAATCCAAACTGAGGATAGGTATCATTGCGACCATAAAACAAAGCTGATATTTGGATCAAAGTGGATTGGCAATGATATGGTTAATTTCATCAATACAATTGTAGGTGCTTTAGTTGCTTACTTTTTCTGGATGAATTATGGGTAATAAGCAGAAACGATTCGCGCATATTCTATAAGAAGGCTTGGCAAAGCCTTCTATAAATAAAAAAACCCCATTCCGATAAATCGAAATGGGGTTTTCTATAGTGTTGTCGGTTGCGTTTAAATAACTTTATAAACGATTAAACCAACCATGACGATGAGAGCGACGAAAATAAGGGAAACACCAATGTTCCCTTTTTTAATTTCTTCCCATTCATCAATATCGGTTGAAAGCCAATCGAAAACCTTCAATGAAATACCAACGCCCAGGCCAAAACCAATAGCCGCTGTGATCGCCCATAGTAAAGAACGACCGTATTGTGCGAACATGCCGCCCCAACTGGTAGGATCTAACATTCTTCCTCCTTGTTACAGTGTTTGAATTGAATTTTTTATCAGGCGCATAAACCCTGCTGAATCAATTTTCCCGTCTGTTAATTGACGAATTTGACCCGCAGTTGCCTTTGCCGTGATAATTGTATTTTGCCTGGAAACCGGGATGGTTACCGTTACGTCAGTTTCCGCCGGTATAATCGCGGTGTACCCGGATTTTTTCTTTGCAAATTTTTCCTGATGATTCATCGCCTGCCCTACGGATATGAATCCAACCAGCATCACCATTTCAAAATTATTTCGAAGACTTTTCATTTCAATGGAAAAACTATATGATCCATCCTTATTCTTCGTAAGGGACATTTTATTTTCATCAACCGTTACGCGGTAAAATTTACAGGTGCTGGAAACCTTCCGATAAAAGGCATAATTTGCAAAGACAAATTGGGAACCCATTATCAGAATAACTAAAACTGAGAGAATTCTTTTTGTGGTCATCTATTTACCATTTCTTATCGTTAAACAAGCGCGATTTTACAGGAAGGAGTGTCCCTGAGTCAAGTACCAAATACAACTTCCCCATTCTTTATGACATATTGAATTGGGTGGTTTGAGACATAATATGGAATATCCAATAAACTATTTATCCCCCAGACAATTAAATCAGCTGATTTTCCCACTTCAATAGACCCTATTTCATTTTCTAATGCCAGCGCCTTTGCGCCATGATAGGTCGCTGCCTGAAATGATTCTTCCACAGTCATACCCAAATGCATACAAGCCAATGTCATAATAAATGACATGGATTGAATATGGCAGCTCCCAGGATTAAAATCAGTGGCCAAAGCAACTGTAATACCTGAATCAATTAATGCTCTTCCCGGTGCATAGGAAGATTTTCCGAGAAAAAATGTCGTCCCAGGTAGCAATGTAGCCACAACATTATTCCTCACTAATGAGTCCATACCATCTTCGCTAACAGCCATAAGGTGATCTGCTGAAATTGCCCCTATTCCCCCCGCCAAATCCGCCGCACCGGAATCCACAAATTCATCTGCGTGGAGACGTGGTTTTAATCCGTATCTTTTTCCTATCTCTAATATGCATTTGGATTGCGCTACCGTAAAGTAGCCTTCTTCACAAAAAACATCGTTGAATTTTGCAATTCCCTGTTTCGCTACTTCAGGAATCATTTCTTTACAGATGAGATTCACATAACCATCATGGTCATCAGAGTATTCCTGTGGAAAAGCATGTCCACCCATAAATGTGGGCACCATATCAATTACATGAGATCGATTGACTTCGTCAATGACTTCTAAAGATAATAGTTCGGACGCTGTGCTCAGACCATATCCAGACTTGGCTTCTATGGTTGTAGTACCCCCAGCGATAAATCGACCCATCCGTTGGGATACTTTATCGATTAATTCATCCTTAGAAGCATTTCGTACCCCTTCTACGCTTGAAACAATGCCCCCACCTTTTTCAGCAATCTCTTCATAAGAAGCGCCGGCCAATCGCAGGGCATATTCTTCATCCCGTTTATCTAAAAATACCGGGTGTGTGTGGGAATCTACAAATCCGCACGTAACCATTTTTCCACCACAGTCAATTGAATTCTCTGATTCTCCTCCACCGATATCAATAATTTTTCCATTAGCTATCAAGATTGATGTATTCTCAATCAATTGAACATCATCGTCATTGGCAGACACCAAACACCCAATATTCTTAAGGATTATTGATGTTGGATTGCTGATTTTTTGTTGTTGATTATCCATTAGTGACTCAATCTTTTATTCACTCTTAATAGATCCCACTCGTTTAGGATGTGCTGTCCTGAACAAACATTTGAGTTGGGTATTTTATCTCTTGATTCATTGTATTATCCGCAGGACGAAACGTCCTGCTGGAGTAGTGTTGACAAGTTTATTCAATGTACTTTCCAAATTTTTAAACGATTACCTCGTTCAGAACGTGCCGTCCTGAACAAACATTTGAGTTGGGTGTTTTATCTCTTGATTCATCATACCGCGCAACATCTCGCTGGAGTGGAATTATGTAAATGAGATATACTGTTCATTTTTCATCAAATAAATGAGTAACCCTGAAGGGAAACGATTTACCACTTAAGTAAAAGGATGCACTCGAATAGGTATATTCTTCAGGAGTCTCTACCCATCCTTTTCGCACTGGATTATCATGTAAATAATTCAATCGCTGAATTCCCATCTCTTCCGTTTCCAAAATAATTGGTTTTTCATCATCCCTCCAAAGTTTTATTTCTTGCTCTGCATTCTTACCAGAGTCTAATAAAAAATCCCTTAATTCCATTGGCAATTTGATTTTTAAATTATTTTCTCGGAAAATATTATTAATTGGAAAACTTGATTCATCTATCACAAGTGCTAATCGATCATGAATCTTTTTTGAAACCGTACTTTTAAAGTCTCGAGTAAAATCACTTAGCCCATATTTTTCCTGTTGAAACTGGGCAATATAATGAATATGATTCGGCATAATCACATAACCATAAAATTGAACTCCGTACACATAGCGATAGTGATTAAATGCTTCTATGATTACACTGTTCATCGCAGTGTTTACAAATACATTAACCCAATTCAACACAGTATGAGTTAAGAAGTACGGACTTGGACTATCTTTTACCCAATTTCGTTTCATTCAATTTCACAAGGTAAAAACTCGCAGGACGAAACGTCCTGCCGGAGTGGTGTTGGAAATAATATCCAAGTATATTCAATTATCACTGTACATACTCGTTCAGGACGTGCTGGCCTAAATAAATATCTGATTTGGTGGCTTAAATTTTGATTCATCGTATTATCCGCAGGACGACACGTCCTGCTGGAGAGGTGTAAAATATTTTAGTCAAACTACTATCCTAATTTTAAAGTATTAACTCGTTCGGGACGTGCCGTCCTGGACAGAAAATTGATTTGGGAGTTTTAACTTTTGATTCATTGTTTTAATTACAGGACAAAATGTCCTGTAAGCGTTTTGTTGAAATTTTTATTCAATTTGATATCATTGTTTCATAGTACTAACTCGTTCAGGACGTGCCGTCCTGAACAAACATTTGAGTTGGGTATTTTATCTCTTGATTCATTGTATTATCCGCAGGACGAAACGCAACAGTGGTGAGTATTGAGTATAAGTTTTTGGTTGTTGATTATCCATCACACACCTCCCATCACCTTTCCATCATCGGTATATCCACATCCCAATCTTTTGCATTCTGAATTGCATCTTCATACCCCGCATCTGCATGACGCAAAATACCCATGCCCGGATCATTGGTTAAAACTGCTTTTACCCGCTTTTCCATTTCGGGTGTACCATCTACACAAATGACTTGCCCTGCATGGAGAGCCAATCCCATTCCCACACCGCCCCCATGGTGAATTGATACCCATGTCGTTCCACTGGCCGTACTGGTGAGTGCATTGAGCAAGGGCCAATCCGCCACCGCATCAGATCCATCTTTCATGGCTTCTGTTTCTCGATAAGGTGATGCAACTGAACCACAATCCAGATGATCCCGACCAATAACAATTGGGGCGGATAATTCACCGCTGGCTACCATTTGATTCAACGCAACACCGAACTTGGCTCTTTGGGTATAATCAAGCCAACAAATCCGCGAGGGCAATCCCTGAAACTGTACCTGTTCTTTCGCCAATTTAATCCATCTGGAGAGAGTTTCATCTTCCGGAAACAAATCTAATAATTTTTCATCGGTTTTATAGATATCTTCAGGATCTCCTGACAGTGCAACCCAACGAAAAGGCCCCTTTCCTTCACAAAATAAATCTCGGATATATGCCGGTACAAATCCTGGGAAATCAAATGCATTTTCTACACCTGCTTTTTTGGCTTGACCCCGCAGGTTATTGCCATAATCAAACGCAATGGCTCCCTGGGCTTTTAAATCCAACATACCCTGACAATGCTCTCCCATGGCGCGATAGCTTTCTTTTATATATGTGTCCGGATCGGTTTTTCGCAACGCAAGTGCTGCTTCATAAGTCATACCATTTGGGACATATCCATCCAATTCATCATGGGCAGATGTCTGATCTGTAATCATATCCGGAACAATTCCCAATTTCGCCATTAAAGGCACAATATCCGCCGCATTTCCTTGAAGCCCAATAGATAAGGGTTCTCCCTTTTTCTGGGCGTCACGAGCCATTGATAAGGCGTCATCCATGGAATCGGTTGCCACGTTAAGATATTTTGTTTCCAAACGACGTTGAATGCGAAATGGATCAATTTCGATACAAATAGTTACACCATTATTCATGGTGACAGACAGTGGCTGAGCACCCCCCATCCCACCGAGACCGGCCGTTACCACCAACTTTCCAGTTAAATCAGAATTGTAATGTTGTTTTGCAGCAGCAGCAAATGTTTCGTATGTCCCCTGTAATATCCCCTGGGTGCCAATGTATATCCAGGAACCGGCGGTCATTTGCCCATACATCATGAGTCCCTGTTTATCTAATTCATTAAAATGATCCCAAGTGGCCCAGTCAGGAACAAGGTTCGAATTGGCCATGAGTACCCGAGGCGACCAGGTATGTGTTTTGAGTACCCCCACCGGTTTCCCCGATTGAACCAGCAATGTTTCATCTTCGTCCATCCGTTTTAATGTATTTAAGATTGCATCATAACATTCCCAATTTCGCGCTGCTTTTCCCTTTCCCCCATAAACAACCAATTCATCTGGATTTTCTGCCACGTCCGGATCCAAGTTATTTTGAATCATTCGATAGGGTGCTTCTATCTGCCAGTTTTTGCAAGTGAGATTGCTTCCTCGTGGCGCAGTAATAATCCGTTTTGACATCATTTAATCCTTTTCTTGAATAAAATTAATGTTGGAAATTTAAGCAATGCCTGAGATACTCCATAACCTTACAGCACAAAATGTTTAAGTTTATTGAAGAAGGAGCTGTTGTGCCTTATGATGAAAGACAATATCTATAAAACTTTGTATAGTTAACTTATCGACGTGAAAACCAATCATAAAATCATTCTTGGCGATTCCAGGAAAATGGGTGAAATCCAAGATAACTCAATTGATCTTGTGGTCACCTCCCCACCCTACTGGCAGCTCAAAGATTATGGCAATGAAAACCAGATTGGGTTTGATGATTCATACGAGGATTATATCAATAATTTGAATTTAGTCTGGAATGAATCTTTCCGTGCCTTGGATGATGGATGCCGGTTATGTGTCAATATTGGTGACCAATTCGCGAGATCAGTTTATTATGGTCGATACAAAGTGATCCCTATTCGGACTGAGATTATTAAATTTTGCGAAACTGTAGGCTTTGATTATATGGGTGCCATTATCTGGCAGAAGATGACCACTTCCAATACATCCGGCGGCGCATCCATTATGGGCTCCTACCCTTATCCCAGGAATGGGATTCTGAAAATTGATTATGAATTTATTCTATTATTTAAAAAACCGGGAAAACCGAAGAAAATAGAAAAAGAAATAAAAGAAAAATCCAAAATGACTTCCAAGGAATGGAATACCTATTTTTCCGGACATTGGAACTTTTCTGGTGAAAAACAGAAAAACCATTTAGCTATGTTTCCACTGGAGCTACCCAACCGATTAATTAAAATGTTCTCCTTTGTGGGCGACACTATTTTAGATCCATTTTTAGGCAGCGGCACCACGGCACTTAGCGCATCCAATCTCAACAGAAATTCCGTGGGGTATGAGATTAATAGCGACTTTTTACCTATAATTAAAGATAAGCTGTCTGACGTTTCAAATATAGAAATCATTAAAAACAAACCCACTAAAGATGATTTCAAAAAAGAAATCATAAACTTACCCTATATCTTTAAAGATACTGTCAAAATTGATAAAAAAGTGGATCCCAGAAAAAATAAATTTGGGTCAAAGATAGATCAGAATTCCAATGGTGATACGATTGAGTATTATTCCATAAAAGAAATTCACTCACCCAATGAACTCACTCTCAACAATGGATTGAGAATTAAACTTATTGGAGTAAAACCGATTAAAACTAAAGAACAAGTGGCGCAGCAATTTATTGCGGACAAAACTAAAGGACAGAAAGTTTTCTTAAAACATGATGCTATTGAATTTGACAATAATAAAAATCGGCTTTGTTATTTATATCTAAAAAATAAAACCTTCATTAACGCCCATCTCATTAAGACTGGATTGGCCAAAACCGATAATGGTTTTGACTATAAACATTATAAAAGATTTTTGAAGTATGAAGAATCTGCCCCTTAATTTCCAGTAAATTTTAGGGACACGGCATGCCGTATCTCTACAGTATTTTAACAGAACCATTTTATTGATTTTGAACCAAATGAACTTCTAAATGATATCCTATCGCTTTCGCATATTTTTTGATTGTAGAAAGGGATGGAGAATGTTTTCCACCAGACAAAGATGATTCTAACCGCGTAATAGCCGGCGGTTTTGTGCCCATACGCTCCGCAATTGCGGCCTGACTCAATCCTGTCTTTTTACGCGCCAATAACATTTCCCGTAAAAGTGTAAATTCCGGTTCCAACGATGTATATTCTTCGAAAACACCCTTTCGCTTTAATGCTTTTTCTTTTAGTTGTTTATGATTCATTTTCTTTCACCTCTTTTAATCTTAACATTGCTATTCTAAATTCCTTCTTTGGAATTTTTTGTGTTTTTTTTATCATAACGTGAAGCATCACAATTTGTTTATTTATTATTGTACAGAAAAACACCCTTGCAATTCCTTCTTTACTTTTAACGCGTAATTCAATTAGACCACTTTTCAAAAACTTTGTATGGGGCATGCCAAGATTTGGACCAAACTCTAATATCAAATCTGTTAATCGCAAATATTTTGCCAAAATACCCGCAGGCAACCCAAGAATGGCTTTTTCTACACTATTATTGAAATATTTTATGCGCCATTCCATAATGAATAGTAACATATTTGTTATATACTAATCAAGTGAATTTTAATCACAAAATTGGACCGAAAATAAAAAAGCCCCGCATCGTATTTGAAGCAGGGCCATTTCGTTAGTGGATCGATTAATTATACACAGAAAAGGGTTTGTCATTCTGAGTGATGCCGATTTATGGGTAGAATGAAGAATCTTAAGCATAAGTCTTGGAAGTATCTAATGGTTAAGATTCTGTACCAGCGCATACTGCACTGTTTAAAATGACATGATTTCTATTTCAATACCATCGCCCCTACTCCAAGCGCGAGACGCGTCCCGTGTCTTTAAATTGAATTAACCCCGAGGGTAGAGTATTTTTTTAATCGACTTAAAGTATCGAGGGTTTTGAACCATTACATTATAAGAAAAAAATGATATACCGCTGAAACGGGTGACACGGGTATATTTTACTTTATCCACCACCTGCCTCGCCGGTTGATTATATGTGGCAATACCCATAACAATTTTCTTCCGATACTTGGTGGGAAGGTTGTCGTACATGATATCAATGTTCGCGGCGAAATCTTTTAAATTTTTTGTATAATTCATCACAACAGCTTTATCCAAATAACCCGCCGCCAACCAAACATCCCATTCCTGAAAATATCGTTCCCTTGCTTGGTATAGGTTTGGTTTCACCGCTGCAGATAACGCCAAATTGGGTCGGACAGCATCAATAAGGCTTTTAGTATCACGCACCAATTCTGTGACTGCTTTCCTTCGAGAATCACTCCATTCCCCTGCATTAATCTCTGTCATGGGATCCTTGACAACTGTAGATAATTGGAGCGCTTTTAATCCATTCTCTTTCCGATATTGTGCAATGGCACCGGGATTTTGGCCATATTGTGAATCATGGAATCTCACGTAATCCAAATGAAGACCATCTATCTCATAATTCTCAATTAATTCTTTAAATACAGAAATCAGATATGGATTCACCCTGGGATGATTCGGTGATAAATAAAATCCTTCATTCCCGTTTTTCCCTCCATTGAGTTTTTTTAATTCACGGGAAATATTGAGCTCTCCTCTTTGTTTCTGATCAAACCATTCTGTGTTCGTATAAAACAAATGGTTTTTTTGAACCGGTTTAACTCTGGAGGACCAAAGCAAATACGTGTTCACCCAGGCATGCACTTTAATTCCATTTTCCTTCGCTCTTGGCAGTAAATATGCCAATGGATCAAACGATGTATCCTGGATAAGGTGGGATTTAGGAACGAATTCTGATGTATAATATGCATCTCCCCGACCTCGCACCTGAACCAAAATATGGTTAAATCGATTTAATGTAGCAAACTGAATCATTTGGTCGATACTAACTGAGTTAGTCATTGTGTTTCTAACCACCCAAAGATATCGATCTTCAAATTCACCTCGACCCAGACTGGAAGCAAATAGAATAGAAAAAAGAAGGGCAACGGAAACCGTTGCCCTTAAATAGATATTTTTAGTTGATTTAATCAATAGATCTCTATTCAGATACTTCGACCACTTCTGTAGAATCTACGTTCTCGTAGTCAACCAATTCGATAAGTGAAACAGAAGCACGGTCATTATCCCGGAATCCAAGCTTAATAATACGTGTATATCCACCATTCCGCTCCGCATAAACAGGGGCAATCTCATGAATCAAGGTATGGACGACGTTTTTCCATGGCAATTTTCTGCTAATGTGACGAATAGAATTCATATCACCTTTTTTGGCCTTCGTAATGAGTGGCTCAATATAAGCACGCAATGCTTTCGCACGAGAATCCGTGGTCTTAATCCGTTTATGCTCGATCAGGTTTGCAGCCAAATTTTTCAGCATTGCCTTCCGATGGGAAGGATTTACGCCAAGTTTCCGACCTTTTTTCTGGTGCCTCATGGTTTAACTATACTTCCAGTTTTAAATATTTATCTACGTCCATACCGAAGCTGATACCCATTTCATCAAGTTTCTCAACCAATTCAGTCAGTGATTTCCGGCCAAAGTTCTTGTACTTCAGCATGGCACTTTCTTCTTTACTCACCAATTCATAAATGAATTTAATTCCTGCTGCTTGAAGACAGTTATGACTCCGAACGGATAATTCCATTTCATCGATAGTTAAGTTCAATAGATTCCGAACTTTAATCACTTCTTCACTGATTTGTTCTGTAACCTCCAGAACCTCGGGATTTGCAATTGCTTCGACCAATCGGAGGTGATCCGTTAACACACTGGCAGAATAACTGATAGCATCTTGAGGTGTAATTGATCCATCCGTTTCAACTTCGATACTCAAGATTTCAATTGGCTCTTTCGCACCGGGAACAGGCTGCACATTATAAGTCACTTTTGTCACAGGATTAAAAATACTATCAATCGCCAAGGTGCCAATCGGTGCATTGGGTAATTCATTTTCTTCTGAAGGAACAAATCCTTTACCTACACCAATACGAATTTCCATATTAATGGATCCTTTCGCATTGATTTCAGTAATATAATGGTCCAGATTCAACACCTCAAACTGATCTGTGGCATCCTGAATATCCTTTGCAGAAAATACCCGGTTACCCTTTAAGGATATATTTACGTTATCCACATCAGAGTCTGACAATTTAAATCTTACACCTTTCAGGTTTTGGATAATATCAGTCATATCATCTTTCACACCAGAAATGGTTGAAAATTCATGTAAAACACCTTCAACCTTTACATTGGTAATCGCCGCACCGGGGATACTGGTGAACAATACTCGTCTGAGTGCATTTCCAACGGTAACACCATACCCTCTTTCCAAAGGCTGTATGATAAATTTACCATAGGTTTCAGTAAGGGAATTTTTATCCGTTTTGACTTTTAAATCGTATTCTTTTGCCATAATAGTTTTATACCTTGTTGTTTACTTTGAATAAAGTTCTACTACTAATTGTTCATTGATTGTAAGTGCCATTTCATCACGTTCCGGCACAGCTAAAAATGTACCGGTCATTTTTGCTTTGTCCAGTTCTAACCAGGGTAATCCGATATCACCCTTAATCCGTTTCATTGCATCCATAATGATTTCCATTTTCCTGGAACGGTCCCGGACTTGAATAACATCACCCGGTTTAATCGTAGCTGATGGATAATTACATTTTTTATTATTCAATAAAAAGTGCCCATGGCTGACCAATTGCCGTGCTTGAGATCTGGTAGAAGCCAACCCGAGGCGATAAACCACATTATCTAATCTGCATTCCAATAATTGAAGCAAATTGGTTCCTGTTTCTCCAGTCATCTTTTCAGCATTATGAAAATAATTTCTGAATTGACGTTCCAGTACGCCATACATGGCTTTGATTTTTTGTTTTTCCCGCAATTGAACGCCATAATTAGATAATCGTCTTCGACGGGTCGGGCCATGTTGTCCCGGTGTATAAGGTTTTTTGTTTAGCAGACTGTCAAATTTCGGGTTTCCAAAAATGTTTTCCCCGAATTTTCGAACCAGCTTGCCTTTAGGTACACTTGATTTTGCCATTAAACTCTCTTTTTAAACACGTCTTCTTTTAGGTGGACGACAACCGTTATGAGGTAAGGGAGTCACATCACGAATGGATGTAATCTCCAAACCTGCAACTGCCAATGCTCTCATGGCTGATTCACGACCGGATCCCGGTCCTTTAATTTTTACTTCTATGGTTTTCATTCCCATAGATACTGCTTCATTACCAACTTTTTCAGCAGCCATCGTTGCTGCAAATGCTGTACTTTTTCTTGATCCTTTAAATCCACTTGTTCCTGCCGTAGACCATGCGACCACATTGCCAAATTTATCTGTCAACGTAATATGGGTATTGTTAAAAGTTGCCTTAATATGGGCAATACCTGCCGCATCGACGGATTTTTTCTTTCTTTTTTTCTTTATTTCTTTTATGGGTTTCGCCATTGTTTATGCCTCTTTCCTTCCAAGTCCGATCGTTCTACGTTTTCCTTTACGGGTCCTTGAATTTGTTTTAGTGCGTTGTCCATTAACGGGCAACCCGCGACGATGCCGTAACCCCTGGTAACATCCAATATCTCTTTTTCGCTTGATATTCATGGAAACAGTTGTTCGCTGCTCTCCTTCCACTTTTATTTCAAGTGTTGAGATGGCATCACGAACAGATGCCACTTCCTTATCAGATAAATCTTTTACCCTCGTATCCTTATTAATTTTTGCATGATTGCAAATCTCATTTGCTAACGTCAAACCAATTCCATGGATATAACATAGTGAATAAGGGACTTTTTTATCTCGTGGAATATCTATTCCTGCTATACGCGCCACAAAATACTCCTATCCTTGTCTTTGTTTGTGTTTTGGATTTGAGCAAATAACCAACACCACACCTTTACGGCGGATGATTTTACATTTATCACAAATCTTTTTTACTGAAGATCTAACTTTCATGACTTCCTACTTATTTCGATACGTGATTCTACCCCGGGATAAATCATAGGGTGAAATCTCTAATTTTACGACATCGCCGGGCAATATTTTAATAAAATGCATCCGCATTTTTCCACTCACATGGGCCAATACTTCATGCGTACTATCACCCATCTCTACTTCTACCCTAAACATTGCATTAGGCAACGTTTCTTTAATAATACCTTCAACCTGAATACTTTGTTCTTTAGCCACCGTTACTCGTCCCTCGGCTTAATATGATTGGACCATTTTTAGTGATGGCAATCGTATGTTCGAAATGAGCCGAATTAGCGCCATCAAGCGTACGCACCGTCCAACCATCAGTATCCGTTTTAATTTCTTTTACACCCTCATTAATCATGGGCTCAATAGCTATACACATCCCCTCACGTAATTTATATCCCTGGCTCGGTTTTCCATAATTTGGAATTTGAGGCTCTTCGTGGAGGTTAGTCCCAATACCATGCCCCACTAATTCTCTAACGACAGAATAGCCAAACTTTTCCACGAAAGATTGAATCGCATGACCAATATCAGAAACATAATTGCCCGGGATTGCTTTTGCAATTCCCTTACTTAAAGATTCTTGAGTAATATCCATTAACTGTTTTTTTTCTTCGGAAATATTTCCAACAGCAAATGTTCTGGCATGATCTCCATAATAGCCTTCTTTTTCTGCGCCGCAATCAATACCTACAATCTGTCCTTCTTCTAAGACTCTAGTGGAAGGTATTCCATGAACAACTTCATCATCGACTGATACGCATAAAGTAGCTGGGAAACCCATATAACCTTTAAACGCTGGTCGTGCACCTTGAGATCGAATATATTTTTCTGCCTTTGAATCAATATCAATTAACATGGCTCCAGGCTTAACGTCTTCACTAATAAATTCTAATGTATCCGCAACAATTTGGCAACTAGCCGTTATGAGATCAATTTCGCGTTGAGTTCTTATATGAACCATCTACATACGCCTCCGCCCACGGATTTTCCCCTTACTCAAGAATCCATCATAATGACGACTCATGAGGTGGGATTCAATTTGTTGCAATGTATCCAATGCAACACCAACAATGATCAATAAACTTGTACCACCAAAGAAGGAAGCGAGATCATAGCTCACATCCATGGCTTTCATTAGTATATATGGAAAAATAGCAACCAACGCCAGCGCAAAAGAGCCGGGAAGGGTCACCCTGGATAAAATATTATCAATATATTCCGCTGTCTTTTTCCCGGGACGAATTCCAGGGATAAATCCACCATGCTGTTTCATTTGTTGGGAAACCTGATTGGGATCGAATGCGATTGCGGTATAAAAATAAGTGAAAAACACAATCATCATTCCAAAAACAAACCAATAAAACGGATGGTCAAATGAAAACCATCTCAACACACCTTGCATAAATTCATTATCACTAAAAAAGGTGGCAATGGTACTTGGAATAAACATGATTGATTGAGCAAAAATAATTGGCATCACACCGGCAGTATTCACTTTGAGAGGAATATGAGTGGATTGACCACCATATACTTTTCGTCCCACCACACGCTTGGCATAAGAAACCGGAATTTTACGTGTTCCCTGAGTCAAGAGGACAACAAATGCAATCACTGTAAACATAATTCCCAGTAAAATTATTTCACTCAAAATTCCCCGAACACCTTCGCTGATTAAGGTAATTTCGCTTACAATTACATTTGGTATTCTGGATATGATTCCCACCATAATAATTAAGGAAATTCCATTTCCAATTCCCCGTTCAGTAATCCGTTCACCCAACCACATGAGTAAAATTGTTCCTGTAATTAAACTCACCATTCCCGTAAATATAAACCCAAAACCCGGGTTTATCACAACAGATTGCCCACCGGCAGACATGGATGGTAAAAAGACAGCCACAATACCATAAGCCTGCATGGCTGAGATTAAAACAGTTAAATACCGAGTAACCTGGGTAATCTTTTTCCGGCCGGCTTCTCCCTCTTTTTGTAATCGTTGAAAATATGGGACAACTGTGCTCATCAACTGGATAATAATCGAAGCTGAAATGTATGGCATGATCCCAAGTGCAAATAAGGTCGCTTTTTCGAATGCACCTCCAGCAAATAGATTGTATAATCCAAAGAGAGTATTTTGCAACCCTTCAAAAGCCGCTGCTAAAACATCACCATTTATACCAGGAATTGGAATGTGTGCGCCAAGGCGAACCGCAACCAAAATACCCAGCGTAAACAAAATCCGTCTACGAAGTTCAGGTATGGAAAATATATTTTTAAATTTATCGATCACTGCTCAGTTACCGATCCACCTGCTTTTTCAATTTTTTCTTTTGCTGAAGCGCTAAAAGCATTCGCAGATACATTCAACTTTTTCGTCAATTCGCCATCACCTAAGATTTTAATAGGACGCATGGCATATTTTACTAAGCCATTTTCCATCATAATATTAGGGTCAATTGTATCCACATCTATTTTTTCTAAATCTGATACATTAACTAATTGAAATTCTTTTTTAAAAATATAATTAGAAAATCCACGTTTAGGTAAACGGCGGTATAGGGGCATTTGCCCACCTTCAAACCAAGGACGATGTTTCGATCCCGAACGAGAATGATATCCATTTTCTCCACGACCAGCATCTTTCCCCCATCCTGATCCTTGTCCGCGGCCGACTCGTTTTTTGCTATGCGTCGCACCCTTTGACGGTTTTAATGCTCCAAGTTTCATTTCTATTCCTCAACCTTTACAAGATAATCTACCTGATTAATCATTCCACGAAGCACCGGAGAATCCACTTGTTCTACTGTCTGATGCATTTTGCGCAAGCCCAATGCAATTAGCGTTGTTTTTGCTTTTTTCTTATATCCGATAGCACTTTTTATTTGAGTTATCTTTAATATTTTTGCTTTGGCCATGATTAATTAAACAATTCCTTAATTGTCATTCCCCGTTTATTTGCAACCGATACAGCGTCTTGTAAATCCATCAATGCCTGCATCGTCGCCTTTGTAAGGTTTGTAGGATTATTTGACCCAAACCGTTTGGTTAGAATATTATGAATACCCACCTGTTCCATAACAGATCGAACAGCTGCACCCGCAATAATACCGGTACCGGGCGCGGCTGGTTTCAGCATTACCTTGCTGGCACCATATCGAGAAATAATCTTGTGAGGGATGGTCCCATTAATTACAGGTATCTTCACAATATTTTGCTTCGCATTTTCTTTAGCTTTGTTGATGGCAGACATCACTTCACCGGCTTTTCCTTGACCGATTCCCACATGGCCTTTTCCATCACCAACGACTACTAAAGCGCCAAATCGAAAGTTTCTTCCACGGGAAGTGACCTTCGATACGCGAGAAATTCGAATGACTTCTTCTTCTTTAAGATCTAATTCTGCAGGATTAATCATAACTCTCTATTCTTTAAAATTTTAAACCGGCTTCTCTCGCAGCTTCAGCAACTGCTTTCACACGGCCCTGATAAGGATACCCATTTCTATCAAACACAACCTTACTCACTTTATTTTTAACAGCCAGTTCTCCAATAGCAGTTCCAACGATCGTGCTGATCGCTTTTTTAGAATCTGCTTTGGCCACTTCCTTTTCGATACTCTTATCTAAAGAAGAAGATGCCGCAAGCGTGTTTCCACTTAAATCATCAATGACTTGGGCGCTAATATGTTTATTTGAGCGATAAACAACCAGACGCGGCCGTTCAGGATGACCGAGATTATCCCGTTTACTTCGGTTACGCCTACGTTGATTACGCATTTCTGTTGCTGATAATTTTCTCATTCTGTGCCACCACCAACTGTTTTACCTTGTTTTGATCGTACATATTCATCTTTATATCGAATCCCTTTACCTTTATAAGGCTCCGGTTTGCGAAAAGATCTAATTTTTGCAGCCACTTCACCCACCAATTGTTTATTGATTCCAGATACATTGACTTCTGTACGATTGGTTTTAATCTCAACACCAATAGGTGGTTCAAAATATATATCATGAGAATAGCCAAGTTTTAGTACGAGGAATTTTCCCTCCATATTTGCCTGGTAACCCACGCCTCTAATTTCTAAATCCTTTGAATACCCTTCAGAAACGCCCTGTATTCCATTCGCAATTAACTGACGTGTAGTTCCATGGAGAGATCTATGTGACCGTGAATCCGATGGACGCTCCACAAGGATTGCACCACTTTCCAGTGTCACGGACATATCGCCATGAAAGGGTACATCCAAGGATCCTTTAGGACCTTTTATGCCCACCAAACCTGTATTCACATTCACAGTGACATCTTTTGGAACTTCTATAATTTTTCTACCAACTCTTGACATACTATTTTACCAAACGTTGCATAATATTTCGCCGCCAACACCCAATCGTTTCGCAGCTTTATTTGAAATAACACCTCGTGATGTGGAAAGAATGGAAATTCCTAACCCATCTAAAACACGGGGAATATCATTACGGCCAACATATAACCGTCGTCCAGGTGTACTCACCCGTTCGATACATGTGATCACTGCTTTCCCGTGATGATCATATTTTAAGAAAACGCGTATAGAAGATTTTATACCATCATTGATAAACATAAAATCTTCAATATATTTTTCTTCCTTTAAAACAAATGCAATCCGCTTTTTCAGGTTGGAAGACGGCATATCTACAAATCGTTTGTCCACGGCCATCGCATTCCGAATTCGTGTAAGCATATCTGCAATTGGATCGGTCATCGCCATAATATTATTCTCCTACCAACTTGCTTTCGTGACGCCGGGAATTTCACCTTTTAACGCCATTTCTCTAAAACAGATTCGACAAAGTCCAAATTTTCTCAAATACCCATCAGGACGACCGCAGTTGAAACAGCGATTATATCCTCGCGTACTGAATTTTGGTTTTCTCTTTGCCTTAATTATTAATGATTTTCTTGCCATTAAGCGGCCTCATTTATTTCATCTTGTTTCACTGGTTTATCCCGTAAAGGCAAACCCATTAATTTTAACAAATGATATGATTCATCATCAGTCCCGGCTGTGGTGATAAATGAAATATCCATGCCGCGAATGCTATCAATTTTATCATAGTTAATCTCGGTGAAAATAATTTGCTCTTTCACACCAAATGAATAATTACCGCTACCATCGAAAGATTTAAATGATAACCCTCTAAAGTCACGGGTCCGGGGAAGCGCAATACTAATTAGCCTTTCCATAAAATCATACATCCGGTTACCGCGTAGTGTAACTTTACATCCAACGGGAAATCCTTTTCTGATTTTGAAATTTGAAATATCCTTCCGAGATTTTGTCACTACCGGTTTTTGACAGGATATAACCGTTAATTCCTGGACTGCACTTTCCAATTTTTTTGGATTATCCTTTGCATCTCCGATTCCCATATTAATGGCAATATGACTCACCTTCGGAACTTCCATCACATTCTTATAATGAAACTGTTCCATCATCCCAGTCACGACAAAATCTTTGTATCTCTTTCGTAAATTTGGAATATGTTTTGTATTCTGTTTATCAGCCATTTATCTTAACCAATCTCTTCACCCGTTCTTTTTGAAATTCTCACTTTTGAACCATCTTCTAATTTTTTATATCCAATTCGAGTCGGCTTACCACCATGGACAACCATTACATTCGAGACATGCAATGTTCCTTCTCTTTCAACAATACCGCCTTGAGGATTATCTTGAGATGGGCGCGTATGGCGTTTTATCAAGTTGACACCTTCTATAATTATACGTTCTTTTTTCGGGAATACGTGAAGAACTTTTCCTTCTTCGCCACTATTATTTCCACTGATGACACGTACAGACATACCTTTTTTAATATGCATTATAAAACCTCCGGAGCCATGGAAACAATTTTCATATAACCACTGTCACGAAGTTCTCGAGCAACAGGACCTAACACACGGGTACCACGCGGTTCTCCGGCGGCTGTGAGTAATACAGCTGCATTATCATCAAAACGAATATAGGATCCATCTGATCGTCGTACTTCCTTGGTGGTTCGCACCACGACAGCTCGAGATATATCCCCTTTTTTAACCATTCCACCGGGTATAGCTTGCTTCACCGTGACGACAACAATGTCTCCAACGGTTGCATAACGGCGTCGACTACCCCCCAATACTTTGAAGCATAATACTTCTCTTGCGCCAGAATTGTCTGCAACTTTTAGTCTTGTTTCCTGTTGAATCACTTTATTTATCCAATTTTAACAGATTCGCGGATTATTTCTTTCACCCGCCAACGTTTTCTTTTACTCATTGGGCGCATGGAACTAATCTCCACAATATCGCCAACTTTTGGTTTAACTGCCTCAACATGGGCAAAATATTTTTTAAATCTTTTGACAAATTTTTGATAAACCGGATGAGGAATTTTTCGCATGACCTGGACAACCACAGTCTTATCCATTTTGTCACTCACAACTTCTCCCACCAATGTTTGTCTTTTTCTTTCAGCCAAAATTAATCCTTATCCTTTCCGCCTCGTAGGCCAAGATCAAATTCTTTTTTCACCGTTTTCAATTGGGCGATTTCCTTTTTCAAGTGTGAAATACGAATCGGATTCTCAAGCTGCTGCAATGCCTTTTGGAAACGTAAATTTTGTAAATCTTCCAGATTGTCATGCAGCTTTTCATCTACATCAGAAATTGATAATTCGTTTAATTTTTGTTTTTTCATCATATTTCCCGTCGACCAACTATTTTTGTTTTTATCGGCAATTTATGGGATGCATTATGAAATGCTTGTTCTGCCCCTGCCCGATCAACGCCTTCAATTTCGAATAAAATCCGACCTGGCTTCACAACAGCTACCCAATATTCTGGAGTTCCTTTACCTTTACCCATACGTGTTTCAGCGGGTTTTTTTGTAATTGGTTTATCAGGAAACACCCGTATCCACATTTTTCCAATTTTTCGGACTACCCGAGTAATTGACACACGACATGCCTCAATTTGGCGACTGGTAATCCAGCCTGGTTCTACTGCTTTTAAACCATAACTACCAAAAGCAACATAATCGCCGCCTTTTGCCATTCCCCTGCGGTTTCCTCGATGATGTCTGCGAAATTTGGTTTTTTTAGGTTCTAACATATTTTATTTCCTGGATGAATCGCCGTTGCAAATCCATACTTTTATTCCAATGATTCCATATTGTGTATGTGCTTCAGTCAAAACGTAATCAATATCTGCACGCAATGTATGCAATGGCACCCGTCCTTGTGAAAATTTTTCACTTCGGGCAATTTCTGCACCACCTAAACGACCCGCAACATTAATACGAATCCCATCAGCACCCATGCGCATGGTAGATTGGATCACCTTATTAACCACACGACGGTATGAAACTTTTTTTGTCAACTGATGCGCAATATTTGACCCTACAAGCGCTGCATCTAATTCAGGGCGTTTGACTTCAGAAATATTTACTTGAACATTTCGCTCTGTCAACTGTTTGATCTCATCTTTCAAACGATTGACTTCCTCACCACCTTTTCCGATGACAATTCCGGGTCGCGCTGTATGAATGGTCACCGTTACCGTTTTGGAAGTTCGACTAATCTCAACCCGAGAAATGCCTGCATTTGGCAAACGCGCTTTAATATACTTACGGATTCGAACATCTTCTTCAAGCCCCGCGGCGAAAGATTTACCAGCAAACCATGTTGAACGCCAATTTTTATTTACTTGAAGCCTATACCCAATCGGATGTGTTTTTTGACCCAAAGGTCCTCCTTAATTATTTTCGTCGGACACGACGATTGTTAAATGGCTTGTTGGTTTATTCAATTTAGAAATGCGACCCATTGATGCAGCACGAAATCGTTTCATATGAGGCCCACCATCTGCATAACATTCTTTAATGCGTAAATCTTCTGTATTTACATTTGTGTCCGTATCGATATTCATCAAATTCGCCACAGCAGAACGAACAGTCTTTTCAATTTGAGTTGCGGCTTTCGCCTTAGAAAAATGAAGAAAATTTAATGCATCTTCCACATCGCGTCCACGAACTTCATTGAGTATTACCCGGATTTTCCGAGGAGACTGGCGTATATGACGCGTAATTGCTTTAGCTTCCATCGTTACTACTTTCTATCACCGGAATGTAATCTAAAAGTTCGGGTGGGTGCGAATTCACCAAGTTTATGTCCAACCATATTTTCATAAATGAATACTGGAATAAATTTATTTCCATTATGAACTGCAAAAGTATGACCCACAAAATCAGGTGTAATCATTGAACGACGAGACCAGGTTTTTATAACCTTTTTCTTTCCCCCCTCATTCATTTTTTCTACCTTCTTTTCAAGTTTGGCATCAACAAATGGTCCTTTTTTCAGTGAACGGGCCATCCTACTTTCTCCTTTTCACAATATATTCATTGGATTTTTTATTCTTTTTCCGGGTTTTATATCCTTTTGTTGGCTGTCCCCAGGGTGATACCGGATGGCGACCTCCAGAAGTTTTTCCTTCACCACCACCATGAGGGTGATCCACAGGGTTCATTACAACACCTCGAACCGTTGGACGCTTGCCCAACCATCGACTGCGGCCTGCTTTCCCGGAAACGACCTGTTCATGAGATTTATTTCCGACTTCACCAATAGTAGCTAAACAATCTTTGCGCACCTGGCGAATTTCACCTGATGGCAATTTTAAAGATGTAAATTTATCATCATGTGCCATTACTTGTGCACCAGCACCGGCACTTCGAACCATTTGTCCACCCCGACCGGGTTCTAATTCCACATTATGCACAAACATCCCTGTGGCTATTTTGCTCATAGGTAATGCGTTCCCGACTCTAAGGGGTGCATTTTCACCCGAAATAATATCATCACCAACTTTAATACCGAAAGGCGCAAGGATATACCTTTTTTCACCATCAGCATAAAACAATAGCGCAATATTTGCCGATCGATTTGGATCATATTCAATCGCCGCTACTTTCGCTGGAATATCAACTTTATTTCTTTTAAAATCAATGATACGATATCGACGGCGGTGTCCACCTCCTCTGTGGCGGACAGTGATTCGTCCCATATTATTTCGGCCGCCATTTTTTCGCAGTTCCCGTGTTAAACTTTTCTCAGGAGTACTTTTTGTAATTTCAGAAAAATCTGGTCGGGTTGCAAATCGATTCCCCGGTGTAGTTGGCTTTATTGTTCTGACACCCATTATTCAGCCGCTTCCCCTCTGATTAAGTCTATCGCATCGCCCTCTTTTAAAGTAACAACAGCCTTTTTCCAACTGGAACGAAATCCTTGGGTACGAATCGTTCGGCCACCGCTGCGAACCGTCATATTTTTTTCTTTACCTAACCGATTCATGGTGGCAACTTTTGTCACTACCACATCAAATTTTTCTTCAATTGCTCGTTTAATTTCAATCTTATTCACACGTTTATCTACCTGAAAAGCGTATTTCCGTTCTTCATCTTCTAAACGACTCATTTTTTCAGTAAATAAAGGGCGGACAATTATTTTTTGATAAGACATTATGACTTCACCATTAATTGATCATTTAACAATGCTAACCCTGGTTTTTCTACAAGTAGAACTTCGCAGTCCAATAAGTCATAAGTACTGGCAGAAGTCGCTTCAACAACATAGATATTAGGAATATTTCGAGCGGCCAAAAATACATCATCATTATAGGAAGCAACCATTATGGTCACCTTTTTACCCTGCAAACCTAATCCATTTAAAAGTGATATAAATTCTTTCGTTTTTGGAGCTGACACAGAAATTTCATCAACAATAATTAATTCTCCTTCACTCGCACGTTTTGATAAAACAGAACGACGTGCCAAGCGTTTCATTTTCTTGGGCATTCTGTTTTCATATTTATGCGGTTCCGGACCAAACACGACTCCGCCACCTTTCCAAAGTGGAGAACGAATGGTTCCAGCTCTTGCCATACCACGCCCTTTTTGCTTGAATGGCTTTTTACCACCACCACTTACAGCAGATCTGTTTTTTGATGAATGGGTCCCTTGTCGACTGTTTGCTAATTCGGCAACAACCGCTTGATGAACCACACTTTCATTGGGTTTAATTCCAAACACAGAATCGTCCACAGTTACGGTCGATCCTTTCCCACCATTCTGATTGATAACTTTTAACTTCATTTTTACTTCGTGATGAAAATAATTCCGTTTTTGGCACCAGGTACGGCACCTTTCAATAAAATATGATTTTTTTCTGAATCGATAGAAACAACTTCAAGGTTGCGAACAGTCATTCGTTTATTCCCATATTGTCCAGCCATTTTCATTCCCTTAAAAACACGGGATGGATCTGAAGCTTGTCCAATAGATCCTGCTGACCGCGGATGCTCTCTTTGACCATGGGTTTTCGGACCTCCTTTAAAACCATGACGCTTCATTACACCAGAGAATCCTTTACCTTTCGTCGTACCAGCCACATCAACATATTCACCTTCTTTAAATAATGAAACGCCGAATTTTTGACCTGGTTTATATTCGTAATCTGGAACGGGTACAAATTCAGCCAAAACGCGTTTCGCATCTGTTTTTGCTTTTTCAAAATGTCCGTTCAATGCTTTATTTGAGTGTTTCAGCTTCCGTTCTCCATACCCAACCTGTATCGCATCATAACCATCCGATGCTTGTGTTTTAATTTGGGTCACCACACATGGACCGGCTTCTACTACTGTAACTGGAATAGCTTGACCACTATCACTGAAAACTTGTGTCATTCCTATTTTTTTACCAATCAAACCGCGCATGATTAAACCTTAATCTCAATATCTACACCGGCAGGTAGATCGAGCTTCATTAATGCTTCCACCGTTTTGGGTGTCGAGTTTAAAATGTCGATTAATCGTTTATGAATTTTAGTCTGAAATTGCTCACGGGATTTTTTATCCACAAATGGAGATCTTAATACGGTATATACCGTTCTTCTTGTTGGCAATGGGATCGGACCCGAAATGATTGCGCCAGTTGATTTTGCTGTTTTAACAATTTTTTCTGTGGACTTATCAATCAATGAATGATCGTAAGCCTTTAAACTGATTCGAATGGTTTGTTTAGCCACAGTTTTTCCTACTCTGAGATCTCAGTTACCACACCGGCACCTACTGTATGACCACCTTCACGAATGGCAAATCGCAGTTCCTTATCCATGGCAATTGGGGTAATCAGTTCTATATCCAGCTCCACATTGTCTCCCGGCATCACCATTTCTGTCCCTGAAGGTAATGTGGCCACACCCGTTACATCCGTTGTCCGGAAGTAAAACTGGGGACGATATCCATTGAAAAAGGGCGTATGACGGCCCCCTTCATCCTTCTTAAGCACATATACACTGGCCTTAAACTTTGTATGGGGTGTAATTGAACCCGGTTTCGCCAATACCATTCCACGAGTCAGGGATTCTTTATCCACGCCACGAAGTAATAATCCTGCATTGTCCCCGGCTCTGCCTTCATCCAATAACTTCCTGAACATCTCCACGCCGGTGACTGTGGTCTTCCTGGTATCTCCCATTCCGATCATTTCCACTTCATCACCTACTTTAATAATACCGCTTTCTATACGGCCTGTTCCCACCGTACCGCGACCCGTAATTGAGAATACATCCTCTACAGGCATTAAAAATGGTTTGTCTATATCACGCTTTGGTTCAGGGATAAAACTGTCACAAGCTTCCATCAACTCTGTAATACAGGCCGTGGCCGCTTCATCATCTATGTTGTTTAGTGCGTTTAAGGCACTGCCTTTGATTATGGGAATATCATCACCCGGAAAGTCATATTCATTTAATAAGTCTCTCAGTTCCATCTCAACCAGTTCGATTAACTCTTCATCATCCACCTGGTCTGTCTTATTCATAAATACAACGATGGAAGGTACATTAACCTGACGGGCCAGAAGTACATGCTCCCGGGTCTGGGGCATAGGACCATCCGCAGCGGATACCACTAAAATACCGCCATCCATCTGGGCCGCTCCCGTAATCATATTCTTAATATAGTCTGCATGACCAGGACAATCTACATGGGCATAATGGCGATTCTCTGTTTCATACTCAACATGAGCCGTCTGAATTGTTATACCACGCTCCCTTTCTTCTGGGGCATTATCAATACTGTCGAAAGATCGGGTCTCACTTAAACCCTTTGCTGCCTGCGTCATCGTGATCGCTGCGGTCAGTGTTGTCTTCCCATGATCCACATGGCCGATCGTCCCAATGTTTAAATGGGGTTTATTACGTTCAAATTTTTGTTTTGACATAATTAGCTTCCTTCTTCTTAAGATGCTTTTCCATGAACCTTTTCAATGATATTTTCCTTCACTGATGCAGGTACTTCTTTAAATTTAGAAAATTCCATATGGAACACGGCACGACCCTGCGTAATTGATCGCAGATCTGTGGCATAACCAAACATTCTTGCCAGTGGTACAACAGCATTCAATACATGTGCATCTTTACGTTGTCCCATATTCTCTATATTTCCACGACGTGAATTTATATCACCCATAACATCACCCAAATATTCTTCAGGTACAACCACTTCAACCTTCATCATGGGTTCCATTAATACGGGTCCTGCTTTTTTGCATGCTTCCTGAATAGCCATTGAACCGGCAATTTTAAATGCCATTTCTGATGAATCAACATCATGGTAGGAACCATAAACAAGTTCAACACGGATATCTTCGATAGGATACCCGGCTAAAATCCCATTTTTAATAGCCTCCTGCATTCCCTTACTTACGGGCTGGATATATTCTCTAGGGATAACACCCCCTACAATTTTATCATCGAAATGATAACCTTTCCCAACTTCATTTGGTTCAACATTAATGACGACATGGCCATATTGACCCCGCCCTCCAGATTGACGAGCGAATTTAACATCAATCTTTTCGACTCGCTTCGTGATGGCTTCTGTATACGCAACTTGCGGCGTACCTACATTGGCTTTAACATTAAACTCACGGAGTAATCGGTCTACTAAAATTTCTAAATGAAGCTCTCCCATACCAGCAATAATTGTCTGACCCGTGTCAGGATGGATAGATACCTTGAAAGTAGGATCTTCTTCTGATAGCTTTCCTAACCCTTTTGATAATGCATCTTGATCAGCCTTTGTAGCAGGCTCAACAGATACTTCAACAACTGGTTCGGGGAATTCCATTGATTCTAAAATAATTTCCTTTTTCTCTTCGCAAAGCGTATGGCCTGTATGGGTATTTTTCAAACCCACAGCAGCGACAATTTCCCCAGCGGATACTTTTTCTAATTCTTCTCTTTTATTCGCATGCATCAATAAAATACGACTGATTCTTTCCCGTTTCCCTGTGTTGGGGTTTGCAACATAAGACCCAGCATTTAAACTACCGGAATAAACACGTATAAAAGTAAGTTTACCAACATATGGATCCGTCATAACTTTGAAAGCCAATGCGCTAAAAGGTGCATCTTCGCTGGGCTCTCTGATCATAACTTTGTCAGAATCATCTGGATTGAATCCATTGATGGCACCAATATCAAGTGGAGAGGGTAAAAAATCATTCACAGCATCCAAGAGTCTCTGCACACCTTTATTCTTGAATGCCGATCCGCAAAGTGTAGGTACAAAAGTATTATCTAAACAGCCTTTACGTATAGCAACTTTTAATTCATCTTCCGTGATGTCTTCCTCTTCTAAATATTTTTCAAGAAGATGCTCATCATAACTGGCCGTCTCTTCTATGAGGTGATGCCGCCATTTTTCAGCTTCCTCAACCATATCGATAGGAATATCTCCAACTTCAAAATGGGCGCCCAATGAAGACTCATTGTAAAGAATGGCTTTCATTGTGATTAAATCAATAATTCCCGTAAAAATATCTCCGGCACCTATGGGTAAAACGATTGGAAGTGGGTTAGAGCCTAATCGCTCTTTTATCATATCCAAAACATGGTAAAAATCGGCTCCAACTCGATCCATTTTATTTACGAAAGCAATCCTGGGCACTCCATATTTATCCGCTTGACGCCAGACAGTTTCACTTTGAGGCTCCACGCCGCCAACTGCACAAAACACTGCACAAGCACCATCCAGCACACGAAGGGAACGCTCTACCTCTACCGTAAAGTCAACATGTCCCGGTGTATCGATAATATTTATTCGATGATCATTCCAAATTGCCGTTGTAGCAGCAGAAGTAATTGTGATGCCTCGCTCTTTTTCTTGTTCCATCCAATCCATGGTTGCCCCACCATCATGAACTTCACCAATTTTATGGGTACGGCCTGTGTAGTATAAAATACGTTCAGTTAACGTGGTCTTACCCGCATCAATATGCGCCATAATACCAATATTCCGAACGTTTCCTAATGAGATTTTTTTCATGGAATGATTTAAAGTTTATCTAAAATGGGCAAACGCACGGTTCGCTTCGGCCATCCTGTGCGTATCTTCTTTTTTCTTTATAGCGCCGCCCTCATTATTGGCTGCGGAAATCAATTCTGCGGCTAATCGTTCTTTCATTGCTTTTCCAGAACGACCTCGAGCCGCATTAATAATCCAATGAGAAGCAAGAAAAAATTGTCTGTGTTTAGCCACCTCAATCGGCACCTGATAGTTTGCGCCACCAATTCGCCGAGTTTTCACCTCTAACATGGGTGCCGTATTCTTTACAGCTAATTTAAAAATTTCTACACCGTCTTTTTTTGTGCGAGATTTAATCGTATCCATAGCGCCATAAAATATTTGTTCTGAGACTCCTTTTTTACCCCCAAGCATCAAATAATTCATAAACTTGGCCACTTCCAAATCATTATAAATCGGATCGGGTAAAATTTCTCTTTTTTCTGGTCTTCTTCTTCTCATAATTATGCTTTTGGACGTTTTGCGCCGTAACGGGACCGGCTGGTTCTACGATCTGTCACACCTGCAGTATCCAATGTTCCCCGAACAATGTGGTATCGCACTCCCGGTAAATCTTTTACACGACCACCCTCAATCAATACAATGGAGTGTTCCTGTAAATTATGACCTTCACCTGGGATATATGCAGCGACTTCAGCCCCATTTGTCAATCGAACCCTGGCTACTTTACGAAGTGCTGAATTTGGTTTTTTAGGTGTAGTGGTGTATACACGGGTGCATACACCCCGTTTTTGGGGACTACCTTTTAACGCAGGTGTAGAAGTTTTCTTTTGCACCCGCTTTCTTCCTAAGCGTATTAATTGGTTTATCGTCGGCATTTCATTTCCATAAGAGCCGACAAAATTACACCTGAATTGAAATGTGCGGCAATAATATTTTGTTTCATTTCCATTTTATTATACAACCTCTTTTTCCGGCTCAATTTCAGAAGCATCTTCTTTTTGTTTCGATGACATTTCAGGGTCCGTAACTAAAATACGTTTGAGATGCGGTGATCCTGATCCGGCAGGAATCAACCTCCCTACCGCAACATTTTCTTTTAAACCACGAAGATAGTCCGTTTTACCAGACGTAGATGCATCTGTCAATACTCGCGTCGTTTCTTGGAAAGAAGCGGCCGAAATAAAACTTTCCGTATTTAAGGAAGCCTGTGTAATCCCCATCAATAATGGATTAAAAGTAGCCGGTTTTGATTTTCGGGATTTTGATGGTTTCTTTCCATCCGCTTTTAATGCTTTATTAATTTCGAGATATTCTTGTTTATCAACAAGAATATCTTCCTCTAATTCGGAATCACCGGAATCGGTAATCACAACCATCGATTGAAGTTTTTCATTCGTTTCAAAGAAATTGGCTCTGTTAATACGATCCTGAGGTAAGAACTGGGAATCACCCACTTCATCTATGCTAACCTTTTGCATCATTTGACGCACAATGACTTCAATATGCTTGTCATCAATTTTAACGCCTTGCAATCGATACACTTCCTGAATTTCGTTCACGAGATATTCACGAACCTTTTTCGGTCCTAAAATATTCAGGATATCCGCTGGAGATATACTCCCTTCGCACAAAGAGGTACCTGCTGTAATCTTATCTCCCTCATGAACTACAACATGCTTACCATAAGGAATAGAGTATTTTCGCACAGTTTCATCAATTCCTTCAACCAGAATTTTCCTTATACCACGTTTGGTCTCACCAAATTTTACAATGCCGTCAATCTCAGAAACAACAGCAGGATCAGAAGGCTTTCGTGCTTCAAAGAGCTCTGTCACTCTTGGAAGACCACCGGTAATATCACGGGTTTTACCAATTGCTCTGGGAATTTTTACCAAGGTTTGCCCACGGGTAACTTTATCACCTTTCCTTACGACAAGATTGGCATTCACGGGGAGGATCGTTCCTCCCGCAATGATTGTGCCCTTTTTGTCAATAATTTCTACATGAGGGCTGAGGTTTCGATCTTTTGACTCCACAATCACCATCTGTTTTTTACCACCCTCAACTGCTTCAACCTGGTAGGTTTCATTCTCAATAAAGTCTTTTAATTCCACAAGCCCTGTTTGACGTGCTAAAATAACATCCGTATATGGATCCCATTGAAATAGAATAGTCCCTGCATCCACTTTTTCTCCATCATCTACATGGAGATTTGCACCGTAAGGAACATTGTATTCGGTTGTTTTTTGACCATTTTTACCCATTATTGCAATTTTTGCATGGCGAACCATACACCGAGTAACCAAGATACCGGATTCATCCTTTGCATCTGCTACTTCAAGGTTTTCAGAATATTTAATCGCACCTGCTCGTTTAGTATGCATTTCGGATTGTTCAATAATTCGCGTTGCTGTACCACCTATATGGAAGGTCCGAAGTGTAAGCTGAGTCCCTGGTTCGCCGATACTTTGGGCAGCTTGAATCCCGACAGCCGTACCCAAATCTACCAAATTGTGATTCGAAGGATTCCAACCATAGCATTTAGCACATACACCGCGCAATGATTCACAAGTAAGTACCGATCGAATTTGTATAGATTCAATGTTACTATCAGCAATTACTTGACCTTCATCATCCCGAATCATGGTACCCGCTTTAATGACTACTTTTCCATTTTCAACGAAATCTTCCAAGATTGTTCGACCGAGAATTCGTTCAGCCAAGGGTTCAATAATGTCTTCGCCTTCTTTCAAGTCGTCGGCTAAAATACCATTAATTGTACCACAATCTGTTTCAGAGATGACCACATCCTGTGCCACATCCACCAAACGACGTGTAAGGTACCCTGCGTCAGCTGTTTTTAAAGCAGTATCCGCCAATCCTTTTCGAGCTCCGTGTGTGGAAATAAAATATTCCTGCACAGATAATCCTTCTTTAAAGTTGGAGGTAATCGGAGATTCTATAATTTCACCTTTTCCTCCCGTCATGGATTTTTTTGGTTTCGCCATCAGACCACGCATACCAGCTAACTGCTTAATTTGGTCCTGACTACCCCGTGCTCCGGAATCAGCCATCATGTAAACAGGGTTAAATCCTTGATCATTGGATTCCATCCCATCCATCATGCTGGCGGCCACATTATTAGTTGCATGAGTCCAAATATCAATCACTTTATTATACCGCTCTCCATCTGTTAAAACATGACGTTTAAATTTATCTTGTATTTCATCCACTTCATGTTGCGCCGCATCTATAATTTCGTGTTTTTTATCCGGTATTAAGATATCGCTAATTGCGATGGATATTCCCGCTTTGGTTGCTGCATTAAACCCAAGATTCTTCAAATTATCTAAGAAGGTAACTGTCTTTTTATTTCCAGCAATAAGATAGGTTTCATTTACCAATTTACTCAGACGTTTTTTATCAATCAAATCATCAATGTAGCCCATTTCTTCTGGAAGAATATTATTAACAATCACCCTTCCTACCGTCGTATCTTTATGCCAAATCCCATTCCGACGAACATTAATAATTGCATTAATATCAACGGATTGGTTTTCATGTGCTAACAATACTTCTTGAAAGGATCCAAAAGATTTTCCTTCGCCTTTTGCCCCCTTGCGCTTCCGAGTAAGATAATATGTCCCCAATACCATATCCTGCGATGGCAGTGCCAAAGGTTTCCCGTTTGCTGGGTGTAAAATATTATGACTTGAAAGCATTAATATTCGTGCTTCCATTTGTGCAGCTAAAGATAAGGGAACGTGTACTGCCATCTGATCACCATCAAAGTCAGCATTAAAAGCTGCACATACTAATGGATGAATATGAATTGCTTTGCCATCAACTAAAACCGGTTGGAATGCTTGGACACCTAAACGGTGAAGTGTTGGTGCACGGTTTAGCAGTACTGGGTGATCCTGAGCTACATATTCAAGGACTTTGTAAACAATCGGATCTTTATCTTCAATCAATAGCTTTGCGCTGCGGGGCGTCTGTGCGTAACCCCGGGCAATCAATTCACTGATCATGTGCGGTTTAAAAAGTTCTAGAGCCATGTTCTTTGGTAGACCACATTCATGAAGTTGAAGTTCCGGTCCAACTACGATAACTGAACGGCCGGAATAATCAACACGCTTACCCAATAAATTTTGACGAAAACGACCTGTCTTACCCCGAATCATATCAGAAATTGATTTCAATGGTCGTCTTGTACCACTTCGAATAGCCGTTTTACGACGGCTGTTATCAAACAATGCATCCACAGATTCCTGAAGCATCCGTTTTTCATTTCGCAAAATCACATCTGGAGCTTTGATTTCCATTAATTGTTTCAATCGATTATTCCGAATGATAATACGACGGTAAAGATCGTTTAAATCACTGGCAGCAAAACGACCGCCATCTAATGGAACCAACGGCCTAAGCTCTGGCGGAATAACCGGAAGAATGGATACAACCATCCATTCTGGTTTATTAATCTTTTTAACAGTTGACAAATCTACCAGAAATGACTTGACTACTTTTAGACGTTTAAGAGCGTCTTGGCGTTTCTGTTTGGACTTGGAATTTTTAAGAACATCCTCCAATTCACGACGAAGCTCAACCAGATTCATCCTCGCTAACATTTCCTTGAGTGCTTCACCACCCATGGTGGCATAGAAAAAATCTTCATTATCACGCTCTTCTTCACTCACTGCATCAAATCCATACAGTTTTTCCAACTCTAAGTATTCTGGCTCATCGATCATCTCGAATTGTTCTTTATCACTCTTCCCTGGATCAATGACCAAAAATTGCTCATAATAAACAACTCTTTCCAAATTCTTCGTACTGATCCCTGCAAGATAACTGAGTTTGGAAGGAATAGATCGTAGATACCAAATGTGAACCACCGGGACAGCTAAGGTTATGTGACCCATCCGTTCACGCCGTACCTTTTTACGCGTCACTTCTACACCGCATCGGTCACAGATAATACCCCGATACCGAATACCTTTGTATTTACCGCAGTGACATTCATAATCTTTTACAGGACCAAATATTTTTTCGCAGAATAAACCATCTTTTTCTGGCTTATAGGATCGATAATTGATCGTTTCAGGTTTTAAAATTTCACCATAAGATTTCTGTAATGTACTCTCGGGTGATGCTAATCCAATCGTGATGGCTGAAAAGCCTTTTGATGTATCTATTTTATTCGTTTGAATGAAGGTCAAAGTAATTCTCCCTTAGTCTAATTCGATATCGAGGTTAAGTCCCTGTAATTCCTTGATGAGCACATTAAAGGATTCAGGAACGCCGAATTGCGGCAGAGCCTCTCCTTTTACGATTGCGTTATATGCTTTTGAACGACCATCAACATCATCTGATTTGATTGTCAAAATCTCCTGCAAAGTATGTGCTGCACCGTATGCTTCTAATGCCCAACATTCCATTTCACCAAAACGCTGTCCACCAAATTGCGCTTTACCACCAAGCGGTTGCTGGGTTACTAATGAATATGGCCCCGTAGAACGTGCGTGCATTTTGTCATCTACCATATGACTTAGTTTCATCATATAAATAGTACCAACTGTTACAGGATTATCAAGCTTTTCGCCTGTACGACCATCAATCAATGTCGTTTTTCCCGTAATGGGTAATCCTGCCTTTTTGAGCTCCCCTTCTACTTCGTCAGGTGTGGCACCATTGAAAACAGGTGTAGAATAACGAACGCCCAATATATCCCCGGCCCATCCCAGCATCGTTTCATATAACTGTCCAAGATTCATTCGAGAAGGTACACCGAGGGGATTTAATACAATATCAACTGGGGTTCCATCTTCCAGGAAGGGCAAATCTTCTTCAGGCACAACAGTAGCCACCACTCCCTTATTCCCGTGGCGTCCGGCCATTTTATCACCCACCTGTATTTTACGTTTATTCGCAATGTCTACTTTTGCCAGCTTAAGAATCCCCGGCTGAAGCTCATCTCCAACACGCAGTTTAAATACATTTTTTTCTAATGTTTCTTCTAAAACTCGCCATTCTTTCCAGAATGAACGCCAAACGGCTTTTATTCTTCTCCATGCCTGTTTGTCTTCTACCCAGGATTTATCTTGAGAAAAGCGCTCTAAATTGTAACTTTTTAATCTTTTGGCAGTGAGCTTTGTCCCTTTTTTAATTAAGGTACGACCTGAAGAAATATCTCGAATACCATCAGAGACCTGGTCTTTAAGAAGCACGGTCAATTTTACATCTCGCGATTCTTTCAATTCTCTTTTAAGAACAGCTGTTTCTTTTTGGATAACGAGAATGTTTTTTCTTTCTTCACCTCTGGCAGTTTTACTGCGCTTTTCAAACAGTTTTGTGCCAATTACAACTCCTTTTACACCAGGGTCAGCTCGCTTGGAAGCATCTTTCACTTCACCAGCTTTTTCACCAAAAATGGCGCGAAGTAGTTTTTCTTCTGGTGTTGGATCTGTCTCACCTTTGGGTGTGACTTTTCCTATTAAGATATCACCATCACGCACTTTGGCACCTATTCGAATAATACCGCGGTCATCCAACTCTTTCGTTGCATCTTCACCCACATTCGGAATCTCAGCTGTTAATTCCTCTTCCCCACGTTTCGTGTCCCGGACTTCAAGTTCAATTTCATTGATATGGATGCTGGTAAACATATCTTCTTTTACCAGACGTTCACTAATTACAATGGCATCTTCAAAATTATATCCTCGCCAAGGCATGAAAGCCACGGTAATATTTTTACCCAATGCAAGTTCGCCTTTCTCAGTAGAAGTACCATCCGCAATGGGCTGTCCCTTTTCTATCTTTTCCCCTTCAACTACAATGGGGCGTTGGTTTTGACAACTGTTTTGATTGGTTCGTTTGAACTTTCTCATCTCAATTGTGATAAGGTTTTCCCCTTCAACCAATGTTAAATCTTCTGGTACATCATAAGATCGAATGATTATTTTTTCAGAATCAACGTAATGCACTCTACCACCGACAGGTGCAATGACGGCAGATCTGGAATCTACAGCCACCTTAGTTTCAAGACCCGTGCCTACAATGGGTGCATCAGGTCGAATTAAAGGAACACTTTGCCTCTGCATATTTGAGCCCATCAATGCACGATTTGCATCGTCATGTTCCAAAAATGGAATGAGCGATGCGGCCACAGATAAAATCTGGTTTGGAGCCACGTCCATAAATTGAACTTGGTCCGGAGTTACGATTGGGAAATCACCTTTTATCCGTGCACGAATATGCTCACTGGTCAACATTTCATCCTTACCCAATTCTTCATCAGACTGGGCGATCATGACACGATCTTCATCATCAGCGGAAAGGTATTTAATTGAATGGGTTGCATAAGCATGACCATTTTTAATTTCTACTTTTCTGTACGGAGCTTCAATAAATCCATGTCGGTTCACAATGGCCAACAAGGCCAGAGAGGAAATTAATCCAATGTTCGGTCCCTCCGGTGTTTCAATTGGACATAGACGGCCATAATGCGTATAATGCACATCTCGGACTTCAAATCCTGCACGCTCCCTCGTCAAACCACCGGGTCCTAATGCGGAAATTCTCCGTTTATGTGTTACTTCCGCTAAGGGATTCGTTTGATCGCCAAATTGAGACATTTGGCTGGTACCGAAAAACGTATTTATGACGGTTGTTACCACGCGAGAGTTAATCAAATCCTGAGGTGTTATTGATTCCTGCTCACGCAAATTCATTCTTTCATAAATCGTACGAAGCATTCGACTCAGGGCAACAGAAAATTGATTGGTTAACTGTTCACCAATAGATTTGACACGGCGATTTCCTAAATGATCAATATCATCAGATCCCCGCTCACCTTTTCGCATATCCACTAGAAAATTCAACACTTGAACAATATCATCCATAGTTAAAACAGTATCTTCTACAGGTACATCTAAACCAAACTGTTGATTTAGACGATAACGCCCAACTTCACCTAAATCATATTTTTTGGGATTGAAGAAAATTCTTTCTATAAACTTCTGTGCTGTTTCAAGGTTTGGCGGTTCACCAGAGCGCAACAACTGGTAAACAACACTTAAAGCTTCTTCCGTATTATTTGTTGGATCTTTTATCATTGTATTTTGAAGCATCATGGAATGGAAGTTCTTATTAGGATCTACAACTTCTATTGAACCGATTTTTGCTGCTTTTAATTCATCGATGGATTCTTGGGTGAGTTCAGCACCACCTTCCATATATATTTCACCAGTTTTTGTATCAATCACATCTTCAACAATGATACAGCCAATGGCATTTGAAACATTCTTTGACTTTAATTTGATTTCCTTAATACAACCAAAAGCACGGAAAATATCTGCATTGGTTGAATATCCAAGTGCACGGAGAAGCATTGTGACGGGAAATTTTCTACGGCGATCAATAATTGAAAAAATACAATCATTTATATCAGTCGTAAAATCGACCCAAGATCCACGAAATGGAATAATCCTCGCTTGGTATAATTTTGTTCCATTTGGATGTATGGAACTATCAAAGAAAACGCCAGGCGATCGTTGCAACTGAGAGACAATTACCCTTTCGGCACCATTAATAACAAATGTCCCTTTCGGAGTCATATTTGGAATATTACCAAAGTACACTTCCTGCTCAATGGATTGATCATATTTACTACGATCATCTTCATTCGTAATATGAAGAATAAGACGAACTTTCAAAGGGACTGAATAAGTCAATCCCCGATCAATGCATTCTTCAGGTGTGTATTTAGCTAATCCCAGAAAGTAGTTTTTATATTCCAGAACATAGTTTCGATGTGAATCTTCGATGGGAAAATAATTCGAGAATACTTCTTCAAGCCCGACATTTAGTCGTTCATCTTCTGGAACATTTTCTTGAATAAAAGCTTGAAAAGCATCAACCTGAACAGATAATAGATCAGGAAATTCAATTTCGGATTTAGTTTTCTCGAACGATTGACGCTCGGCGTACGGATTGGGTATGGCAGCCAATTAAGCCTCCATTGTAAAAGTGGAAAAGGACAGAATGTTTTCTTTTAAAAAGATTGGTGTTTTCGTCGAATTATTTCAGTTCGACTGAAGCACCAGCTTCTTCGAGTTGAGTTTTTACTTCCTCAGCTTCGGCTTTGGATACACCTTCTTTAATTGCCTTTGGGGCACTATCAACTAATTCTTTCGCTTCTTTCAAGCCTAGGGCTGTCATGGTGCGAACCGCTTTGATTACACTTATTTTTGATGAACCGGCAGATGTTAACACAACATCAAATTCATCTTTTTCTTCTGCAGCGGCTTCTCCGCCACCAGCAGGCACTGCTGCGACAGCTGCAACGGGTGCTGCAGCAGTTACACCAAATTTTTCTTCGATATCACTGATTAAATCAGAGATTTCCATCATATTGGCATTTTCAAGATAGGTTAGCACTTGGGCTCTCGTAGTATCGGCCATTGTCATAGCTCCTTATTATTTCTTAATTAGATTTTTGTTCTTTTAAATTACTCAAAGCGTATCCCACATCAGCCATAGGCGCCTGGAGGGTCCGGGCTAATTTGGTCATTGATGAGTTCAATAATGCCGCGAGTATCGATAGCAATTCTTCTTTAGTCGGCATTTCAGCAATGCGCTTTAATTCACTGCCATCCAGCAAGTCGCCATCAAAATAAATTGCTTTTACTTCTGGCAAGTCATGATCATTCGTGAAATTTTTCAAAACCCGGGCAGGGCTGGTTGGATCTTCATAGGATAAAGCAATTGCTGTTGGACCGTTTAGGTATGAATCCATTCCTTCCAAACCATTATTCTTTGCTGCCAATTTTAATAAGGTATTTTTTGCAACTGCATATTCCACGTCGCTTTTGTGAAAATCACGACGAAGTTCTGTAATGTCTTCCACATTTAAACCGAGATATTCTGTAAAATATATGGCTTTCGCTCTTCCGAGTTTTTCTGTTAATACTTCAACCTGTTGAATGTTTTTTGTATTTGGCATTGCTTACCTGATAGTTCCTTGATCCACTTTAATCCCAGGGCCCATAGTAGAAGAAACACTTATTTTTTTCAAATAAGTTCCTTTCACAGATGCGGGCTTGGCTTTCATAATCGTATCGTAAATTGTTTTTATATTTTCTATTAATGCATTCTCTTCAAATGAGCTTTTACCGCATTGCGTATGAATGATCCCAGTCTTCTCTACTCTGAGTTCAATTTTCCCTGCTTTCAATTCTTTCACTGCCGATGACACATCCATTGTTACAGTACCACTTTTAGGATTTGGCATTAAGCCTTTTGGTCCTAAGACCTTTCCCAATTTTCCTAATTCTGGCATCATATCCGGTGTGGCAATTATTTTATCCACGTCATCCCATCCAGCTTTAATCTTTTCTAAGTATGATTTACCCACATAATCTGCACCTGCATCTTCGGCCTCTTTTTCTTTTGGACCTTGGGTCACGACCAATACTTTTACGTTTTTTCCTGTACCATAAGGCAAAGAAGTAGATACGCGAATATTTTGGTCTGCATGACGAGGGTCAACACCTAAATTCATAGCTAAATCAACGGATTCATCAAATTTTGTAAATTTCAATTCTTTAACCATTTTTACAGCATCCCCCAGAGAATACTCTTTCATCCGATCTAAGTCGGCGTTTGCCTTTTTACGATTTTTAGACATCTTCATTAACCTTTGACCTCCAGCCCCATACTCCGGGCGGTTCCACGAATCATTTCCATTGCCATTTCAATCGAATTGGCATTTAGATCTTCCATCTTTATTTCTGCAATATCCCGTAAATCATTTTCAGTTACTTTTCCCACTTTTTCCCGATTAGGCTCACCAGATCCTTTGGGAACACCTGCTTTTTTCTTAAGTAGCACAGCAGCAGGAGGCGTCTTTGTAATAAACGTAAAGCTTCTATCAACATAAACGGTAATCACAACAGGAATAATCATTCCTGCCTGATCCTGCGTTGATGAATTGAACGATTTACAGAATTCCATAATATTTACGCCGTGCTGACCCAGTGCTGGTCCAACCGGTGGCGCAGGGTTTGCCTGCCCAGCCGGAATTTGCAGCTTAATATAACCTGAAATTTTTTTTGCCATTATTTAGCCTATTTCTCTAATTCAACCTGTAAAAAATCTAACTCTATAGGCGTGGGTCTTCCAAAAATACTCACCGACACCTTTACTTTTTGCTTGTCCTCATTGACTTCATTAACATAACCGGAAAAATCTGCGAAAGGACCATCCGTCACTTTGACCGCATCGCCCACTTTATAGGGCGCTACAACCACTTCACGGCCTTCACGGCCTTCTACTTCCCCAAGAATTCTTGTTATTTCTTCTTCCTTAAGAGGCTGAGGCTCTCCTTTAACTCCGACAAAATTCATGACGCCTGAAATATTTTCCACCAAGTGACGCGCTATTTTGGATTCACTCATATGTATCAATATATATCCGGGGAAAAAAACTTTATTTTTTACCTTCTTTTTGCCTTCCTTCATTTCTATTATATTTTCGGAAGGTACAAGAATCGCTTCTACTTCATCAGCTAATCCCTCATAATCCAGTTCGAAAAGAATGTTTTCTCGCACCTTCTTTTCCTTACCGGAAATGACTCTTAGGGTGTACCAATTCATGAGTTAAAGAATAACCTGCATAAGTGTGGAGAGAATTCTGTCAATAAAAAACAGAAACAAACTGACCATAATGGAAAATGAAATAACCACAAAGGTTGACCCTTTTAATTCATCCCATTTTGGCCAGGATACTTTGTTCATTTCAAATTTTACGTCGGAAAAAAATTTCGTAATCTTATTCATTCTAACTTAACTAAATCGATTCCTAAATTATTATTACTTTTACTGCAGGAGTGACAGGAATCGAACCTGCAACCCCCGGTTTTGGAGACCGGTGCTCTACCTGATTGAGCTACACTCCTATGAATTCTCTCAGTCGAAAAACGACTGAATAATCATACTGGTAATCCTACTTGGTCTCTTTAAAAATGACGTGCTTACGAACAACTGGGTCGTACTTACGATACTCAACCCTGTTCGGATGCAGCCGTTTACTTTTGGTCACCGTATACCGGTAACCCGTACCTGCTGTACTCTCCAACTGAATGATTGCCCGTTTACTATTGCCAGCCATATAAAAACCTACTCTGAGATCTCAGTTACCACACCGGCACCTACTGTATGACCACCTTCACGAATGGCAAATCGCAGTTCCTTATCCATGGCAATTGGGGTAATCAGTTCTATATCCAGCTCCACATTGTCTCCCGGCATCACCATTTCTGTCCCTGAAGGTAATGTGGCCACACCCGTTACATCCGTTGTCCGGAAGTAAAACTGGGGACGATATCCATTGAAAAAGGGCGTATGACGGCCCCCTTCATCCTTCTTAAGCACATATACACTGGCCTTAAACTTTGTATGGGGTGTAATTGAACCCGGTTTCGCCAATACCATTCCACGAGTCAGGGATTCTTTATCCACGCCACGAAGTAATAATCCTGCATTGTCCCCGGCTCTGCCTTCATCCAATAACTTCCTGAACATCTCCACGCCGGTGACTGTGGTCTTCCTGGTATCTCCCATTCCGATCATTTCCACTTCATCACCTACTTTAATAATACCGCTTTCTATACGGCCTGTTCCCACCGTACCGCGACCCGTAATTGAGAATACATCCTCTACAGGCATTAAAAATGGTTTGTCTATATCACGCTTTGGTTCAGGGATAAAACTGTCACAAGCTTCCATCAACTCTGTAATACAGGCCGTGGCCGCTTCATCATCTATGTTGTTTAGTGCGTTTAAGGCACTGCCTTTGATTATGGGAATATCATCACCCGGAAAGTCATATTCATTTAATAAGTCTCTCAGTTCCATCTCAACCAGTTCGATTAACTCTTCATCATCCACCTGGTCTGTCTTATTCATAAATACAACGATGGAAGGTACATTAACCTGACGGGCCAGAAGTACATGCTCCCGGGTCTGGGGCATAGGACCATCCGCAGCGGATACCACTAAAATACCGCCATCCATCTGGGCCGCTCCCGTAATCATATTCTTAATATAGTCTGCATGACCAGGACAATCTACATGGGCATAATGGCGATTCTCTGTTTCATACTCAACATGAGCCGTCTGAATTGTTATACCACGCTCCCTTTCTTCTGGGGCATTATCAATACTGTCGAAAGATCGGGTCTCACTTAAACCCTTTGCTGCCTGCGTCATCGTGATCGCTGCGGTCAGTGTTGTCTTCCCATGATCCACATGGCCGATCGTCCCAATGTTTAAATGGGGTTTATTACGTTCAAATTTTTGTTTTGACATTTTTTATTAATCCTCCTGAACTAATTTAATCCTTAATTGAAAGAGAGCCTACGGCCGGGGTTGAACCGGCGACCTCTTCCTTACCAAGGAAGTGCTCTACCACTGAGCTACGTAGGCACTTCGAGCGGGTGATGAGACTCGAACTCACGTCACCAGCTTGGAAGGCTGGGGTTCTACCGTTGAACTACACCCGCAGCGTGGGGAGAGAAGGATTCGAACCTCCGTAGACATTCGTCGGCAGATTTACAGTCTGCTGCCTTTAACCACTCGGCCATCTCCCCTCTCAGCATCATTTAACCTTGTTAAAAAGCATCTCATCTTTTTTATCGGCACAATATGAGCCGGCGAAGGGACTCGAACCCCCGACCTGCTGATTACAAATCAGCTGCTCTACCAACTGAGCTACACCGGCAAGTCGGAACTTAATATTTTTTTTAAGTTTCCTGATTCGACCCGCTGCTTGGATCGTTTTATCGTCAATTATCAACACACATGGCACAGTTCTTGTATGCACTTTGCCATACGACAGCCGAAAAAAGCCTTGTAAATTAGACTATAATTTTATCAATGACAATAATATTTGAATAAAAATCAGAAAGAAATTAAATATTATTTTGGAGTGAGTTTCGGACCATCGTTTGTATCCTTTACCATCCAACCCATTCCTGAAATCTGATCTCGTAATTCGTCGGATTTTTCCCAATCTTTATTTTGACGGGCACCCTCTCGTTCTTTTGATAAATCTAACACACCCTGAGGCACAGAATCTGTTTTTGGCAATATGCCATAAATGGAATCAAAATAGGAAATGAATTTTAATCCTTTGGATGCTTCTTTGTTTGAAAGTGTTTTTTCATCCATTGAAATATTAATACGCCGGATCCAATCGAAGAATACCGCCAATGCTTTTGGTGAATCTAAGTTGTTTTCTAATGCGTCGTTAAATTGCTCAACTTCCAATGGAAAATCATTGCACAGATCAGAATCTATTTCGTTTAGTCGAGATTGCAACTCCATAATTCGATGAATACTTCTTTTAGCTTCATGCTGTTTTTCCAAGGTAAAATTGACTTTCGTCTGGTAATGGGCACTCAAAAAATTGTATCGAATTTCTTCAGAAGTCATTCCTTTTTCAAGTAAATCGGATACACAATAATAATTGCCGATGGACTTACTCATTTTGCCCCCGTCCACCAGTAAAAATTCTGAATGAAGCCAATAATTAACGAATGGTGTATTCACGGCACAAACCGATTGGGCAATTTCATTTTCATGGTGAGGAAATTTATTATCTACTCCACCGCAATGGATGTCAAAATGATCTCCTAAATACTCCATACTCATGGCAGAACATTCCATATGCCAGCCTGGCCGACCCTTGCCCCAAGGGGATTCCCAGAACACCTCACCATCTTCATCTTTATATGCTTTCCATAAAGCAAAATCCTGAGGATTATCCAAGCTGTATTCATCGGTAGAAACGCGATCTGAATGTTGCATTTTATCCATATTTAACCGCGTAAGTGCACCATAGTTTTTATAAGAATCAATAGAGAAAAATACTGACCCATCCTTGGTAACATAGGCATGGTTTTTCTCAATTAATTGTTCAATCATTTGAATCATAGCATCTACGTGTTCCGTCGCTGCAGGATATACATCAGCTGGAATTATTTTCAAGGATGATAAATCCTGTTTAAATAAATTGGTATAGTACTCAGTTATTTCCGAAAGGGGTTTCCCCTCTGCCACAGATTTTTGAATTGTTTTATCATCCACATCTGTAATATTCATTACATGATAGACCTCAAATCCCCTGGCCAATAACACGCGTTTTAAAAAATCTTCGAAAAGAAATGTTCGAAAATTTCCGATATGAGCTGTATCATAGACCGTAGGTCCGCATGTATATAAAGAAACCTTCCCCTTAATTATGGGAATAAAATCCTCTTTTTTCCGGGTGAGTGAATTATAAAATCGGAGCACGTTTTTTCCCGGCCGATTGTAAAAACCTGGTTTCAATATGTACTGCTATCGCTTGCTGTAAAGCATCAATCTTAATGATTAATTTTTCTTCACCCTTAACGTCAGAAACGATACCTTTCGTTCCTTTCATAGGACCTTCTATGACCACAACTTCATCACCTTTTGTAAAATATTCTGTTGGCTCCAGTGCGTACCCACCCTCTAAAGCTAATCGAATTGATTTCACCACACTTTCATGCACCACTGCAACTTCACCCCCAAATTTTACCACAGTACTCACACCGTAGGTTTGCAATACAAAAATCGAGTTTTTTAACTCTACTTTAGCAAATAAATATCCTGGCAATAATGGTAATTCCACCCATTTCATCCGATCAGACCATTTTCGTTTTTGACGTACTAAGGGCAAGTAAGCCTGAATGCCTTTCTTCTCTAACTGTTCAAATGCAACTTTTTCTGCTCGGGGTTTTGACCTGACAGCAATCCACTTTTCCATTAATCTTGCATTGCCTCATCTAAAATTTTTTGGATCAAATCAGGGAAGGTTAATCCAGTTGCCCTTGCAGATTTAGGCACCAGACTGGTTTCTGTCATTCCCGGAAGTGTATTAACTTCTAAAAACCATGCTTTTTCATTTTCATCCAACCGAAAATCCACACGAGAATAATGGCGGCAACCAAACAATTGATGAATTTTTACTGATGATTCCTGAATCGACTTTGTTAATGATTCCGGCAGGTCCGCGGGACAAAAATATTCTGTCAGTCCTTTCGTATATTTACAGTCATAATCATATAAATCATGTTTAGGCACAATTTCAACAATTGGATAGGAGGAGCCACCAATCACTGTAACCGTTAATTCTCTGCCTGCAATAAATTCTTCTAAAAGAATGACATTTCCGTACTCCCGAGCCAAGGTGATCGCAGCTTCTAATTTAGATGCATTTTCGACGATAGTCAGCCCTAGCGTACTCCCTTGATCATTTGGCTTCACAACAATTGGATAAACCAAATTATTATCGGTCGGAATTTTTTCATTTTTCCCAATGGATATCCAATCGGGCGTGGAAATTCCTTTACGATGAACCAAGGCCTTACTTACCCGTTTATCCATGCAAATGGCTGAAGCTTCATTCCCGGATCCGGTAAACTTCACACCCAAAGATTGAAGGAAGCCCGGAATTACACCATTTTCCCCATCACCGCCATGAAGACCATTAAAGACCAAGTCGACAGATAATAAATCTGAAATCATCGTCTCCATTCCATTAGCAGGATCCAATGCAACCACATCATGTCCTAATACATTACATGCGTCTATCACCGCTTTTCCTGAGGACAGGGATACGTCCCTTTCAGCAGAATTTCCACCATATAATACAGCAATTTTCATGAGGAAGAATGCTCCAATAATAAATTTGCTCCATCCAAGATATTTTCAGCAATAAAGTTAGGACGAAGTTTTCCCAAATGATCCGCCGTCTCTTTGCCCCTGCCGGTTAATAACAGCATTGTATCCATCCTTAAATTTACACCGGCTTGAATATCAGATAAAGCATCACCCATCATTAAACATTTAGTGATTTCAATATTGTGATCTTTTGCTGCTTCTAAAAACATTCCGCTACCGGGTTTTCGAAATTTTGTTGCTTTATCCGGATGGTCCGGACAATAATAAATTCCCAATAATTCTAAATCATTTTTATAGAATGAATTCAAAATATAATCATGGATTTCACTTAATTTATCCATTTCAATTATTCCCCGGCCAATACCGGATTGATTAGTAATAATGCAAAATCGATTTCCGTATTCTTTCAAGCGTTTGAGTCCATCTATAGTAAAATCATAAAACTCAAATTGACTTAGATCATTAATATATCCAGGGTCGGGGTTTAGAGTTCCATCACGATCAAGAAAAATAGTATCGTACTTTTTCATTCCACAATATGCTGTTTTGAAATATCCCTGATATGAACTGAGCTATTTAAAAAGTAAATAAACCCAATGATAATTAATGGAATAAACCCAACTGCATGCAAGAGAATCGCAAAAGCTTGAGATTCTGCTGAACCAACAGAAAATAAAACTGTGAGCACATAAACTGCAGCGGCGTGATATGTTCCTACAGCACCGGGAGCCGCGGGAATCGCCACGGCCAGAGATGTGGAAATGAGAACCACACCCACCTCAATCCATGAAATATTGATACCCGTGGCCAGAATGACGGTATAGGTTATGGAATAATAAACAACCCACATGAAAATGGTATGTATCACAATCTGCCCCACATGTTTTGTCGCACGAATAGAGGTCAACCCATCCACCAAACTATTCATTATGGTCAATAATCGATGGGCAAATGGTTTTTCGAAAATTGGCCATTTTTCAATGCGATCCATTAAATGAGAACGAGCACTTCCCAAAACCATAATGAATCCAAATCCTAAAAGGGTAACAACCACTACAGCAATCATAATATTTCGACCTCCCGTATCAAACGGGAATAACCACCCAAATAATATTATTGTACTTACCAATCCAAGTAAATCTAAAATTCTTTCTAAGATAATCGTCCCAAAGGCTGCAGATGTATCCACTTGATGATTTTCGGAAATTGAATATGCACGAAGTAATTCGCCTAATCGAAAAGGAAGGACTGCATTACCAAAATAACCCACCATTGTAGCGCCAAAAAGCGAACGAAATTGAATATTTTCAATTGGCTCCAACAACATTTGCCATCTTTCTGCCCGAATGGCAACCGAAAAAACCAATAGAAGTGTGGCCACTGACATCCACAAAACATTGACTGATTTTAAATGAAACCATAATTCATTAAAATTCACCTGACCAAATGCGTAATAAAGTCCCACAGCACTGATAACCAGACTCAAGACCAACTTAAGCCACTTACTCACGGAGATCGATCACCTCAACCTCAGACGGGTTGAATTTATGGTACAGTGATAAGTTACCATGATGAAAAGTAAGAACTTTCATCGTCACATATTGATTGGATCCATATTGTATTTTTAATTCTATTGGTTGTCCATTTTTTTTAATATTTATCTTTCCTTTATACCCCATAGTTGGAATATTATAATTCATGGAGACTTGGGTTTCTTGCACATTTGGTTCCCTGAAAACAACGGAATCAAACCCGCCTGTCAATAAATTAAAAATACTGAAATCCCCTTCGATGGTTTGATCAATGATGAGTTGATTAGATTCTTTGTTCCATGTTTGAATCGTATCCCCTGTAACAACCACTGTTTCGGATGGGGTATCCAAAAGATAATGATCCTTTTTCAATATTTCAATTGTTCCTCGTTCAACCGAATTGGATTCAAATTGTTTCTGCTCAATTTCTACGGTGATTGATACACCTCTTGGGTCATTCATTGCTGTAATAAATTTCTCTTTCCAAGCGTTAGATTGGGAGCAAATCTCTGTTGTCAGCAGGATGATATAAAGTAATGTGTGATACATTATTTAATTAGTCGAGAGAATCCAGATAGGAATCATCTACAAGTACTTCACGGGCTTTGCTACCCGTAAAAGCGCCTACAATCCCCGCCTGTTCCATTTCATCAATGAGCCGGGCCGCGCGGGAGTATCCCACCTTAAGTCGACGCTGAATCAGTGAAATGGATCCCTGCTGATGCATCACCACCAAACGCACTGCTTCATCAAATAAATCATCAAATCCACCTGTATCTTCACCAATCAAACCAGCGGCACCCATGGTTTCACGGGGGCTGGATATAACAAGTTCATCCGGTTTTGGCTGTCCGGTTACATGAGCCATGAGTGCCTCAATTTCTTCCAAACTTAAAAATGCATTATGGAGCCGAGTGGGTTCTGAGGAACCGCTTCCTAAATACAGTAAATCCCCACGACCAATGAGCTTTTCAGCACCCGGTCCATCTATTATGGTACGTGAATCAATTTTTGTAGCCACTTGGAATGCGATACGAGATGGGAAATTCGCTTTAATTATACCCGTAATTACATCCACGGATGGTCGTTGAGTTGCTACCACAAGATGAATACCAACAGCACGAGCAAGTTGGGCTAATCTGGCAATGGGTGCTTCTACCTCTTTCGCATTCATCATCATTAAATCTGCTAACTCATCTATCAGGACAACAATGAATGGCATTATACCTTCACCTTTATCCCGCATTTTTTTGTTATACTCATCGATATTCCGAACCACATTGTCCGCCAGCACATCATACCTGCGTCCCATTTCTTTTTCTACTGCCCGAAGCGCCAATGTTGCATTATCTGGTGTGGTGACAATGGGTTCGTCTATATCTTCAATTTTCAATAAATGATAATCCGATAAATCGCGATATAAGGTCATTTCTACCTTTTTCGGATCAATGATAACAAATTTCACTTCGTCTGGGGATGCTTGGTATAGCAAACTAGCCAAAATCGTATTCATGCAGACGGACTTTCCCGATCCCGTAGTACCGGCAATGAGTAAATGGGGCATTTTCGCCAAATCAAGGGTTGCAATTTCACCTGTGGTTGTTTTCCCCACAGCGATGGTCAGCATAGAATCAGATGAGGTAAATTTTTCCGAATTGATCACTGACTTAAAGTAAACCATATCTGGATTGCGGTTTGGAATTTCTATGCCCACAGATGATTTTCCGGGAATGGGTGCAATTACCCGGACCCGGCTCGCTTCCATCACCCGGGCTAAATCATCGGATAGTGCAACAAATTTATTCACACGAACCCCTTCAGCCGGTTCCACTTCAAAAAGTGTAATGACGGGTCCTGGGCTAACATTCACCACTTTCCCCACCACTCCAAATGTTTCTAACGATTGCTGGAGAAAGTTTGCACGCTCAACCAATTCATCCCGGCTCATCCCACCTTGAATATTAATGGGATTAGTTAATAATTCTGCAGAGGGTAATTGATAAGATTTTTTGGGTGCTTTTCTCTCTTGAACAGAATCAATATCTACTTCCGATTCTTCGACGATTTCCCCCACCTCCAAATTTTCTTTATCTGACCTTTCGGGAGATTCAGTCACCTTTTCCACAACCGATTCTTCTGCAACTTCATCCTCAATCTCTTCGGATTCTTTAGAGATATTATCCGGGACAATTGAAATTTCTTCAAAGTCTTCCGTTGAATCTTCTTCTGATGAGTCTGCTTCGTCAACTGTCTCTATAATATCTTCATTATCCTCTTCGGATTCCGGACCCTTAGGTGCATCCAATATTTCATCGCGCTGACGCTGTTCATCAATCTTTGAAATTAAACTTTGAGTATGACGGCGTTTTTCATCTTCAATTGATTGTTGCTCTGTTACAAGATTTCGCTCTTCCTTCTTTTTTTGAATGCGAGCCAATAATTTTTTGATCGGTTCATAATAACTAAATCCAAAATAACCCCGTGCGAGGATGAGCCAAAGGGCCAAAAGAACTATAACTATTCCAATTCCCCCGACAAAATCATAAATAAACAATGAAATTAGTCCGCCTACTAACCCACTGAATCGGAAAGTTGCATCATCAAACCCATAACGAAATATTTGTGCCGCACCCAACGTTATCGAGGATAGAACCAACACACCCATCAAATATCCTGACAAACGACTGATGGCTTCAAATTCCTTATGAGTAAAAAACCAAATTCCCCATGAAATCGCCAATAATGGTAAAATAAAGGAACTGTATCCGAAAGTCAGTTTAATAAAAAAATAGGCGATCCATACACCCAGTATTCCCATTGGGTTTTCCACGCGAACGTTTGGCGAAATCCCCGGATCTTCATTTGGGTTGTAACCCAGTAAACTGATGAAAACAAGAAGCGACACTGCCACCGAAAGTATTCCTAATATTTCTAATCGTCTTTCTTTCATGAATACAATTCTCCATGTGAGGTGACCATATCATCATACCATTCAATAAATTGAGAGATTCCATCATCAATACTGACATGTGGTTCATAATCCAACCGGGATTTTGCCCGGGATATATCTGAAAATGTTTGAATGACATCACCGGCTGGTAATGGTTGGCGGTCTAATATTGGATCGCATCCGGATCGCTCACCAATCACATAGACTAATTCATTCAACTTTACCGGTTTTGAATTCCCCAAATTATAAATTGCAAATTGGTCTTCCTTATTCATGGCACCAAATATACCATCTATTATATCGTCGATAAATGTATAATCACGTGCCGTAGACCCATCTCCAAAGAATGGGATCGGTTGATTGTTTTTCATTAATCGAGTGAATTTATGAATAGCCATTTCCGGTCGCTGTCTGGGACCGTACACAGTAAAAAACCGCAAACATGATGTAGGTATTTCACTCAAGTGATGATAGGTATAACACATTATTTCACCCATTTTTTTGGTAGCGCCATAAGGTGAAATTTGAAAATCAACTACATCACTCTCGGAAAAGGGTGTTTTTTTATTATTTCCATATACGGAAGATGAGGAGGCGAAAAGAAATTTCTGAACACCCGAATCGTTCATGGCTTCAAGTAAATTTTGGGTACCATTTATATTTACATCTGTATATAGTTTTGGATCTTCAAGAGATGGCCGAACCCCTGCCATGGCCGCCAAATGAATCACCACATTTATATCATTATCCTTAAATATTGTATTTATTAAATCTTGATCTCTAATATCACCTTTTACAAAAGAATACTGGTCAAAATCATAATGGCTGGAGCGGTTTAAGTCTTTTATACGAGGATCATAAAAGTCATTCAAATTATCCAAGCAAATCACTTGGTTTCCTTCTTCCAATAAGCGATCGATTAAGTGGGATCCGATGAAGCCGGATCCACCCGTTACAAGAACTGAGTATTTTGTTATATTGGTCATAATGTTATACTTTATATATTTGCGCTACCTTCTTTATATAGCGGCGCTTGTACTATAATTCCTTTTAAATTTATTCCTCGAATTTCCACCATAATATTTGTCCCGATTTTATCAAATGGTTTCTTCACAAACCCCAATCCAATTCCCTGTTTCAATGATGGCGACTGTGTGCCACTGGTGACTTCTCCAATCACATTACCATCCAATTTAATCGGGTACCCTTTCCGAGGAATTCCACGATCAATCATTTCGAAACAAATCAAACGGCGCGTTGGGTTTGCTTTCGTAGCCACCAATGCATTTTTTCCAATAAAACTCTTTTTATTGAATTTGGTAATCCACCCAAGTCCTGCTTCAATTGGATTGGTTTTTTCATCTATATCATTCCCATATAGAGCATATTTCATTTCCATTCGAAGAGTATCTCTACATCCAAGTCCAACTGGCACAACACCACCCTCTTTGATGGCAAGGATTGCGTCCCAAATTTTGATTATTCCATTATAATCTGCATATATTTCAAAGCCCAATTCTCCTGTATAGCCGGTTCTAGCAATGGTTGCGGCAATTCCATTAATATTACCCACAGTGAAGCAATAAAAATCAATATTATTTAAATTAATATCCGCAATACGATTAAGGATATCTCGCGATTTTGGCCCTTGAATCGCCACTAATCCTGTCCTCTCGCTCATATCTAAAATATCCACATTTTTTGGTTTATGTACCATGAGCCAATCTAAATCTTTCTCCTTATTCCCAGCATTCACTACCATCATAAAATGATCGGGATATCGATAGATAAGAACATCATCGATTAAACCACCATCCTCATTGCACATTGCAGAATATTGGGCTTGCCAAGGTTTAAGAGTAGCCACATCATTAATGGTAACAAAATTTAAGAAAGCCTCACCCTCTTCACCGGAAATAATGAATTCTCCCATATGGCTCACATCAAATAACCCTGCAAAATTCCGAACTGCCTCATGCTCCTTTATGATACCGGTATACTGAATCGGCATCTTGAACCCGGCAAAGTCACCCAATTTGGCATCGAGTTCTATATGTTTATTATATAATGGCGTTTGTTTCATGAAAATTCAAAATATTCTTTCAACTTTACCATTCCTTCGTTGATATCATCTGTGGTAATACCCGAATAAGCAAAGCGTATAAAATAATCAGTTTCATCTGATGATGGTCTTCCGAAGTGTTCTCTTGTACAAAAAGATATATTCGCATTTTCCAGGGCACCCACTTGTAGTTGCTCCACACGATTAAATCCTTTGTGCTTCATAATCTCATTCACATTGGGAAATAAGTAAAACGTACTTCGAGGTGTGGGAATTTGAATACCATTAATCGCATTCAATCCAGCCACAGCGGCATCACGTCTTTCCTTTAACGTCGCCAATATGGTATCTGTTCCACTTGAATCACCCTGAAGTGCCTCTACCATGGCATACTGGATAAAATGAGTGGTACAGGATTCCGCATTTACATTCAGTTTTGATATAATATTCATTATTTTTTCTGGCCCAATTGCACCACCCACACGCCACCCGGTCATGGCAAATTTCTTTGAAAATGTATATAAAATTATTGTTCTTTCTTTCATACCTGGAATCGATACGATCGATCGTGCATCTCCTTCATAAATCATTTCATAATATGCATCATCTGCCAATACCCATAAATCGTTTTCAATTGCTATTTCGGCAATTGCTTCCATTTCAGCTATAGAGGATTCTGCTGTAATTGGGTTCTGGTAATTGTTATAAATCAAGGCAACTGTTTTATCTGTAATTGAAGACTTTAATCGATCCAGATCAATATCAAATCCGTCTTGGGTTTCAACATACCCATACGGAATTGCATTACCCCCCTGATATTCAATTTGAGATTCATAAATAGGATATCCTGGGTTCGGATACAATACTTCATCACCAGGGTTCATTATGGCGGAGATGAATTTTCCAATAGTGGGTTTACCACCCGGTTGAATCGAAACTTGGCTTGGCTCATAAACGACACTTCGTTTGGAACCCACATCATGAGCCAGTGCTTCCCTCAAAGGTAAAATACCATTCGCTGGACAATAGCCAGTGTAGCCATCTCGAATAGCTTTCAGGGTCGCATCCACAATGTTTTCCGGCGTTGCCAGATTAATATCACCCAGGTGAAATGGATATACTTTATGACCCTTTTCGGCCCACCTTGTTGCTTGAGCTGATACGGCAAATGCCGTTTCTGTGCCTAATTTGTGTAACTGTTTTGAAACTTGCATATTTCCCCTTTAAATCATTTTTGCTAATGCTTTACGAATTATATCTTCTAATCCTCCAGATAATTCACCAGAGCCCTCTAAATCTTTCATAGTCTTATTTACATGGGACTGTTTATACCCTAACGATAATAGTGCATTCACCGCATCTCTTACCATCGAAGAACTTTCGTCATCTACAAACCCAAGATCGTCTTTTCCATCCAGGTCTGATGCGAATTTTTCTTTTAATTCTACAATAATCCGTTTGGCGGTCTTTGCACCAATCCCCGGTATAACTGTTAATGATTTTACATCACCTGCAATAATTCGGCTTTTAAATTCATTTGGATTCGTACCAGATAAAATATTCATAGCTGACTTTGGTCCGATACCGGTAATTGTATTCAGGCTCATAAACAAAGAGCGTTCATCATTGTCTTTGAATCCGTAGAGATCAAGAATATCTTCCTTAACATGTAAATGGGTCAGTAATTCCACCGATTCACCCTTTGAGGGCAATCTTTCATAGGCAGAAATAGAAATACGGATTCGATAACGAATACCACCAATATCAATAATGGCTTCTGTTGGACTTTTTGAAAATAGTTTTCCGTTAATTGAATCGATTAAACTCATAAATATTTGTTCTGGTTAATGTGACACAGGCCAATCGCCAATGCATCGGAAACATCTAATGGCTTGGGTGGCTCTTTCATTTTTAAAATTTGCTGCACCATATACTGAACCTGTTTTTTATCGGCTGCACCATTTCCAACTACGGATTGCTTTACTTTTCGAGGCGCATAATCTATAGACGGTATTCCTTTTGAAGCTGCGGCTAATATTAAAACACCGCGCGCTTGACCTAATAATAATGCAGATTTCACATTTTGGCTAAAAAAGGTATCTTCAATTGCAAGTGCATGCGGTTCAAATTTTTCTAATAATTCAGTCATATGGCTGTTTAAATATTCTAACCGATTCGGCAGTGATTCTTTTGCAGGCGGCTTAATAGTTCCAAACGCAACTGTACGGATTTGTCCGCCTTTATAATCCAGAATACCGAATCCGGTAATACTTAAGCCTGGATCTACACCGATTACTCTTTGAATTTTTGCCACCGAGGATTATTATCACTTAAAGACTATATATCTTCCTCATCCACATCGAGATTAGAATATAAATTTTGAATATCATCATTATCTTCTAATGCTTCCATTAATGTCATGAGTTTTCTAACGTCACTGCCCTCAACTTTAATGGTTGTCTTTGGCACCATTTCCACAGCTGAGGAGGTAATGTTATAACCCTTATTTGACAACGTATCGGACACATTCACTGTTTCTGAAGGTGCGGTTGTAATGATAAACTCCCCATCCGAACTGTTAAAATCATCTGCACCCGCTTCTAATGCTTCCTCAAAAACAGTTTCTTCACTATGATCATTTTCGGGAATTGTAATTTGTCCCAGTTTTTCAAACATCCAGGCCACAGAACCGTTTTCACCTAAATTTCCGCCATGTTTATTCATAGCATGGCGAATATCCGCCACGGTTCTTTGTTTATTGTCTGTAAGTGCTTCCATATAAAGTGCCACGCCGCCAGGACCATATCCTTCGTAAGTAAATTCTTCGAAAGATACGCCTTCCAGCTCCCCGGTTCCTTTTTGAATCGCGCGATTAATATTGTCATTGGGCATATTGGCTGTTTTTGCAGTGGATACGGCTTGCCGAAGTCTTGGATTCGTTTCAGGATCGCCTCCTCCATCCCGAGCAGCAATCATCAATTCTTTTATCAGTTTCGTAAATATTTTACCCCGTTTTGCATCGGTGGCTGCTTTTTTACGTTTGATCGTCGCCCATTTGCTATGTCCGGACATAAATTCCCTTGTAACTGTGATAATAGAAATGCAAAATTACGACCATAAAACCCTGATTCCCAATGAAGGGATTAACAGAAATGACAAATAAAACCATTCAAATCACCCAAGATAAATCTTTAGTAAGGATTGCGTTTAATCGACCAAACGTTCTCAACGCACTCAGTGAAACAATGATATCAGAAGTGACAACAATTTTTCAATCAATAAATCAAGACAAGTCAGTACGAGTGATTATTTTAGAAGGCTTAGGCAAAGCATTTTCTGCTGGAGCAGATTTATCCTATATGAAGAATACAGGTGAATTGAATATTGAACAAAATGAACAAAGTGGAAAGAACCTGCAACTCATGTATCAGGCAATTGAAGATTGCTCAAAACCGGTTATTGCTAAAGTTCATGGATACGCAATTGGCGGCGGGTTTGGGTTTTTAACATTAGCAGATATTTCCATTGCGGAAACAAACACAAAGTTCTCATTAAGCGAAGTGAAACTGGGAATCAACCCCGCCGTGATTGGACCTTTTTGTGTAAAAAAAATAGGATTATCCCATTTTAAATCATTGGGGATTACGGGTGAACTCATTGATACGGAACGGGCACTTAGGATTGGCCTAATTCATGAGGTTGCCTCAGCCGAAACCATTGAAGATGTTGTGATAAAAAAAGTCAACCAATTACTATTGGCAGGGCCCAATGCCATCGCCTCATTCAAAACCTATTGCAACGATATGAATTCGAGCAATAGCGCCGCATTGATCGCCCAACTTCGTGCCAGTGAAGAAGGACAAGAAGGATTGGCAGCCTTTCTGGAAAAACGAAAACCCAATTGGTCAGAAACAATTGAATAAATATTTTCGAGTCAAATGATTGAACCTGTTAGAATTGTGGAGGTTGGACCTCGAGATGGTCTTCAGAACATATCACAACCAATTTCGTCAACGGAGAAAAAAAAATATATAGATATGTTGACCGAAGCGGGTTGTCCGGAGATTGAAGTCACCAGTTTTGTATCACCCAAATGGGTCCCTCAATTAGCGGATGCAAAGGAAGTATCCGCATCCATCCAACGCAATAATGATACCACATATACTGCCCTGATTCCCAATCGAAAAGGGCTGGAGGCTGCCATCGAAAATGGTTATTACTCCGTGGCAATTTTCACCGCCGCCAGTGAAACATTTTCCAAAAATAATACAAATAGTTCTATTGAAGAAAATTTTAAACGATTTGAAGAAATGATACCCATTTGGGAAGAAAAAAACCTTCGCGTTCGGGCATATATTTCTACCTGCTGGGTATGTCCTTACGAAGGTGATATTGGCGCTGAGGCGGTCATTAAAGTTATCCAGGATCTCATAGACCTTGGCGTTCACGAAATATCCCTGGGGGATACAATAGGCAAGGCCACACCTGATGATGTGGAATATCTACTGGAAATAATTTTGGATAATTGGCCACGGGAAATATTCGCCCTCCATATGCATGATACGTATAATATGGCGGCCGAGAATCTTACCATTGGACTGGGCATGGGGATCCGTATATTGGATTCAAGTGCCGGCGGCGTGGGTGGGTGCCCTTTTGCCCCAGGAGCCAGTGGAAATATATCAACTGAATCAGCCATTCGAATTTGCAAAGAACAGGGGTTTGAAACGGGAATTGATTCTGATAAATTGAGGTTAGCTGGAGCGTATATTCAATCCATAATTCAAGAATAAATCATGGCAATAATTAAAACACATATCAAACCTGAATCTGATAAATATCAAACCAATTTTATACACCATTCATCCTTGGCTAAGGATCTTGAATCCGAGTTGGATGCTATTAAACAAATGGGACCGCCCAAAAGGGTAGAAAAACACCAATCTCGTGGAAAAATGACAGCAAGAGAGCGGATTGACACTTTGAGAGATACTTCATCACAATTTTTAGAATTCTCTCCATTTGCCGCATATAACGTTTATGAAGATTATGTCCCTGCCGCTGGCATTATTACCGGCATCATCACCATCCAAGGACGCCAATGTATAGTAGTCGCTAACGATGCAACTGTCAAAGGCGGTACTTATTACCCCCTCACAGTCAAAAAACATTTACGTGCACAAGAGATTGCCTTAGAAAATCACCTCCCGTGTATTTATCTGGTCGATAGTGGTGGTGCATTTTTATCAAAACAGGACGAAGTATTTCCTGATAAAGAACATTTTGGCCGAATATTTTATAACCAAGCTCAGATGAGCGCCAAAGGCATTCCTCAAATTGCGGCGGTGATGGGATCATGCACTGCCGGTGGTGCGTACGTTCCGGCCATGAGTGACGAAGCTATTATAGTGAATAAAACAGGCACCATCTTTTTAGGTGGGCCACCTCTCGTGAAAGCTGCTATTGGAGAAGATGCAACTGCGGAAGAACTGGGCGGTGCAAAAATGCATACCCAAATCAGCGGTGTGGCAGATCATTTTGCTAAAGATGACAATGAAGCAATAGAGATTCTTCGAAATATAATTAATCATTTTCCAAATACAGCGAATGAAACAATTGAATTTGAACCACCAAAATATAATGCAGATGAAATTTTAGGTGTTGTATCAAAAGATTATCGCACCGCTTTTGATGCAAAAGAAATTATTGCTCGCATTGTAGATGGATCTGAATTTCAAGAATTCAAATCTGATTATGGAAAAACATTGGTGACTGGTTTTGCGAAAATTGAAGGGCAACCCTTAGGCATCGTCGCTAATAATGGTGTTTTATTTAGTGAACCCGCCATCAAGGGAGCTCACTTTGTAGAATTATGCTGTCAGAGAAAATTACCCATTTTGTTCCTCCAGAATATTACAGGATTTATGGTAGGAACTAAAGCAGAACAGGGTGGCATTGCTAAAGATGGTGCCAAATTGGTTCAGGCTGTGGCTTCTGCCAATGTACCTAAATTAACCATTATTATTGGCGGTAGCTTTGGGGCAGGGAATTATGCCATGGCAGGGCGAGCGTATCAACCGCGATTCTTATGGATGTGGCCCAATGCACGAATATCAGTCATGGGTGGAAATCAGGCTGCGGATGTGTTGGCAACGGTGAAAAAAGATCAATTTAAGTCCCATGGGAAAGAATTAAGTTCAGACGAATGGGATAAAATTCGAAATCCAATCTTGGAAAAATATGAAAAAGAAGGTCATCCCTACTACGCCAGCGCACGCCTTTGGGATGACGGTGTGATTCATCCCACGGATACGCGTCAAGTGGTGGGACAAGCGTTACGGGCGGTTATGAATGCACCAATCGAGGATCATCAATTTCCCGTTTTTAGGATGTAAAATGCGATTAGGTAAAGCAATTTTAATTCTTTTATTTCCTATTGTTCTTCTCAGTCAAACTGACACCGTCTCCTATGATCAAATCAAAATTATACCCGGTTCAACTGTGCCCGATTTTTCTGCATTGGATGAGACTGAAGAAATTCGCCAATTATCAGAACTCAAAGGGCGAAAGAATCTTATTTTGATTTTTTTCCGTGGATATTGGTGACCTCATTGCCGTCGGCAGTTGGCCGAATTATCTAAAATGAAACTTCCGAAAGACACAAAACTTTGGGCTATAAGTGTTGAAGGTCTTCGTGCCAATGCTAAATTCAAAAAACAAAATGCAAAAAAAGGCCATCCCATAACCTTTCCTTTACTTTGGGATATGGATGGTGAAATCATTCATGCATTTGGACTTAAAGATCCCCGATATAAAGGTCATAAATATGAAGGTATTCCCTACCCCAGTACCTATATCATTGGAAAAAACGGCAAAGTTGTTTTTGCCCATGTGGCTTTAAACTATACTAAGCGTCCAAAAAATGACTCATTATTATTTGTACTATCCCAATTGAACAATCAATAAGTGGAATATTTAATAAGTTTTAAAATTTTGGATTAAGTTTGAAAAGAACTAAATAATTAGTTTTATATCTGTTGATTTAATTTTTCGATTAGAAATTTTGGGGCGCGTTTTGGTTTGCCATCCTTTTTATTGATAAAACCATGAATGGTTTGGCCAGTCACCAATAACTGATTATCTTTTTTTCTGTAAACTTCATATTCTATAGTCATTCTTGCCTTGGGTAATTCTTTTATTCGGGTCCGAACAATTATTTCATCTTCAAAACGGGCACCTTCATTATAATTTGCAGTGGCCTTCACCACAGGCATATAGTACCCTGCATCTTCTATTTTAGTGACAATCAGACCCATATCATTCAACAGCTCGGTTCTCGCTTGTTCGAAATATTCTAAATAACGGGCATAATAAACCACACCCATTTGATCAATGTCCTTATAATATATTTTGGTATGATAGTCGAATGTGACCATCAGGATTCAGTATAAACACCCATTTTATCATAGCGATCTATACGCCGTTCTAAAAATGTATCTGGATCAATTTCTTTTAATTGGGCAATTTCATCTAATAATACATTTTTGAGGATAGCTGCCATTTCAACCGAGTTTCGATGAGCGCCACCCAGTGGTTCTTCAATAATCCGATCACAGATACCCATATTCATTAAATCATCCGGAATCACTTTCATGGCATCGGCTGCATTGGGCGCTTTCGTTGCATCATGCCAAAGAATGGATGCACAGCCTTCCGGGCTAATGACAGAATACCAAGTATTTTCCAACATAAGCATTCTGTCGCAAACACCAATGCCCAATGCGCCGCCACTGGCCCCTTCACCAATCACGATAGAAATGATCGGAATTTTTAATTTAGACATTTCCCATAAATTTTTCGCAATCGCTTCTCCCTGACCCCGCTCTTCTGCACCAATCCCAGGATATGCACCCGGTGTATCAATAAGTGAAATAACGGGTAAATTAAATTTTTCCGCTAATTTCATGATTCGGAGTGCTTTTCGATACCCTTCTGGCCGCATCATGCCAAAATTTCTGAAGAGGTTTTCTTTTGTATTCCGACCTTTTTGCTGCCCAATGAATGCAACTTTTATATTATCAATAGTGCCCAAGCCACAGATGACAGCTTCATCATCCCCGTAGTATCTGTCTCCATGGAGTTCAATAAAATCCGGCGCCATCGCCTGGATATAATCCAGGGTGAATGGTCGTTGGGGATGTCGGGCTAATTGGACACGCTGCCATCTGGACAAACCTGAAAATATCTTTTTTAAAGATGAATCACGCTTGGTTGAAAGGTTGGCTAATTCTGTGGAATGATCTACAGAACTGGTATCTGCTTCAAGGACCAATATTTTTTGGTCAATTGCTTCAATAGGCTTTTCAAATTCTAAGTAATAATTTGCCATTATGTTTTAAAGTTAGGGTGGGAATTTATAAACGATAATTGATCGATTTGATCAATTGTTTGTTCGTACTTCTATTGTAAGAAAGAAACATCCTTGATTTGAAATTATGAATGGCAAACTACCTTTGCCTAATTATTGATTATTGGTGATCAATCAAGATTAATTTCAAACCCATTGTAAATGGCATCGGGTAAAACCCTGGGAAGGTTTAATTCAGGGCGCTTTCTCATAATCTCATAAACAGTTGGGTCATTCGCTTTGAGTAATTCCGGTATGTTATATTTCCATTCATGCTGAATTTCTACCTTCCGTCCGGAATAACTCTGGGCACCCAAAAAAGTTGTGAGAGACCAGTAAAAATATTCTGTAACCATGCAGTCGTATTCGCAAGACTCATCCTGGTAGGTATACCATGCCCCGTCTGGATAGTTGGAAGGAATATTTTCAAAATAGCCGCCCCTGGCCGCATCCATCGCATTGGCTAAATCAGATCCTTTTTTCTCCCCTAGCGCATGGGGATAGATAACGGAAAAACCCTCGTGTGTAACCAAATGGAGAACTTCCTCCAAGGATGCATCAAATCGATTGTTAATTCCATTCTTGTTGAAGGAAGGGATTGTTTCCTCACCATATAAATCTTGAATATGGTCGTGCGCCGGCATATTATAATTGGAATTATCAGCATCAGATTCATTTTCAAACATGACAATTGTGGCTCCAACAGATACTAACTTTTCTGTTACAATAGGATTATCCACGTTTCCATCTTCATCATTATCTAAATATTGTGCCAGAATTTTAGCAGCATGAAGCACTTTTGATTCGGAAATCTTTTCTGAGCCTAAAACCTTTACGCCAAAGACTGTTACCTGTTTTGGAAATTCTCCGGAACCGCCGCCATTGCCATCATCTTTTACCTTTTCACAACCATAAAATAAAAGTCCAACCACCGTAAATGTAAATATTAAAGTGTAATTTAGTATCGATCTAAATAAATGAATTCGTTTTATCATTATTTATTCCAACCAAAGATTCTCCAAATACGAAGACGCCAAACCACCCAGACCGCTTCAAACATAATGGAACGGCTCATTTTTGATTCGCCAATGGTACGGTCTATAAAAATAATGGGATGTTCTTTCAAGCTAAACCCTTTTATCCATGCGCGGAAATTCATTTCTATCTGAAAGGAATATCCTGATGATTTAACGTCATCCAGATTGATAGACTCTAATACTTTCCTGGACCAGACTTTGTATCCACCCGTAGCATCTTTGATCGGCATCCCCGTGGCAATTCGAGAATAGAGGTTCGCCCCATAACTCATAACCAACCGTCGAATGGGCCAATTTACCACACTCACGCCATGAATATATCGGCTACCGATTACAAGGTCGTGTTTGTTTAAATAGGCTATCATTGCAGGGATTTCCATGGGATCATGGCTCATATCTGCATCCATTTGGGCGATAATATCATAGTCCCGGTTTAAAGCCCAGTGAAAACCATGAATATAGGCACGACCGAGGCCGTCTTTTTTCGCCCGAACCTCCAGATTCAAATTTGGATATTTTTTCTGTAAATCACGAACAATATCCCCGGTCCCATCGGGAGAACTATCATCTACAATGAGCAAATGGTATTCAGAATTGATGGTGAATACATGTTCAATCAAAGCAGCAATATTCTTCTGCTCGTTATAAGTGGGTGAAATGATGAGTGTCTTCATGGTGCCAATTGGTTACGAATTTCCTGCAAACAAGTTTCAACAGTTTTGGGACGAATGCCAAGAGCCTTTTCAATTTTATCCGTTTTCATTCCGCTCTTTAAGGGGCGCGGTGCATCTTGATTTAATTCAGCTGTTTTTATGGCGTTGATGCGGGAAGAATCCAATTCAAATATGTCAGTAATAATTTGAGCAAATTCAAACCGATTCATGACCCGATCGCCCCCATAGTGAAAAACACCTTTTAATTTTTTATCGATCCCTCTTTCAATAACATTCGCTAACTCTTCTGTCCATGTTGGGTTATTCCACTGATCATCGACAATATTGATGGTTTTTTTCGCTGTCAGAGAATCCACCACCCATTTCACAAAGCTGGCCTTGGTGTATTTTGTATAACCATATACAACATTGGGGCGAAAGGTTGTGACCATACATTCCGTCGATTCTAAATATTGATCCGCTTCCCATTTTGTTTGTCCATAGACAGAAATTGGGTTGGGAATATCTGTTTCGGAGTAAGGTCCATTATTTCCGTCAAATATATAATCTGTAGAAATTTGAATAAAATGCCCTTTAAACCCATCCGCTAAATATTGAACAGCATCCACATTCGCCGATTGTGCCCCTTCTGGATTTCGTTCACAACCATCCACATTTGTCATGGCAGCTAAATTGAGAATCACATCCGGTCGGAATTTATTTTTTACCTGTGCCACCGCGATCCGATCTGAGATATCCAAAGCCAAAGTATGGTCACTTTTTCTATCATCTGGTACAAATAAGTCCACCGCTAAAATATTAAATCGATGAGAAAGTTGCTTAATGCACGCCTCTCCCAATTGCCCAAAAGCACCGGTAATCAGAATTCTTTTCATCTCAGATTGTGTTCCATGTTTTCAGTTTAATTTTCTGATATTTAGATGGCATTTATGACCCCTCTTTTATTCTCCCCTGTTACAGGGGAGATAATAATGGAATAATCTCGAACATTTTCCCCTGTCAAGGGGAAAGTACCAGCCGACTCCTGATTTGCCAGACTTGAAAAAAGGGCTGGCAGGCAAAGGGGTAAATTAAATATTTTCATTAGAAATATTATTGCACAACTTTAAAAGAATGAGCCACAATATCCACCTGTCTCAGGAGCATATATTTATCACGACCGGGATGAAACACCATTAAATGGATAAAATAAGTTCGATCACTTCCCTCATCGTAAAATAAATAAGAAATAAATGGACCGCCTTGCGCTTCCTTAATACTTTCCCATAGACCCGTAATTTTCCATGCGCCTGTATTATTAAATACGCTGGGCTCAATGTTAAATAGATAATCGGAATATTGAATATGGCCAAAATTCTCGATTGGAATATCTTTCACATAATCATGGACAGATGCGCTGTCTTGAAAGACCAATCCATGGGCCCACTTCACCGCCAGCCATCGGTATGGCATATCCCGTCCCATCCAAAAGAAATTCTGTTCCGCACTGTCTGCAATCACCGTATATCCCCAAGGGATTTTCATGGTCCATCCATATTTATCCGCCAGTTCTTTTGAGAGGTCTTTTTGCAGGGTGGATCCCTCAAATAAATGTTTACTTTGCCGTTTGAAAAATAATTCATCATATTGTTTCTTAAGCCACGGCCCTTGATCTTCTGCCCGTTCAATAATTTTGTCTAAAGTAGGCCCATTTATAATGAGGTAGTTTTGGTTTCGGGCATAAATATCCTGAGCAAATATGAGCTGATTATCTCCCTTCATGGAGGAGGCGTATTGAGAGGGTGATAAAATTTGCTTGACCAATTTCGCACCCAAATTCCGAGGATGATCTCCTAGGGCTGCCACAATCACATTCACATGGTTATTCACATCATTGAAATTTTCCGGGTCCACCCAAACGGTTCGGTAATATGGCTCGGGCTGGGGTGTGTATAATGTATCGTTAAAAATAGTGGTGAGGACTTTTTGAATCTTATCCCTATCCCCCAAAGAAGCCACCACCACCAATTCATTATCTGCCCCCATGGCCCGGGGTTTGCCTAAATCGCAACCGTTCCATAAAAATAATAGTGATAAAAAAATCCCAAACTGTTTCATGATAAATTCCTATTGGTTTTCAAGTGCGAAATTAGCCCGTTGTTTCTCAAAAAGGACGGCTATAACCTTGAGTTTAACCTTATCACCCATACGATATTCATGTCTGGTTTTCCGTCCCCGAAGGCAATATCTATCTTCATCATAAGTATAATCGTCATCTTCCATGGTATCAATATGGATTAACCCTTCGGCCAAAGAGGATTGCAATTCTACAAAAATCCCAAAGTTAACCACACCAGATATTCGCCCTTCAAATGTTTCCCCAATTCGTTCATTGAGCCAACGCAATTGTTTCAGTTTAATATATTCCCGTTCTGCAGACAATGCTTTCAGTTCCACCTCATTCGAAATCTGAATTGATTTTAGCATGCGTTCTTTCCACTCTCCCTGCTGCTGGATGGATTGATTACACACCATTTTAATCATGCGGTGAACCATAAGGTCAGGATATCGACGGATGGGAGAAGTGAAATGGGTATAATGCTCAAATGCAAGACCAAAGTGACCTTGGTTTTTCATGGAATATTCTGCCTTGCTCATGGTGCGTAATGCTACATTTTCGATGAGAGAGCGATAGGGTGAATCTTCTACATGTTTCAGAACATTTTTAATATCATTTGGAGCAAGTTCTCCTTTGGGTATTTGAATACCTAATCTAAGAATTTTGAGAAGATCTGTGAATCGAACCACATCCTTTTGATCTGGGTCCGCATGGACGCGATATACAAATGGATATTTTTTCGGCAGCTTTTTGGGCATCTCTGCTGCCACCACCCGATTCGCTAACAACATACATTCTTCCACAATTCGATGGGATTCCATCCTTTCGCTGGGGCGAATTTCATGTGGAATTCCTTTGTCGCCCATTTCAAAAATGGGTTCTGGAATATCAAAATCTATACTTCCCGCATCAGAACGATTTTTGAATAATCTTTTGGCCAATCGCTTCAAAATGAGGATATCATCCTTAAACTTGTGATTCTTCCCCTCAACAATATCCTGGACATCTTGATATGTGAACCGTGCTTTGCTATTGATAACCGTGGGCAATATTTCCGTTTCAGTTATATTAAAATCTTTATCCATTTTCATGATGGCGGATACGGCCAACCGATCTACATTCGGCTTGAGTGAACAGAGATTGGCAGATAATGCTTCCGGCAACATATGAACCACACCCTCTGTGAAATAAACAGATGTACTCCGCTGGATGGCCTCTCCATCAATAAATGTGTTTTGTTCAACAAAATGACTCACGTCCGCAATATGGACACCCAAATCATATCCATTCCGATTTCGTTTAATTGAAATAGCATCGTCAAAATCTTTTGCATCCACAGGATCAATGGTGAAAGATGTCCACTTACGTAAGTCCCGCCGATTTGGGATTTCTTTGTCAATCGACTTTTGACTGAAATTTTTCACTTCATTCATCACTTTTTGTGGAAATTCTTGCAGATAATCATATTTATTCAGAATCATTTTCATATCGTTAACCGGGTCTTCTGCATTCCCAATAACAGTTTCCAATTCTGCAATAATGGGTCCTGTAGGGCTACCCCAATCTTTGACCCGAGCTTTGACAATCTGCCCTTCACCCAAATCCTTTTTGGCTTTGATGAGCCGAATACCTCTACCCGGATTCACAGGAGAAATGGACATAAATAATTTGCCCGTATATTTATAGGTGACACCGATAAAAGAGTTTGAACCACGCTCTAAAACTTTTTGGATCCGGCCTTTCAATCCCTGGGGACTTGGACGTCCTTGCAATTTTACACAAACTTGATCCCCATGAATGGCATCAGCCATGGAACGACGACCAATGAAAATATCTTCGGAATCGTCATCAGTAATGACAAAACCAAATCCCTTTTGGGTCACGGTGAGGCGACCTTCAAATTGATTCCGCTCTCGAGGGAGTGTATATCGATTCCCTTTTATCCGAGCAATTTCTCCGGACTTGACCAATTCATTGAGTAATATTTTAACTGCACCTATTTCGTGCTGTTTCACTTTCATTCGATGAATAATATCTTTTTGTCTGAAAAGTTTTTCAGGTGATTTGTTAAATATGTTAAGTAGTTTTTTTCGCATTGTTAAAGTTTCCCTACGAAATCATAAATTTTAGATAAATGATTATGCTGTTTGGTGTTTTTCATAGTGTTATTTTATTTTATAAGTTTGAACTGAATTTTAAATGAATTTTGGCGTTTGATAATGTGCCGGAGAATCCCGCAGCAATGTTAATCATAATTTTACCGTTATATTGACGGAAACCAATACCATATCCAGGCTGGATATTAAGGCTATCAGCAAATGGAATGTCTGTAAATAAAAATAGTTGTGACCGATTCATATCGCCAAATATCCATTCTGATGATTGTACAATGACCCAATCTGTATTGAATTGGTTTTCATGGTACCCCCGCAACGAACCGGCACCTCCAAATTTGACCTGTTTCGAATAGGGCAATTGTCGTCCGTCCACCCAATTGCCATGGCCCCACATAGAAAAATACAGGGTGGATTCTTTCCAGGTTTTATACTGTCCGAATTCCACCTCTAATTCCACTGATTTTTCTGCACCTTCACGATCAGACCATCGGCCTAAATTAATCATACTTTCCCAGTGATTTCCCCGAGAGGGAATCCAGCGATTATTTCGGCGATCAGCCGAGAAGCCCATCAAGATTGATTCTGTCTGATAAGTTTCATCCAATATTAAATCGAGGCTGGATTCCTTTTTGCCCCCAAACATCCAAATGCCCATTGGCCACAATCCTGTAACGGCTCCCATAGATGATTCGGACACATATGATTTTTCCACAAAATCCTGGTCAAAGCCAATTCGAGCTCCCAATGGAAGACTAAACATAAAAGGCGTTTCATACGCAAAATTAAGGTACCGAGATTTTGCATTAGGTTGCCGCCATTCTACATCCAAAGCTGTCCCCCGTTTACGCGAATTTTCTAAATGGATATCAAATTCGCCAGTGGTGATCCATTTTCCATCACTTCCCTTGCTGGCGCCAATGATGCCACTTATTTCACTTTTGAATTGAGGATGGAAGTCCACCACGACCGCAATTTGTTTTTCTCCAAATTGGGCAAATGATATATTCGTTTGGTTATTCATAAACAGATAGGCGCTTCGAATGGCCTCGAACTGACCCATAGCCTGATTTTGGTTTAATCTCCCCAACAAAGGGTCAAATAAGCGGCGCAATACCCCTGTCTCAATAGATTCATCCCCATGAAAAACAATGGAATCTATGGATGCGGATTTAGAGATAAAATCATAGCCCATTGATTCGTTTAATCGATAATAGCTTTTCCACTCCCCTTTTGCTTCAAGATTAGCAAAGAGTGTTGAGTCAATCCTCTGTCCAAATGTGATGGACAACATGGTGAATATTGCGATTATTTTAAAAGTGGGCACGGACTTCTCCCCGGAGTTTGATAAATCCGTTATACCGATCATCATCTATGTAAAACATGGTTGCATTGACGGAAAGTGATTTACCTAAAAACATAGATGCCATAATGTTCGCACGGATAGTTTGATTATTGGCAATCCCCTTCAATGCTTCCGGCGGCATGGATTCAAATCCATTGGCCTGATAATATTCAACATTCCCTTCGATTCGGCCATCATTACCAATAAACTGAGTCCAATTCATTTTCATGCCAATCGCATCCACTATTTGAGGTTTAAATGGTTTGAATTCAATATGATCCTGATAGTACACTACCCGTGAATCCCATTGGAAATTCCCCTCAGATTGCCCCTTTATCCCTAATTCTGAATTAAAGCCAATCAAGTCGCGGGGGGTAATACGATCATTTTCTGACCATACTGTAGCTTTGTGGTAATCCCCATCAAATATTAAATGGTTATTATGTGAAAGACTGATCTGAGATTCGAGGCCATATTCCATTCGATCCCGTAACTCCCATCCTCGTGGATCCAATCCGTTATAATTAAAAGTATTCTGATTCCAAATGCGATGTCGGTTTTTTCCTTTTCGTTTTTTGTGAATTAACTCATGGCGAAAATTATTTCGATAAACTTCTCCAACATCCATTTGGGCCTTTAGAATGGAAAATTTCGATCCATGAAAATTCAATCGATATAAATAACGATATTTCCAGTTTTTGAGACGATCAAATTTCCATTTGGAAAAATCGATTGAGAAACGTGTTAATCCATCCAACTGGGAACCATGTTTTCGGTCCCCGGTAAAAACCGTATGGGCCACGTAGGCGCCGTTGGCATCGGAAATGTATTCATTTAATTTGGAATCGTAACGATAATAGCCGAGACCCACACCAATCGAATCATAAACCACTGCCCGAGTTTCACGCATGGATATCTGAGAGTTTAAAACCAGATCCAACTGAAATGGACTTTTTCGATCCCGAAAATTCACCGCTGCCCGCATGGAATTAAAATCATTCTGTTTTTCGCCTTCGTCATTTTCTTGAATTCTCTGACGGTACATCCATTCCTGCCGCCACCCTGATTTTTGGCGGGACTTATAATCAGCTTGGAGGATTTTTCCAGTTTGAGTCGTTTCCATTTTTGTAGGATCATTGAAAGAGGCCAATTGATCTTCCCGTTGACCGACCCCCAAAGAAAAAGAACGATTAATTCCAGCAAAATCCAACCCCACGAGCATATCATCAAAACGATACGATTTTTCCCGCATTTCGTGGACCAATGTTACAAAGGGCTTCAACGGTCCATTGAATAATCGGATATGACCATCCAACTCTTGAAATCCAATTTCTGATTGAACTTTATTCCACCTCACCCGAGCGTTATTAATCAATTTCCCATTATAATTCAAATTGATCTCAGTTCGATCTCTTTTTGTATCTCCCCGAGCCAATCGAGATAGGTCAATCTCACTCTTTAGTCTATTCCCAATCTCGATTTCGGTTTTGAGAGACGACATGGATTCTCCACTCTTTTCTTCCAAATTCGTCACATCCCATGATTCATTAAAATTGACACTTCTATCTCGGCTTAAGGATTGAAAGTCAGATGAATTCTGCCAATACTCCAATCCAAACCCCAATTGAATTTTACCCAGAGATATTTCCTTTTGGTCTAAAGCCATTCGAAATGCATTCCCATTGTTTTGGGACGCCGACCGATTGGAATACACGTTATTTTCCTGCACAGAAAAGGCACCTTCTGTGGATAGAGACATACCCTGTCTTAATGATATATTAGAATCAAACTGAAGTAATTGGTGACTCACCGGAGCCCTCAGTGACCGGCCCGGAGAATAGCGTTGGCGGTTATCAATTTCGTCTGTGAAAACAAATGCATAATATATACGATTTTGTTCAGAAATTTTTCGAACATACTCTCCGGCGGGATCAGGACTGAAGGTGACAGTATATCGATCTTCAGGTAATACATAATATGCTGCATGCATAAATAGATATGTACCATTGATTAACGCATAATCCCCCAAAGAATCTTGAACCACACCCGATTGGTAAACAATATCATTTTCTTTAAAAGCAGTTTTCTGCTCAGAAGTTAAAAATGAAACAGATGTATTGTCCCGTTCATCAATATAAGAAATACTGTATTGCCCCTTCTCACCAATGGTACCGTCAAGCCCCGCCCCCATATAATTGGATGTGTACGTGGATTCGGAATACTGGTATTCAATATCAATGTCTGAATCGAAATAGATTAAATGTTTTGGTGTAAATGTTAATTCAGCGGAGGCATAGTCAATGGTATAATCTCGATCCTCCCCTCGCCCTAATTTTTGTCCATTGAGCCATACCGTTTCGGAACCGGCAGAAATAATAACATTCCTTTGTCCATCCTTCGATGTGAGAAAGTAAGGCCCTTGTCTCCCATCGCTTCCTTTCAACTCAACCCGATTATATTTCCCTTTAGATTGTCCTATTATCGTTCGGATTTTCATATTATTTTGTTTAATGCTATTCTTTATTCCTACTATATTTCTTTTGTTATTATTAAACTTACCAGATTTATTTGTTACAGTTAAATCTCCCGCAGTTAAATCCCCAGCCGGATAAGATACATTTAAATAAACTTTGTCTAATTCATCTAAAGCGGCTGTATTTCCTTCTGGTTGAATGGGGAATGATTCATCGGTGACGGTACCGGATACACGAATGTTTTCGCTCAGTTTTCCCGCTAACTGAAAACGAAGTCCACCGTTTAAACCACCCATTCCCTGGCTGGACATTTCAATCCCCCGGAAGAATGTGCCGGATGCATTTATGGGAAAAAGATTGGGTTGATTGAGTGGTTGAACGGCTGAATGATTGGGCGATTCGTTTTTAGTCTGAAGTGTATCCACCCATAAGCTATCTAAAATAGGTAATGAATCAATAATGGGTCCAATCTGAGACGGTAATCCTAATTGAGTTGAATCCTGTGAAATCAGGAATCCTGTCAACAGACCCCAATAAACCGCTTTATGGCTGGTCAAGAATATCATAAATAATCAAATGAGAATCGGTCAAAATATTGAGGAAGCCATCATCCGCGATTGCATCCAGAATTAATAGGTCCTTTAATGGCAGATTCAATGGTTTTTCACCCAAATACTGAAACTGACCATCTCCATTAATTACAAGCCATTTTCCCCCTAGTTGAATTATTGTAATGGAGTTGTCAACTTCGATACTGAATCGTCGTTCCAATTTCCCTGATCGTGAGTATAAATGAACCTCTTTCGTACAATCAAATAGAATGGCCAATTGATCTTGATTCCCAAATGCCAAAGACCGGATGCATTCATGTGCATTTGGGATTCGATTTAAATCAATAAATGGATTCAGTCGATTTGAACCCGGATCCGTCAAATATATCTCTTGAGTTTCCGGGGAATAGACTGCCATCCTTCCCCGTTGATCCACGCTGAACACTTCTGGATATAAAGGAATTCCTTCAAATATAATGGGTTGGGCGTATATAAAGTTTAATTGGGCATCCCACCGGCTGATTTTGCTTTCCGATTGATCTAATATGTATATATCCAATTGATTGGACACAATTCCAACAGGGTCAAATAAACCGGATTTTCTTGAGCCAAATCCCCCTTCGATAACTAATGAATCAGATCCCCATCGTCCAATCCGGCGGCGGTCAGAATCCAGGAATACTAAACCATTGGGAACTTTAACAAATTGATCGGGCTGAAACTCAGCATTAAGGATGTTTACCGTAAGATCAATGCGGCCTACTTCATGGGCAGTTTGGGAGCAGATATCCCCAATAAAAAGCAGAAAAAAGAGGAGAAAAAATGGTCTACTATTCAGATGGCGCTTCCGAAGGTGGTTTTACTTGATGAGTTAAAAACCATGACCCAATTGCAATCATGCCTATAGAAATGAGCTGAGATCCGCTTAGTCCAAATAAGTATTTGGGATTTACCCGCAAAAATTCAATGATAAATCGTTCTGTACCGGCGAAAATCAGATAGGTAAAAAATAGACTCCCCACCACAGTGATTGTTTTTCGTTTTTTATATAAAAAGTAAAATATCCCAAACCCCAGTAATGTTTCATAGATTTGCGTGGGATGAACTGTCAGAACACCGGGATCAAATCCTTCTAAATTTATCCAAGGATAATAAGTTTGAAAAACACGATAGGTGGAAGGCGGCAATCCATCCGGGAAGGCAATTCCCCAGGGCAAATGAGTTGGTTTTCCATAATCATCACCTACCAACAAACAACCAATTCGACCAATTGCGTAGCCAAGTATCAATAGAGGTGCGACTACATCCGCAAATTTCAACCATGGTAGTTTATTCTTCTTTAATACCCAGGTGACACCTAAGGTCCCCCCCATTAGACCGCCTAGAAATACCAGTCCAGCCCCACTAAAAATCATACCCATGGGATCGGCCATCACGCGATCAAAATTCTCAAGTAAATAGTAAATCTTGGAACCAAGAATACCCCCAACTGCTGCGGCAAATACCATATCTGCAGCCAACTTGGACTCATACCCCATTTCTTTTAAATCTTTATTGAGAAAATAATAACAGGAATAGAATGCCATCATGAGCATAAACCCATAGGAGTTAATCACAGGATGGAATTCGAAACCAAAAATACTCACTTCCCCAAAGTCAATAATAATAGGCCACATTTAAAGCTGTCCCCCACAATTTGCACAAAATTTATGATCCGATTGAACGACGGATCCACATTGAGGACAATAATTCCCCTGAGCATTTTCAGATTTTTTCATTGGTGTTTGCTTCAATTCAGATTTTTGCTGAGACCGAAACATTAAACCCACCACTACACTCACGATTCCTAGGACAACCAAGGGCTGCCAAAGAGGGAGTTTATGTCGAATAGGCGGTGCATTCACAGTTCCTTGACTTGGTTGGGCAGTTCCAACATTACCCCCGGATAACATTTGCTGTAATTTATTGATCGAAATTTCTCCACTTGGATTCTGATAATTAAACGTAATAGTTTTCGTTGTATTTGCGCGGTAATCATGAATATGAATTCGTCTAAAGTTTAATCCATGTTGATCCTGAAAAGTTTCCGCATCTTGTTCTGAAAAAGTAAAATTTTCTGCAATAAGCGGTTCCTGGACAACAATGTGGGCATCGTCAACGTTTTGATTTATTTCAAGATTGTATTCACCTGATCGGTTTATTCCATCTTTCCTCACAGGATAAAAAACGAAAATCCGAAATATAGGTTCGAGTACATTTATCTGAATAAAAGATCGATTATTTGATTTCAAGACAGAAAGATGCTTTACCTCTGACTCCGTTTCAGCTGATCCACTTACAAAAAAAACACTGTCGGTGCTGGCGGGTACAGCCATTTCCAGGTTTAATGGTAAACTTTCGTTTTTGACCTCTCCATTTAATTCAACCATAATACCATCATAATAGTATTCAGAATAGACCACCGCATCGAACAAATCAAATGGTGATGATTGAGACACAAGTACTTTTAAAAAGAATAGAACGAGTATTGATTTTTTCATTTTGATATTTTTCCCCAAAAATAGACGATGAAATTACTGATTTTCATCATGAAGATGTGGTGAATTTTACTAATACAAATAAATCATAAATCGTATGAGTATAGGCTGCCACACCAAATCCACGGAGCACATAGATAGCACCCAATACGATTCCGGCTACCATCCGAACAAAAAATATATACATTGAGGGTGGTTCTCCAAACGCACCCACAAAATGGAATCCCGAAAATAGCATGGCGGCTAAAATCACTGCGCCTACTTTCTTACCTGCCGGACCCCATTGAAAAATAAATTCAAGGACAGCCGCCAGACCCGTAATCAAAATTACACGAAAAACGAACTCTTCATATATCCCTGCACCAATTGCCAATACAACCTGTTGGAGTAACCGACCATCTTTGCCATTCATGAGCAGTATTGGGAACCATATCATTACAATTGTCAGAATAATGGCCCAGCCTATGCTTTCAAACAACATGGTTAATAAATATTCACCGCGAATAGCTGTGGACATTAACTTTTTCTTCTGCCGAAGAAATGCAATCATAAAACCAATCAAAAATGAACCGCTGAATCCATATGGTCCAAAGACGCCAAGCATTTCCATCATTTGGCGCATAATTACATCGGCCCCATTTCTTAATAAAGGTAAATCACTCGTAGCAATGGAAAATATTCCAATTTCGTACACCAGAAATAACGGTAACGTAAATATAAAACTGTAAAGAGGCGTGTGGGTTTCTTTCCAGTAATTTGAATGATTCATTTGTGATCGTTAGTTAAAAGGAGGATGGACTGGCTATCCTATTTGCCATAGCTTTAGGAAAAGGAGATATTTTATAAGATTTAATCTGAGTCAATTTGAAGTACGGCCAATAACGCTTCCTGTGGAATTTCTACCCTTCCAATTGATTTCATTCGTTTTTTTCCCTCTTTCTGCTTTTTCCATAATTTTTGTTTTCGGGTAATATCTCCCCCATAACATTTAGCTGTCACATTTTTCTTAATGGCTTTAACCGTAGATCGGGCTATTATTTTATGACCCAATGAAGCTTGGATAGGTACATCAAACATTTGCCTGGGAATCAATTCTTTTAATTTGGAGCATAAAGCAACCCCGCGATCATATGCATCATTGGAATGGGTAATCATAGATAAAGCATCCACAGTCTCATTATTGATCAAAATATCTAATTTTTTTAAATCACCCGATACGTAATCAGAAATGTGATAATCTAAAGATGCGTAACCCCTTGTAGTGGATTTTAGTTTATCATAAAAGTCAAAAATAATTTCTCCCAAAGGTAAATCATAATGTAACTGGGCTTTGTCAGCCGTGATATAATTCGTATTTTTATATATACCCCGCTTCTTTTGACAAAGGGTCATGATGCCCCCAATGTATTCTTTTGGGGTGATTATTTCTGCGGAGACATGGGGTTCTAAAATAGATTGAATGTCGCCTGTTGACGGCATTTTTGCTGGAGTATCCACCTCTACAATGGACCCATCTTTGAGTTCAACTTTATATTGAACATTGGGAGATGTGGTCACCAATGCAATATCAAATTCACGTTCCAGTCTTTCTTGAATAATTTCCATATGAAGTAAACCTAAAAATCCGCACCTAAAACCAAACCCTAATGCTTCACTGGTTTCAGGTTCAAATAGTAACGATGCATCATTCATTTTTAGTTTATCCAAGGCAGATCTTAACTGGTCATAATCATCCGCATCTGAAGGATACAAACCCGAAAACACCATGGGCTTTATTTCTTTATATCCAGGCAATGCTTCCGGTGCAGGATTAACTTTTGTTGTTATCGTGTCTCCAGGGAGAATATGAGAAACATTCCGTATACTACCCAACAGGTAACCGACATCACCGGCTCGCAATTCCTTCGCCGGGACCTGCTTTAAAATAAAATGCCCCACTTCCGTAACATCGTATTGACGGTCATGAGCAAAAAAGTCAACCGTGTCTCCCGGTTTGAGCACACCATCAAACACGCGAATGTACGGAATTGCACCTTTATAGTTATCGTACATAGAATCAAATATCATGGCTCGGAGCGACATGTCCGATCGATCATCCGGCGGCGGAATTCGATCTAAAATGGCATCAAATACATCCTGAATTCCAATTCCGCTTTTTGCACTGGCAGAAATTATTTCACTCTCATCACAACCAATTAATTCAATGATTTGATGGGTCACCTCTTTGATGCGTGCACCATCCAAATCGACTTTGTTAATGACGGGTATAATAGTTAAATCATTTTCGATCGCTAAATAACTATTACTCACTGTTTGGGCTTCCACACCTTGCACCGCATCGACTAACAGCAAGGCTCCCTCACATGCAGCTAAAGATCGAGACACTTCATATGTAAAATCCACATGCCCTGGTGTATCAATTAAATTGAAAATATATTGCTGCCCGTTGCTATGAGAATACTTCATCTGGATCGGATGACTTTTAATCGTGATGCCTCTTTCCCGTTCCAAATCCATACTATCTAACACTTGTGCTTTCATATCTTTTTTTGCAAGTGTATGGGTTTCTTCTAACAGGCGATCTGCCAAGGTAGATTTACCGTGGTCGATATGTGCAATGATACAAAAGTTTCGTATATGGTCGGTTGACATAGGGCGAAAATTACCTTACCCACCCATCAAACTACGATTCAAAAATCAAGTAATTTCAATACATCCTTTGTAATTTTTGGAACATAAATCATTATAAATAATTAGAACACATTATGAGAAAAATATTATTACTCCTGATTCTGGGTCTTTTGGCCTGTTCGGAAAAAGAAGACGAAGAATTGAGTCCGTTTGTAGGCACATGGGTCGTGACCGAAATGGGGATTTACGAAATATCTGATTGCAAGGGTGAAATCGACGACACAGAGTGGCGTGGGTTAAAGGGTAAAGGCTTCACCATTACACTGGAATTGAAAAAAGATGGGACTGGAATTGAGACGATAACAGGCCCCGGTGCAAAAGTGACAACATTCACATGGTATGATGCGGGTGGAACCATTTGTATAATAGATCAATGCAACCCCTATGATATGCCAAATAACCAACTGTCATTTCATATTGATCAAGTTAAAGACCCTTATTGTATCGACGAGAATTATGCTGTGACTGGTCATACCTCTAAGCGGGATTGTGAAAATGCCAGTACCGGTAATGAGTGGTTTCCAAAAGAATGCCATAAAATTAAATATAAGAAGCAGATATAAACTGTTCCACAATAGGTTGATTAATCTTCAAAGTTTTTAGAGTCGTTTATGACGATTAATATTCTCATTCTTTGAGGATTGCAAACGATTATTTTGTATTAATTTTGTCTATATAATTTGTCTGTATTATGACAAATTTGTCTTCCTGACTTGTATCTTAATCTTGCAAAGGGTAATCTAGCATGAATGAACCCTGATCAAAATTTATCTTTCCATCGAATTAGTCCTCTTTTGGGGCTAATCTCTCTTTTGATTGCTTCATGCACCCACTATTCAGCATTCAAACCAATCCCCATAGGAAATCAATCCGTTCACCCGTCCGGGAAATATAGAGCGACTGTATCAATAGGAGAAACTACGGGCGTAGGTTCCTATTTGTACTTTGATGAAAATAATGACCTTGCCCTCCATCTGATCTATTCAAACCGTTCTGGTAAACTCTTAATTCTCCATCCGGAAAAAATAACAATGGAAGGTATATCGTTTAACGGGGAAAAACAGTTTATGGAAATATATTTAGCCGATGAATATGTTCAAAAACTCAAATCGGACATTGCCATGGCCCAAATCGAATCCACAATGGACAATGCCATGGAATCTCCCCTTCAACAATTGCTGGCCAAACACCAGCGATACAGTCAAAATATTACCCAGTATGTAAAAAACCCAGGCGCTGAATCTGAGATAGGGCAACCCATAGGCAAAAAACAATTTGATATTGAAAAATCGGTCGTACAAACCCAAATCATGCAGGGGATTCAACAACCCTTATTAATCAAAAGGCCGCTCTTCCCTTACCAATATGCAGAGGGTAATGTTATGGTTAAATATGAAAGAGCAATTTCATACATAATTACGGTACCGCTGGGTAATGAAATCCACACATTTCATTTTTCTCGGAAATAGAATCAATCGAATTCACGTTCAACTAATTATCTATTCATATTAAAAGAATTCATTTCTAAATTTTATCCAATGAAATGATTTACTTTTAGAAGGCTTTGCAAAACCCTGTGTGTAAAGCCTTCTTTTAATAGGAGGACTTACATAATGAAACAAATTATACTATTATCGACGCTTCTTATATTCATGGCATGCGATGATAAAAATGATGAATCCAGTCCATTGGTTGGTACATGGGAACTGTCTAATCTTGGTGAATATGCAAATAGTGACTGTACAGGAGATATAGATTATACTGCATGGGGATTTATTCAGGCATTTGGCATGATGGTTACCATCGTTATAAATGAAGATGGGACAGGTACATTTACGCTTACTTTTGGGAGTGAAAAGGAAGAAGCAGCCTTAACCTGGGATGATCGCAAGAGTCAACTTTGCATTACAGGTGATTGTATAACCTATAAACTGGATGGAGATTCATTTACTATTGATCAACCAGAAGAAGCCTATTGCGAAGATGATAATTTTGAAGAAACAAGCCACGGAACACAAACTGAATGCGAAACGGCAGGAAACACATGGAACGAAGCATCCTGCTCTGTGATGACATTCACCAAAAAATAAAACAAAAAATCGCTCTTCCATCCGTCTCCAAGCGGTCGGATGGAGGATTTCATATCTATTTAAATTTTAGGCCTGCCCGTTAAATTTAACCGAGACCAATTTCGAAACCCCTTTTTGCTCCATGGTGACTCCATATAAATAATCTGCTGCTTCCATGGTGAGTTTGTTGTGAGTCACTACAATGAATTGTGTTTCATCTGCAAATTGATTAAGTACCCGCTTAAATTTTTGAATATTCACATCATCCAGAGGTGCGTCCACTTCATCTAAAATGCAATAAGGGCTGGGCTTGTATTGGTAAATGGCAAACAGCAAAGCAATGGCCGTCAAAGATTTTTCGCCTGCCGAAAGCATGCGTAAACTTTGATTTTTTTTCCCTGGTGGCTGGGCATGAATTGCAATATCAGCTTCTAATGGATCCGGATCACCTACCAATGATAATGATGCATTGCCGCCCTCAAAAACCAATTGGAATAAATTCGTAAAATTGAGTTTAATCTGATCGAAGGTTTCCTGGAATTTTTTCCGGGCGACCTGATCAATTTTCTGAATGGTTTCCCGCAAATTATTCTCAGAATCTGTAAGGTCATCCCGCTGTTCCATCAAAGACTGCAGTCGAAATTTCTCATCTTCATACTCCTGCTGAACAGCCATATTAATAGGTCCAATACTTTCAATACTCCGCTGAATCGAATCAATCCGCAATTCTAAATCGTCTCTATCTTCATTTACAATTAAATCGGTCGGTATTTCCATTTCATAACGATCGCGGATTCGTTCTCGTATGATATTAATTCGCTGTTCCATCTCTACGATTTTCAATTCATTCGACTTCAATTCTTCTAAAAGCGATTCTCGAGAATGTTGTTCCGAGCGAATCATTTCCTGGATTTTTTCCATGGATTGATATGTATCATTTGTTGCGCTTTGTTTTAAGTCTATGATGGATTTTTCTTTAGCTAATTTCCCGGTGATAGATTCAAGATCGCTCTCTCCTTGGGATATTTGTTTTGACAATACCTCACGATTACACCCTATATCTTCAACTTCCTGATTGATTACTGTAGATCGATTATCCAATTCCTGTATTGTTTCTTCTGCCACACGTTTTTGGAAATTCAAATTATCTCGCTTATTCTCAAAATTGAGTAATGATATTCTCAATTCCTGCACTTCCTGTTGGATATTATCCCGTTCTGCCTGCACTTTGACCAATATTTTCGACGCTTGTTCCGCAATCGATTTGAGTTTTTCAACGACCGCATTTCCCTTTTCTAATCCAGGTTCCAGTTTTTGAATAGATGCTTTAAGGTCCTCAATCATTTGAACCGTATCATTCACTTCATCATGATGTCCTTTTAATGTTTCTAATGCCTGGGATTGACTATAGTGATTTCGAATCAAGGCTGTTTCAACGTTGTTCAGTTCAAAGGATATATTTTCCAGTTCGTCCCCCAGTGATTTTGACTGGGAAGATTGAGCTTCAACATTTTTTACAAGTCCAACAAGTGCTTTTTCTTTACGTCCAACCATGTTGTCAATTTTTTCCATCGACTGTTTGATAGCTTCAATTTTATTCTGACGGCCAAGGAGACTGCCTTCCCCATTTTTACCGTGATATTTCAGGACATAATTTTTCCCTGAAAAGGCACCATTCAAATCCACTATATCCCACCCATCTAAATCATGGTTTTTTAAGGCTTCATTTAGATCGTCAACAACCAAAAGGTTTCCTAAAAGGACATTGGCAAGATCTTTTGCTTTTTGAGCAGCACCGCATAATCCCGCGCCACTCCCAACAATTCCATTTCCGCTGGGCACTTTGGTTTGTTTAGATGATAACTTGCTTAATTCTTTCAGGGGTAAAATGGATAGATTTCCAATTTTTTGAGAACGAGCTAAATCCATAACTTCTAAGGCAGATTCCCGATTCTCAGCCACCAGACATTGAGCCCAATCTCCTAAAGCACTTTGAAACGCGGCGTCATATTTTTCTTCTATCTGGAACAGCTCTCCAACCGTCCCGATAATGCCCGGGTAATCGTTTGGTGATTTTAATACAGTTTGGACGCCTTCAGGATATCCCTCTTTTTGTTCAACCAACTCTTGATAAAAATCAGCTTGAGACTGGAGGGATTCCAGTTTGGATTTTCCGCCATGAATTTCCATGATCAATGCGGATTCTTTCTCTTGGTTGGCTTTGAGTAATTCTCGCGCTTTATTTAGTTTTAATTGAACTTTTTCAACTGTTTTTTTCAGATGGGTTTTTCTTGATTCTAATTCTTTTTGTTCCTTGCTTTGATCCTTTTGACTGATTTCAATTTTTGATATTTTATCATTCAATCGCGAAATTGTGTTATTTTTCTCTTTGACCAGCGATAAGGTGCGATCTAATAGAGATCGATCATCAGCCAATTTGCGCTGAGCTTCCCATCGATCAGATTGAGATTTTTCTACGGATTCCTGAGATTTTTTATACCGACTCTCACCAACTTCAAATTCCGATTTTTTGGATTTGTATTTTTTTAACTGCGCATCAACCTGGGGGGCTAAAATTAATATTTCATTTTCATGATTTTTGATTTGACCTTTAAGTCGAACTTTTTTCTCTGCATTACTTTCGGACTCCCGATTTAATCGTTGAATCGTTGCGTCTTTCGCTTTATCCTGTTCGGACCAAATCAAAACGTTATTTCGAACGGATTCACGTTTTTCCTCCATCTCCCGCAATGCGGATTGAAGAGAATTCAGTTCGATTTGCTGTTGGCTATAAATATTCTTAAGGCGATTTAATTCCTTTTCGTGTTGGGAAGTATCCGAAGCTTTTTCATCCTTTAGGTGTGTGAATTCTAACACCCGCTGGCGCAAAGGACGCATTTCTGAATCATAGTCATGAACTCGAATAAAAGCTAACCCTAACTCTTTTTCTTTGAGTTCATCTGATAATTTTTCATGACGTTTGAACCGTTTCAATTGCAGGTTTAGCCCATTCACTTTTTGTTCAACTTCCATGGCAATATCATCCACCCGTTCCAAATCCTGTCTGACAGCATCAAATTTTCTTAAGGCAGATCGGCGCTGCTGTTTGTACTTATTAATCCCTGCCGCTTCTTCAAACATGCGCTTACGGTCATCATCCGTTTCGGAAAGAATTTGCTCAATCATTTTTAATTCAATAACGGAATAAGCATCAGCGCCCATGCCCGTATCCACAAATAAATCGTGAATATCTTTTAATCGGCACGGGGTTCGGTTCAAGAAATATTCCGAATCGCCATTTCGATAAATACGGCGTCCAATTTCAATATCATTATATTCTACAGGTAGTTTCCCTCGATTGTTATGAACGGTAAGAGATGCTTCACAAACAGAAAGTGGTTTTAATCCATCTGCGCCATTAAAAATCACATCCCCCATTTTGCTGGAACGAAGTACAGAATATTTCTGTTCACCCAGAACCCAGCGAATCGCATCTACAATATTGGTTTTACCACAACCATTGGGTCCAACAATAACGGTTACACCTTCACCAAATTTGAGTTTTTCTTTTTTGGCGAAAGATTTAAAGCCATGAATTTTAAGTTCTGATATATACATTTCCGAGGATAAAGAGGTCGGGGAATCTAATGATTTTCTAAGGGGAAAACTATAGGGATCGGTTCAAAAAAGTCAACCCGGCGGCCAGGTCATTTTCCGGCCACCCAGAATATGCATATGGATATGAAACACCGTCTGGCCTCCGTCTGAATTTGTATTAAACACAGTGCGAAAACCGGATTCATCAATTCCTTCATCCTCAGCTATTTTTTTTGCAGTCAGTAATAATTCTCCTGCCAAATTTTGCTCCGACTCATTCAGTTCATTTATGGATCGAACATGCTTTTTCGGAATCACCAAAATATGGGTGGGTGCCTTTGGGTCAATATCCCGAAAAGCCAATATAGTTTTATTCTCATATACAATATCACAGGGAATATCTCCTGCAATCATTTTGCAAAATAAACAATCATTCATCATCAATTTCCCATAAGTTGATTCAAGTTTGAAATAGCCATCAAAACTGCAGTCTCACTCCGTAACCGCCTCGAACCCAATGATGCAAAATCCACTTGGGCATGGGCCATTTGATTCAGTTCCCTTTCAGAAAAATCGCCTTCAGGTCCAATCATAATACAACAATTTTTTCGTTCTTTTCCCAACGCATTTAATAATGATTTCTTCCGCGAAATATGGCAAACTATTTTATGGCTGTCCCTGTAATAATCAAGCCAATGTGTTAAGTCAATGGGATCATGCACATGTGGAAAAAAGCTTCGACCTGATTGTTTAGCTGCGGAAATGACGATTCGATTGGCACGATCCATATTCAGTTTATTTTTCACACAGCGATCCAGTAAAAGGGGCTGAATAGATTTCACGCCCAATTCAGTACCTTTCTCCAGTACGAAGTCCATTCGATTTCCTTTAATAAGACCAATGGCCAAATGAATCTCGAAATCCGATTCACCATAATTCGGATATGTTTGCTGAATCATACCCGTAACAGATTGACCATTGATTCGTGAAATGGTCCCTTCATATGCTGTTCCCTGCCCATCCAATAACCATAAGCTATCCCCTTCTTTTCCCCGGAGGGATTTCAGGCAATGTTGTGATTCTTCTTTAGAGAGGGTGAATTGATTTTGGTTTAAATATTCCGAGGGGAGGTAGAAATAATGTTCTTCCATCAGCGGCGGCTGTTTCCAAATGTGAATGTAATATTTACAACCGTACCATTATAATTATTGCGTCCATCCACTTCTTGCCCCATGGGAAGGTATTCGAACCCGATGGATGGGGAAATAGTACTCCCACCCATTTGAAGAAATGAAACACCAAATGCAACCTGCACTCCGTAGGTTACAATCGTGCCGGCTTTCCCCCATCGTTCAGAAAATTTCCTGGAATCTTCTTTACCATCCACAGCCAAAATGGGGCCAAGTTTTATACTGGTAAACGGGGAAAAATTATTCGCAATTTTCCCTTCGAAGGGTAACCATTTTATCGTACCGAAAATAGGTAGCATAAATAATGCTTTGTCACCCACATTCAGTGTTTGACCCGTAAATCGATTATACCCCGGAAGTTCTGAATCATTCTTAATATCATAAAACCGTGTTTCAAATCCGGTTATTATATTTGGTTTAATTTGCCATTGGCCTGAAAAAATAATACCATATCCCCGGGTTCCCAACATGGGCCCGATTCCTTTTTTCATTTGGGCATTTCCAATGGAAACCATAAATCCAAAACATGCAATTAAAATTATTTTTTTCATTTTTCTACCCGCTATTTATTCCTGATACGTTTCAATTCGTCCCAAGTTTCCTGTGTTGAGGCAATTCGATCAACTATTTCGTCGCCCAACACTGATGATTTAAAAATTTCCTCCACATCTTCTAATGCTACTTTTGTGTACCATATCCCCTGGGGATAAATTACAACTGCAGCTCCCATTTCGCAGGCATCCAGACACCCACTTTTATTTGCGCGAACTTTCCCTTTCAAGCCATATTTATTAATGAGTTGGACAAAACGCAGGCGAATTTCCTGACCGCCTTTCCGGGTACAATCACCCTTGGGACTATCTTTACTTCGCTCATTGATGCAGATAAATATATGTTTATTGTATTTCAATCCGGTAACAGAATGACTTTACCAATTTGTTCACTCTTTTCCAAATATTCATGGGCCTGTTTGATATCACTCAAAGAAAATACTTTATCCACAATCGGTTTAATTCTGCCATCAGAAACAAGAGATAAACAATCATCAAAAGCAGCAACATCACCCATGGTTGATCCTAGTATTGTATGCTGCTTAAAAAACAAATGGCGAACATCGATTTCAACTTTTGGTCCCGTGGTTGCACCGCAAGTCACCAATCGACCCCCCTTTGCCAACATACGTAAACTGGCCTCCCATGTGGCTTTTCCCACATGTTCAAACACAACATCTGCTCCACAACCATCCGTGAATTCTTGCACCAATTTTGCAATATCATCCTGATAATGATCCAATACCAAATCAGCACCTAAATTTGTAGCGTGGACACGTTTTCCCTTATGCCCCCCCGTAGTAATGATTCGGCAACCTTTTGCTTTAGCAATTTGGATGGCCATGGTTCCCACACCTGAACCGGCACCCCATATAAAAACAGTCTCCCCCGGTTCTATTTTAGCTCGGCGAACCAGCATGGTATAAGCCGTTTGGGCGGTTAAGGGAAATGCTGCGGCCGCTTCGAAGGATAAATGGGCCGGTTTCAACCGGACATTTCTTTCAGGTACTGCAATATATTCGCATTGGGTTCCATCCTGGCTCTCTCCCAAAATGCCCATATTATCACAATAATTTTCCCGCCCACGCTTACAAAAACGGCAATGACCGCAATAGGTTAATGGTTGAATACAAACTGCATCACCAATCGAAACCTGTGTAACACCGTCACCTTTCGCTGAAATTACACCCGCACCATCACTTCCCAAAATCATGGGTAATGGTACGCCGGGAATTCCCCGGCGGACCCAAATATCTAAATGGTTCAATGCGGCTGCTTTGATTTGAACGATCACTTCCCCAGCCTTCGATTCCGGTTCGGGAATGGATTCAACCTGAAGGACTTCAGGGCCGCCATGCGAATGAATTCGGGCTGCCTGCATCAGTCCTCAGTCTTTGAGAGGAATATTTTGTCGATGCTATACTTTCCCGGCCCTGCGGCTGCAATCGCTGCGAAAATAGTCATATAAATTAATGCACTTTCAGGATTACCTGTCCCCGTAATGTGATACATCGCCGCAAAAAACATGGTACCAGCCGCCAAGACCGCCGCCGGTTGTGTGAATAACCCAATCAACACCAATCCCGCGCAAACAGATTCAGAAAATGCGCCTAAAAATCCGAACGTTGGACTTAAAAAATCGATAACGCCAAAATACTTCGTCACTGCACTTCCCAAGCCGGCCCATTTTTCTGGGTGAGTTATTTTGTCCCATCCATGATTGGTTAATAAAAAATATCCCGGGAGTATCCGCAATATCAATAGGCCAATCTGTGTACACTCACAATTTCCCTTTAAAAATTTTACTAAAAAACTCATTCATCCTCCTCTGTATTGATATCTTCAAAATCAGCATCCTTAATATCCAAATTTTTATATGACTCTTTTCCTTTTACGGAATTTTGATTTTGCTTTGAAATCAATTTCGTTTTTTTAAACAATACGTAAGCTAAATAAGCTAATGTTCCATAAATCAAAATTCGGATCATATTTATAAACCGGTGGTTGGGTTGAAAAATTTGGTTCCGGTCACCGGTTGCCTGATATAATTGATTACCTCGTCAAGATCGCCATCATTATGGACAAAATCAATATTGTTGGTATTGATAATCACCAGAGGCGTATCCTGATAGCGAAAGAAATATTCGTTATACACTTGGTTCAATGCATCGATATAATCTTCGGATATATTTTTTTCATATTCCCTGCCGCGGCGGGAAATATTCCGCATCAAGGTATCCGTATCTGCCTGCAGAAAAATTACCAAATCAGGATGAATCACATTCCGCTCCATCATATTAGCCACGGTATCATAAAGCGACATTTCTTTTTCCTGTAAATTTAATGAAGCAAAAAGACGATCCTTTACAAACATATAATCTGTAATAATTAAATTATGAAACATATCCACTTGGCGAAGATCCTGCTGCTGTTGATACCGTTGAAGTAGGAACCATAACTGGGTCTGAAATGCATGTGCTTCCGGATCTTCGTAAAAGTCAGCCAAGAAGGGATTATCCTCAAATGTTTCTAAAATTAATTTGGCACTTAACCGGTCTGCCAGCAATTTAGCCAAACTTGTTTTTCCCACACCGATTGTACCTTCTATAGCAACATAGTATAAATTTCTCATGCAGTTTTTTCCAAATGATGAAGCCGAACATTGGAATTATCCGGACATAATAATTGTAATTCTGAAACAGTTTTTCCACTTCCCTGGACCGTGAATTCCGGTGCCAGTTCAGCCCATGGAACAAGGACAAACTTACGGGAGAATAACCCAGGATGTGGAATGATTAAATGGCTTAATTCAACCATTTTCGTTTCATAAGCGAGAATATCTATATCAATGACCCTGGGTGTATTTTTTTCATGATTCTCAGGACGGCCTAACATAAGTTCAATTCCTTTACACACCTGCAGCATTTCTTCCGGATCTAAACCGGTCGAAAGTTCCACAACCGTATTCAAAAATAAGGGTTGATCTGAATTATACAGTGGATCGGTTTCATATATAGAAGCTGTTCTTTTGACTTGGATATCTTCTCTTACATCTAATGCGGTTATGGCTGAAAATAAATATGTTTCACGATCACCTATATTAGACCCTAATCCAAGGTAAACGAATTCAGACATAATCTTTTTGGGTCCGCATAATCTCTACCTCTACCGTATCAAGTACGCCCCGAACTGGTGCATGCGGTTTCCGGACCTTGACGATTAATGAATCAATGGGATGGTTTAATAATATATCGTGTGCGACAGAATTCGCCAATGCTTCAATCAGGTAGAATTTATCCTTTTTTACGCAGGCATCCACTGTCTGGTAAATCGATTCATAATTTATGGTTTTTGTTAAGTCATCTGTCGTACAAGCTTCTTTCAAAGATAGATTCATTTCTAAGTCTATTTCGAAGCGCCCGCCCAAATGTTTTTCAGATTCACTTACACCGTGGAACCCATAAAACTGCATATTTTTTAATCGAATGATGCCCATTAGACAAAGAATTTACTCGAGACTATCTTCGTGAGTCAAGGCAGGGAATAGATATTTTTCAATATGGATTGAAAGATATAAGGTGGGAAACTCATTAACCTAATTGCCCGGTCGGATTTACATTATGAGGGTTTCAGATTTGAACATCACGGACACAACAATTTACGAGTATTTCACGATCAAGGATGATGGCCGATCTTGATTTTTAAAAATAAAATGGGCCCTATCATTACTCTAACAGGACGACACCTCCTGTAATGAGAAGTTAAATAAAGAATAAAAAAAAGCCCCTCTCGGTTTCCCGAGAGAGGCTTTTCAAGAAAAATGAGGATATCCTCAAATTACATCATACCGCCCATGCCGCCCATGCCTGGGTCCATCGGAGGCATTGCTGGCGCATCCTTTTCAGGAAGTTCAGTCACAGCTGCTTCCGTCGTCAGGATCATTCCAGCTATAGAGGAAGCATTTTCCACAGCGACTCGAGCTACTTTAGTCGGATCAATAATGCCAGCATTGAACATGCTAACATATTCACCAGTACGAGCATCATAACCATAGTCACCCTTACCATCACGAATCGCTTGCGCAATAATGGAAGGTTCAACGCCGGCATTTTCACAAATCTGACGAAGGGGAGATTCTAATGCACGTCGCATAATGTCCACACCTACCGCTTCTTCATCATCCACTTTTACTTTATCCAATGCAGGAACAGCCCGAAGCAGCGCAACACCGCCACCAGGAATAATACCTTCTTCTACCGCTGCGCGAGTTGCGTGTAATGCATCTTCAACACGTGCTTTCTTTTCCTTCATTTCCACTTCTGTGGCAGCACCTACATTAATCACCGCAACACCACCGGACAATTTAGCCAAGCGTTCTTGCAGTTTTTCACGATCATAGTCAGATGAAGTTTTTTCGATCTGAACTTTGATTTCGTTAATGCGACCTTTAATGGCATCCGAAGCACCGCTACCACCAACGATGGTAGAGTTATCTTTATCCGAAACCACTCGTTTGCATGTACCCAGATATTCTAATGTGGCATTTTCCAGTTTATAACCTGCATCTTCAGAGATGACAGTTGCACCGGTTAATACAGCAATATCTTCTAACATAGCTTTACGGCGATCACCAAATCCAGGTGCTTTCACAGCCAGAACTTTAAATGTGCCGCGTAATTTATTCACAACCAACGTAGCCAGAGCTTCCCCTTCTACATCTTCAGCAATAATCATCACTGGTTTACCCGTTTGAACGACTTTTTCCAATAAAGGAAGTAAATCTTTCATATTGGTGATTTTCTTGTCATAAATCAAGAGGTATGGATCTTCCAATTCAGCTTCCATATTATCAGAATTTGTCACAAAGTAAGGAGACAAATAACCACGGTCAAATTGCATCCCTTCTACTGTTTCCAAAAACGTTTCAGCTGTTTTGGATTCTTCTACGGTGATGACACCATCTTTACCCACTTTGTCCATGGCTTCGGCAATTTTATCACCAATTTCACGGTCATTGTTGGCAGAGATAGAACCGACATTTGCAATTTGTTCTGCATCGGGAAGATCTTTACTTTGTTTTTTCAAAGATTCAATGACAGACCCTGCTGCTGCATCAATACCCCGTTTGATGGACATTGGATTTGCACCTGCAGTTACATTTTTTAGACCTTCAGCAACCAATGCTTGCGCAAGTACAGTTGCTGTCGTGGTTCCGTCACCGGCCACATCTGATGTTTTAGAGGCCACTTCTTTAACCATTTGTGCGCCCACATCTTCTAATTTGTCTTCTAATTCAATTTCTTTGGCCACTGTAACACCATCTTTGGTAATGGTGGGTGCACCAAACTTTTTCTCAATAACAACGTTACGTCCTTTAGGCCCAAGTGTGACTTTTACCGCATTGGCAAGCTTGTCCACACCGGCTTTTAAGGCTGTACGTGCCTCAATATCATATGAGATTGTTTTAGCCATAATTCATCTACTCCTTATAAGATTGCGAGAATATCGCTCTCGCGCATGATAAGATAATCAGTTCCTTCAAAGGCGAATTCTGTACCGCTATATTTACCGTATAGAATTTTGTCACCCTTCTTTACTTCCATTGCAATGGTTGTTCCCGCGTCACTGACTTTTCCGGGACCCGTTGCAACGATTGTACCTTGTTGTGGTTTTTCCTGAGCTGTATCGGGAAGAATAATGCCACCAGTGGACATTTCTTCTGCCGGAGCAGATTCAACAACAACACGGTCAGCCAAAGGCTTAATGTTTAGAGCCATTTCGCTTTCTCCTATTTTTTTTATTAATTAAAATCTTCTTTTACTGCATTTATGCAGCACGGAATTTATATATTATTTATAAGATATTTCAATCTATTTTAGCAGTCACTCTATTAGAGTGCTAATGAGTGATTTTATTCACAAATTCTATATTTTCAGTTTTCATCTTTCCCCAACTTATACCATTCCATTGAAGTTTGTTTTGAGAAAAAACAATGGTAGTCTTGGATACTCCGCCTATTTTCTCGACAACTCACCCATTCTTTCAGGCTGACGGTCGGACAGGCGGACATTTTCTTCGAAAATTCCGGTATGACAGTAATGAGAGGGTTATTGACGAAAACTCTAATCCTTACCACCATCTTTTGTCATCCCAACCTTTTGTCATCCCGGAATCTGAAAGATATCCGGGATCCAGAGTGACATTCGCTATTGTTCAATCACAAATGGTGTAGACAAAAAACTAACCTTGGCTAAGTCATTCCATTGAAGTTTATTTTGAGATAAAACAATGATGGTTTTGGATACCGGTTAATTTTTGCAAAATTTCCGGTATGACAGCGGTGAGAGGAGTGCATTTAGCGAAATTGCAACCCCTTCCCCCATTTTTTTGCCCCCCACTTTTGTCATTACAGCCTGCGCCCTACAAACGGGAGGGCGCAGGCCGGAATCTGAAAGATATCCGGGATCCAGACTGACATTAGATTTTTTTGGCTATGTTCTAACAATGAACTGTTTTTGAATACTGTTTATACCATTTTGTTGAACCCCGATGGGGTTCTTTTTTTAAATCGTATTCTATAAACATATAATCCCTACCCCGATACATTCGTAAATTCATTACAGGGCAGACGGGATTCATTAATTGTAGCGGACTCCAGAGGAGTCTAATGTTTATAGAAAAGAATAAGAAAAGGAAAATAACGCCGTAGGTGTTGAATATCTTGGTGGATATTTATCATGACTAATTCAGTAGATTTATGGAACATAGCCACTTTTTTCAATCATTGTTGAGTCAAATAGAAACAGAGATCAGGAAAATATTATCATGGTAAAAAAAAGGAATGAATTAATGTTGGCTTATTTCTTGAATAACCAATGGAAATTCATTGTCAAACTCTCCTAAAATACTCAGATCTATAATGTTTAAACTTTTCAATAAGTGACTGGGGAAACTTTTTAATTTAATGATTAATTCATCTTGATTAAACTGTGCTTTTTCATGGGCGGATTCAAGAATTTCCATCCACGAAAAGGTATAGTATTTATGAATTAAATATATATCAAATATGTCTTTTGGGTTATCTCTACCCATAATGGCTGTAATTTTATTACTGAGTATATTTTCAACATTATCTATAATATAATTTTCTTCGGTCACAACCACATCTTTATGTCGCTTCGAAATATCATTTATAAAATCTACCTGTAATAAATTATCTACTTTAAATCGAATAAAGTCTTTTGAATCCACTTCGGTGAATATTTTAAATTTTTTATCCAACGCCTGTTTTATATTTTTAACTGCGAAGCTAAATCTACCCGACTGATGTGTAAAAAAGTCCAGATCATCAGAATATCTCATCTCTTTGTAAAAACGACTCAAACAAGTACCACCTGTCAAATAAAACTCATTTTCGACTGCAAAAACAGAGGCTAAAATATCATCCTGTAATTCATACAGTTCTTTATAATCTATATGGCCCATTTTAGCTCGTCGATTAATAATTCTTTATTGCAGAAATAGACATCTGCTAAATTTTTTCGCCTAAACACATATTCCCGGTTAAACGTCGGAATTTCAAAACTATTTAAAAATTCCTTTATATCTTCAATATTAAAATGATTGAAATCCAAAATCACCCTTGAACTATTGAGTAATATTTTTTCAAGAATGACTTTTTTCATACGTGTGTCCTTGCCATGAATAATTCGTTTAAATTCTGAGGCAGAGATATCCATATCCCAAAAACATTCTTTTTCTATTCTATTGTAATCCATTTCTATTCCCACATGAAAATTACGTAATTATGATTCATGTTTCAAAGAAAGGGGAAAATAGAATTGTGATGTGGGATTAAGTCTTCCCCCAGCCTGCTCCATACAAACGGGAGGGCGGGATTCATTAATTGTAGCGGACTCCAGAGGAGTCAAATGTTTATAGAAAAGAATAAGAAAAGGAAAATAACGCCGTAGGTGTTGAATATCTTGGTGGGTATTTATCATGACTAATTCAGTAGATTTATGAAACATAGCCATTTTTTTCAATACCAAATGGTGTAGACATAAAACCAAACCGCCTATTTTCTCGACTACTCACCCATTCTTTCAGGCGGACATTTTCTTCGAAAATTCCGGTATGACAGCAATGAGAGAAGTTAATGAAAAATAGGTGTCATACCGGGAGGTGGAGACGATCAGGTATGACAAGATGGAGGGGTTATTTCCCTGTACTGCCGAAACCTCCGGATCCACGGGTGGTCTCCGATAATTCATCCACCAATTCAAAATGAATGGGCGATCCATCCATGGCCACCAGTTGAAATAAACGCTGACCCGGTTCTACCGTATAATCTTCGGTCTTAATATTATCCACCGCCGCCATAATTTCACCGCGATAGCCACCATCAATCAAACCAATGGAATTACTTAACCGCAAGGGCGTTTTGGCAATACTGGATCGGGGCATGATCAAGTAAGATTTATTTTCCATATTTTCACATGAAATCTGCAAATGAATCAATGTGGATTCCCCGGCTATAATTGTTTGTTCATTAATGACGAATAAATCCAATCCTGCATCTCCATCATGAAAATGACCATGATTTTCGTACATAGCCTTTACTTCTGCATTAAATGGTTTCATTTTTATATGCATCAGGTTCCTTCCTCCCAAGATTCACTATAATTTATTTGCGCCTCTGTGGGTGCTTCTAATTGTATTCCCTGGGACTCCAGGGCGATTTTTGCTACTTCACAATCAATTGATTCAGGTACATCAAAAACGCCTGCTTTCATATTAGTCCCATTTTTGGCAAGATATTCCACACATAATGCCTGCACGCCAAAACTTCCATCCATGATTTCGATTGGATGCCCTTGTCCTGTGGGCTGAGCTAAGTTCACCAAACGACCATCAGCCAAAACAATAATGTTTCGGCCATTACCTAATTCATACTGTGCCACGTTTGTGATGACTTCTTTTTTCTTGCCGATTTTTTCCAGTCCATCCACATCAATTTCCTGATTAAAATGGCCTGAATTGGCCAACATGGCTCCATCCTTCATGTGCTGAATATGATCTACAGAAATCACATGTTTATTGCCCGTGGCTGTAATAAATAAATCCCCTAAAGGTGCTGCATCTGTCATAGACATAACAGAAAAACCATCATACATGGCTTCTAATGCCCTGTGATATCCCGAAGGACCTTCTGCAATAGAACCGGCGATTTCTACAACTATCACCCTTGCGCCCAAACCCTTTAATCGATCTGCTATACCTCGACCGCACCATCCATATCCCACCACCACCGCAGTCTTGCCTGCAATTAAAATATTGGTGGCATTCAAAATTCCTTCAATCACGCATTGCCCCGTCCCATATCGATTGTCAAACAAATGTTTAGAATATGCATTATTGACCGCCATAACTGGCACTTTTAACACACCATCTTTTTCCATGGCTTTTAAACGAACGATACCTGTGGTGGTTTCTTCACAACTGCCAATAACGGTGGATAGTTTTTCTGTATATTTTGTATGGAGAAGATGGATTAAATCACATCCATCATCTATGGTAATATTGGGCTTGGATGCAATCACTTCATCCAGGCAATTATAATATTCCGTTTTTGTTTGGCCTGTCCAGGCATAGACATTCATTTTGTCACTGAGTGCGGCTGCAACTGAATCATCCGTCGTCAAAGGATTGCAGGAAGAAATGGTAATGTCTGCACCGCCCGCTGCTAAAGTTTCTATAAGTACGCCGGTCTTTTTTTCGAAATGTAATGCGACACCTATTTTTAACCCTGCCAACGGTTTTTCTTTTTCAAACCGGCTGCGAACAGTGGCCAATACGGGCATATTCCCCTGGGCCCAGTCTAACAGTTTGCGACCTTGGCCTGCCAATGCACTGTCTTTTATTTTACTCATTTACTATCCATTTTTTCCATATGAAATAAATTATACTTCCAAAAACCAAAAATCCCAATCCCCAAACAGGCAATAGACTTCCCATAGATAAATGGAATTGAATTACGCCCCAACTAACAAAAATTGCACTCACGATGTAAGCCACAGGGACTAAGGGAAAGAATGGTGTCTTATAAATATCACTATTTCCCTTTAACCCACCTTTCGCATAATTCACCTTTATTAAGGTGGAAATTGAAAGGGCAGAGAACATAATCATGACCACCGTAGCAGAATCCACCAAACTTTCAATATCTAAAGCAAACATGAGGACAATCGCCCAAAAGGCTTGAACCAGAATGGCATTGATTGGCGTTTTATACTTTTTATGTGTCTGAGCTGTAAATTGAAAAAATACGCCCTGCTCACCCATGGCCTGAATCACCCTTGCTCCTGCAGTTTGAATCGTAATGGATAAAGAGCTGGCCACACTGATAAAAATGAGTAGTGATAAGAATGTCGTCCACTGCCCCGCACCCACAGCTTCTAAAGCAATGAGTGGCGCCATTTCTTGTCCTTGAATTCCTTCTAAACCCACGGATTTCAAAAATGCAAGGTTTACAATTACATAAATAATCGTTGTAATTAATGTGCCCCCAATCAAAGCTCGGGGTAAAGTTTTTCGAGGGTTTTTAATTTCTCCCCCAATATACCCGGCCACATTCCAGCCGGTATAGGCAAAAAATATAGGTATCAATGCACGAGAAAAACCCATAAATGGATTATCACTGGCCGATGAAGAGGAAGCTACTGGCACTGATGAGGCATCACCGCCAAATAAAAAATAAACCATGAGAAAAATACCCAAAATTTTAATCACAGTTAAAATGGATTGAAAACGGGAACCGACTTCAACTTTGAGACAATGGACTCCGGAAAAGAATAACACCAGGATTGATGCCAATAAGGGAACTGACAACGCCTGTGAGGCGGGAAAAAACTGTTGGGTATATTTAGCCGAAAAAAGAGCTAAAACTGCAATGGAGCCTGTTTCAAAAATAACCAAACTCATCCATCCATACAAAAATGCCGGGAATGGGCCATACACCCGATGAAGGTATAGAAAATCACCCCCCGTATCAGGAAATCGTGTCGAAAGCTCCGCAATAGCAAAAGCACCCAATAATGCCATTATACCACCGCCAACCCAAGCCATAATCAATGTAAATCCATCTGGGACTGGCGCAGCCGCATACCCAGCCAATAGAAAAATACCGGACCCAATCATATTGCCCGTCACCATAGATGTGGCGTCAAATGTTCTTAAAACACGTTTAGAACTGCTCATTGTTAAATGATGATTAAGATTTAATCAATCGATATGCGAGTAAAAGCCATCCAGCAATAAATGCAACACCGCCCAATGGCGTAATGGCGCCCATCCACCGAATACCCGATAAAACTAAAATATACAAACTGCCGGAAAATATCAGGATACCTACCGATAATAATACAGCGGGAATTTGAATCACTTCTGCTTGATAATGAAAACCCATAATACCCAAAAAAATCAATCCAAGTGCATGGATTGAATGATATCGAACGCCTGTTTCAAAAATGACTAAATCTTCCGGGGAGACCCTGCTTTTAAGTCCATGGGCACCAAATGCTCCCAATACCACAGCCAGCGCCATGAGAATCGCACCGGTTATAATCCATGTTTTCACTGGGGTTGGTTTTGGTGAATTAAGGTTCGAATTGGGAATGGAATAGTAATACCTTCGTCATCATATCGCTTATGTATCCGCCGAATAAATGTATCAATAATCGTATGTTGATCACCATATTTCAATCCACGGAAATAGACCTTTATATTCACACTGGAGTCCGCAAACTCAAAATATCGTACCACGGCAGGAGAATCTTTTTTCGCCCCATCCACATCTTGAACAACGCTTTCAGCAACCGCTTCAGTCACCTTGAGCACATGCTCCAAATCACTATCATAAGACACACCCAATGCAACACGGACAGAAAAACTGGGGTCGCCCTTATCATAGTTTTTAACAATGGCTGCAGATACCTTTGCATTTGGAATGGTTACAATATTATTAGTCCGTTCCATTAAAGTGGTATGGCGCCAGGTGATATTTCTCACATAACCCATATGCCCTGAGTCTATTTCTACAAAATCACCCGGTTTTACTTTTTGTGACAGGAGGATATGAAGTCCTGCGAAAAAATCCGAAAGGGTATCTTTCAATGCCAGAGAAATGGCCAAGCCACCCACACCCAGGGCAGTGAGGAAAGGGGTAATCGATAGACCTAATGATTGAAGAATGACCAGTACACCAACAGAAATAATAAGGATTCTCGCCAAGTTTACAAAAATCGTTGTGGATGGCAGGTTTGTTCCTTGTCTTTCAGCCCAATAATTCAAGAGCCCCACACCAATACGGGATGCAGCTAAGGTGACTGAAAGAATCAGGACCGCAATAATAATTTTACTTAAATAGGCCAGATAATTGTCACTGATATAAGGTAAACTGGTAGAAGCCATATTGAGTGAAGCTAAAAAGAACCACAATACAATGTGGGATTCGATGGCATCAAATATAACATCATCACCTTTCCATTCTGTTTTTTCAGTAATTTTTTTCAGGCGATGCTGGATGAACCTTTTAAACAGCCATCCGATAACAATACCCGCAATAATTGTTCCCGCAGGAATGATAAATAACATGATTTTTGCGATAATTGGTTTTTCCATAGGCGACGAAATTACACTAATTCATGAATTTTATTTACTGGTTTCATTATTTCCTAATAAATCATGACTAAAGAAAAAAAATTCCTAAATAACAAATATTAATATAAACGATGCCCGAATTAGAATAATTACTTATTCAGATTTATATTCTTTTAACATTTTTACTGTTTTAGACAATTTGGGTATAAACTCTTTTGCAGTTTCCCAAAGCAATTTATAATCAATTCCGAAATATGCGTGGATTAATTTATCTCTCATTCCAGCGATTTCTTTCCATGGAGTTTCAGGGGATCTTTGTTTTAATTCTTCTGGAATATTTTTAGATGCTTCACCGATAATCTCGATTTTTTGTACAACAGCACTACGTGTTTTTTCATCAAACAAAACCTGATCAAAATCAAGTCCATCAATAAATTTATTTATCCAATGACAAGATTCAAGAATATCATTAAGATACAAATTAGGATCACGCTTCATATAGCAATCAGGTCATTTTTTATATAAGGCTCAAATTCCTTTTTCATTGCTTTATCCGAAAGAATATCTACGTTACATTTTAATTTGGACTCCAAATACTGACTCATACCGACTAAGTCTATTAAGGTGGCATTTTCATTAAACCTTACCAGTATATCTAAGTCACTTTTTTGGGTGGCTTCATCCCTGGCGTAAGAACCAAATATACCAATGACTTCTCCATGAAAACGGCGCGTAAGTTGGTTCTTCATGGATTTAATACCTGAAATAATTGTGTATTTATTTTGTATCATGGAGGAAAATTAACACTTAAAGCGAATTAATAAAGGATTTAATGTGAAAATTAATTATTCAGTTTTTTCATCATTTTCCGATAAATCATGATTAAGAATTTTTTCTCCTAAATAATAAATATTGATTTGAGAGGGTTGATGATTTTCATCAAACCACCATTCTACGCCATGCTTTCCACCCCGTTTATAGGTGCATTCATATTTCAAAAAACCCGATAAATAAAATTCACTTTCCAATTTTGTACCGACAATATATTTTTCGTCTGTGGTTTCAACGCCCAATTTGTTCCAATTTCTTTCATAAATGGGTTCTGCATCTTTCAAAATACTTATCCGTTTGAACCTGCCATTATCATGATATTCAAATCGAACGATTTCCTCCCCGCTTTCGTAAAACAACTCCCGCTTCAATATGTTGGATAAGGAATATATTTTCATCACACCATCCAAAACACCCTTATCATATTTGGTGATGGATGCGGGGGCACCGGTTGTGTACCAACGCTCAACCATTCCATCCAGTTTATCATGGCTATAGCTGCCCATTTCTTCTGGTCTGGCGCTGGATGTCCACTTTTCGTAAGGACCCATTTTCTGCCCCGCCTGATAAGACATTTTCGTTTTAATCTGCCCCGATGCAAAATAGGAATGTTCCTCACCATGAAGTTCATCAGTCTGATAATAAGCCGATAGCTTTAACTGACCATTTCTATAATAAAATTCAGACAATCCATTTAATTGACCTTGCCTAAATGTTTTGAGTGAATCTAATGTTTTATTCTCAGACCACCACCGCCATTCACCATCTGGATTTCCCATCATGAAATTTCCTTTAATCGCCGGTTCACCATTATGGTACCACGCTTTGAAAGTTCCATCTAATATGCCATTATTATATGTGGCCAAAGAATCCAATTGCTTTTTGGAATGAACCCATTTCCATGTCCCTGTCTTTTGATCCGAATTAAATCCCCCTGATAAAGCTAACTCGCCTTCGCTCCAAACACGGATATCTCCATCCTTAACGCCTCGATTAAATTCAATGAGTCGTTCCTTCGATTTATCTTCATTCCGCCAAAGCCAGTTCCCGTGGGGTAGATTATTCCAATAACTCCCAGTAACCTTTTTATTCCCATTGGGATAATACTCCACAAAATATCCGTTCAATTTTCCGGACGTATATTCCCTCTTCATCATGATTTGGCCATCGGTGTAAGTCATAGATTTCCCATGGCGTATATTGTTCTTATATGTAAAAATTGAATCTATATTTCCTGTGAGTCCGGTCCATTCCCACTTCCCGGTTTTTAGTCCGTCTTTATATTTTCCTGTTGTAGAAATAGCACCATTTTTATAAAATCCAACAAATTTGCCGCTTTTACGTCCGTCTTTTATATCCGTTTCAGATTTTTTTACACCGTTTGAATAGTATTCAATTCGTTTAACGATTCGCCCCGAATCCTCTTTACCTTTCACAAGTTCTACAGTCTTTTTTTGTTCCGATGGATATTTGTCAATGACGTGTATCGTGGGGGCACAGGCGGATAAAAATAGGCCAACGACTAAGATAATACCATAAAATCGCATTCATAAAATTACCTATGGCAGACATTCATAAAAAATCCCGAAATCTATTTGCATAAAATGGATAAAGACGTCCTAAATTCGCCGACTGTTTTAAAAAGAAATAACAGGATTATAATATGATTGCAGCTATTTTAAAGGAAATTACACCCGGTGAAAAACGCGTGGCAGCCACGCCAAAAACGGTTAAAGAATTAATTAAAAGTGGATTAACCGTTCGGATTCAATCCGGTGCCGGAGAAGCTTCATTTTTTTCCGATCAAGATTACGAAGATGCAGGTGCAGAAGTCATTTCAGATATATCGTCTTTATACAAAAATGTAGATATTGTATTAAAAGTCGCACCCGCTACATTAGAAGAAATGGACGCGATTCCGAATGGTGCAGCTTATGTCTCTCTCATGCAAACCACACGGGAATTAGAACAGGTTCAGAAACTTGCGCATAAAAATATGACCGGTTTTTCTATGCACCTTATTCCCCGAACCACATTAGCACAAAGTATGGATGCGCTCAGTTCCCAGGCGAATATCGCCGGATATAAATCAGTCTTAGTGGGTGCGGCTCACCTTCCAGTTTATATGCCCCTGCTCATGACTGCTGCAGGGACCATTCCACCGGCAAAAGTCCTCATCCTTGGCGCCGGCGTTGCAGGACTCCAGGCCATTGCCACTGCCAAAAGATTGGGTGCGCAAGTAGAAGCATTTGATGTTCGCCCTGAGGTCAAGGAACAAGTTGAGTCTCTGGGTGCAAAATTTGTAGAGGTAGAATCAGATTCAGATGATGGCGTGGGTGAAGGTGGATATGCGAAAGAAACTTCCGATGATTATAAACAACGCCAACAAGCACTCATCAAAGATCATATTGCGAAATCAGACTTGGTCATTACCACTGCATTGATTCCAGGCCGACCTGCACCATTACTCATTCCTACCGACATGGTGAATGGAATGAAACCGGGATCGGCTATTATGGATTTGGCGGCAGAAAATGGCGGTAACTGCGAGTTAACTCAAGGTGATGAAATTGTGAATCACAATGGCGTGATTATTGATGGTACAATCAATTTACCCTCAACTATGCAAGTTCATGCTTCTCAACTCTATGCTAAAAATGTCTCTACCTTTGTCACTTATATGATGAAAGAAGGTGAACTCACATTCGATCTTGAAGATGAAATTATTTCCGGTGCCATGTTTACCCATGAAGGAAAAATAACCCACGAACCCACTCGCGATGCGGTGAGCAATTCTTAAGGAACAATTATGGATATGATTAATATTTTTACCGTATTTATTCTGGCACTTTTTGTCGGAATTGAAATTATTACGAAAGTCCCCCCTACACTCCATACACCCCTAATGTCAGGCTCAAATGCGATTTCCGGAATTGCAATCGTCGGCGCGATAATCGCCACAAAAGTCGGCGGCGAAATGGGAACGTGGTTGGGGTTAGTTGCTGTAATTTTTGCCACCATCAATTGTGTGGGTGGCTTTATGGTTACAGATCGTATGCTCAAAATGTTTAAGCGGAAATAGAATAATGGAATTTACAAATATCGCCTACGTCCTCGCCGCAATCCTGTTTATCCTGGGAATCAAAAAACTCAGTTCACCCAAAACAGCCCGAAAAGGAAATGCAATTTCTTCAGTAGGAATGCTTATCGCTATTGTGGCTACCCTTGTTTCGGACGGAAATATGGATTATCAAACCATAGCAGTCGGTATGATTATTGGTGCAGTCATTGGAGCATTTTTTGCCATCAAAGTTGAAATGACCCAAATGCCCCAAATGGTTGCCATCTTCAATGGTTTCGGTGGTGGTGCGTCTGCACTCGTTGCTGCGGCTGAATATTTCAACCCAGCAAACCCTTCCACCTTTAATGCGGCCACAATTGCCATTAGTGTATTTGTAGGTACCCTCACTTTTACCGGCAGTTTTATCGCCTTCGGTAAATTGCAGGGATTTATCAGTGGCAAACCCATTGTTTTCCCAGGGCAAAAAATAATGAATGCCTTCATAGCCATTTCTATCGTTTTACTCGGTATATATACGGTCATGGGGGGAGATACAGATCCCTATTTTTATGGATTGGTTATTCTGGCGGCATTGATTGGCATTACACTCACTATCCCCATTGGTGGCGCGGATATGCCTGTAGTAATATCATTATTAAACTCCTATTCAGGTGTCGCCGCAGCTGCAACAGGATTCGTCCTCATGAACAATGGCTTAATTATCGCCGGTGCCTTGGTGGGCGCTTCTGGATTAATCCTCACAAATATCATGTGCAAAGGCATGAACCGCTCCTTAGCCAATGTTATTTTCGGTGCTGTAGGACTTGAACAACCAATAGGTGATGGAGAAACCAAACAAATTAGCGTTAAGTCTTCCACCACAGAAGAAGCAGCCATGATTTTGGATGCAGCAGATAAAGTGATTGTGGTGCCAGGTTATGGGTTAGCTGTAGCTCAAGCTCAACATGCGGTTCGAGAAGTAGGCGAACAATTAGAATCCATGGGCAAAAAAGTTTTGTATGCCATCCACCCTGTGGCTGGACGTATGCCGGGTCATATGAATGTGCTACTTGCTGAAGCCAATGTTCCTTACGAACAGCTGAAAGATTTAGATGAAATCAACGGTGAATTTGAAACATGCGATGTGGCCATTGTGTTGGGTGCCAATGATGTGGTAAACCCTGCCGCACGTCACGACACATCCAGTCCAATCTATGGTATGCCAATATTAGATGTGGACAAGTCTAAAACTGTATTGGTTAACAAACGAACCATGAATCCCGGGTTTGCAGGTATCCAGAATGAATTATTCGGTTTTGAAAATACATTGATGGTTTTCGGTGATGCAAAAGATATGCTCACTACCCTTCATAAAGACCTCAAAGAATTATAATTTAATATCGTATAGACACGGCATGTTTACCCGCCGGTTGTCGTGGCCGTGTCTATACAACAACATTGATGTTTGTTGAGAAATTGCGTCTTAACATTGTGATTTATATCATATCCCACGGAACGAAAAGTGGGTGCTTTGCGTTTATTTCTTTAAATAAGTTCAAGGCACTCTCATGAAAAAAATAATCATTTACCTCCCGATTTGTATCCTGTTATCTATATCTGAAATTAATTCCCAAAAAAAAGGAAATCAAAAAATGTCTGAACAATCATTAGAAGTTGCCACCCTTGGCGGCGGGTGTTTTTGGTGTGTTGAAGCGGTTTACGAACGAGTGGAAGGCGTCCATAATGTCATCTCCGGTTATGCAGGTGGACACCTGAAAAACCCAACATATAAAGATGTTTCCCAAGGGGATACGGGGCATGCAGAAGTATGTCAAATCCATTTTGATCCGACTATTATCAGCTATGAAAAAATTCTGGATATATTCTGGCAGGCCCATGACCCCACTACCCTAAACAGACAGGGAAATGACCGGGGCACCCAATATCGGTCAGCCATTTATTATCATAATGATCCTCAAAAATTAGCCGCAGAATCCGCACTAAAAAATGCAGCCAAATTGTTCAAAGATCCTTTAACCACTGAAGTGGCATCTTTGGATGAATTTTATAAAGCAGAAGTGTATCACCAAGACTACTTCGCCAATAATCCCAATGCACCCTATTGCACTTTCATCATAGACCCAAAAATTAAAAAACTCCAAAAAAAGGGAACCATTTGGGATGATTAATCAAAAATGGTAATTGAAACCGAACGGTTAATACTTTCAGAACTTCAATCTGAAGATGCCCCTTTTATTCTTGAATTATATAATGATCCGGATTTTATCAACCATATTGGGGATCGGGGCATTCACTCAATTTTTGATGC
>JACKQG010000091.1_pt1 | contig 118428 bp, 99 predicted proteins | sample 8237621 | NCBI WGS metagenome assembly JACKQG01 (sample SAMN15677084, study PRJNA649215) | marine metagenome | biome: marine; feature: Black Sea; material: saline water; isolation source: suspended particulate matter (SPM) from the Black Sea western gyre | collected 2013-06-09/2013-06-10... | reverse complement strand
GATGGCACGGTTTACGTCGGGTCAAGGGACAACAAGCTCTATGCCATCAAGACCGACTCCCAAAGGCCCGGCCCAAAGTCCTTGGCCAATGGGGGGGGCAGAATGCCCAACGCACTGGTCGTGTAAAGTAGACTAACCCCCTACTCTTAACTAGTTTCCTCCAACAAACCGCCCTGCGTGCGGACGTGATGAAACAAATATTGCTGGGCGTAGCCGTGGTGCGGAGCGAAGTGCTTTTTGATAAAGGCCTGCAGCCGCTTGGGCTTGGGGGCGCGGCGGGGAAAGTAAAGTTGGTGCAAGGCCTTGATGATCCAGGTGTCGACGGGAAACGCCTCGGGGTAGCCGTAGGCAAACAGCAGGATGCAATCAGCGACCTTGGGGCCAATGCCGGGAAGCCGCTGAATTTCGGCGCAGGCCTCGTCGTAGGACATTGAGCGCAACGATTCGAGGTTGAGTTCACCGCGCGTGATCATTTGGGCGCTGTCGAGGAGGTACTTGGCACGGTAACCCATGCGGCAGGCGCGAAGTTCGGCCTCAGTACAGGTGGCAATGCGATCGGCGGTGGGGAAGGATTTCCAATTGTCACGTACCGGTTCACCAAATCGGTCGCACACCTCGCCGATGATTTGCTCAATCTGTACGATCTGTTTATTGGAAGAACAGATGAAACCGGCGAGGGTTTCCCAGGGATCCTGCTTCAGAAGGCGTAAACCATGACACGTGCCGCGCGCAGCGGCGAGATGCGGATCATCGGCAGGGAATCCGTCGTAGATGGTTTGCAGATCGAGATCGAGCTGCAGGTAATCGCGCAGCCATTGCCAGTCTCCGATAGGTCGGGCAACGCGGGCGGTGAGGGTTTGGCCATCGATTGCCAAGCGTACCCAACGGCCAGTGAGGACGTTTTCCCAGGCACCATCCACTTCGCGCCAGCGAAAGGATTGGCCGGAGGTCAGCGTGGCGGCGAGATTGTAATCACGCAGCGGGAAGACTGCGGTGCGGGTCATCGCTTAATAGGTGATGACGGAGTGGATGGGATGACCATTGAGTTTTTCGCGGCCATTGAGGAAGCTGAGTTCGATAAGGAAACCGATCTCGACGATTTCGGCGCCGACTTTCTGGACGAGGCTGGCGGCGGCGGCCGCGGTGCCGCCGGTGGCGAGAAGGTCATCGAGGAGCAGCACGCGCGCGCCGGGTTGAAGGGCATCCTCGTGAATGGCCACGGTGTCTTCGCCGTATTCGAGCTCGAAATTTTCTTCGATGGTTTTGTGCGGAAGTTTGCCTTTTTTGCGGATGGGCACAAAGGCGGCATCGAGCTGGCGCGCGGCGGCGGCGGCAAAGATGAAGCCGCGCGCATCGATGCCCACCACAGCGTCGATGCGCGAATCAGCGTGATGCGAGGCGAGGAGATCGATGGAGCCGGCAAAAAGTGCGGCGTTGCCGAGGACGGGGGTGATGTCTTTGAATTGAATGCCCGGCTTGGGGAAATCGGGCACATTGCGGATGGCGGCCTCGAGATCGCCGACGGTTACTTTGCTCATCAGTGGTGGTCTTTGATGTGTTCGAATTTAGTAATCAATCGGCGTAGGCGGCCGAGTGCAACATTTTGAATTTGCCGGACGCGTTCGCGGGTGACGCCGAAATGTTCGCCCACATCTTCGAGCGTGCGCATTTCGTCGCCCTCTCCGAAGCCAAAGCGATAGCGCAAAATATCCGCCTCGCGACCATCGATGCTATCAAGCATTTTATGTAACATTGCAAACACTGTTTTGTCCTCCAAATCCTGATAAGGCGTGTGCATATGGTCGTCTTCTACTACATCGGCGAGCGTATCGGGCTCGTCGGCATCGCCCAGCGGGGCATCGAGCGAGGCGGGGCGAATGGCGGCGGCGCGCAGCTGCATCACCTTCGCGGGCGGCAGATGCATCTCCTCGGCAATCTCCTCGTCGGTGGGTTCGCGGCCGAGGTGTTCCTGCAACTTAATGGATGCGAGGCGCATTTTGGAAATTTTATCCACCAAATGCACAGGCAAGCGAATGGTTTTGGATTTGTTTGAGAGTGCGCGTTTGATGGATTGCTTGATCCACCACGAGCCGTAGGTGGAAAGCTTGCCGCCCTTGCTGGGGTCAAACCGTTTCACGGCTTTCATCAGCCCCAAGTTGCCTTCCTCGATGAGGTCCAGCAAAGGCAAGCCGAGGCCGTCGTAGTCGCGGGCGATCTTCACCACGAGCCGAAGATTCGCTTTGATCAGATGTTGCTCAGCCTCCTCATCGCCTTGCTTGATCCGCGCGGCGAGTGCCACTTCCTCGGCGGGCTTAACCAGCGGGGTCCGGGCAATCTCCTTGAGATAAATATTGATGGCCGAATTTTCGCCATACGCCCCCCCCGTGTGATCGGGTTGTTTGATGTGCGAAATCACCGAGATGGGTTTGGGCTTTCGCACAGATTTTTTCCTGGCCGAATTTTCCTTGGCGGAGGCACGCTTCTTGGCCACCGCTTTTTTCTTGGCGGTTTTCTTGGGTGATGTTTTGCGGGCAGCAGCCATGCGCGGGAAAGCTAATCAATCCACCCCTCGGGGCAAGCAAATAGACGACAACGACCGAAAAACCCTCGAGTGAAAATGGAGTTTAACATCCAAAACAGCGGTCCCCGGCATCACCAAGCCCGGGGATGATGTAGCCGTTTTTGTTGAGGTGACTATCGAGGGCGGCGGTGTAAATTTGGTTTTTGGGAAAAGCCCGCCGCAACGCGCGGAGGCCTTCGGGGGCGGCGAGGGCGTGGATGAAGCGAAGGTGCTTCGCGCCGCGCTTTTGTAAAAGTTGTCCGGCGGCGATGGCGCTGCCGGCGGTGGCGAGCATGGGGTCGACCACCAATACTTCAAACCGGCCCAACCGCGGCGGGAGTTTTTCGAGGTACCATTCGGGTTGGAGGGTGGTTTCGTTGCGGGCAATGCCGAGGTAGCCGATGCGGGCTTCGGGGAGGATTTGATCGGCGAGGGTGATGAGCCCCTGCCCCGCGCGCAGAATGGGGACGAGCAGGATTTCGCGCGCGGGCACGGTGGCGGGCGCGGGGCCGAGTGGGGTCCGCACACGCTTTTGTTTAACTGCCAAATCGGCGGTGGCCTCGTGCAGCAAATGCAGCCCGAGCTGGCCGAGGGTGCGGCGAAATTCCGGATGCGGCGTGGTCTTGTCGCGCAAGGTGGCGAGCCGTGCTTGCGCGAGGGGGTGCTGGATGAGGTGGACGTTTTTCAAAAAAACTATTGGGCAAAAAGATGGGGGGCGATGTAATAGGGCAATCCGGGCCGAAGCGAAATGGGGTTGAGCCCGAGATCAACCTTCACGGTGCTGCCCGCGGGCGGAGTGCTGCTTTTGGTGAAGAGGTTGAAGATGCCCAAATAATCTACGGGCGGATCATGCCGCACAAGGCGGGCGGTGTCCTCGGGAATGCCGGTGATATCTTCGGCGAGGCGGATGGCGGCGTCGAAGTTGCCGAGCTTATCCACCATCCCCAGCTCGAGCGCTTGCGCACCGGTAAGGATGCGGCCATCGGCGTAGTCCTTCCAATCAGCGACTAATTCTTTAGCATGTTTGTTCGTACGGCGACCTTTCTTTTCGCGGCCATCCTTGACGATGGTGGCGAATTGTTCGTAAGTGGAATCGATAAAATCCTGCAGAATTTTTTGTTGCTCATCGCTAGTGTCCTCCGGCGGATTGAAGGGTGAAAGCATATCTTTGTTGGCGCCGCTCTTAATGGTAACCGCTTGGACCCCGACTTTATCCATCAACCCGTGTAAATTTATGGACTGCATAATGACGCCAATAGAGCCGGTGATGGTGAGTTTGTTGGCGACGATGAGCTGACACGGAGCGGCGACGTAATAACCGCCGGACGCGGCCATCCCGCCCATCGAGGCGATGACGGGTTTGCCGGTGTCGGCCTGGAAATCCACGATAGCCTTGTGGATTTCATCGGAGGCAAGCACTTCGCCACCGGGGGAATCGATGTGGAGAATGACCGCCTTGATGCGGGAATCGGCAGCGGCGAGGTCGAACTGTTTCTTGATCCGCGTCACCATATTTTGCTCCGCACTGAGCCCATAGCTGGTGATGACACCGGTGACTGGAACGATGGCGATGCGCTCTCCGGTGTCGCCACTGCGCACGATGGTTTCGGAATAAAGATCTGCGGGCGCCGCCAGCGAATCCATCGCCTCACCCACGGAAGAAACAAACCACCCCCCCAGCAACAAGATGCCCCCCAGCGTTAAAAACAGGAACGTAAACACCCAACGCCCCGCGCCGGTGGAGCGGGGATAGGGCTGCGGGTTCTGGGGCAAAACAGGCGGCGTGGGGTTAGTTTCGTGATCGCTCATTCGGCGAGTTTACCGCCCGGTGCCCCTGCCCGCAAGCGGTTGGTTTGCCCTTGACGCTAACCCGCCCCGCGCCTAATCTCCGCCCGACAGGTAGGTATTGGCTCGTGGAGCCAGATGCGGCAAGTCGGTTTAATACCGGCTTTTTTGTTCCCCCGATGGGGTCAAAGTGCCCGGCAACCCACCCGTGAAAGGCGCCCAATATATGGATAAAGGCATAAACAGCGCGGAGTTTTTGGCTCTGCTGGATTTTTACGAAAAAGAAAAAGGCATCAGCCGCGAGGCACTGACTGAGGCGATCAACGAAGCGATTCTCGCTGCGGCAAAAAAGGCCGTTGGCGCCAGTCGAGATTTACGTGTTGAGACGGATCCCAAGTCCGGGGAAATCCGCGCCTTTGCGCGGCTGCTCGTGGTGGATCGCGTGCAGAATGAGCAGGACGAAATTTCGCGCTTCGACGCGATGCAATTCAAGGACGACGCCAAGGCCGGTGACGAGATTGAAAAGGAAGTTACCCCCACCGGTTTCGGCCGTATCGCCGCGCAGTACGCCAATCAAAATCTCAAGCAATACATCCGACGCGCTGAAAAGGCGCTCATCTTCGAGGAATTCAAAGACCGCACCGGCGACATTGTGCGCGGCACCGTCCGGCGCTTTGAGCGCAGCGACGTGATCATCGACCTCGGCCGGTACGAGGCGTTGCTGCCCAACCGCGAGCGAGTGCCCATCGAAGAATATCAGCCGGGCGAGCAACTACGCTGCTACGTCAAAGCCGTAGAAGAAACCGGACGTGGCCCGGAAATTATTCTCTCCCGCGCCGACCCGAATTTTGTCATTAAACTTTTTACGCAGGAAGTCACCGAGATCGCCGACGGCACGGTGGAGATCATCGCCGTCGCCCGCGAGCCGGGCTGGCGCACCAAGCTCGCCGTGCATTCGGCCGACAGCCGGGTGGATCCCGTGGGCGCTTGCGTAGGCTTGCGTGGTCAACGCGTGAAAAACATCGTACGCGAGCTGAATAACGAAAAAGTGGACATCATCCACTGGAGCCCGGACATCAGCACTTTCGTCATCGAAGCCCTGAAGCCTGCGGAAATCAAAACCCTCAAAATCAATGAGGCCGACAAACGCATTCAGGTTTTTGTTAATGAAGACCAACTTTCACTTGCCATCGGCAAGCGCGGCCAAAACGCGCGCCTCGCCCAAAAGCTCGTCCGCTGGCATATCGATATCGAAGCGTACCAAGTGGAAGTCCTCTCCTTCGATGACCAAGTCGCCAGCGCCGTAGCCGCGATGACCGCTCTACCCGGCATCGACGATACGCTCGCGCAAACGCTTGTCCAAAGCGGCTTCCATTCCGTGGCCGATTTGCAACAAGCCGAAGCCGCCGACCTCGCGGAAATCCCCGATCTCGCCCCGCACGCGGAAACAATTATGACCGCGCTCGCCTCCGTGGTTAACAGCGCGACTGAAACGGAAGCCACCGAAACTCCAGCCGAAGAAGAATCTGCCCCACAACCGGAGGCCGCCGAAACCACTGAAGAACCCGCGACCGAAGAAACGGAAGCCGAACCCGACACTGACGACGAAACCACGGAGGCTACCGAGCCCGCCGCCGACATCAAGACAGACTAAAGCCAAATATGCCCGTACGCATTTACGACATCGCCAAGAAACTGGGTATCCAGAGCAAAGAGGTGCTGGCCAAAGCCAAGGACCTCGGAATCGCCAATGCGCGCGTTGCGTCCAGTTCGCTCGATAAAATCACCGGCGAATATCTAGAACAGGAAATCGCCAAGGAACTTGCCCCCGCCGAGGAACAAGCCGACGCCGCCGCCGAAGCCAAAAAAGCAGAAGCCGCCACACCAGTAGAAAGCGGTCCCGTTTTGATTGTGGCACCGGAACCCGAGCCGGAACCCGAGGAAGAATCTGAACCTGAACCCGAGCTGAAACCCGAAGAAGAATCCGGACCCGAAGCTGCGGAAGAACCCGCAACGGCTGAACCCACCGAAGCCCCCACAGCCGAAGCTGCGACGGAACCAGAAGCGCCCTCAACACCTGCCGCCCCCGAAGAACCTGCCGGGCCGAAGGTTGGCGAAAAGATCGGCTTTATTGATTTAGGCAATATGCCCATCCGCCGCGAAGCGCGCGGACGGCGCGATAAAAAGGAAGACAAAAAGAAACCCGCCGACAAGCCCGCCGCAAAGCGCGACGCCCAACCGGCCAAGCCCCGTTACGTTGCCAAGGCCGACGCGCCGGTCATCACCCTCAAGCCACCGATTATGGTGCGCGAACTGGCCGAGGCCATCCGCCGCAAACCATTCCAACTCATCGCCGACTTGATGCATCTCGGTGTGTTTGCCAACGTGAACCAAGCGGTTGACGAGCCGACGGCCAAGCAGCTTTGCGCCAAAAACGGATTTAGGTTCGAAGCCAAAAAACGGCAGCGCGATGCCGCTGCCCCCGCACCGGTGCCCGAGAAAAAGCTCGAGCTGGACCTCGACGATGCCGAGGGTGATCTCAAACCACGCCCACCCGTGGTCGCCGTAATGGGCCACGTGGATCACGGCAAAACTACCCTGCTCGATGCCATCCGCAGCGCCAATGTAGTCTCCGGCGAAGCCGGCGGCATCACTCAGCACATCGGCGCCTACTCCATCGACGTCCCCCACCCCGAAGACAAAAAACGCCTCGAGCCCATCACTTTTTTGGATACCCCCGGCCACGCCGCCTTCAGCGCGATGCGTGCGCGCGGTGCAAATGTCACCGACCTCATCGTGCTGGTTATCGCCGCCGACGACGGCGTGATGCCGCAGACCATCGAATCCATCAACCATGCCAAAGCTTCCGGCGCGACAATAATCGTCGCAGTCAACAAATGTGATGTACACGGCGCCAACCCGATGCGCGCGCGCGAGCAAATGAGCGAGCACGGCCTGTCCGCCGAGGATTGGGGGGGCGACACACTCTTCGTTGACGTCTCCGCGCTCAAGGGCGAGGGCATCGATAAACTGCTGGACGCCGTTTTGCTGCAGTCCGAATTGCTCGAGCTAAAGGCCAACCCCGACCGCCGCGCCGCCGGCAACGTGGTGGAAAGCGGAATGGAACCGGGCGGCCCCACCGCCACGGTCATCGTCCGCAAAGGCACGCTCAACCTGGGTGACCTTGTAATTTGTGGCCAGTATTACGGTAAAGCCCGCGCGCTGATTAATGAAGAAGGTGAACGATTGAAAACAGCCGGACCGTCGTACGCCGTCAAACTCCTCGGCCTCAATGGCGTACCCGAAGCGGGCGATGATTTTCACGCGGTGGAACACGAAAAAGCAGCACGCGACCTCGCCGAAGAACGCGGCGAAATCGCTCACAAACAACGGCTCGATGGCCGCGCCGCGGGGGTTACATTGGAGAACCTGTTCGACACCATTGAGGCCGCCACGGCCAAGACGCTGAAGGTCATCATCAAGGCCGACACTCAAGGCTCCGCCGAAGCGATCGTGGAATCGCTCGGCAAAATTGAATCGGACAAGGTCAATCTTGAAGTCATCCATAGTGCCGTCGGCACCGTGAGCGAAAGCGACATCAACCTCGCTGCGTCCTCCTCGGCGGTTGTCCTTGGCTTCCACACGCGTGTGGACAAAGGCGCGCCGGACGTCGCCAAACATCACGGTGTGCAAATTAAGCAGTACAAAATTATTTACGAACTCATCGACGAAGTGAAGGACGCGATGGCCGGCCTGCTCGATCCCGAGGAAAAACAGGTCATCATTGGCACCGCCGAAGTGCGCCAACTTTTCCCGCTCAGCAAAGGCGGCGTGGTGGCCGGCTGCATGGTCACCGATGGCCGCATCAACCGCGGCAAAGTGCGTGTGACGCGCAATGACAAAGTGCTGCACACCGGCAAAGTGACCACGCTCAAGCGTTTCAAAGACAACGCCGATGTCGTGCGATCGGGAATGGAATGCGGCATCCGCGTCGAGGGCTTTGATGATTATCAGGAAGGCGATCTCATCCAGAGCATCACCACCGAACAAATCGCCGCCACTCTTTAACCCCAGCCACACACCGCGCATGCCCTCGCTCCGCCAACAACGCGTCCGCGAACTCCTCAAACGCACGGTCGGCGAAATCCTCCGGCGCGAACTGGACTCCGAATCCTGCGGCCTCATCACCGTCAACGATGTCGGAATGGCGAATGACCTCCACTCCGCGATGATCTTCGTTAGCGTGCTCGGCAGCGATGCACAAAAACGCACCGCCGCCAACCGCCTGAAATCCGAACGCTCGCGCATCCAATATATGCTCGGCCGCGAGGTGGTGCTCAAGTACACCCCGCGCATTAAATTCGAGCTGGACGACGCCATCGAGGCCGGCAACCGCGTGATGTCCATCCTCGAAGAAATGGAGCAAACCAACCCGCCTGAATCCACCGTTGGCGATGCGAAAGACGACGACTGATGCGCACGCTTAAAATCATCGACCGCATTATCCGCTCCGTGAACGAAGGCGACACCTTTGCCATCGGCGGCCATATGCGGCCCGATGGCGATTGCATTGGCAGCGAGCTCGCACTTGCCTACGCCCTGCGTGATCTTGGCAAAAAAGTCACTGTGTTTAATCAAGATGCAATGCCCGACAAACTGGCGTTCCTTGACCCGAAAAAAATATTACGCAGTGCGCAGAAGCGCCGCCCCTTCGATTGCGTGTTCGTCACCGACTGCGCCAACCACGAGCGCCTCGGCACCATCCGCGAAACCGTCAGTAAACGCGGCACGCTCATCAATATCGATCACCACAATTCCAACACCCGCTATGGCGACCTCAACTGGGTGGACAGCAAAAGCGCGAGCACGGGCGAGATGATTTTCCGCCTCATCAAACAGGCCAAGTGGTCCGTCACGCCGCTCATTGCCGATTGCCTCTTCACCGCCATCAGCACCGACACCGGCAGTTTCCAGTATCCCACCACGCGCCCGTCCACTTACCACGCCGCCGCCGAGCTGGTGAACTGCGGCGCGAATCTCGCCCGCATTTGCGATGAAGTTTACCAAAGCTACCCCCTCTCGCGCGTGAAACTGCAGAAGCATATGTACAACAGCTTCCAGCTCATCGAGCAAGGCCAAGTCGCGTACTTTTGGATCCGCCAGGCTGATTACAAAAAAGCCGGCGCGGTGCCTGATGAAAGTGAAGGGCTCATCGATCACATCCGCGATATTCAGGGCGTAAAGGTCGCGTGCCTCTTTGAGGAAATCAAACCGGACATCACGCGCATCAGTTTGCGTTCCAAACTGCCCAAGCTGGATGTCTCCACCATCGCAATGGACTTCGGCGGGGGCGGGCATATGTCCGCCGCCGGCGCGCGCATTCTCGGCACGCAACGCGCCACCCAACGCAACGTATTGACCGCTGTGAAATCCGCCCTTCGCCAAGCCAACGGAAAAGTCTGATGCCCCATCCTCAACCGGAATCCGAACTCAACGGCGCGCTGCTCATCGATAAACCCGCCGGGCCTACCTCGCACGACATCGTGGACATCGTCCGCAATCTCTTTCGCATCAAAAAAGTCGGCCACTGTGGCACGCTCGATCCCGCCGCCACCGGCCTGCTCATTCTCCTGCTCGGCCGCGCCACCAAGCTTTCGCAAAAACTCACTGCCGACGATAAGGTCTATGAAGGCGCCATCACCTTCGGCCAAGCCACCGACAGCTACGACGCCCAAGGCGAAGTGACGACCACCTCCCCCGTGCCGCCGCTCGATTGCGACGCCCTCAACCTCGCCGCGCGCAAATTCACTGGCGACATCCAGCAAAAACCACCGATGGTTTCCGCCGTTAAAAAAGACGGTGTGCCGCTTTACAAACTCGCCCGCAAAGGCAGGACCATTGAACGCGAGGCCAAGCCGATCCATATTTATTCCTACGATTTCAACGAGTACAAAGAGCCCGTCGCCCGCTTCCGCGTCCATTGCACCAAAGGTACCTACGTCCGCAGCCTCGCCCACGAGCTGGGGCAAACCCTCGGCTGCGGCGCGCACTTGAGCGCCCTTCACCGCACGGAGTCCGGCAAATTCAACGTCGCCACGGCCATCCGCCTTGAAGACCTCGTCAAGCTGCCCGCCGAGGAACTCCCCGCGCGGATGGTTTCGCTGCTCGATATCGCCCGAATGTTCCTGCCCGCCACCGACGAATGAGAATCCTCCACGACGCCCGCGAAGTGCAGCCCCCCAACGGCCGCGTCTGCTGCGCCATTGGCCTCTTCGATGGCGTCCATCTCGGACACCAACAAGTCCTTCGCCAGGCCGTCTCCGATGCGCACCAGCTTGAGGCCACACCGCTGTGCGTGACATTTTCTCAACACCCCGCCGCCGTGCTTGCCCCCGACCGCGCCCCCGGCCTCATCCAGCACCTCCCCCAACGCCTTGCCGCCATCGAAGCCCTCGGCATCGAAGCCACCCTCCTCCTCCCCTTCGATGAGACGATGAGCCAAATTCCCGCCGAGATGTTTATTCAGGGATTATACGTTGACCTTGGCCGAATCCAATCCATCTGTGTCGGTGCCCACTTCGCCTTCGGCCATCAACGCCAGGGCAATGTGGACCTCCTCCAACGCCTCGGGCAGGAAATGAATTTCATTGTGCACGGACTCGCCAGCGTTTCGCTGGATGACGAAACCGTCAGCAGCACCCGCATCCGCCAAGCCATTGAGGCGGGCCAGCTCGATGCCGCCGGCCAAATGCTGGGGCGCGAATACGCCCTCACCGGCGAAGTCATCCAAGGCGATCAACGCGGCCGCACCCTCGGCTATCCCACCGCCAATCTTGAAGCCACCGCCCTTTGCCTCCCCCCCAACGGCGTCTATGCCGCGCACGCCCAAGTCGGCGAAGCCACCCACCGCGCTGCCGTCAACATCGGCCACCGCCCCACCCTTGCCGATGCCGATCCCCGCCTGCACGTCGAAGCCCACCTCCTCGATTTCGAAGGCGATCTCTACGGCCAAGACCTCGCCCTCACCTTCGTCGGCAAACTCCGCGAAGAACAAAAATTCGAAACCCCCACCGCCCTAAAAACCCAAATCCAAAAAGACCTAGTCGCCGCAAGGTATTTATTCACGCAATTGTGAGTGGGTTGAGGGCCCGGGGGGTTGAGGGTTGAGCCCGGGTCGGACGCGCAAAGCGCGTCCCTACCGGGGCGATCCACAATCCGGTAAAGGTAGGGCGCGCTGTCCCAGCGCGCCGCGGCCGGCTCGGAGAGCCAGCCCTACCCCCAGGCCACCAGCCCGGGCTAGATTTCCCAAATCCCCATTCCCCATTCCCCACTCCCTCCCCCCTCATCAATCGAAACCCCAAAATCCTTCCCCCCTCTCCCCTTTTCCCCTATCTTCCGCGCGTATGAATCACGCGGAAATTGAGGCCGATAATTCGGCGGTGACGGAGGCGGGGGCGTTTGTGCAGCCGTTGATGGATGAGATGGGCAAGGTGATTGTCGGCCAAAAATATTTGCTGGAGCGGCTGGTGATTAGTTTGCTGGCCAATGGGCACGTGCTGCTCGAAGGCGTACCGGGGATTGCCAAGACACTGGCAATTAAGACGTTATCGGAGGCGTTGAATGTGGACTTTTCGCGCATTCAGTTTACGCCGGATATGTTGCCGGCGGATGTGACGGGGACGCAGATTTACAATCCACAGTCGGGGGAATTTACCACGCGGCAGGGGCCGGTGTTTGCAAATTTGTTGTTGGCCGATGAGATCAATCGCGCGCCGGCGAAGGTACAGAGTGCGTTGCTGGAAGCGATGCAGGAAAAACAGGTGACCATCGGCGATCAAACGTATCCGTTGCCACAACCGTTTCTCGTGATGGCGACAGAAAATCCCATTGAACAGGAGGGCACGTATCAATTGCCCGAGGCGCAGGTGGATCGCTTTATGCTCAAGGTGGTGATGGATTATCCAACCCAAAAGGAGGAGCGACAAATTCTGGAGGACTGGGCCAAGACGGAAGGCACGCCCGTGGCCCAACAGGTGGTGACGGTGGAGCAGGTGCTCACGGCGCGCAAGGTTGTGGATACGATTTATGTGGATGACAAGGTGAAGGAGTACATCGTGAACCTCGTGTGCGCGACGCGGGATCCGGGGATTTTCAATGTACCCGCGCAGGGGCTCATCCAATTGGGCGCCTCGCCGCGTGCCACCATTTACCTCACGCTCGCCTCCAAGGCCCACGCATTCCTGCAAGGGCGCGGCTACGTGACGCCACAAGACGTGAAGGCCATCGCGCCGGACGTGATGCGTCATCGCATTCAAATAAGCTACGAAGCCGAGGCCGAAGATAAAACCAGCGACCATGTGCTGGCGTTGTTCCTGGATCACATGCCGGTGCCGTAGGTGATTTACGAATGACGATTTACGAATGACGATTGGTTTCCCCACAACCCTCAACCCTCAACCGCCTTTTGAACCCTTCAAAAGTTCGCCAAATTGAAATCCGCACTAAGCGGCTGGTAAGCGATGTGATGGTCGGCCAATACCGCAGTGTGTTTCGCGGGCAGGGAATGGATTTTGATGAGGTGCGCGAGTATCAGCCCGGCGATGAGGTGCGCAATATCGATTGGAACGTCACGGCGCGATTGAACCAGCCGTTTGTGAAACAATTCGTGGAGGAACGCGAGCTGACGGTGATGTTGCTGGTGGACATCAGCGCGTCGGGGCGGTTCGGCAGTGGCGAGCAAACCAAACAGGAACTCGCCGCCGAAGTAGCCGCCGCGCTCGCCTTCGCCGCCCAGCGCAACAACGATAAAGTCGGCCTCACATTGTTTTCCGATCACGTGGAAAAGTATGTGCGACCGGGAAAAAGCAAACGCCACGTGCTGCGCGTCGTGCGCGATATTTTGCATCACACCCCCGTCCATCGCACCGGCGATCTGCGCTCCGCCCTCCAGCATTTGCAAAAGACCTTCCGCCGCCGCGCGGTGATGATTGTGATTTCTGATTTCCTCGATCCCCTCCCCCACTCCGCCCTGCGCCGCGCCCAACGCCGGCACGACGTGGTGGCCATCCAAATCAACGACCCGCACGAAGACGCCCTGCCCCCGCTCGGCCGCTTGGTGCTCGAAGATGCCGAGACCGGCGAAGTCGGCGAACTGCACCTCCGAACCGAAGCCGATCGCACTGCCTTCGCCGCCCACCGCGCCGAAGACCAAGCCGCATTGGTCAAAGAATTCGGTGCCCTAAACATCGACCACATCCGCCTCGTCACCGGCGAGCCCTACGCCCCCGCGCTATCGCACTTCTTCCGCACCCGATTGGAACGCCGAAGGTAGGTTGCGGGCAAGGCGGTTTCTCCGAAACCGCCGCAGTGCGACGGGAGGGATGAGTTCCACCTCGTCCCTATTATCACCCAACAAAATCAATTTGGGGCAAGGGGGAACTTGCCCGTCCCCAAAACACGCCGACGGCAGGGACGCGCTTCACGTGTCCACGGACGCGCGAGGCGTGTCCCTACCGGGGAATGACCAAGGCCCAAATCCCAAGGAAACCCCAATTCACAAAACCAATTTGGGGCTTGGTGATTTGTCATTCCTTGGTTCTTGGGTTTTGGTCATTGCTCATTCCCCCCTTGGCGTCTTTGCGCCTTGGCGGTTCAATCTCCCGGGCCACCGGCCCAGGCTACATATTGCATTCTGCCTCCTGTCTTCCAACTTCTAACTTCTGTCCCACTCTTTCATGAGTTACCTTTCCAGCGGGAGCCGGATGAACAACACGAATCTCACTGACATTCTGGAAATCAAACCGCCGCTGGTTTTGGAAACGGGCGAGGGCTCGAACTGGGCGCTTTGGGTTTTACTGGCGGTGTTTGTAGCGGGAGCAGTGCTGTTATTTTGGGCGTTGCGCGAGCCGAAGCGCGCGCCGGTGTTACCCGCGCCGGATGCGGAGGCGTTGCGGAAGTTGCGCGAGGTTTGGGGATTGTTGCCTTCACCGGTTTTGTTTGCGCGGGCGGTGGCGGATATTTTGCGGATGTACCTCGGGGAACGGTTTGAATTCCACGCGCCGGAGCGCACGACGGAAGAATTTTTGGATGAACTCCATCGCGCCCCGCAAATGACGCCACCCCAAAAAGATTTGCTCGGGCAATTTCTGGAATTTTGTGATCTCTCAAAATTCGCGCGGCACGAGCCAACTGAAGAAGACTGCCGCCGACTGCACGCGATGGCAGTGCAGTTGGTCAAAGAAACCGCGCCGCCGCTGCCGGGCGCACTGCCCCCGCGCGTGTCGCCACCACAATTAACACGATGAACAATTTCACCTTCGAAGATCCCGCGTGGCTGGGGTTGCTGCTGCTCCTCCCGCTGGCGGGGTGGTTGCAGGGGGCATCAGGTGCGCCTCCGGCGGTGGTGTTTTCGTCACTGAAGTTGGTGAAACGATTCTCGCACATCGCGCCGCATCGCGCAGGTCGACTGGTGGCAGCACTGCGCTGGCTGGCGCTCACCGCTTGCATCCTCGGGCTTGCGCGCCCGCAATGGGGCGAAGGCCGCGAACGCATCAAGGCCAGCGGAATTGATATTATGCTCACGCTGGATTTGTCCGACAGCATGGAGGCAAAAGATTTTCGCAACCAAGGCCGCAATGTCACGCGATTGGATATTTCAAAACAAGTGCTCAAAGAATTTGTGGAGGGCCGGCCCAGTGATCGGATTGGGTTAATTGTGTTTTCCGGGTTGGCCTTCATTGCCAGTCCGCCAACCTTGAACCACGATTATTTATTGGAGAATATTGACCGTTTTGACAATGACACCGCTTCGCCGCAGAACGACGACGAGGGCACTGCGATTGGTTCGGGCATCACGGCGGCGGTCAACCGGCTGCGCGGCATTAAGGATTCCAAAAGCAAAATTATTATTTTGATGACCGATGGAGAAAACAACACCGGCAAGGTGGAGCCCGAGGAAGCCGCCGAAGCGGCGGCGGTGATGGGCATCAAAATTTACACCATCGGCATCGGCAAAGAAGGCACGGAGCTGGTGTTGCGCGATCAGTTTGGGTTACCGCGTCATCATCAGTTGGTGGGCATCAATAAGGATCGCCTGCGCGACATCGCCACGCGCACGGGCGGCAAGTTTTTTTACGCCGAAAGCACCGAGGCACTGCGCGCGGTGTATCACGAGATTGATCAACTGGAAAAAACCGATCGCGAGGAGCAACGCTTCCTGCGCTACCACGATTTGTTCGGCTGGTTCGTGGGCGCGGGGCTGGTGCTCTTGATCCTCGAACTCATCCTTAGCCAAACATGGCTGCGCAAATTACCCTAACACCATGAACATGACTTGGACCGACCCCGATCGATTGTGGCTGCTCATTCTGCTGCCGCCATTGCTCGGTGGCTTTGCCTTTGCGTGGGCGCGGCGGCGGCGTTTGCTGGGGCTTTTTGTGAGCCCGCATCGGGTGGAGGAATTGGCGGGCAGTTTGTCCGCGAAAGGCCAATGGCTGCGCGCAGTGGCACTGCTCGCGGCGATGGGTTGCCTCATTGCCACGCTGGCCGGGCCGCGCTGGGGATTTCGTGAATTCGAAAGTCGCGCCACAAGTCTCGACGTGGTGATCGCCATCGATACTTCGCGCAGTATGTTGGCCAACGATCTCGTGCCCTCGCGGATGTCGCGCGCCAAACTCGCCGCCGTCGATTTACTAAAGCTCGGTGAGGGAGATCGCTTCGCGCTCATTCCATTTGCCGGGGTGGCGTTTTTGCAATGCCCGTTAACGGTCGACCACGAGGCACTGCGGCAGCACGTGGATTTGGTGCAAGTGGACGTCATTCCCCACGGCGGCACGAGCATTGCTGCGGCCATCAACACCGCGCTGGAAATGTTTGGTGAAGAGGAAATGGATCGCCACAAAGTGCTGGTGATTTTTACCGACGGCGAAGAGCACGAACCCGATGCGGTGGCGGCGGCAAAATTGGCGGGCGCGCAAGGGATGAAAATTTTCACCGTAGGAATGGGCACGCCCGAAGGCGAATTGGTGCCGGTGCTCACTTGCCCGAGCTGCGATGAACCCAACGTGCCCGAACGCAATCGCTGCCGGGAGTGCGATGCTTATTTGGCCGACTGGTCGACCACGCGGGAGTATTTGAAAGACGATGGGCGGCTGGTCCGTAGCAAATTAAATGAGCCGATGTTACAGGAATTAGCTACGGAAACTGGGGGATTTTACCTGCGCCACACCGGCGCCGGCTCGATGGATTGGCTATACAAAAACGGGCTCGCGCCGCTGCCCAAATCAGAGCATAATCCGACCACGGTGCGACGCCAAAAAGAACAATTCCAATGGTTCCTCGGCGCGGGCGTGCTGCTGTTGTTGGTGGAATTGCTGTGGCCGAAAGGTCGCCGGCCCGCTTCCTCCAACACAGCGAGCACGACGGCGATACTGTTGTTTTTCATTTTGCCATTCGGCGCGATGGCCGCGGATAAGCCGAGCCTGAAAAAAGCGCACAGTGAATACGCCGGTGGTAATTTTGCGGAGGCACAGGCGGAATACGAAAAATTATTAACGCTGCGTCCGGGTGATCCGGTGCTGCTGTTCAATGCCGGAGCGGCGGCGTTTCAAGCGGAAAAATTTGGCGACGCCGAGCGGCATTTTCAGTCTGCATTGCGCACGCCGGATCTCTCACTGCAACAGCGGGCATTTTATAACCTCGGCAACACCCACTTTCGGCTCGGCAGTTCTCAGGAAAAACCGAAAGAGCGAATTCAGATTTGGGAGGAATCCGCACGCCACTACGAAGCGGCCGTGGGATTGAATGCCGGCGACAAATCCGCGCGACAAAACCTCGCCTTCGTGCGCCAAAAAATTGCCGAAGAAAAACGCCGGATGGAACAACTCACCGACGAACTGCCGCTCGATGGGGTTAATCGCTTTAAACAAAAAGACGAAATCGCGCTACGCGTTTATCCGCCCAGCGAGGACGCCATTCCGGAAGATGCGTATTGGCGAATGTTTGCGTTGGATGATTACCAAGACGGCGTGGCAGTGGTGTCTGATTCGTTACGGAAACTTTCCTCCCGCCGCACCGGCCCGTGGGAGAGTGCCCACGGCGGGCGCGCGCCAGCGGGGCCAATTTTGCCCGGTGAATGGCGCTTCAAGTTCGAGCCGTTGTTCAGCGAATTCCTGCCCATCCCGGGGCCATTTGCCACAGGCGAGGCGAAGGTGAAACAATGGCACTATAATAAAGAAGCCTTGCAGGGTCGCCTGCCGGAAGTGCCCAGCGCGGCGGTCGCGTATCGTGTGACCGATCCGGCGGAATGCAGCGTGCTCGCACCCGGCCCCGCAGATGCGGCGCTTAATACTGTCGCCGTGAATTCCCCGAACGAATATCCGCACACCACCCGTCAACTGCGCCTCAAAGATTCCGAACGCCATCAACTTCACCAAGCCGTTGAACGGCTGGCCAATAACGAGCCCATCGACTTTGAAACGTTTAATGAACGCGTGATTGAGTTTCTCCACAAAAATCACAAGTACACCCGCGAGACGCGTATCCCCAAAAACGCTGACAAAGATCCCGTCGTGCGCTGGCTCTTTAGCCGCGAGGATGGGCATTGCGAATATTTTGCGTACAGCCACGTATTACTGGCACGCGCGGCGGGATATCCGGCCCGCATCGCGTGCGGCTTCCACGGCGGCAAGTGGGATAAAAAAGAAAAGTGTTGGGTGAGCAAACAAAGCGAAGCCCACGCGTGGGCGGAAATTTTTAATGGCACGCATTGGATCCGCGTGGACCCCACCCCGCCGGAGGAAGGCCAGGGTGAGGGTGAAGGCGGTGAGGGCGAACCACAGGAAAATTCCGAAGGCGAGGGTGAAGGTGAACCGAATGAAAATCCTGAGGGCCAAGGCGAAGGCGAGCCGCAAGAACAACCCGGTGAAGGCGGTAAACCCGAAGAGCAAAAAGAAAGCGAAGTGCCATTCGAATTGCAGGAGACGCTACGTCAAATCAAAGAAATGCTCGAGGCCATGAAGGGCGACGAAAAACCCCTCGGCGTAGGTGAACTGGGCCGAATGCCCAAGCCACCCCGACGCCTTCGCAAGAACTGGTAATGCGCGGCCTATTCTTAATATTAGTTTGCCTCGGAAACGCCGCCTCCGCCGCGGTGCTCACCTCCACCCTCAACCCCGGCGCCATTCAACAAACTGGAAGCGCCGTGCTCACGGTGCGGTGCGATGGATATGAGCTGGCCACAGTTCATCCCGAACGCACTCCAGCGGGCATGGGGTTTTCATTTCGCGGACGCGAAGTGAACCGTTCCACGTTAAACGGCTCGGACAAATTATCCGTCACCTTTACCTATCTTGTTACCACCAGCAAAGCCGGGAGGCATATTGTCCCGGCCTTCACCGCCAAACTTCCCAACGGGACAATGCTTCGCAGCGAACCGCTTGCGCTCACGGTACTGGATCGTGACGGCAGCAGTTCAGTTGCCAACCAAAACCGCGCTGCCTTTATTAAAGTGCAGCTTGACCGATCTCAAGTTTACCTTGGCCAGGCGTTTCCGGTGACCATGGAATTGTTTGTGGAACGGCTGTTGCCGGGCGATTTGCCCGTACCACAACTCACCACGCCGGGGTTCCGGTTCACGCGCAAGCGGCCGGAGTTTTCTCACACCCTCCGACTGGAAAACGGATCACGCTATCATGTATTCCTGTTTAAAACCGGCGCAGTAGCCACCAAGGTGGGCCGCCGAAATATGGTGTTTGAAATTGATGTGACGGTGCGGGACTCGGATGATTTTTTTGGCAAACGCAAACAGATCCACGTGGCAAGTAATCCCATCGCGATGGAAGTTATGCCCGTGCCTGCCGAGGGACGGCCGGAAAACTTCTCCGGCGCGGTGGGCAGCAACCTGCAATTCAAGGTGAAGGCCAGCCATGCCGCCGTGAAAACCGGCGACCCCCTGGAACTTTCGATCGAACTTTCCGGACGCGCCGCGCTGGATCAAATCACCGTGCCCGGACCGGACCAATGGGACGGATTAAAAGTCTACCCCGCCACCAGCACCGTCAAGCATTTGGACCTCCGCCATCTGCACGCATTCAAAACCTTTACGCGCACCGTTGTTCCGTTACGTCCGGACATCACTGAGATTCCCCAGATTGAATTTGTGTATTTTGATACCGGAACAAAACAATACATCACGCACACCGCGGGCCCCTTCCCTCTGCGCGTCACGGGGCCGGCAATCCAGACGGCAGCCGGTGATCCGCCCACGTTACCTCAATCGCAAACTGATCCCCAAGCTGATGCCGGCAAAATGGAACCGCTACGGCGCACCCCCGGATTACTCGCCACGGCCCCCACCCCGTTGCTAACACACCCATGGTTTCTGATCGCACAATCTGCCCCGTTATTAGCTTGGGTGATGTTGATGGGCTGGCGACGGCGGCAAACTTATTTGGAACAACATCCCGATGTGGTGCGCCGCATCCACGTTCAAAAAGTAACACGCGAAACACTACGCTCACTGCGGCAAACCGAAACGCAAGCCGACCCCGAAGCCTTCCACGCGGGCGTACAACTCATCTTGCGTGAGCACCTTGGGATGGCAATGGGCCGACCGGCGGAAGGCATTGGCCGTGAAATTCTTGAGGACGAGACGCTGCCGCTTTCCGGCGAAAACCGTACGGCGCTGGAGCGTTTGCATGAACACAATCAACTCGCCCGTTTCACCGGCTCCGCCAACCCGCCGGAGACGGTAAAAGCACCGCTGCTCTTAAAAGATTTGGAGCGGGTCATCCATTCCCTGCGATGAAAATCCTACTGCTCTTACCGATGCTCGCGGTAACGCTCCACGCGGGTGAAAACGATTCTGATTTTTCAAAAGGTAATGCCGCATTTGAAGCGGGGGACTTTCCGGCGGCCATCACCCATTATCAATCGCAACTGAAAACAGGCCGCACCTCCACTGCATTGCATTTCAACCTCGCCCACGCGTCGTACGAGGCGAAGGAATTGGGCCGCGCGATTTTCCATTATCGGCGCGCACTCACATTGAACCCGCGCGATACCGGCGCGCAATCCAACCTCAAACGAGTGCAGGATGAAGTCCACAACGGCACCCCGCCCAAGGCCGGTTTCTGGCGACGGCTGACCGGCTATTTCACCCTGAACGAATGGACCCTCACGTCATCGGCATTGCTCACGATCTGGTGGCTGTGGCTGGCGGCGATCAACTGGCGCCCGCAATGGCGCAAACGCGGCGCAGTGGTGCGGCCTGTGCTCGGCGCGGCAGCGTTGGTATTGGCGGCGCTGGCGATTGTAAGTTGGCGGATTAAGGCGGCCCAACCGTGGGCGGTGGTCGTGCAAGATCAAGTTTCCGTGCGTTACGGGCCAGTGGAGGCTTCACCGGAACAATTCAAATGGTTCGACGGCGCTGAGCTGCGCGTACGGAACACCCATGACGCGAACGGCGCGAAATGGATTCTTGCTCAGGATCCCACCGGCCGCCAGGGCTGGCTCCCCGCCAGCGCAGTCCTCCAGCCGGGCGGCTGATTATGACACATTTTCGTTGACCCTTACACCTCGCAGCCTAGCATACAGCCACGCTATGAAACGCTCCGCGGGATTTTTCTTTTTGGCCACAGCATTGCTGACCACTCAGCGATTTGCCGATGGCATCACCCTCTCCCAAGCCGAAGGCCGCATTGATGTCACCATCAATGGGAAACTGTTCACCAGCTATCAATACAAAGGGGTTCCAAAACCGGCGTTGTATCCGCTCCGTTGGCTCGATGGCAAGGGCCTCACGCGGCGCTATCCGATGGAGCCGGCCGCAGTCGGCGAATCGAATGACCACAAACACCATCGAAGTTTATTTTGGGGACATCGCTTTGTGCGCGGAGGCAAGGACAATGGCTCACATGATTTTTGGGGAGAAACGACAAACAGCGGCAAACAAATCATGACGAAGGTGCGCTTTGATAAACAGGGAATCATTCATACCCAAAATAAATGGGTGAGCAAGGCGGGCGAAATCATTGCGACCGACAGCCGCGAAATCCGGTTCGACGCCGGCAAAAATTTCCGCATCGTTGACTACTCAATCACCATCCATGCCTCACACGGGAAGATCGTGTTGATGGATGACAAGGACGCGGGAATGGGCATCCGTGTCCCCGACAGCATGTGCGTCACCCCGCACGGCACGTCAAAAATAAAAGCCGAAGGTTATATGCTTAACAGCGAAGGCGACACCGGCGCGGCGCTGTGGGGCAAGCGCGCGAAGTGGGTGGATTACTCCGGACGCGTGGAAGGCACGTTGCTCGGCGTTTCCATTTTTGACCACCCCGGAAATCCGAAGCATCCCACCAGTTGGCACGCCCGATCATACGGCCTCTGTACTGCGAATATTTTTGGCAAACACCATTTTGAACGCCTGAAAGATAAAAATGCCGGCAATGTGACATTGAATAAAGGCGAGTTGCTCGCATTCAAATATCGATTCTACTGGCACTCGGGCAAAGGCGAGGCTAAGAAAATTGAAGCGCACTATCGCGAATGGGTTGCGCCAAAAGGCAAATAAGTTTAACTTCAACGCACACACACACTATGAACAAACAAACCCGTCGATCATTCCTCAAAACCTCCCTTTACACCGGCACCACGGTGGCTTGGACCGCTAAGAGCTGGGCCCAAGTAAACGGAGCCAACGAAACATTGCAGTGCGGCACCGTGGGCTTCCGCGGGCGGGGCGGCAGTCACATTAGTTACATTGGCAAAAACAAAGGGGCGAAACTCACCGCGCTGTGCGATGTGGACAACAAAGTGCTCAACGCCGGCACCACCAAACACGGCGTCACCGGCTACACCGACATCCGACAGATGCTCGAAAACAAAGACCTGGATGTGGTCACCATCGCCACGCCAAACCATTGGCACAGCCTCGCCGCCATCTGGGCCATCCAGGCGGGCAAAGATGTTTATGTGGAAAAACCTGTGAGCCACAATGTCTGGGAAGGCCGGCAATTGGTGAACGCCGCGCGCAAATACAAAAAAATTGTGCAAACCGGCACGCAAGCCCGCAGCAGCAAATGCATTCAAGACGCCGTGAAATGGGTGCAAGCGGGCAACCTCGGCAAGATCAAAGTGTCGCGTGGCCTTTGCTACAAGCGCCGGCCGAGCATCGGGGACATCGCCGAAACCAAACCCGTGCCAGAAGAGATTGATTACAACCTTTGGCTCGGCCCCGCGCCCAAGAAACCACTCACCCGCGGCCGGCTGCATTACGACTGGCACTGGATGTGGGATTACGGCAATGGCGATCTGGGCAACCAGGGCATCCACCAAATGGATATCGCCCGGTGGTTCCTCGGCGAGATGGAACTTTCACCGCGCATCTGGAGCGTTGGCGGTCGGCTCGGTTATAAGGACGATGGCGAGACGGCGAACACGCAGGTTATTTATCACGACTACAACACCGCCCCGCTGATCTTTGAGGTGCGTGGGCTTGCCTCAAAACTGGGCGCAAGGAATTTACCGACCTACCGCGGTGGCAGCGTCGCGGTGTTTGTGGAATGCGAAAAAGGCTGGGTCGCTGTACGTGGCTACGGCTCGGTGCAGGTCTACGATAACGACGACAAGAAAATCAAGGAGTTCAACGGCGGCGGCGACCACTTTGGCAACTTCATCGATGCCGTGCGCAGCCGTAACCCGAAGGACCTCAACGCCGAAATTTTAGAGGGCCATTTATCCAGTGCCTTATGCCACACCGGCAACATCAGTCATCGACTGGGCGACGATGCCAACGTGGAAGACATCCGGAACTTTGTGAAAAAAGATTTCGGCGGCACCGAAGCGGTGGATCGGATGATCGATCACTTGGCTGCAAAAAACGAAGTGGACTTGAAAGCCACCCCGCTCACCCTCGGCTCGGAGCTGAAGATGGACGGCAAAGCCGAAACCTTTTCCGGCAACAACGCGGCAAGCAAAATGCTCACCCGCGAATATCGCAAGCCCTTCGTGGTGCCAGAAATCAAGATCTGATTTCCCCGACCCCCCTCAATTCTCATCAGAATTGAAACACGGATTGCCTTTGTGCAATCCGTGTTTTTTTTACAAACGCCCCTCGTCAGCGTCGATGAAATCAACGAAGCACTGAATATCATTGCGGGCTCCCATTCCGGCGTCTTCCTTGCGTTGGGCGAGGCGGGCGCGCAAGTCGGCATCAGATTCATCCGCGCCATAGTTGCCCACCGCATCATTGAAAGCCGCTTGAACGGCGGAATCGAGCCGGGCATTGACGTTATGCCGCACCCAATCGGCCACTTGCCCGTCCGTATCGCTGGCGGCCACCAGAGCGGTAAGGTCGCCCGCATCCACTCCGGCGGATTCAAACCATTTGCCATCAAAGCCACGGTGGAGGAAATTAGGCTGGTAGTCTTCGTGTAGTTTACCCGCTAAATTCAGGCGAATCTTGTCGATCAGACGGGGCAAATATATCCAGCCTGCCATGGTTTCACGGGGGCTTCGGGGAAAAATGGTGTCACTCATTTCTGATAGTCCCCCACCAGCAAGGCACTGTCAACCCATCCAAATAATTAACGAAAAACGTTATTGACAAGTTTTCCTCAAAGCCATTCACTTTCACCGACCACTGTTTGTCACAACCCAACCCAATACAAGCAACCTATGTCTGAACACGAAAACGAAAACGAAAACGAAAACGAATCCACTCATGATTCCGAAAATTCAGTTGAATATCAACTTGCTGAGATCACGGAATTTGAACACAAAATCCGCCTCCTTCGTTGGGGCATGGTAGTCGGCACCCTGCTCATCATCGCCCTTGGCGTCATCAACATCATCAACAAAGTGCAACGTGCGGCAAAGCCGGCCATGCAAATTGTGGAAGATGTTCAGCAAATGCTGCCTGAAGCTCAAAACACCGCAACGGCAATCCAGGAGATTGTGACCGGCGGCGAACGCTTCGACAAGATTGCCACCAACTTCCGTTCACAATTGAGCGGGCTGGAACATATCCCTGATCGCGTTGCCTTGAGCGCCAGGAATCAACTGGTTGAAATCCTAAAAGATCGTGATGAAAAACTGCGTGAGCTCTTCCCCAATCTCAACGAGGAAAAACAAAATCAAATGATCGCCGCCTTCGGCCGAATTGCCGAGGAACGCGGTGATGAGGTTTTAATCTCACTCTTTGCCGACCACATCACAGTGGTGGACGCAATCAACAAACATCTCCAAACCATCCACGCTAAAGAAGCGAACCAAATCACCGTGGATAGTAATATGCAAGCGGGCTTGATGTTAGTCTCCTCCGTACTCGAATTACTCGTCACCACGGTGGATGATCTGAAGCAAAACATCGACGACAGCATTGATCAATAATTCAAACCCAACCTAATCATTTCATAATCATGAGCAACGATTCTAAACCTCAAGAAATCCACATCGCGGAAGAATTTGTGGAAACCACCCGCAACCGCCTGGAGCGGTCCTACAAAAACAATGTCATCGTCACGATCGTGGTGCTGTCACTCGTCACACTGTATTTTGTGCTACTCAATCGACTATTCGTAGATGATGCCCTCGATGTTGCCGGAACTTTCACGGACCTGTACAAAGGCAAAGTGGAAAAATACACTGCACTCTCAAAGGATAGTCTCAAAGTAGCCAACGTGCTAACCGATCCGGACAAAGCACCCGGCGTGGTCCTTCGTGCTCTCACCGAACAAACTGATTCCACCATCAGAAGTGAAAAAGTCACTTGGGAAAGCTGGGTAGCCGATCTGAAAGCAAACCTCAAAGAAATCCCTAAATGGGCTGAAGACGAGGACACCTACAAATTGGGTAATAGCATGGAAAAACGTGTGGAAAACTGGACCCTACAGGTGCTGCAAGATTCCACCACCGAACTCGGCGAAACCGTTGATATCTATCTTGAAAACAACAAAAGTGCCGTCGCCAAATTCGCTGAAAATTCGGATGATGAAGACGCCTTCAATATTCTCGCTGACGGTTTGCAATCTGAATTGGTGCGGTTTATGGATGAAACCGAAATCACCAATAAAGGCACGCTGGCTGATCAATCCCGGAACGTACTAACTAAGCTGCAACACGCCAATGAGATCCTCAAGGAGCTTGCTGGTAAAGATTCCAAGGACTTGGATCGTGAGCAACGCCAACTGCGGCTCGCCATTGCCCTGATGATGGAAGGCACCGATAACTTCCAAATCCCCGAAGACGGTTCCAAATAACATCTCCTTTTTGACCGCCCCGCCCTAAACCGGCGGGGCTTTTTTTTTGTGCCAAACTACTCATCCTGTTAACCTCCCGCCCATGGCTGACACCACGGACACGCTAGGCATCATCGCCGGCAACCGCACCCTGCCCCGCATCCTCGCACGCGAAGCCCGTGCCGCCGGCGTCCAGCATCTCGTGGCCGCTGCCTTCACCGATGAAACGGAGCCGGAACTGGCTGATCTGGTGGATGTGATCGAATGGCTTCGCGTCGGGCAGCTCAATAAGCTGGTGGAGGTGTTCCAAAAACACAATGTCACTCAATGCGTGATGGTTGGCCAAATTGCGCCCAAGAATCTTTTTGACCTACGCCCCGATCTGCGCGCCATTAAACTGCTTGCCAGTTTGCCTGAGAAAAACGCCCACTCCCTATTTGGAGGCATCGCCGATGAACTGGCAAAGGACGGCATCACGCTCATCGAAGCCACCCCGTGGCTCAAGCCCGCTATGCCCACCGCCGGTTTTCAACTCGGCCCTGATGCCACCGATGCAGTCCGCGCCGACATTGAATACGGCCTCCGCATCGCCCGCGAAACCAGCCGACTCGAGATCGGCCAAACCGTCGTTGTCAAAAACGGCACTGTACTCGCCGTCGAAGGCCTCGAAGGCACCGACGCCTGCCTCACGCGTGGCGGTGAGTTGGCAGAGGGTGCGATCGCCGTTAAAATCCCCAAGCCCGGCCACGACTTGCGCTTTGATATTCCTTGCCTCGGCGCCCGAACTCTGGAAACCTGCGCCTCCGCCAACATCTGCGCGCTCGCCTTCGAGGCCGATCGCACACTGTTGCTGGACGAACCGGAAGTAGACGCTCTGGCCCAACGCCACAGCATCACCCTCACCGCTATTTAAACCATGCTGAGTTCATACGAATTGATTGGGTTTATCTCACCTGAATTGGCCCACCGCATTCTCGCCGACACCGCCGAGGACAACCGCGACCTCTACGAGGCCACCCTCAGCGCTGTCGCCCGACTGCGCGGCATGCGCCCGCAATTTCTCAAACGCCAGCCCAAACCCACCCGTCACAAAACCATGGTGCAAGCCATGTCCAAACCCGCCTTCGATGAAGCTGCCGGATCGCTCCTGCGCGGTTGGCTGCTCAAACATCAGATTGGCCTTCTTACTCAATTTCTCGATGCACTCGGCATTGAACACGAGGAAGGCGTCGTTGAAGATTTACCTAAAACCATCGCCGACGATGCTCTCGCCGCAGCACTGGAGACGCTCCTCGCCAATCACGAGCGCGACGTGGTTGTCCTTTATCTCCACGCCTTCCACAATATGAACGAAGCCGGTTGGCAAAATCTCGAAGCTGCTTTAGAAAGCGATGAGCGCCTACAACTCTTTTGACCCATTTTTCACTCTTTTTTTCAAAAATTGGCTTTTATCCGGCGCCCGCTTAGGTAATCGTTCGCGCTTCGCACGAACCGTGTGACGCAATCTAATGGAACCCCAAGGCGATATCGCTCTCATCGGACTGGCCGTAATGGGCCAGAATCTCATCCTCAATATGAACGACCACGGCTACACCGTCGTGGCACACAACCGCACCACCGCGCGCGTGGACGAATTTCTCGCCGGCGAAGCGCAAGGCACAAACATCATCGGCGCACGCAGCATCCCCGAGATGATCGCCCATCTCAAAGCCCCCCGACGTATCATGCTGCTCGTGAAGGCAGGCCAACCGGTCGACGACTTCATTGAAAAACTCCTGCCTCACCTCGCCCCAGGCGACATCATTATCGACGGCGGCAACTCACTTTACGAAGACACCATCCGCCGCACAAAATATTTGGAATCCCGTGGATTACTCTTTATTGGCACCGGCGTATCCGGCGGCGAAGAAGGCGCGCGAATCGGCCCTTCCATTATGCCCGGCGGCTCGCAAGCCGCATGGCCACACGTAAAAGATATTTTCCAATCCATCTCCGCCAAAGTGGAAGACAACACACCTTGTTGCGACTGGGTAGGCGCCGATGGCGCGGGGCATTATGTAAAAATGGTCCACAACGGCATCGAGTACGGTGACATGCAGCTCATCTGCGAAGCATACAATCTCATGAAAACCGGCCTCGGAATGAGCGCCGACGAAATGCACGCCGTCTTCGCCGAATGGAACACCGGCCCGCTCGATTCTTATCTCATCGAAATTACCCGTGACATCCTCGGCTATAAAGACACCGACGGCCAACCGCTCGTGGAAAAAATCCTCGATACCGCCGGCCAAAAAGGCACCGGCAAATGGACCGTCATCAATTCCGCCGAACTTGGCATGCCGATCACCCTCATTGCCGAGGCCGTATACGCCCGCTGCATTTCAGCGCAAAAAAATGAGCGCGTAAAAGCCAGCAAAAAAATCCGCGGCCCCAAACCCGCCATTACCCGCGAGCGGGCGAAGTTCATCGAAGACATTCGCTGCGCGCTTTACGCCTCCAAAATTGTCAGCTACACGCAGGGATTCATGCTCCTCCGCGCCGCCGCCAAAGAATACCACTGGCACCTCAACTACGGCAATATTGCCATGATGTGGCGTGGCGGTTGCATCATCCGCAGCGCGTTCCTCGGCAAAATCAAGGAAGCGTACGACAAACATCCGCGTCTCCAATCATTGCTGCTCGACACCTATTTCAAACGCGAAATCCGCCACACACAAAAAGGTTGGCGCAACGTCATCGCCGTCGCCGCCAAACGCGGCATTCCCGTGCCCGCCTTCAGCACCGCCCTGTCATTCTTCGACAGCTACCGCACCGAACGTCTCCCCGCAAATCTACTCCAAGCCCAACGCGACTACTTCGGTGCCCACACTTACGAACGCCTCGACAAACCACGTGGCGAATTCTTCCACACCAACTGGACCGGACGCGGCGGTGATGTTTCCTCAACGACCTATAACGCATGAGTGATCCAGCCCAAGCCCTTCGCGAGTTTCAACCGACACAGGACTATTTCATTGGAATCGATTCCGATGGCTGCGTGTTTGATTCGATGGAAATCAAACACAAAGAATGCTTTGCGCCAATGTTCATCAAACATTTTGAACTACAGGCCGCCAGCAAATACGCCCGTGAAGTTTGGGAGTTCGTAAACCTTTATTCCAAAACCCGCGGATGCAATCGCTTCCACGCAGTCATCCGTGCCTTGCAATTAATAAGCGCACGCAAAGAAATCTCCGCACGCGGGATTGCAGTGCCCACGTTCCCCGCCCTGCTTGAATGGGTGAATCGCGAATCTAAACTCGGCAACGCCACGCTCGACGCCGAAGTCGCCAACGGCAACGAGGGCCTTGTTCGGATCAAGACGTGGAGCGACGCAGTGAATGTTTCCGTGAAAGACATTGTGCAGGGTGTGCCGCCGTTTCCCCTCGTACGCGAATCGCTCAGTTCTGCAGCTGCGAAGGCGGATTGCATGGTGATTTCACAAACACCAACCGAGGCACTCGAACGCGAATGGGCCGAGAATCGTTTGGACGAATTTGTGTGCGCCATTGCCGGGCAGGAAATGGGCACTAAAACACAGCACCTCGAATTGGCTACCAAAGGCAAATATCCCGCAGAAAAAATCCTGATGATTGGTGACGCTCCCGGCGATCACAAGGCGGCGAAAACAAGTGGCGCATTGTTTTTTCCGATCAATCCCGGTGACGAAGAACGCAGTTGGGAAAATTTACATCGCGAAGGCTTGGACCGATTTTTTAGCGGCACGTTTGCCGGCGAATTTCAGCAGGGGTTATTAACGGACTTTGATAACCGTCTTCCTCAAAATCCGCCGTGGTGACTGCCTTTAACCTTCCGGCTCTTCTTCCGTGGGCTCCCGTTCACTGAGCTTGATGAGCCGTGCGCGCTCCACTTGTCGCCGGTACGTTTGTTCCACGCGCAATTCATAGCGGCCTAATTCCAGCATATCGCCCACCTTGGCGAAAGTGCCGAGTCGTTTGGTGATTAATCCGCTCACGGTAGTCACGCCCTTGTCGTCACAGGGTTCGCCGGTCAACTCCTCCAGTTCGTGCAGGGGCATGGAGCCTTCCAGCGTCCAAGTGACCTCATCGGTTTGCACGAAAAACGGTTTCTCGTGTTCATCAAACTCATCGCGGATTTGCCCAACCAATTCCTCCAAAATATTTTCCAGCGTCACCATCCCAACCGTGTCGCCATATTCATTCACCACCAATGCAAAATGCAGTTTCCGGTCTAGGAAGATTTGCAGCAACCCTTCCAGCCGCGCCGTTTCGGGTGTGTACACTAATTCCCGCGCAAATTCCCGTAACTCATCCGCCGTTTTAGCCGTGCGGCGCCGGGCATATAAATCTTTGATGTGTACGACGCCCAGCGTTTCATCGAGATTGCCGTTGACGCACAATGGGAAGCGCGAGTGTCGCGATTCTTCCGCCATCACAAGGCAATCCTCGAGATTCGATTGGGTGTTGAACCCCATAATTTCGCGTCGCGGACGCATCACATCCCTTGCCACTCGGTTTTTGAGATCAAATGCGTTGAGCACTAAATCGCGGCTAAATTGTTCGCGGTCGGATCTTCCACCCGTCGAACCAATCATCATTCGTAATTCCTCTTCTGAATGACTATGCTCGCTTTCATCAAAAACATCCAACCCAACTTTCCTCAACAACCAAAGCGCACAATTGTTGAGTAACCAAATGAATGGATACATAATCCAGTAAAACCAGCGTAATGGATACGCCACCCACAAACTGGTCGGCAACGGTCGCTGAATCGCCAACCATTTGGGTGCCATTTCACCCACGACAATGTGTAACAAGGTAACAACTGTAAAACCCACAGCGATGGAAATAGTATGTTGCCAATGGGGATCTGATAAAAGTGGCGATCCGTTTATCTGAAGTTCATAAATGGGAGCAAGTAGTTTGTTGAAAATTGGATGCCCGACATATCCCAAACCCAAACTGGCAAGCGTGATGCCAAGTTGACAAGCACTAAGATATTCGTCGAGATTTTTGAGTAAATGCCGTGCCATTCGTGCGCGGCGTTGGCCGGCAATTACCAGGGGTTCAAGCTGGGTGTCGCGAAGTTTGACCAACGCAAATTCCGCCGCAACAAAGAAGCCGTTAAGAAATACCAAAACGCCAACAGCAAGAATCAGCAGCGGAACAACAGTAACTTCCCCCCAGTCCATTAGACTTTCACCTCCCCGAAGACGACCTTCAAAATATCCGGTAAGCTCACGATGCCGAGTTCACGTTTGCGTTTGTCCAGAATGATCACCACCCGTTGGCCGGAACGTTGCATCAGATGCAGCAGTTTTTGCAGACGAATATCTTCGTCCTGATACAATGCCGATTCCAAAAAATGCCCAATGGGTCGTTGCCATTCGTTTTCCGGCAAAAATATGAGCCGACGCAGGTTGACAACACCCGCGATGCGCCGGCGCCCATCGTTTTCCTGCCAAACGGGCATTCGGGTGTAGGGCACCACGCCGACATTTCGAACCACTTCTGCGATGGGCGTTTCAGTTGTAACCAGCGGCAAGTCCTCGAAGGACACTGCTAAATCACGCACTGGAATTTTTTGCAAATCGAGTACGCGGTCAATCATTTCACGTTCGTCTTCCGAAAGCCCATGCCCGCTTTCAGTCATCAATTGCCTGAGTTCCTCACGGCTGCCAAACAGATGACCTTGCAATTCCCGCCCGCCCGTGGTGAAAAGCAGCAAGCGTGAAACAATTCGCAGTAATTCCACTAGCGGCCCGAGCAGGGTATCGATGATCCCAAAAATCGACGTCAAAAATAAGCACAATCGGTTGGGATATTTGCGAAAAACCATTTTGGGCAACAGCTCGCACAACGTATAAAAGACCAGCACACACACGCCAAAGAGAGCCCAATAAACCCAGGCCATTGCATTCCATTGCACCAACTTGCCGGGGTCTTTTACATCCAGCAAAAATTGTAAAAAATAAAGGGTGGCTAACAGCACAAGCAGATTGGCCAGGGTGTTCCCGACCAAAATAGTCCAAAGCGTGTCTTCCGGTTGATCGAGATAGCGTTGCAACCGAATTGCTTTTTTATTTCCTTCACGGGCACGTCGGCGTAGACGCAATCGGCTCACTTCCGCCAATCCCGCTTCCATTCCGGAGAGAAAAGCAGAAACACCGAGACAGCTCGCAAACCCAGCCCCTAACAATATCCATTGCAATCCGGTCATCGGCCTCCCCCAATTCGTTGAGCTTCCACCTCCAGCACGCGTCGACCATCCGCTTCGGTGATTTTGAGTTTCAATCCACTATATTCTACTTCCGTGCCGACCGGCGGGATTACATCCATTTGGGAAGCAACCAAACCGCCGATCGTGTCCACCCCTTTCGCGCGTTGAAGCTGGGGATATTCACGGCGAAAATCTTCCAACCACACGCTGCCGCTTAGTCGCCAATTGCCCGGAGCAATTTCCTCCATTACAAATTCATCCGCACCTCCCTCGCGTCGCAGTCCACCGACCACGTCATTAAGAATATCCTCCAGTGTGACCAACCCGACTGTACCGCCAAACTCATCAAGCACAATCGCCATGTTATGTTGGTAACGTTGAAAACTTTTTAGCAATTCCAGCAGGTTCATTTCTTCTGGAACAAATGAGGGGAAATCAATCACCTCCACCATATCCACCGTCGGATCAGCCAACAGGCGGGGTGCATTTAATACACCCACTATGGTGTCGGGCGATTCATCGTACATGGGCAATCGCCGATGCTGATTTTCCCGTGCAGAAGCTATGAGCTCCGGCAATTCAAGATTGTGCGGGATACACGCCATCTGTGAACGCGGGCGCATTAAATCTGACACCGGTCGCCGATCCAACCGCATGATATTGAGGATAATTTCCTTTTCCGAAATACCTAATGTGCCTGATTGCCAACCCAGTTCGATCAGTTCGCTATATTCTTCATCCGAAAGTTCCGGCATCGGTTTGATGGAGTTGGGCACCAGCCGGAGCAGTTGTCGATTGATCCATTGTGCCACAAAACGGACAGGTTGAGTGAACCAAACCAACCACAACAAAGGACGAGCCACACGCGGCGCCCAGGATTGCGGACGACGCATGGCCAATGTCTTGGGCACCACTTCACAGAAAAGCAATAATCCCGCTGCCAACAAAAGAGCGACGAAGACAAAGTGTTGTTTGTCGAGTTTCCAACTGATGGCCAGTGCCGTGGCGATAATCGCCGCGTGCGCGAGCGTGGTCACCAGCGTCATTGTCGCCAGCAAATCATGCGGGGCGGCGAGTAGTTTTCGAATAAAAACACCGCTTTCAGGTTGGTGCGCGGTGATTTGGCGAAGGCGCCATTTACCCAAGGTGAGCAGCGCCGTTTCCGCCAAAGCAAAGAAAAAGCCGATCCCCGTAAAAAGTAGCAATAAAGCCAGTTCAGTATACCACTGCATGGCTGAAGGAACGTTGCCCCAAAGCCGAGCTTATGGCGAGGGATTTCGGGGCCATCAGTTCAGGACAATATTTCGGCGCTGATAAGTGGGGATATCAAGATCTTCCCCATTAAACACCGTGGGTTCGCCTTTATCAAAACGGCCTTTTGAAATATTGATCAGCGGAAGTTGTTGTTGGTACGCCGTCCAGAGTGCCGGGCGGGCCGGTGGCGTTTCAGTGACAATTTCCGGCGGTGAATCAACCGGTATTTGTTCCAGTCGATTGACCGGTTCAGCATCTGTTTTGGCGGGCGCTGCGACACCCGCATCAGCCGTGATGTTATCCGTGGGTTTCGGCATCATAATCAACGCCGCAAGTCCATCGCCCTGCCCGCTTTCGCTGTGCACACTAAGCAATACTTTGGCGGTAGGCGCAGCATCGCGAAGATGGCTCACCACGTCCTCCACTTCATCCATCGGCAAATCTTCACCACTCGAAAGACATAAAACAATGCCGTTTGTTTGGCCTAATATTTTCCCGGCATCGAGTTGGGGGTGGCGAAGAATCGCATCCATCAATGCACTTGGGCGTGAGTCGCCCATCACCTCAAGCGTGGCTAACACGCTCTCGGCATGTTGCCCGGCAAATAGCGAATGAAAATGTGCGAAATCGATGCTCATCTGCCCATTGGTTCGCAGCAACCTGCCGATGCCCAACAGAGCTTCAAGAATTAAATTATTGGCCGCCTCAAAACATTCCGGCACCGATGCTCCATTAGGTTGGCAATCCATCACCGTTTGGTTGGGTACGCATACAACGGTGTCGGCGATGCCTCGCAGACGTTGGAGGGCTTCTTCCGCCTGAGCATCAAGGCCTTCCAAATCAAACGGTTCAATGGCCACCGCAACCACTAGTGCCCCGGCATCTGCGGCGATCTCCGCCACCACAGGGGCGCCGCCGCCGCCCAGACCGCCCGCCAGGCCGGAGACAATCAGGACTAAATCCGTGTCTGCCAGCTTTCCTGCCAGCGTATTTTTAGCCGCACGCAAACATGCAGCTCCTACGCTGTCATCGCCACTGCAACTCCATCCGCGCCGGTTACTTTCCCCAAGCTGCAACTTTTCGGCAAGTTGCCAGTGCTGCAATTTCTCGCTGTCGGTATCCAATGCTAAAAAACGGTTAGCGGGAAAACCCAGTGCCGCAAGACTATCCACCACGCGTCCGCCTGCGCTTCCTAGGCCCACGATTTTAATACTGACCTCTTTTGATTTTTGTTGTTCGGCCATAATTAACTTCCCACCAATTTACCCGCCAACCAGTTGAACACCCCGGTCCGCGATTGACGCCCGGTGGCGCGTTGTTGCGCGCCCAGTTTCACGAGCCCCAGCGCGGTGCTGCACTCAGGTTCATCGAGAATACTACTCGGCCCACTCCCCAGCGATGCGCGGGCTGTTTGCGCTGGCATTTGAAATACATGTGCAGCCAGACGTTCCATCGCCGGCATACGCGCCCCTCCCCCGGTAAGCACTACCCCGGCGCGCAGATGCGCCAAGAGGCCTTCGCGGGCAAGATCATCACGGATGAGGAGCAGCAATTCCTCCAGGCGCGCGTGCACGATCTGGTGTAAATGACTGATGCTCACGGTGCGGTTACAGAGTCCGACATCGCTGACAAAATCATGGGTTTGTCCGTGTGCGGCGGGATCGAGCATTGCCGCACCGTGTTTGAGTTTGAGTTCCTCCGCACGCGCATTAGATAGTTTGAGGCCCACGGAAATATCGTTGGAAACGTGCTCCCCCCCCACGGCAATCACATGGCTATGGCGCAACGATCGGTTATGATAAACCACATATTCCGTGGTGCCTGCGCCGAGATCGATGAGCAGCGCTCCCTGCTCACATTGCTCGGGTGATAATGCAGCGCGGGCTGAGGATCGGCCGGCAAAAACCAGATCTTCAACCTGTAATCCCAGCCCTTTCACTGCATACACAGGGTTTTGTAACCGAGTGATTTGGCCGCTGATCACATGCACATCCACTTCCAAACGCGATGCAAACCGGCCTAATGGATTGTCCACCCCGCCCTGCCCATCCACTCGATATCCCTGACATAACGCATGCAACACCTCACGCCCCTCGGTTAATTGCGGCCGCGCTTTGCGTGCCACTGCTGTGAGATCTTCCTCTTCGATTTCCCGATCAACCGAAGCAATCGGATGCACGCCATGATAATTATTGCCTTCGATATGACTGCCGGTAACTGACAAATAAACCCTGCGCAATTCCACATCCGCACTTTCTTCAGCAGCCGCCAGCGCCCCGCGGATTGCCTCTTCGGCCAGGTCCCGATTCACGATCTCGCCCTTGCGCACCGCACCCCGGGTGAGTTCGGTTCCCACGCCAATGATTTGCAACGCGCCCTCGGCATCGGCCTCACCCACCACAGCGCAAACCTTGGTGGTCCCAATTTCCAAACCCACAATTATTTCTGATCGATCAAACATAGCTCTCAACCGCCCGTTGGACGGGAAGGCGCGTGCACCCAGCGCACGGGAAGATTGTTTTTGATGGATAAATCAACCGTGGACACGGCGCGATGATGTTGTCGGCCGAGGTCGTAAATTTGCCGCCAACGCCGAAGTTGGCCATCCAATCCATTCAGGCCAAGCGTCACGTGTGCACCCTGCCAGGTGACAACAACCAGCGTTTCACGATTTGTCACATCGATTTGCCGCAAGTGGGCCAAGCCGGCCATCGACGAAAGTTCGTATCGGCTGACTAGTTGCAATGCCGAGCGCACCGCAGGTGAATCCACGGTACGGCCGGGCAATAGTTTGGCGGGCGGGATTCCGACGATAAGCGGAAGCCACTTGGGTTGTTTTTTTTGCACGGTGAGCCGGGCGGCGATTGGCGGGATCACCACGCCGCGTGCGTCGAGCCAGTAAACCTGCCGCACGAGTTGCCCATCGTGTCTTTGGCGAAACCCCACCACTTGCGCTATCGGACGTCGCTCCACGATGCGTAACCGCAGCGTGTCGGGCAGTACGCGTTCCACAGCTGCCGATTCGATGAGCGGAGTCAGCTCGAGATCCCGTTTTATGCGCAGCAAATCTACCCGAAATAAATTTTCGCCGGTACGCACTCCAGCCATTTTCTCCAATTGATCAGACCGGATAACCCCCCGAACTTGCACGTCGATTGTTTTGACCGTGAAAATGTCATTTTCATAAAAGCCAACGCGCATCGCCCATGCGCCGCCCTGCCACACGCCGAAAAATAATGCCGCCAACCCAATCACCCCCCCGGCCCAGCGGGCAAACACTTTCACACGCTGGCGGCGAACCTTGTCCACTGGCAGGTCCACTTCCAACAACCGGTATCGGCCTTGGCGGCGATTTCGTTTTCTACCCCACATGATGTTGCATTGCCAAACCTACCATCTGCTCGCACAACTCAGGAAACTTCATCCCGTTGACTTCGGCAGCTTTGGGCAGGAGACTGGTCTCGGTAAGACCAGGCAGAGTGTTGACCTCGAGCACATACGGATTGAGCGCCTCGTCAAGCATCAGATCCACCCGTCCAAATTCTGTTGCCCCCACGGCCTTAAATGATTTGAGGCTAATTTCTGTAACAAGGCCGGCAGTGTCATCGGGTAAATCCGCCGGGCAAAAATAATCCGTGGCGCCCACGGTATATTTATTGCGGTAATCGTATGCTCCGCTTTTGGGCCGGACTTCGACGATCGGCAGCGCAGCGTCACCGAGAATACCCACCGTGATTTCCCGGCCTCGGATGAGTTCCTCACACAACACCGCCCCCCCATAACTGCCCGCAACGGCCAAGGCCGCACTCCAAAGATCGGGTGTTTCCACTATGTTCAGACCCACGCTAGAGCCTTGTCGTGGCGGTTTGAGCACCCACCCTTTGCCGAGGTGTTCGGGCACGGGCGCATTGGGGGTACGCAGCATTGTCCAGCGCGGCGTGGGGATTTTGTTTTGCTCAAACACCTGTTTTGTTAATTCTTTGTCAAACGCCACGCGACTGCCTTCAGGCCCGCTGCCGGTGTAAGGAATGCCCAATGATTCGAGCCGGGTTTGCACCTGACCGTCCTCGCCGTATTCGCCGTGTAATGCCAAAAAAACCACCTCCGTGTCGGGGGGAAGATTCCAGTCTTTTTCCAACGGATCGATTTCCTTCACGTCATGCCCCTTCGCGCGTAATGCCTTGCACACGGCCATGCCCGAACGCAATGAAACCTCCCGTTCCGCGCCTGGCCCTCCGGCCATGACAATGATGTGGAACTGATTCGTCAAACCTCCTAACCGCGAGTATACAAAAATCCGATTTATTAACAATCCAAAAGACGCCGTTTAAGGAAAAAATGCGAGTTATTCGCCGACGACTTGCACCTCAATTTGAAGCTCAATTCCGGTTGCCTTTAACACCTCCGCACGCACGTGCTGGATGAGGGCAATGATTTCGTCGGCTGTAGCTTGGCCGTCATTAATAATGAAATTACCGTGCAGCTCCGAAACGCTTGCACCTCCCACGCGGTACCCCTTCAACCCGCATTCGTCCACGAGTTGACCGGCCGGTTTTTCGATCGGATTTTTGAACATACACCCCGCACTCCGGTTATGCGGCTGGGTAGATGTGCGATGTTTGCGAAATCCCTCCATCCGCGCCCGTACCGTTTCCGAGTCGGCCCCTTCACCTCGCAGCACCGCTCCAAGAGCGATGTGATCGCGAAGCAGGGGACAGCTTCGATATTCCGCCGCCATCACCGCCGCCGGACGTTCCTCGACTGTCCCATCATCACCCATAAACCGCACACACTCCACCACCTCAAAAATCATCGCGCCCATCGCACCGGCATTCATCCGCAACGCACCTCCAATGCAGCCGGGAATGCCCTCAAGAAACTCCAAGCCTCCCAGCCCCGCATCACGCGCGGCATTTGCTACGTGCTTTAACCGCGCGCCCGCGCCGCAATGCAGTTCACCGCCGCGCACTTTAAGACGCGAAAAAAAATCTTGATGCAAACTCAGCACCACCCCTCGTATTCCACCATCCCGAATCAGCAAATTGGAACCGCGCCCAAGCACGAACAGGGGCACCTCGTTTGCCTTACAGTATCGTACCACCAATGCGAGGTCCGCTTCGTTCGCAGGCTCAATAAAAATTTCCGCCGGCCCGCCCACACCAAGCGTGGTGCGTTTGGCCAACAGCTCATGTTCCGCCACGCGCGAGGCTTCACTCAACTGAGCACGCAGTGTTTTGGAATGTGTTTGGCCGTTCATTTTTAATTAAACTCAAATCTTCACCCACCTGATGCGCCACACCGGTGATATCTCCCGCACCCAGAAACACCACCACATCGCCCGGTCGCAATGCCTCATGCACCATTCCGCGCAACACTTCCAGTGAGTCTGCGTAGACTGCCGGTTGTCCTTGTTTGCTGATGGCAGCAGCAAGGCGTTGCCCGTTCACTTCCGCGATGGGAGATTCGCTTGCGGCGTACACTTCAGTGATCCACAACAAATCCGCGCCATCAAAGCTCTCTGAAAATTCGCCGAGCAAGTATTGCGTGCGCGAGTAGCGATGTGGCTGAAAAGCCACCAACAATCGACCGCCGCAATGTTCCTTAATCGCGCGGATCGTCGCGGTGATTTCCCGAGGATGATGCCCGTAATCATCAAAAATGCGGAAGCGATCATCACAAAAAATTTCCTGTTGCCGGCGTTCCACGCCCCGAAACCCCGCGACGGCCCTGTTAATTTCTCTCTCAGCAAATCCGTTGTGATGTAAAAAGGCAATTGCGGCGACAGCGTTGGAAATATTTTTTTCGCCAATCAACCGAATGGTAAATTCACCTAAATTTACCGTACCCCGCCAAACCGTAAAGCTGTGGTCCGGCTGAATTTGGGCGCGATAATTGGCCGATGGATCGAACCCAAATGTTACCGCTTCCGGCCGGTCGCCGTACAGTTCCTCCAACCTCGGGTCATCGGCGCAATAAAACAGCGTGCCACTCGTCTGCTCCGCAAACGTGCTGAACTCATCGCACACCGCTTTGAAATCTGAATAAAAATCAAGATGCTCCTCATCGATATTGAGCACGATGGATTGATGCGGATAAAACTCACGCAGCGTGCCGTCGCTCTCGTCGGTTTCCACCACAAAAAAAGAATCGCCGCCCTCACGCTCCCCTCCCCGCGCGTGGCGGCCCAGTTGCGGCGCCAACGCCCCGACCGCAAAGCCCGGAGTCGCTCCAATGACCTCCAACGCATGCGCCAACAGAGCCGTGGTGGTGGTTTTTCCGTGCATGCCCGCAATGCAAACACTCCGGCACCGATGCGCCAGTGCCGCCAGCAACACGGCTCGGCGGGCAACGGGTGCGCCTAATGCTTCGGCTACGGATAACTCCGGATTATTTGTGCGAATAGCCGAACTATAAACGACAAGCTCGGGTTGGGCGTTTTGAAGTTGTTCCGGCGCATGGCCTATGAAAATTCCTGCGCCGCGCTCGCGTAGTTGGCGCACCTCTTTGTTTTCCCGCAAATCGGATCCGCGAACCGCAAAGCCCGCATCAAGCAGTAAATGCGCCAACCCACTCATCCCACATCCGCCGATGCCCACAAGATACACCGGCGCTCCAGGCCGAGCGTTTGCCAGCCAATGCGCCATCGTCTCGCGGTTCAATCGTTTCATCCACGGACGGTTTAATGGGTACGGGCGTGTTTGTCTACGGCACGTTATCCCAAATGCTCAAGAATGCGGCTGGAAATTTGCCGCGCTGCATCGGGCGCATCGAGTTTGCCGATGGCTTCAGACATTTTGTGAAGGCGGGAAGAATCATTCATCAACTCCTGAACCCGTTCGGATAAGAGCTCGGGAGTGATTTCGTTTTGCTCCAACACAATTGCACCTCCCCCCTGCTCTGCCACCTGGGAATTGGCGCGTTGATGATCGTCCGCTGCATTGGGGAGTGGAATTAATACCACCGGCACTCGCGCGGCGGCAAATTCTGCCAGAGAAGAAGCTCCCGCCCGACTAATGACTAATGACGCACGCGCCAGAGCCAAAGGCATGTCCTCACAAAACGCGTGAACTTCCGCGTGCGGGGAGTGCTTGGCGTATGCGGTTTTCACCGAAGCCAAATCATCCGGACCACAAAGATGGAGGATTGGTAAGTCGGTCAATTTTCTTGCTGTCACCAATTGGTTAATTGCGCGAGCACCTTGACTGCCGCCGGTGATCAGCAACAACGGTTCCGCTATTGTGGGTTGCTTGCGGAAGGCCTCCCGCACAGGCGTGCCGGTCACTCTGGCCCGCCCGCGGAAATGGCTAGCCGCAGCCTCGAAGCCCACAAAAATTTCATCCGCACTGCGCGCCAGTAAACGGTTCGCCCGTCCGGGAATTGCATTAGATTCATGCAAAAACGTAGCCGCGCCGAGGCGCCGCCCCTCCCAAATGGGTGCTGCGGAGGTGAAGCCTCCCATTGCCAGTACGGCTTGAGGCCGGTCTATTTCAAAATGACGACGAACACATTTCTTCGCCGCGCGTAACCCGAGTAGAAAACGAATGGGATGCCGCGCACTGAAGCCCACCGCAGGCACGCTCCAATGTGGAATATCCGGCACAGTCGCAACGGCTTGCTGGTCAACCGGTTTTTCGGAAACCACGAGCGTCACCCGCGCGCCGGATCGCTGCAGTTCACGGGCCACTGCCACGCCGGGGAAGAAATGGCCGCCGGTCCCTCCACACGCAATGGCCACGTGGAGAGGCATCAGGATGTTTCGGGCAACAGTTTCTGGGATTCGTGAGCGGGTTCCCGCCCCTCGGATTTTTCGGGTGGAGATTCGTCTGCACGACTGGCAATGCTGAGCAGCACGCCCACACTGCCAAGCATCATCACCAAACTCGATCCGCCGTAGCTGATGAACGGCAACGGCAATCCCTTATTGGGCAGTGCACTGGTCACCACGCCGATGTTAATGAACGCTTGCAACCCAATTAGAAAAGTAATGCCCGTTCCAAGAATCATTCCAAATCGATCGCGTGAATGCCATGCGATGTACAATCCACAAATAACAATCGCTGCGAATGCGAGCACCACCAATAAGCTCGCCACCACACCCAGTTCCTCACCGATCACGGAGAAAATAAAATCCGTGTGATGTTCAGGAACAAAGCCCAACTTCTGCCGTCCGTTCCCCAATCCCACCCCGGTGGATCCTCCGGAGCCCAGCGCGAGCATGGCTTGGTACGCCTGAAACCCGGTGCCTTCGCGGTGCTGTTCCGGATGCAAAAATGCCATGATACGTTTCATCCGAACGGGATCGTTCATGACGGCCACGGAAATGGCTGCCGCGCCTGCTCCCATTGGCGGGATCAGATATTTCCAGTGAGTGCCGGCCACGAACAACAAAATACAACACACCGTTGCGAGTAACATGGTGGTGCCAAAATCAGGCCCCAGAAAAACTAAACCCAAAGTGAGGCCAATAAATGCCCCGGGCAAAAGGAGTCCATACCGAAATTCACGCATTTTTTTGACATGTTCATCAGCCCACGCAGCGATCGCAATCAGCAGAGTAATTTTTGCTAATTCAGATGGCTGGAAATTCATCGGCCCAAGATCAAACCACCGGCGGGCGCCGTTGAGTTTAATGCCGATGCCCGGAATTAAAACCAACACCAGCATCACCAGCGTGCCAACGAATAATGGCAGTGCAAAGCGTTGGAGAATCCGGTAGTCCACGGAAGTGGCGGCAAAACATACGCCCAATCCAATCCCGCCCCACACGAGTTGCATTATGATATAACGGGCGCCGCCGGTGGCCATACCGGCACTATAGAGCATCACCATGCCCAGCGCCAGCAGACCGGCTACGCAAAACGCAAGAATGGTGGTGGCGTACCGCATGGCGGCTGGCCAGCCTTACTCCGCGGGCGGAGGAGGTGCCACACTACTGCTCGGTGGCCCAACCGCTTCGGGTACCACGGGCACGCTGATCGGCAATCCGGTGGTTGGCGACAACGCCGGGGGTGCGGACGGAATTGGCGTCGGCAATGCGGGTGCGGATGCTCTCATGGGTACGGTGAGTTTTTGGCCGATCTTAAGGAAATCAGATGTCAATCCGTTCATCGATTTTAGGTTGGCAACTTTGGTGCGATGTTTAAGTGCAATGTGGCCAAGCGTGTCACCCTTTTTCACGGTGTACGTGTTGGGCGCATCGGGCACACTGTTGGCCGGGGGCAGCGCAGCCAATGGCTTTGGTGTCGCAGCGGGGATGATGATTTTCTGTCCGATGCGTAATCGGGTGGGAACGATATTCGGATTAGCCTTCGACACGGCATTCATTCCCACGCCATATTTTTTGCCGATGGAATAAAAGGAGTCCCCCTTGGTCACGACATGCTCGACTGTGCCGGTGACCGGTGCGGGCGGAATTGGCGAGGGAATCGCTGAGTGAACGGGCTGAGGCACACCTGTGTTTGCCAAACCCGTTGGAGTAACGCCAATGGGCGGTGCGGAGATGGGCAGTGAGGCCACCGGTGCGGGAATGGGATCGCCATTGAATCCTCCGCTTCCGATCGGCGGAGTCACCACCGGATCGGGCATCGACTCGTTTTTAGGCTGGGGCGCCGGGCCGGCGATTTCTGCCATTTGCTCGGCGGTGGATTTAGGGCCTTCGGCAGCCTCATCTTTTTGTTTGCAGGCATTAAACAAAATGCCGGTAAACAGTGCCACGTGCAACAGCACCACAACGATGACTGCCATACGCATGTTGGATCGCCCGCGGCTCACGCCCTCAAAGTTTAATCCCGGCGGAATAATTGGATTGGTTTCCTTCATAATAACACCCTCCTGTTGATTTGTGGAAACCCGGTCATCGGGTCAACACCTCCTTGTCTCCCACGCCCGAAGGCGAGGCATTAGTTAACAGCAAGGAGGGTAGCCCGCCAAACCCATTGTGAAAAACTTGTCGACAGCGTGTGAACAGGCACACGCCATTCGGGTTACTTCCCGGAGTGCTTCTGACGTTCAATCGTCGGTTCGGGTGCCCGTGTTTAACCCGACGATTGCCTGGCAAAACTCGCGGCCCCGGTGTTCATAGCTGTCAAATTGATCAAAACTGGCACAAGCCGGTGACAGCAAAACCACATCTCCGGGAACAGCTTTCCTCCTTGCTTCTGCCACTGCTTCTAGCAGATTTGCCACCGTTTTACAAGGCGAAAAGAGGGTCCAATCACCAAGAATTTGCTCTCGTGCCTCACCGATCAAAAAGGCGCCTTTCACCCGTCGGGCAATTTCCGGGCCGGCCGCGAGAAAATCCAACCCCTTGTCCTGCCCGCCCGCGATCAGCCAAATATTTTTCTGTGAATTGCCCGTCGGCATTGATTGCAATGCGCCACATAGGGCGTGGACGTTAGTGGCTTTCGAGTCGTTCACAAATCGCACGCCTCCAATTTCAGCCACAATCTCACAGCGATGCGGCCCGACGTGACTACGACTCATCGTGGCTTTAATTTTGTCGACGGAAATTTTCTGGCAATACCCCACCGCGAACGTGGCCATCAGATTTTCGGCGTTGTGCAGGCCGTCGATCGCCCATTCATCAAGGTCAAGTAACGGTCCGGGCCATCCGGGCAACTGACTCACAAGCAACCGGCGGTCCATATGCAAATCAGCGGAGGCATCGGTCGCACTAAAGGTAATGATTTTCGAGGGAGGCGATAGATCGAGTTTTTCCAATTCGCGCAGGGCTTCGAGTTGAACGATCGCGTAATCGATGGGCTTTTGGTTTTCAAACAAACGCGCTTTGGCGCGAATGTATTTTCCCATCGAACCATGCCGGTCTAAATGGTCCGGGGCGAGATTGAGCAGCACTCCAATGGCGGGGCGAAAGTCCGCAATGGTCTCAAGCTGAAAGGAACTCACCTCAAGCGTCACCGCATCAAGTTCACGGGTTTGGCTCACCACCGTGCAAAGTGGCGTGCCAATATTACCGGAAGCGACCGTGCGGCACTGCGCTTGGCTCAGGAGCGAGGCGACCCATTCGGTGGTGGTGGTTTTGCCGTTGGTGCCAGTGATGGCGATGACAGGGCATTCGGTGAATCGCCAGCCTAATTCCATTTCTCCCCAAATTTGAACGCCGCGTGAACGCAGGCTGGCGACCATTGGCAACGCTAAAGGCACCCCCGGGCTGATCACGGCAAGATCAAAAGCATCCGGAATCTCATCCACACCAAGCCGGCACGTTGCCCCTTTTTCGGTGAGGGCAGCAGCGGTTTGCTGCAGCACGCACGTGTCCGTGTTATCCACTGCGGTGACTGTTGCGCCTTGTTGCAGCAATAGCTCCGCCGCAGATATGCCGCTGCGGCCAAGCCCGATCACACACGCGTTTTTCCCTGCCCAATCCATAGGTCAGCGGAGTTTCAGCGTGGCGAGAGCAAGCACGGCAAATAATATGCCAAGGATGTAAAAGCGCACCACCACTTGATTTTCGTGCCAGCCTTTTTCCTGAAAATGATGGTGCAACGGGGCTTTCAAAAATATGCGGCGACCTTCGCCCGTACGGATGCGCGTCCATTTATACCAGCCGCGTTGGAGGATCACCGAAACCGCTTCGAGTACGAAAATGCCTCCGGCAATAACCAGCACCCAAGGTTGGTGAATCAGCACGGCTATGATGCCGAGCGAACCGCCCAGCGCCAGTGAACCGGTGTCGCCCATAAACACACGGGCGGGAAAACAGTTGAACCACAAAAACCCAAGACACGCGCCCATCATTCCGGCACACACCACCGAAAGTTCGCCCGCGCCGGACACCGCCGGCACGTATAATTCGGCGGCAAATTTTGCGTGTCCCGCGATATAGGTGAACACAAAAAACACCATCGACACAATCAGCACGCTGCCCACCGCAAGCCCATCCAGGCCGTCGGTGAAGTTCACCGCATTTGAGCTGCCCATAATCGCACATACAGTAATGAGCAAGCCCACTCCCGCTGCCCACGAAAACACCATTGTGGCTGAGGGGCCGGATAGAATCGGATCCTTCAGAAATGGCACCATCACATCAGTGATGAGTTGGCGCGTTTCTTCCAGCCGCCACAGATACACGGCGATGGTTGCGCTGAGGACAAACTGAACGACGAGCTTTACTTTTTCCGTGAGTCCCTCGCTGTTTTGCTGGCTGATTTTTGAATAGTCGTCATAAAACCCCAACAGACACAGCACCAACATTGAGAGCAGCGTTAAGGTAACCAGCGGATTCCATTGTGCCCACAGTAAAGCCGAGAGATCGATCACGCCGACGATGAGTAAACCGCCCATAGTCGGCACGCCGCGTTTGGACACGCCGTCGGTCATTTTGCCATCCGCACGCGCGCGGTCTTCATATTCCTGCCGCACGCCAATGCGTTTGAGCCAGCGAACCACCATCGGCCCGAGCAGCCAACATAACCCCAATGCCGTCACCGCCGCGCCCGCGCCGCGAAAGGTGATGTACTGAAACACGCGCAGCGGCGAAAGCCAGTCGCCCCACTGGGCATGGCCATTGGCAACCAGCCATTCCGGTAGTTGACTCAAATAATAAAACATCCTCCCTTAAATCAATTCTTCAAGTTGCTCCAATCGCTCGGCGCGTGAAGCCTTTAGTAAAATGCTGTCACCCGGCTGCAACCAATTCCGTAACAACTCAGATGCCGCTCCGATATCCGGCACGGCTTCGGCCTGAGCCAATCCTGCCTCGCGAGCAGCCGCCGTGGTGACCGATGCCTGTTCGCCGACTGCGATCAACCCATTCACACAATTCGCCGCACGCTCCCCCGCCTCCCGGTGCGCAGATTCGGCGTGACTGCCCAGCTCGGCCATATCGCCCAGCACGGCAAAGCGATTCCCTTTCATTGGCAGGCTGGCCAATGTATCCAGCGCGGCGCGCACTGAATCGGCATTGGCGTTGTAGGCGTCATTCAGCCAGCGCACGCCGTTTTTTTCACTCAACTGCAAACGCATCGCCGACACCGGGCATTCGGCCAAGCCACGCGTGATGGCGTCTCGACTAAGACCCAACTCCGCCGCCGCCGCGATGGCCAGCGTGCCGTTGGCGGCCTGATGGCGGCCGAGCAGTGGGGTGGTGTAATTTCCACTGAGCTCGATAGATGGTGCGTGTACTTCAAATGTCGTTCCGCTTTCAGTCACTTCCACGGTACCCACGCGCCAGTCGTTTGGTTCAGCAAACCCTACGCGGATCACCGGGGCATTGCTGCGTTCGGCAATGGATTGACTCCATTTATCATCGCCATACAGAAAAAGTTTTCCACCGGCCGGCAACAATTCGCCCAGCACGCCCTCCTCCCGGGCCACGCCTTCGAGCGTTTTAAAAAATTCCATGTGTTCTCGGCCGATTCCGGTGAGCAATCCGAATTGTGGTGCGGCCATCGAAACAAGGGGCGCCAACTCGCCGGGATGATTCGTGCCCAGTTCCAACACAGCGGCGCGATGGCTCGGCTCAATGGCTAACAGCGTGGATGGCACGCCCACGTCATTATTAAAACTGGCTTCACTGTGAAGGGTTTCCATTTGCGCACGCAGAATTGCAGCGAGCATTTCCTTGGTTGATGTTTTGCCGTTTGAGCCGGCGATGCCGAACACAACCGCTTCCATTTCCGCGCGGTGAGCGGCGGCCAATTGCCCGAACGCGCGGCGGGTGTCGGGCACGACCAAGGACGGCCCGTCGCATGAGGCATCCACCACCACGGCAACCGCACCGGCCTCAATGGCGGCGGTCGCGAATTGGTTTCCATCAAAATTATCCCCGCGCAAAGCTACGAATAAATCGCCGGGCTGAAGCTTCCGGGTGTCGGTACAAACACGGTGAACAGGTGTGGCCGGATCGATGCCATGCGCTTCACCGTGGCAGGCATCAAGTATGAATTGGAGTGATCTCGGCTCCATCAGCAACCTTTGTTTAAAGTGGCGAGCACGGCGCGTGCTATTTGACGGTCATCGAACGGCATCACGGTGTCATTAATTTCCTGATAGGTTTCGTGGCCTTTACCGGCGATGAGCACGGTGTCGCCCGGTTTGGCTTCGCGCAAAATTTCGTCAATGGCCCGCTCGCGGTCGAGCTCAATCCGGTTTTTGCCGGGGCAGCCTTCGGCAATTTGTTCGGCTATGAGATATGGATTTTCGCGGCGCGGATTGTCGGTGGTGATAATTATATCATCGGCCAAGGCGGCGGCGGCTTCACCCATTTTCTGACGTTTCCCGGTATCGCGATTTCCGCCACACCCGAAGAGCACGCGCAGGCGGCCGGGGGTAATTTCCCGCAACGTGACGAGCACTTGACGCAGGGCATCATCCGTGTGCGCATAATCCACGTAAACCGCAAAGGGCTGCCCTTCGTGCAAGGGCTCGAGCCGGCCGGGCACCGGGGGCATTGCCGCGAGCAACGGAACGCAGTCGGCCATTTCAATTCCCATGGCGCGGACAATGCCCAGAGCGGCGGCAGCGTTGGAAACATTATGTCGGCCAATGAGCGGCATAGTGAAGTCAATGCTGCCCAAGGTGAATTGAGTTTTTTTCTGGCCTAAATTGAGTTGGGAAATACGCAGATCCAAATCCGAATTTGATTCGCCAAAAGTCGTGACGGAAAATTCATTGGCGAGGCGTTGGCCGTACGGACTATCGGCATTAACGAGGCGTTGACCCTCAACGGGTTGTTGGGTGAAGAGTATGCGCTTCGCGGCAAAGTAACGCTCCATGTCACCATGGTAATCGAGGTGATCTTGCGTGAGGTTGGTGAAGGCGGTGGTTTGAAAGTTCAGTCCCGCCACTCGGGATTGCTCGAGTGCGTGTGAGCTGATTTCAATCACGCATATCTCGCATCCGGCACGAACCATTCCGGAAAAATATCCGTGCAGCTCAAGGGATTCGGGCGTGGTGCGGGCAGCGGGAATTACGCGATCGCCGAGATCATACTCCACTGTTCCAATGAGGCCGCAGTGGCGGCCAAGCCCTCGCAGGAGTTCGCGCACGAGGAAGGCGACGGTGGTTTTACCGTTGGTGCCGGTGATGCCAATCAAGTGAAGACGTTGCGCGGGTTCACCGTGAAAACGAGCGGCTAATTGCGCCAACACCGCGCGTGGGTTATCCACTTGAACAATAGTCGTTCGGCCGGGCAACTTCATGGCGCGGCCGGTGATGACGAGTGAAGCACCCTGATGAATCGCGGCCGCAGCGAAATCGTGACCATCGACGCGCGTGCCGGGGAGCGTGATGAAGGCCGTGCCCGGAGTGACGCGACGCGAATCGTAGGCAAGACCGATGATGGGGATTTCGAGACTGCCGCGCACTAGTTCGAACGGCAAATCATGAAGCAACTCGGCACCCGTCATGGCTCAACGCGGTTCGGAGTTATTGCCGGAAACCATGGAGCCTTGTTGAACGAGGTCCGGCTTCAAGCCAAGGTAACCGGCGGTGCGTTCGGCGATTGCTTTGAAAACCGGCGCGGCGGTGAGTCCGCCGTAGTAGTCGCCCTTCGGTTCGTCCATCGAAACAAGGATGCATAACGCCGGCGCGTCTGCCGGGAAAAACCCTACGAAGGAGGCATAATATTTGCCGGGCAGATATCCCCCGCGACCGGCTTTTTGAGCGGTACCGGTTTTGCCGGCCACGGTGTAATATTGCAACGCAGCGAGTTTGGCGGTGCCGCCCGGTTGAGGGACAGTTTTAAGCGCCTCCGTGGTGGCGCGAGCGGCTTCGGGGGAAACCACTTGCCGCACAGGTTCAGGATGGTATTGCACCACCACCCGCCCGCGATCATCCTCCAAATGATCCATCACCATCGGTCGCATTAACTTTCCACCATTCGCGATGGCGCTCATCATCATTGCCATTTGCAACGGCGTGGCAGTCACCTCATGCCCCATCGGCACACGGGTGATGGAAAGTTTGTTCCATTTAGTTAATGGATGCACTGTGCCGCGCACTTCTCCGGGCAAACTGATGCGTGAGCGTTCCCCAAACCCAAACTGCTTCATATAACCGTGCAAACGCGGCGCCCCGAGACGAAGCCCCACTTTGGCGGCACCGATGTTGGAAGATTTGGTAATGATAGATTTGACCGTAAGACTGCCGTACGCGTGATGATCACGCAACAATTTGCCCGCGTATCGAAAGGATCCATTTTCACAGTGGAACGTGGAAGCCAGCCCAACGATCCGCTCATTGAGCGCAGCTGCGATCGGGACGATCTTAAATGTGGAGCCCGGCTCCGCGGTGTCAGTAACAGCGCGGTTGCGGCGGGTTTCGGCGGCTGCAATTCCCGGGTTGTTTGGATCAAAATCCGGCAAGTTTGCCATGGCGACAATGGCGCCCGTCTTGGGGCGTACCACAATGGCGGTAATGCCGAGCGGTTGGTGTTTGGCCATTGCCTTGGCGAGTTCAGCTTCAACGATATGTTGCACGCCGGAATCAATCGTAAGCACTACGTGTAAACCATTGCGCGGCGCAACATCCTGTTGGCGCAACGCCACCACTTCCCGCTTACGGGAATCGGTCTCGGTGACGCGCCATCCACGCGAGCCCACCAGTTTACTATCGAGCACGTGCTCGATGCCTTCTTTACCGCGATGACTCACGCCGCCCACAAAGCCAAGCACATGCGCGGCGTGTTTTTTGCCTGGATACACACGTAACTGGCCTTCCTTGCGATCGGCAAACACCGATTGACGGCGAAGACTCCGGAACGCAAGATGTTGTTGCCGTGAAAATTTAGTTTCATCCAAGCCCACATCCATGTCCCGCAATGCTCCGGCTGCTTGCTCCCACACTTCGCGCGGTACTTTGCGTTTGAGTACGACATATCGATTGGTGCGAAGGATGCCTTGTTCGTTAAGCATCATTTGCGGTTTAAGGCGTTGGCTTAATGCCTGCTCATCTAAATCTAAAATGGGTGCCAACGCATGCGCCACTTGGGGATGCCAACGCCCGATCAAAGCAGGATCCGCGCACACGGTTTTCACAAATAAACTCGTGGCAAGAAGATTGCCTCGGATATCACGGATATCACCCCGGCGTGGCTCACGGATGATCGTGCGGATGGTGTTATCGCGCGCAAATGATTGCAATTCATCGTGCCGCAACACTTGAAGATCAACCAACCGATAGCCGAGCGCTCCGAATGAAAGGAGCATCACCGCAGCAAAAAAGAAAAGCCAACGCCGTGCGCCTTTGCGAATTTGAGTAGTATCTTTACCCTCCATGCACCTTTCCCGGCTGGAGGAAACGGATTAACGACTGGCAGTGCGCACCGGCCGCGATGGGGCGGTCTCGATTTTTGCGTCAACCAAGACCACGATTTGTTCCGGCCTCGGCACTTCCAGATCCAACCCTAACTGACGTAGCCGGGCATCCAGTTCCTGCGGACTCATCAGGTACGCCAGTGTGTCCCCGCGGCGTTTATTCTCCCGCCGTAAATCCTCCAGCTTATTTTCGTTTTTTTTGATCTGCGCCCCGAGGTCGTTAATTTGTTTTTTCTGCCACACATAGCCCAACCCAAGGCTACACGTGACAAGACAAATTAACACCGCCTTGAGCGCAGGCCCAAATCGTACTGACATTGCTGTTCGTTTTCGATTCATTGTTATCCCCAACTTTTTTAATCGCGCGGTACCACCCTGATGAAACGTTGTCCATTCGATTGAAACGGCACTGACATTGATCGCCCTGTACCCACTTTCGGATTACCCACTGCTGTCCAATTACTTCGGTCGTTCGAGGTTTGAACCACATACCGACTTCCCGGCCGGCTATCAAACCGTAAACTCATTCGGCCATTTTGTAATGTCACTTTTGATGGTACAGGGATATTGCGCATTTGTTGTGCAACTGCACTGCCTGTGTTTGCCCTGTTTCGGATCTCATTAAATCGTGATTGAACTGTTGTTTGTGTCGCCCTATACGGCCCACTTATCGTTCCGCGAGTCGCCACGCTACCACTCTGCGAACCTCTGAATGCAAACAATTGGCGCTGTGAATTACCCTGACTAACAACTGTCCCGGGTGAAAAATTTCCTCGGGTTCCCGGCACCGAAGATAACCGCGATTGAGTATTAAAGGTGGCTCGATTTCTCACTGAGGAAGTTGCTCCTCTTGCAGTTGTTATTGGGTTGCGTATTGATGGCGCTGACCCAAGAGATCCAATCCGCCTCGCCCCCGAATAATTCCTGGCGGTCGATAATAACGCGTTGCGCGCTGCTTGAGTCGTAACCATTGAAGCGGCCGGCCGTCCGCCCGCCATCGGTGCACCCGCACCCCGAGATACCCCAGCAGCATTGTGCCTTGCCCCTGCAGATGTTCCCGTTTTAGCTGATACATTCTGTGTTGTTGGCCGCTGAATGATTGTGGGCCGACCCGCGGCACTCATTCTCATTGAACTTCCACCGCTGACTGTATGCATTCCAAATACCGATTGCCCTCCTGACGGTTTAGAATTTATGTTTTGCTGGCCACCCCCGTTATTGACTACTTCGGCGTTTACTGGACGAGCAATTGCACCTGCTGACGGGGGCTTGATCACGTTACCCACATTACGCGTGCTTTGGCGGGACGCTTGCTTTACGGCATTTTGTGCTGCTCTTGCTGAGGCTTGTGTCGTCCTCACTGCTTCTGCAATTGCACTCTCGTGCTGGACCACAACATTCCCAACCGCCTCCTCTTTTTTTTCTTCCATTTTTACACCACCCGGACTTTTACCCTCTTTCTTTATAGCAAGAACCACCTTATTAGGCCCCTGCCCGCCTCCAGTGACATCTGCTCCTGCTGCTAAATCAATGGATGGATTTTTCGTTGAATAACGCTGTGCTTTTAATAAAAAACTTGTCGGGCTGATTACATCTACCCATGCCACCATCAACATCCCGTTTCCATTGCCCGCCGCTGCCGTCATATTTTGTTTGTTTATCACTCGAGTGTTGACCCGAAACTCAGCTCCCCCTTTTAACATTCTTCCATGAATTTCACTTCCTGATTTTGTATTTGACCCACAATCCCATGCCACCAATACACCATCCGCAGTCGCCGCCAATGCTGGACTTACCTGGTCCCCCCCGCCAAACCGATTATGTAATGTTCGTGGCCCCAATGGTTGCCCTTGATCTGTAAATGAACGGGTATAAATATCCTGGCCCATGCCTAGCCCACTTTCATTCAGCTCCTCCCAAGCCACGGCAAATCCACCGGCCGCTGTTGAAACCACATCCGGATTTGCACAAATTGCCTGGCCGCCATCTAATCTAAACTCATTGCCCAATAAATTCCCCCGACCATCTATTCCACGTCCCATAATCTGACTTCTCATAAACGAAACACTAACTTGGTGCAATTCTTCACCCCCTCCCGCTTGGCCATATTGGCCATTACCGGCCATTGCATACTGCTTGCCTTGCTCGACTTCATTTACCCATGTAACCATAAACCCGTCACCTTTAAGCGCTGCGATGGCAGTGTTAAACTGGCTCCATTTAATTGTTTGGTTCATTTGAATTTCCGCGCCGACCTTGATTCCCTGCGCATTAAACCGTCTGGCATAAACCCCGTCTCCCGCACCGTCCTGATATTGACTTTCCCAACATACACAAACCTCTCCCTTTTGATTTACTGCCACATCCGGCCTGTCCTGATTACCGCGTGTAAATGAATTTACCACTTGAGTCCCGCCCATGGGGTTGCCGTTTTGATTGACAAACCTGATATAAACATCCCGTGATTTCCGTGCGCCCGCTTCCCATACAATCACCGCCCCACCATTTGGCAACATCGCCACTTGAGGATGCGCCTCATCATCCCGCGAAGTAGATTCACTCACCCGGACTGGCCCGCCATTTTGCTCCATCAAAACATTTAATGGCTGCAACAGTATTTTACTTCCATTGCTGTTTTTTGATGTGTGTTCCCATACCGCAAACCCTCCGTTCGAATTAAAATCCAACTCGGGGTTGCTTTGGTGGCCCACCAAATCACCGCCCAAAGTAAATACTTCGCCAATTGGCCCTATCGCAGACTGAACATTTGCCGGCACCAACACCAATATCAAACTGATCATTAGGTTTTTTTGAATTGCGTTCATTATTCGCCTTCCATTTCCCCCAGTTTTTCTAATACACGTAACTGTGCACTTCTTGATCGAGGGTTGTTTTCTGCCTCACGCTCAGTTGCTCTAATTGCGCGACGATTTACCCATCGCATTCGAGCCGGCCGCTGCACTCGCAGGTCCGGGATATCGACATCACCCACCACGTCATATTCACGTGACTCCTCACGCCCAAATTGTTTCACAATCCGATCTTCACCTGAATGAAATGTGATGATCGCCAATCTTCCCCCTCGTTTCAATAAACTGGCCACACGCGGCAATCCTGTTCGCAACTCTTCAATTTCATTATTTACCGTCATTCGCAATGCTTGAAAAGTTCGAGTTGCTGGATGAATTTTTTGCCCTCTTCGCGGGCATTCCTGCTCAATTAAATTTGCTAATTCTGTTGTTGTTTCAAATAATTTAACTTTGCGTCGGCGAACAATTGACCGTGCAATTCTCCTTGATTTCCTTTCTCCGCCTAACTCATAAATTAAATTGGATAATTCCAACTCGGACCGGGCATTGACCCAATCTGCTGCAGTTACTTTCTGATTGTCATCCATTCGCATATCGAGCGGTCCTTCGTTTTGCAAACTAAACCCGCGACCTGCTTCATCCAATTGCGGCGAACTCACTCCCAAATCCAACAAAACACCGTCAAGCGTGCCTAACCCAATCCAATCACTCATCGCCGAATAATTGCCACGGCGAATCTCAACCCTTTCACCGAAGGGTGCGAGCCGGGATGACGCAGCCTCCACAGCAGCGCCATCCCGATCGCTTCCCCCAAGCCAGCTCCCAGCGCCGGCTTTTAAAATCATTTCAGCATGACCACCACCGCCCACAGTCCCGTCGGCATACCTTCCATTTTCCCGAGGCCGAATCCCTGCCAACACTTCTTTGGCTAATACTGGTAAATGAACGAAATCCTTCACGCATCAGTTTTGAATAAATAGATAACTGACCGGAGGGCCGATCGCAGTTCCAAATGGGGTCCTAATCACAACACGCCTTCTGGCATCGAGATTCGTTCCGGTTTGACTATCGAATAGCGATATTCCGTTCATACCAAAATCTACAGGGGTAATTTGAATTTCAAATCCGTCGGTATCCCCAACAATCGTCGGATCATCCCAGGCCCTCAGCGAAACTCCGACAGCAAGCACGCTTGGCTCAACCGCATTCCTCAAACTCAAAGCGCTTGGCGGCAACCCGTTGTTATCGGTTGATTGAATTAAATTTCCGCTTCCATCAACGAACTCAATTGATAGCGCCAAATCCAACCCAGACCCTCTAATGGTTAATATATCAGCGTTATTTCCACGCGTCCAAGTCCTGTTGCCATCGTCAACAGTCAACCCTGTTGGAATCGTCGACACGGTGAACACCTCCTTAATCACCGGCCAAGTTTGCCCCGTAACCGCGCGTTCGCCACCCACACCCAAGTGCGTAAATTTATGCGCATTGGGTCGCGCCGGACTCCGCTGACCATCTGACCGCGTTACCCGTATATTCCTTCCAAACGTATTACGCGTTACATCTGAATTGTTCCCATCACTACGAATTCTTGTATTTGCCAACCCTATATCTGAACCAAAGGCTGTTGAATTATTTTCTGAAAAGTAATCTGCTGGAATGTATATTGTCGTGTCCGTCACGGTCCATTTCCTACCACTCGCATTATTGTCCGGTGCCGTGATAATATTATAATTGGGTGTATCAAGTTCATAATTCGTGACATTATTATCATCATAGAACTCGATCTGATTTGCGACCGCACCTGCTGCCGTGATGAATCCGCTTCCTCGGATCAACAAACTTTTTCGGGTATTCAACGGCAGCCCGTCGTATTGAGTACTTTGAACAATTGGATACCCGGCGTTAATTGTTGCAAAATTATATAATGCACTTTCACCTTTCGGATTGATCAACCGAATCAATCGTGTCGCGCCTTCTGTCACGCTCCCCAGAACACCCGGCGGCAGTTTAATGAGCTGATCACTCAAAATGTAAGCCCGCGGATTTATCTTTTGTAAGATGACCAATCCTGTCGTATCTAAAATTTGGATTTCGGTAACCGTATCCGTTCTCGAGCCGTAAATATAAATTGTGTCGCGGGTCCGATTAATTGTGCTGTCCGTTCGAATTTCCCCAGTCACTCCGGATAAAATATCGATGTGCGCGATTGACGCAACCGTCCCCGACGGTGCCGTAACTGCTTCCATTTGGGTAATGTCTGACTCTGGAAAAGTTATGTAATCTTCAGGGCCCGTGTTTGTGACCCATCCCCATTGAAATTGCGTCACAAAATTTCCCTCAATACCAGGCTCACCTGTCCATACGACTTGATGGAATGGCGCACGTGTTGTGTAGATAAATTGGATGGATTGCGTCGGTGCTGGCCTCAAAATTGTACCGGGCCCCTGCATTACCGCCACACTGCCCTGTTGAGTATTTGGAGCGGTTAATGATGTCCACCCCGCTGTATCGGGAAGCGAAATTACTGGAATGGTATTGCCCGCCACCCCCAAATCATTAGCTATAAAAATGATGTCCGGGATCGTTGTTGTTCTTGAAACTAACTGTGAAAAATAAGGAGGCGTTCCGTGCACCATCGCTGCATTTTGAACGGCATTTGTGATGAACACATCCGTCCACACTGTTGAGTACGGAAGAAAATCCTGGCCAATCAACGAATCAAATGCCCGATAGACAAATTTAATTTTGTTAATTCCTCCACGTAATGCATTGGCTGATACAGCCCCGGCAGCCGCACCACCTACCAATCCAGTTGGGTTTGGCCGTATATTTCCCCCTGTCGGTGCCACCGGCGTAAAACCAGCGGCCACAATTCCAACAATCGCCCGCCTTTGCGGTGTCAGGAACGGTGAATTTGGCGGCACGGCTCCAGTTTGAGCGGAAGTTACTGGATTCATATTCGCAGGGGTCACCAACGTGACGGATGCATCCAACGCCTCGAACACCACGTTATTTGTGCGGTAAAGGTATTTCAACCCACCCGCGTCATCAAAAGTTAGCGTATGACGGGGCTGATCACGTGATTTGCCTCCCACATTTGGAGGGGCCGGGAGATTCCCTGAATAGTCCGGACGAAAGAAAACGCCCGGCGTGCGGAACACCGTTGGCGCCACCGAAGGCCAAGGCATCCCGCCGAAGTTGATGACATCCCGAATCGCGGCGATGGCGCTATATTGGTTATCATTTCCAATTGTGTACTCAACCGCATCCCAAATCGTAATATTAGCCGTATTGGCCGGGCTATTATTATATAACCAGTAGCTATGCGACACCCCATTAATCACCGCCGTCGGCTGGTAGGTATACGGATCAAAATTCCGCATCGAAATCTGAAATGTGCCAGCGTTATTTGCTGTGTTATAACCCATCACATCGTGAATCACGAAGCAGTAACGATGCGGGTTCCCTAGCCCTAAATGGTTTACCAGCAATCCCAACGTAATGGATTCCATATCCGTCACGCTATTAATGTTGGCCGACGGATTGAATTCCCACGTTGAAAAATGCTGGTCGAATTCAGTGATCAAGTTCAACGAACTTACACCGTTTGTGTACGCCTTATCCGTAGGCTCAAAATAATCATTCAGCACAGTAAACGCATTACTGATCGCTGCCATCCCGTTGTGACCGAAGTATCGAATGAATGTGCTGTCGAACGCATACGTAAGCTCCGGATAATTCCAGCGGTTAAACTCCTTCACCGGCGTGGGGCGCCCCATCGGGTCATCCATGTTCACATTCGGCACTGTGGCCGTGCCCACGCCATTGGGAGCCTGCAATCGCCCGCCCGATGCAATGGACGGATTGGTAGGCCCGATTAACACAAACGCCCGCGCCCCGAACGGCGACAGGCACAGCGCCGCCAACACAAAGGCAAGGCCGCATCGGTTTTTCCAATTCTTCCTCATTTTAATAATGGGGCCGCGATGACCGGGGCCCTTGCCCCGGCCACCACGTTACCCACCTCCTTGGCGTCTACCGAATGGCAGAACACATCCTCACCCGCCGTTACTCCATCAACGTGAAAGCCGCGCCGGCCATCACTTGATCTTCGCCGCGCACGGCGCCGTATCGGTTCGGGTTCCAAATTTCAAAACGATCCAGCAAGCCCACCAGCACGGCATCCTTTTTGATGCCGGCCGCCTTCACCATTTCTTCCGGCAAACAAATTCGGCCCGCCTTGTCCAACGGCACTTGCGCGCTCTCGCTTCCGATAAAACGTTTGAGCACTACCTTGTTTGGGTCGTCATTGCTCATCGCGTTAATATCCGCCATCAAGTGGCCCATCTGTTCCGGCGGCAAAACCCGCAAGCACGGGCCGTGCGTCGACTTCGGCCAAACGATCAAAGTAAATTCTACGTCCGGCCGCGACGGCCGCCACTTTGCCGGCACCTGCACACGCCGCTTGCCATCCACTCCATGTCGATAGAGCGAATTGTAATAAACTGCCACGTTGTCCGTTTCGTCTGACATCGTTTGCGTGATGCACCTTTAACCCACTTCGCCACACAGCGCAACACTTTAGTGACACTTATTCACATTCGTCAACATTTTTGTTGGGATTTTTGGGTTATTTTTATTCACCCAATTCGCCTGAGGCTCGCGTTTATTCACAAAAAATGCCTCAATTCCGGCCGTGAGCACGGAAAATCAGGAAAAACCTCTGAAAACTGAGGATTTCAACTTCAGTTTACCCCCTGAGTTGATTGCTCAAAACCCGGCACCTGCGCGTGATGGCTCACGCTTGCTGAATGTAAAGAGGGTTGAGGGCACTTTCGCCCACCATCAATTCCTCGATCTCCCGCAATTCCTGCGCGCGGGCGATGTGCTGGTGATGAACAATTCCCGCGTGATCCCTGCCCGCCTGCGCGGACGCAAAGCAATTGGCGGTGGCGCAGTGGAAATCCTACTCACCGAGCCTGCGTCCGATGCCACGTGGTGGGCGATGGTACGCCCCGGCAAACGTCTGCCACCCAAAACACAAATCGAAATTCTCGACAACCAAGGCCGCCCCACCCCGTTCACCGCCGAGGTGCTGAAAAAAAATGAAGAAGGCCACGCGTGCCTGCACTTCGAGGGCACCGATCATTTGCTCGCGGAATTGGATGCCCTCGGCGAAATACCATTGCCGCCTTACATCCACCGTGAAACGCACGGGAAATCGGGTGAAGATGCCGAGCGCTACCAAACGGTGTACGCCAAACCCACCGGTTCCATTGCCGCGCCCACCGCGGGGCTACACTTCACGGAGCCATTCCTTGATCAACTCCGCGCGCAGGGAGTAGAAACACACACGGTGACCTTGCACGTTGGCCTTGGGACATTTGCGCCAGTGAAAGCGGAGGCATTGGCGGAGCATCGAATGCATTCAGAGCGCTTTACCTTGCCCGCCAAAACCGCCGCCGCCATCAATGCTGCCAAAACTGAAGGGCGGCGCGTGATTGCCGTGGGCACCACCACCGTGCGCGTGCTCGAAAGTGTGGCGGCACAACAAGAGTCGCTCTCCGCCACTTCGGGCAGCACGGATATTTTCATTTATCCGCCACGCGAGTTCAAAGTGGTGGATGGATTGCTCACTAATTTTCATTTACCGCAATCCACGCTGCTGATGCTGGTAAGCGCCTTCGCGGTGCCAGGCGAATTGAGTGGACGCCAATGGATGCTCGAAGCGTACGCCGAGGCCATCCGCAAAAAGTATCGCTTCTTCAGCTACGGCGATGCGATGTTGATTCTGTGATGCGTCCGCACGTTTCCATCAATATGGCGATGACCGCCGATGGCAAAATCGCCAGCGCCAACCGCGAAGTGACCAGTTTCGGCAGTCGCGCGGACCATGCACATTTGCTCGCCCTGCGCGATCAAGCTGACGCCATCCTCACCGGCGCGGGCACGCTCAACGCTCAGCCCGAAATCATCCTCGGCCCAGGCCCTAAATCTAAACCCAAACCGCCTCTACGAATCATTGCCAGCGGCAGCGGGCAAGTTAATACGCGCCATAAAATTTTCCGGTCCAAAGGCGCGCCTGTGTTGGTGCTCACCACCGAAGGCATCAGCCCAAAGCGGTTGACGCATTTGAAGGCCGCAGCCAACGCGGTGGAAATTTGCGGCACCGAAGCTATTAGTTTCAAACAGGCGCTCGATTGGCTCAGCAAAAAATGGGGCGTGAAACGGCTGCTTTGCGAAGGAGGCGGGCAATTAAATGATTCGCTCTTCCGTGCGGGCGTGGTCGATGAGGTAAACCTCACGGTGTGCCCGCGTTTATTCGGAGGGCGGGATGCACCCACGATCGCCGATGGCCTTGGTTTTGCACCGCTCAAAAACGCCACGCAATTCACCTTAAAATCCCGCAAACAGGTGGGTGATGAATTGTTTCTGGTATTGCGGAAAGCTTGACGCGACGGGTTGATTTTTTTAAGTTCCCCGACCTCAACCCCCTGTTTTTGGGAGCAAATAGCTATGACAATGAGCGAATCAGGAATGACAGCGGAACCGATCGACAAAGGAATGGCTGGCGTGGTGGCCGCCGAAACGGAACTGAGCGACGTGCGCGGCGATCTCGGCGAGTTGGTTTATTGCGGCTACAACATCAATGACCTTGCGGAAAACGCCTCGTTTGAAGAAGTCATTCATTTGCTGTACCACAATCGCCTGCCCACTCCGGACGAACTCGCTACGCTGAAACAAGACCTCGCCTGCCGACGCGAAATCCCGCAGGGCGTCATCGACCTCATCAGTGCGATGCCCGCTGAGGCCGCGCCGATGCACGTGCTGCGCACCGCCGTCAGTGCGTTGGGCTGCTACGATGCCGAGCCCGAAACGGGTGAAAACATCGCCCTCGCGCGCGAAAAATCCTTAACCCTCATCGCGCAAATCCCGGTTCTCATCGCCACCTTTCACCGGCAACGGCAAGGCAAGGAATTACTCGCCTCCGATCCTTCGCTTGGCGAAGCCGCAAACTTTCTCTGGCTCATCAATGGCGAAAAACCCAGTGCCGACATGGAGCGCACCATTGATATTTGCTACATCCTCCACGCCGACCACGGCTTCAACGCCAGCACCTTCAGCAGCCGTGTGACGATCGCCACGCTCAGCGATGTGTACAGTGCCATCACCAGCGCCATCGGCACGTTGAAAGGACCGCTCCACGGCGGTGCCAACGAAGGCGTCATTAAAATGCTGCACGAGATTGGTGAATTGGATCAAGTAGACGCCTACGTTGAAGATTGCCTCACGCACAAACGCAAAATCATGGGCATTGGCCATCGCGTTTACACCACGCTCGACCCCCGCGCGCCGCACCTCAAGCGGATGGCGCAAAAACTCACCAAAGAATTGGGCGAACCCAAGTGGATCCAAATGAGCGAGCGCATCGCCGAATTGATGCTTGAGAAAAAGAACCTCAACGCCAACGTCGATTTTTATTCTGCCACCGTCTATTACAGCCTCGGCATTCCGACCGATTTATTCACCCCCATCTTTGCCATTGCGCGCACGGCAGGCTGGACCGCCCACGTCCTCGAACATCTCGACGGCAACCGCCTTATTCGCCCTCGCGCCCAATACGCTGGTGACGATGGCAAGGCATGGGTCGCCTTGAGCCAACGTTAACCGGCACTTTGGCGAACACACAAATTTCTTGCCACACTCCCGCCCCTGTCGCATAGCAGGGGCGCTGTTTTTTACCTATGAATCTCCACGAATATCAGGCCAAACAATTAATGGAACGCCACGGCGTGAAAGTGCCGCCGGGCGAACCGGCCACCAACCTCGACGAAGCCAAGGCGGCCATTGCGAAACTTTTTGACGCGGGCAACGCACGGGTGGTCGTAAAATCCCAAATCCACGCCGGCGGCCGTGGCAAAGGCACATTTAAAGACGGCTTCAAAGGCGGGGTACATTTGGCCGATAGCGTGGAGGATGCCACCGTCAAGGCCGAGGCAATGCTCGGCAACGTGTTGGTCACCAAACAAACCGGCGAGGCGGGCAAACAAGTCAACCGGTTGTTGATCACTTCCGCACAGGAAATCAAAAGTGAATTTTACGTGGCCGTGCTGCTCGACCGCGCGCTGGGCAAACCCATCGTCATGGCCAGCGCCGAGGGCGGCATGGACATCGAAGAGGTGGCGGATAAGACACCCGAGAAAATCATCAAAGAAGTCGTTGACCCCGCGCTGGGATTGCAACCGCACCAAGGCCGCAAGGTTGCCATCGCGCTGGGGCTGCGCGGTCGCCTCATCGGGCAAACCGCCGGATTGTTGCAAGCGCTCTATAACACGTGGCACGATTGCGATGCCTCGATGCTGGAAATCAATCCATTGGCGCACATCGCGAATGAAGACGACACCGAAGCGGTGGTGGCGCTGGACGCCAAAATGTCCATCGACAGCAACGCGCTCTTTCGCCATCCGGACATCGTCGCGATGCGCGATCTATCCGAGGAAGACCCACTCGAAGTAGAGGCCGGCGAGCACGACCTCAACTACATCAAGCTCGACGGCAACATCGCCTGCCTCGTCAACGGCGCCGGCCTCGCGATGGCCACTATGGACGCCATCAAACATTACGGCGGCGATCCCGCAAACTTTCTAGACGTCGGCGGCGGTGCCACAAAGGAACAGGTGAAAGCCGCCTTCGAAATCATCGTGGGCGACCCCAACGTACAAGCCATCCTTGTAAACATTTTTGGCGGCATTATGAATTGCAACACCATCGCCGAAGGCATCGTCGCCGCCGTGCAGGAAACCCAACTTACACTCCCACTCATAGTGCGCCTCGAAGGCAACAACGTCGAAGCCGGCCGCGCCACCCTCGCCGCATCAGGGCTAACGCTCATCACTGCTGAAAGCCTGTCGGAAGCCGCCGAAAAAGCGGTAGCCGCAGTAAGATAATTCCTATGTCCATTCTCGTAAAACCCGACACCAAATTTCTCATCCAAGGCATCACCGGTGGCTTTGGCGGTCGACACGCGCAGCTGAGCCTCGACTACGGCTCCCAGCTCGTGGCCGGCGTCACGCCCGGCAAGGGCGGACAAATGTTTGCCGACACGGTTCCTATTTTTGACAGCGTAGCCGAAGCGATGGCCGAAACCGGAGCCACGGCGAGTGCGGTTTTTGTGCCGCCGCCTTTTGCGGCCGATGCCATTCTTGAGGGGGCGGCGGCGGGATTGGATTTGGTGGTCTGTATCACCGAGGGCATTCCGGTGCGCGATATGATTTCGGTAAAAGAGGCGTTGAAAGACAGCTCCACCACGTTGCTCGGCCCTAACTGCCCCGGCGTGGTGACACCCGGCGAGGGCGAGGATTCGCACGGCGGTTGTCGCATTGGCATTGCACCGGGGTACATTCACAAAAAGGGAAACATCGGCGTCGTCTCCCGCAGCGGCACGCTCACTTACGAGGCGGTGTGGCAGCTCACCAGCCGCGGTGTGGGGCAATCCACCTGCGTGGGCATTGGTGGCGATCCCGTGCCGGGGATGACGCATCTCGATGTGTTAAAACTTTTCAATGATGACCCCGAAACCACGGGCATCATTATGATCGGCGAAATCGGCGGCACCGCTGAAGAAGAAGCCGCCGCGTGGGCCAAAGCACATTGCACCAAACCCATCGCCGGATTTATCGCCGGTGCCACCGCGCCTCCCGGACGCCGCATGGGTCACGCGGGCGCGATCGTCAGTGGCGGCAAAGGCACCGCCGAAGCCAAACAGGAAGCCTTCCGCGAAGCGGGCATCGGCGTGGCCGAAACGCCCTCGGAAATGGCCGACACGCTACTGAAAATGATGTAGCCCCCGCGCCGGATGAACGCATGGACTGGCTGCATGGAATCCTGAATCTCGCCGGGCTCTTACTGTGGGTCAGTTGGCGGACAGGCACGATGCCGCGCAGCCAACCCCCGCGCAACCTCGCCGGCCCCACGCCCCGCCAAGGCCCGGTGTATCGGCATTCTTGGATTTACCTGCTCGTGCTGCTGGCGTTGCTGGGCGGGCGCGCGGTTTTTTACAATCAATTCGGCCCGGGACTGGATTGGTATCCGCACCTCAACTTACTTGACGTATTTCACCCCTTTAAAAGCGATTCGCTTCCGCACGCGTTGGCCTACTCGGCGCTCAGCTTCGCGCACTGGCTGGCGGCACTGTATTTTTGCCTCGCGCTGCTGAGCACAGTGCAACCGCGCTCCGAGGTCACCGGTCAATGGCGCGAATTTCTCATAGCGCAATTCGGATGGCCGGGCGGGTTGCCGGTGCCCGCGCAATGGTTGGGAGTCTTGGCGCTCGCCGTTGGATTTCGATTTGTCGAGGCAAGCTGGATTGAATCGCTAGAGGCAATCAACATCCCCACAAACCATCTCCCTCTACTGGTGCTGCTGGATTTGCGGGCAATGATTTATTTAATCATGGTGCTGCTCGCGTTATATTTATTGAACTGCTTTGTGTATTTCGGCGAACAGACTGTTTGGAAAACCGTGGATGAATCCGGCAAGCGCCTCCTCGCGCCCCTGCGCATTCTGCCGTGGGAAACACGCAAGATGGATTTCGCCCCCATCGTGGCCTTGGCGATCGCCTACGGATTGAGCCACGCGCTCACGCCGGAACACGTAGCGAGCTTGCTGCACTAACCCAGCTTCGGAAAAAAAGTGTGAGCCGTCGCGCAGGTGGCTTCGCTCAATTCAATCAGCGACACGCCCTTCACTTCCGCCACGCGCTCGGCGGTGTGGCGCGTGTACGCGGGCTCGCAGCGTTTGCCGCGAAAGGGCATTGGCGCGAGAAAGGGGCTGTCAGTCTCCACCATCAATTGATCGAGTGGCGTGGCCTCGACAGTGTTGCGCACTTCCTGCGCGTTCTTAAAGGTCACAATGCCGGTGAAGCTCACCAGCGAGCCGAGGTCAAGAATGCGCCGCATACTCGCCGCGTCATCCACGAAACAATGAAACTGCCCCCGCACGCGGTCAGCGAATTCCTCAAAAATTTCCAGCGTGGGCTCCAGCGCGGCGCGTTGATGAATCACGGCGTTGAGTTTTAATTCCGCGGCCAACTCAAGTTGCTGGCGGAAGATGTTCACTTGGCGAGCCTTCCAAATGACATCTTCTGCCTCGGTACCGCCGTTGGTGCTGGGCAGCTGAAAATGGTCGATGCCCGTTTCGCCGATGGCCACCACTTTGGGATGCGCACACAGCTCGCGCAATTCGGGCCGCACATCTTCGGGCGCTTCGGCGAGATCATTGGGATGCCAGCCCACCACGGCGTACACCGGCGCGTGTGCCTCGGCGAGAGCCACGGCGCGTTGGCTGCTTTCGAGATCGGTACCGATGGTGATGATGCGCGTGATGCCCGCAGCGGCGGCGCGTTGGAGCAGCCCAGAAATATCCCTCTCAAAATCAGGGAAAGTTAAATGGGCGTGGGTGTCGAAAAAAGTTTCCATCTTGGTTACGGCAGGCGCATTGTGACGACGAAGATCGCGCACGGCAATCCCGCGATTTGCGCACAACCCGCTCTTTACAAACTCCCCAAACAGGTGCATATTGACTCGTGAGGGGTGCAACAAATCAGATGACTTTTTCCAGACTGTTCCAACTCCAACGCACCGGCTTTCTGGCGCTGATGATGAGCATAGTGCCCGCGGTCACTGCGCTGGAACTCACGCGCGAAATGTTCCAAGGTCGCGATTTCAAGGCCTCCGGTGGCCATGCGCAATTTGCGGTTCACAAATTCAAACTCGATGCACCCATGGTGAATGCCCTGAACTTTGGTATCGCCAAGCTAATCACGGCGCATGAAACGGTTTTTTCTCCACGCAAAGTCGGTCGCAATTTTAATGTGCGATTTCGGATTTTTGAAACATTCGAGGACTACCAAACTTACTCACGCCTGCGCTACAAAAAAAACGTGACCAAAGGCATCCTCGGCTATTTCAGCCCCAGTGCGCGGGAAATTGTCACCTGGAAACAACAGGCTCATCTCAGGTGGCGACTGGTGCCCACGCTGCTGCACGAAAGCTGCCACGCGATCATGGACGAGATGTACGGCCAGTTGCCCTTCTGGATGATCGAAGGCAGTGCCGATTGGTTTGGCGAAGCACCCGCGTGGCTGCTCAAAAGCAACGGCCTGCGCAACGACCAACACATGCGCTGGATTCGGCTCGACGAAATGCGGCGCAAGGGCCAACTGCCCCGCTTGCAAACTTATCTGCTCACAAAGGAATACGAAGATTGGGATAAAATGTTTAAGGGCAACATCGGCCAGGGCTACGATGTGGGATGGTCGGTTTTTGATTTCTTCATCAAGGCCGATCCAAATGGCCAGGCGATGCGGTTTTTGGGTGCCATCATCAACGATCCCAAAGTGCAACGCGCCCGCGGGCTCATAGGCAAAATGGAACAGGAATTTGCTCAGGCCATCAACCGCCACTGGCAGGGCGGCATCCCGTTACTCGAAAAAGGCTGGCACACATGGATTTCCATGCGCGCGGTCGAATCCCGCAAGGCCCTGCAGAAATTCCAGCAGGAACAGCGCGCGAAACAGCAAAAACGCTGATTTTTCCGGTGCCGAATTCAGGTTGCCTTCTCGGGTTTTTCTCGGTACTTTTCGCCACCCAATAACCCTATTCAAGGATTCTTATGGCTAAACCTATCTACCACAGCAGTATTGAAGGCGCCCAGCACGGCGGCAAGGGACTCGATGGCTTTCTGAAGTTCGCCAAAGAAGCCGGTGCCGCGGGCGCGCAGCCGAGCAATTATATGTTGGAGGAGGACGGCTCCGATGGCTCGAAATTTCGCAGCGCCTCCGACATCAAAGAAGCGTTTGAGAAAAACGGCCTCAAGCTCGACGGCGTCAGCGGCCACTGCGCGTTCTGGGTACACACCAGCGCTTGGACCGGCACCAAGAGTGGCCATGCGTTTATCCACGGGCAAAATCAGGATAAAAGCCCGGAAGAGCTGGAGCAATGGTACGAGGATTACCTGCTCCGCATGATGGATCTCTGCGCCGAGTTGGGCATCAAGATTCTACCGATGTTTTGGGGCGTTTCCCACGGCTGGGAATTGGCCACGGGTTATCCGTGGGGATTCTGGACCTCCCCGGACGGCGGCGATCTCAACAAGGAAGGCGATGAGCGGTTCGTGAACAAGACCGCCAAGATTCGCGCTCACGCCAACAGCCTCGGCATTTATCTCGCCCACGAGATTCACCCCGGCACCGCCGCCATGTGCGCGGAGGAGTTTGGCCATCTGGTGAAAATTTGTGATGGCGATAAAACCCTCACCGTCAACGCTGATCCCTCCCATTGCTGGGAAGGCGAAGATTGGGAAACGCGTTTCACTCACGCGGCCGTGAAAGATCGTGTGTACGCCTGCCACGTGAAGAATTTCGTCGTTCGCCCGAACGTGCCCTTACGCCGCATGGACGGCAACTGGCGCAACCGGGCCATGCAGTTCACCGACCTCGGCAGTGGCGATCTCAACATGGTGCGCTACGTGGAAACGCTCATCAACATCGGCTACCCCGCCCGTTACAATAAGATTATGGGCACCGAAACCGCCCCGCTTATCGCTGAGACTGAAAGCAACTACCGCGATCCGGACGCCACCGCCATCGAAGGCATCCAATACGTCCGCGACCAACTTTGCTTCCCGGTTTCCGAAGGCTCCTTCGAAGACGAAATGGGAGCCTGAAAAACGGCCGATACAGTCTTATCAGAACGGTCGCCATCGGCGGCCGTTTTTTAATGACCAATTCCCAAAACCCAACGACCAAGGAAAAACCAATCAACAAAACCCCAATGGATTCTTGATCATTGGTTCTTGGGATTTGGTCATTGAGAATTGGATACCACCCTCAACCCATCCCACGCCAACCGCACGCCTTCCGGCAGCTTGGCCTGATCGATATCGTGGTCATAGTAGTGAGTCAGATGTGTGAAAATCGTTTCCCTCGGGCCAATCTGTTCGGCGGCCGCTAGTGCCTCTCTCGTGCTCATGTGGGTCCAATGTTCCTCCGGTCGCAAGGCATCGAGTACGGCAACCTCCACGCCCTTTACCGCCTGCACCACTTCCTTCGGTACGGCCTTGGCATCGGTGAGGTAAGCCAGCTTCTTCTCTCCGCCCTGTTCGAACAAATAGCCCGTGGACCCCATATCGCCGTGTGGCAAATCCACCGGCGTGATGCGCAGATCGCCAATTTCAAACGGCCCGTCGACGACATTTTGTTCCGGCTTAAAATACCCCTTCTTCATTTCGCCGTCGTGAAACGAATGTGCGTGCACGCGGCGCAAGTGGCCCATTGTCGTCGCGTTCGCATAAATGGGCAGCGACCCTTTTCGGAGATCACAAAACCGCCGGCAATCATCCATGCCCATGATGTGGTCAGTGTGCGCATGCGTCACCAGCACCGCGTCCAGCCAGCGAATGTTTTCGCGCAAACATTGCGTACGAAAATCCGGTGTCGTGTCCACTACCAGTTTCACTTCATCAGTGACCACATAAATCGAACTCCTCAGCCGATGATTCTTGGGGTTTGCCAAAAACTCCGGCGGATACTCCTTCCCAATCACCGGTACCCCCTGCGAAGTACCCGTCCCCAAAAATGTGAACTCAAACGCCATGCGCCCGCAGGGATGCCCGAATGCGCCGGTGAACACAATTTTATTTTCCCGCGCACGTTTATCGGCACAATGCCCGCGGATGTTAGACACGCTGCGAATTCGAAATCTGGCGTTGGTCACCGATCTCACACTGGAGCTCGGGCCCGGCTACAATGCCATCAGTGGCGAGACGGGCGCGGGCAAGTCGATCCTCATCGGTGCTCTCAATCTTGTGCTGGGCGAACGCGCCGATCGTACGCTCATCCGCGCCGAGGCTGATCAATGCACCGTCGAGGCCAACTTCGATGTAGCCCAACTCGATGCGCCACTGCCCAGGTTTCTGGAAGAGCACGGTTTGGAACCCTGCGAGGAAAACCAATTGCTCCTCAAACGCACGTTCACGACCGCCGGCAGCAATCGCCAGTTCGTCAATGGTAGCGCCACCACTCTGGCTGTGCTCAAGCGGATTGGCGAATGGCTGGTGGACATGCACGGACCGCACGATCATCAGTCGCTGCTGCATCCCGCGCGACAGCTTGCCATACTCGATGCCTTTGGCGGACTGCAGCAACCGCGCGCCGCCTTCACCACCCTGCTCCAGCGCCGCACCGAGATTGAGCAGGCCAAGGCCGATCTCGTGGTCGATGAGGCCACCTACGCGCAACAGCTCGATCTGCTGCGGTTTCAGGTCAAGGAAATCACCGGTGCCGCGTTGGACCCCGCCGAAGAGGAAAATCTCGAAGCCGATTACCAACGCTCCAGTAACGCCGCACGTTTGCTAGAGTTATGCCAAGGCGCCTTACAGTTGGTCAGTGAAAACGAAGGATCCCTGCTCGACCGTTCCGGTGATCTCGGCCGGGTGCTGGCCGATCTGCAGCAGGTCGATGACAGCGCTGCCGGACTGGTGGAATTGCACGAAGAAGCCCGCGCCAATTTACAGGAACTGCAAAGTGCCCTGACCGTTTATGCCGATCGCGTGGACATTGATCCCGCCCAACTCGCCTCGCTAGAGGAACGCGTCAACCTCGCGCAATCGCTCAAGCGCAAGTACGGCGGCAGCATCGAGGCGGTAAATACCTTCGGCGAAGAAGCCGCGCAGAAGCTCGCCACGCTCGAGAGCCGCGATGAGGAATTGGCGCGGCTGAATGCCGAGTTGAATTCACTTGAGACCAACCTCATCCAAAGCGGCCAAAAACTATCCGCCCAACGCCAGAAGCTCATCCCCAAGCTGACCAAGGCCGTCACCTCCCATCTCAACGACCTCGGCTTTGCCCAAAGCCAGCTCGATGTCGCGCTCAGTTCCACCGATCGCCCCGCCGAGGTCAAGGCCTCCGGGCTGGACACCGTGGAGTTTCAATTCGCGCCCAACCCCGGCGAACCTGCCCGTCCGTTGCGAGCCATTGCCTCCTCCGGCGAACTCGCCCGCGTGATGCTGGCGCTCAAGACCGTGCTCGCCGCTGAAGATTCCATTCCCGTTTTGATCTTCGACGAAGTCGACGCCAATGTCGGCGGCGAAACCGCCCATGCCGTCGGCGAACGCATGCGACAAATTGCTGACCAACGTCAAGTCCTCTGCATCACGCACCTAGCGCCGGTTGCGGCCGCGGCGCAGGCCCATTACGTCGTCAGCAAAGCCGTCATCGACGGCCGCACCGAATCCAACATCACCCCCCTCAACGCCCAAGCCCGCGTCGACGAACTCGCCCGAATGCTCGGCGGCCAATCCACCGCCGCCCGCAAGCATGCGGAGGAATTGTTGAGGTAATTTTTTACCACAGAGAGCATGAGATGTTCAGGTCGCGGATTCGCAAGCTCGTCCCTCCATTGAGGCGCACTGAAAGGGTGAACTTGCGAGTCCGTTTTTTCTCCTCTGTGCTCTCTGTGTCTCTGTGGTTAATTTGAACAATCGTCGAAACCAATACGTCTCCCTTGGAAAGCTTGATTGAATCTGAAAACGGATTATTCTTTTGGCATGAACAGTATTAGACAGGCGATGGTTTTGTGCTTGGCGGCGAGCTGCGCGTGGGCCGCACCGGTGGAGTTTAACCGCGATGTGCGGGCGATTTTGTCGAAAAACTGTTTCTCGTGTCACGGGCAGGATGCGAAGAAGCGGAAGGGTAAGCTGCGGCTGGACACTGCGGACGGCGCGTTTGCATCCAAAAATGGAGCGGCAGCGATTGTGCCGGGGAATGTTTCGGAAAGTGAATTGTGGGCGCGGATTAATTCAACGGATTCGGATGAAGTGATGCCGCCGCTGAAAACGAAAAAATTCCTCACGCTCGAAGAGAAACAAACGCTCAAAACATGGATCGAGCAGGGGGCCAAGTACGAGGAGCACTGGGCTTTCATTGCGCCGAAGAAACCGGCGGCACCGAAAGGCGCGCCGAATCCGATTGATGCATTTTTGCAACAGCGTCTGACTCGGGAAGGTCTGAAACCCGCGCCCTTGGCCACGCCGGAGACGTTGGTGCGGCGCGTGTTTTTGGATCTGACGGGATTGCCGCCCACGCCCAAGGAGGTTGATGCTTTTCTCGCAGACAAATCGCCGGACAAGCTGGAGCGGTTGATCAGCGGTCTCATGAAGCGGCCGGCTTATGGCGAGCACATGGCGCGGTATTGGCTCGACCTCGCGCGGTATGCGGACACGCACGGGCTGCACCTCGACAACGAACGGTCCATGTGGCCGTACCGCGATTGGGTGGTGCGGGCGTTCAATCAGAACATCAAGTTCGATGATTTTACGCGCTGGCAGTTGGCCGGGGATTTGTTGCCGGAACCGACGTTGGACCAGAAGATTGCCTCGGGCTTCAACCGCTGCAATGTAAGCACCAGCGAGGGCGGAAGCATCGGGGAGGAATGGATTTACCGGTACGCGGTCGATCGCACCTCAACGGCGGTGGAGGTGTGGATGGGTCTCACGGCTGGTTGCGCGGTGTGCCACGATCACAAGTTTGATCCACTTTCGACCAAGGAATTTTACTCGATGTACTCCTTCTTCCACAGTGCGGCCGATCCGGCGATGGACGGCAATAAAAAGGACACGCCGCCGATCCTGCGCGTGCCGCGTCCGGGCGATCAGGAAAAGCTCGCGGCATTGGAAAAGAAAATTGAGGCGATGGAGAAACGCATTAGCGAAGCGGCATTGAAGGTGGCTTATATTGATCCCGCGCAGCTCGACGTGCCGCCCTCGCCGATCGTCAAAGAGAATGTGTGGATCGAGGATGCCGTGCCTGCGAAAGGCGCGGCGCAGGGCAATACGCCGTGGAAATTCGTGAGCAACCCGGAGCCGGTGTTCAGCGGCAGCAAGGCGACGGTGCGCGAGGCGGCAGGGTTGAGTCAGCATTTCTTCACCGGCGCCAACCCGCCGTTGATCGTTGAGAAAGGCATGAAACTGTTCGCGCACGTGTATCTGGATACGCTCAATCCGCCCAAGCAGATCATGCTGCAATTCAATGACGGCACTTGGGAGCATCGCGCGTACTGGGGCGAAAACAAGATCGAGTGGGGCACGGACAAATCGGTCAGCCGCCAACGCCTCGGCGATCTGCCGGAGGTGGGCAAGTGGGTGCGCTTGGAGGTGGACGCCGCCAAAGTGGGGCTGAAGCCGGGCGCGAAACTGAACGGTTGGGCGTTCACACAATTCGCCGGTAAAGTGTACTGGGACAAGGCAGGCGTAGCGTCCGTCACCGATCCAGTGGGCGATCCTGCGTTCTCATGGACGACGTGGAAAGCGCAGCCGGAAAACGTCCGCAAAAAGGATTTGCCCGATGCGGTGTGGCGCCGGTTGCGCGGCAAGACACCGGACAAGTGGACGGAGGCCGAGCAGAAGGAAGCCTTCCTGTTATGGGTCGAGCGCGTGTACGCCAATCCGCCAAAGGCCTTGGCGGATTTGAAAAATGAAAAGGCCGCGCTCGCGGGCGAGATGGAGGCTATCAGCAAGAATACTGCGATCACCTTCGTGATGGCGGACCTGCCCAAGCCACGCCAGAGCTACGTGATGGTTCGCGGCCAATACAATGTCCGCGGGGAAAAGGTCAGTCGCAATGTGCCGGCTTTCCTGCCGTCGCTGCCGGCCAAGCCGAAGGATCGCGATTACAACCGGCTGGATTTCGCCAACTGGCTGGTCAGCGGTCAGCATCCGCTCACCGCGCGCGTGGCGGTGAACCGCATGTGGCAGCAGTTCTTTGGCACAGGCCTTGTGAAAACGAGCGCGGACTTTGGCACGCAGGGCGATCTTCCGAGCCATCCCGAGTTGCTCGATTGGTTGGCCGTGCAATTCGTTGAGGACGACTGGGATATGCAACGGCTGATCACGCGACTGCTCACCAGCCACGCCTACCGCCAACGCTCCGCCGTCACGCCGGCGTTGCTGGAGAAGGATCCGGAAAACCGTCTGCTGGCCCGTGGCCCGCGGCATCGGCTGGATGCCGAGGTGTTGCGCGATCAGGTGCTGAGCCTCAGTGGATTGATGGTGCCCACGCTCGGCGGACGCGGGGTGAATCCTTATCAGCCGCCCAACATCTGGGAGCCGGTCGGGTTTGCCAGTAGCAACACGCGCAACTACAAGCAGGGCACGGGCGACGAACTGTATCGCCGCAGCATCTACACCTTCCTCAAGCGCACTGCGCCGCCGCCTTTTATGTCCAGCTTTGATGGCCCGAATCGCGAGCAAAGCTGCGCCGCACGCGGCCGGAGCAACACGCCGATGCAGGCGTTGCAGCTGATGAATGATGTGCAGCATGTTGAGGCGGCGCGCAATCTGGCCCAGCGCATTCTCAAGGAAGGCGGCGAGGACGCCGATGCCCGCGTCCGCTGGGCGTGGCGCGTGGCGACGGCCCGGCATCCCGCCGCGGCAGAGACCCAGATCATCACCAACGTACTGGCTGGTCATCGCGCGCGCTTTGCCAAGGACACCGAGGCGGCGAAGCAACTCATTGCCTTTGGCGAAAGCAAGGCCGACCCCGAACTCGCGCCTGTGGATCTCGCGGCGTGGACGCTGGTGGCTAATCTCCTTTTAAACCTCGACGAGGTCGTGAACAAAAACTGACATGAATCCCGCAAACGAATTTTTCCAACTGCAGAACCGCCGGCAATTTTTCCAGGGCGCCGGCCTCAAGGTGGGCGGCATCGCGTTGGCCTCCATGCTTGGCCAACGCGCGTGGGGCGCCCAGACCGGGGCCGGTGAGGACATGCATCCGGCCCTGCCCGACCTGCCACATTTTGCGCCCAAGGCTAAGCGGCTGATCTACCTGCACATGAACGGCGCGCCGTCGCAGATTGATCTCTTCGATCATAAACCGCGACTGACCGATCATTTCGATCAGGACCTGCCGGACTCCATCCGCAACGGCCAGCGCATCACCACGATGACCAGTGGCCAAAAGCGGTTTCCGGTGGCCCCGAGCAAATTCAAGTTCGAGCGGTGCGGCCAGTCGGGCATTGAGATGAGCGAGCTGTTGCCGCACATGAAAACCATTGCGGACGACATCACGATGATTCGTTCCGTGCACACCGAGGCGATCAATCACGATCCGGCTTGCACCTTTGCGATGACCGGCAGCGAGGTGCCCGGCAAACCCAGCCTCGGTTCCTGGCTCAGCTATGGGCTCGGCAGTGATTGCCAAAACCTACCGGCGTTCGTGGTGTTTACGCCCACCGTCAAGAATCCCAGTCAGGCGCTCTTCACGCGCATGTGGTCCAGCGGTTTTCTGGCGTCCAAGTACGATGGCGTGAAACTGCGCGGCAGTGGTGATCCGGTGTTGTACGTAAAAAATCCTCCCGGCGTGAATCCCGGCGACCGGCGTACGATGCTGGATGCGCTCGGTCAGTTGAACCAAAAGACCTTCGAACGCTTTGGCGATCCCGAGACGCAAACGCGCATTGCGCAATACGAGATGGCCTTTCGTATGCAGTCAAGCGTGCCGGACCTCACCGATCTTAGCGGCGAGAGTAAGGCCACTTTGGAAATGTACGGCCCGAACGCTACCAAGCCCGGCACCTACGCCCACTCGGCGCTGCTCACGCGGCGATTGATGGAGCGCGGCGTGCGCGTGGTGCAGATTCTCCATCGCGGCTGGGATCAGCACGGCTCGTTGCCCGCGCAGATCAAGAACCAGTGCATGGACACCGATCAACCGACCGCCGCGTTGATGAAGGATCTCAAGCAACGTGGTTTGCTGGATGACACGCTCGTGGTCTTCGGTGGCGAATTCGGTCGCACCGTGTACTGCCAGGGCAAACTCACGCGCGAAAATTACGGGCGCGATCATCATCCGCGTAACTTCTGCATGTGGGTCGCCGGCGCCGGCATTAAGACCGGCATCACCCACGGTGCTACTGATGATTTCAGCTACAACATCACTCGCGATCCCGTACACCTCAACGAGTTGAACGCCACCCTCCTCGATCGGATGGGCATCGATCACTCGCGCTTCACGTATCCGTTCCAAGGACTGGACCAACGCCTGACCGGCGTGGAGGAAGTGCACCCGATCAAGGCGCTGATGGCGTAGGCGCGATCATTAAGCGATCAACTCCTTGATCACGTGGCCGTGCACATCGGTGAGCCGGCGCTCGATGCCGTTGTGGTAGAACGTCAGCCGTTCGTGATCAATGCCGAGTAGGTGCAGTGCGGTGGCGTGAAAATCGTAGGAGTAGGTGGGGTTCACCGCCGCTTTCCAGCCAAGTTCATCCGTGGCACCATAGCTTGTTCCTCCCTGAATGCCGCCCCCGGCCAGCCACGCGGTGAAGGCGCCGGCATTGTGGTCGCGGCCTTGGCCTTTACTGCCTTGGGCGGCGGGTTGGCGGCCGAATTCGGTGGTGCAGATCACGAGCGTTTCATCGAGTAGCCCGCGCACCTTGAGATCCTTGAGGAGCGCGGCGGCGCCGCCATCGAGGACGCGGCCCCAGTAACCATGATCGCGCGGGAGATCCTCGTGGCTGTCCCAGTTGGGTCGGATTTTGCGCGCAGTGGTGTTTTCCGCGCCACAGAAAATTTGCACGAACCGCACGCCGCGCTCCACCAACCGTCGGGCCAGCAGGCATTGGCGGCCGAAGGGGCCGATGTCCGCATCTTCCAGCTGATACAGCTTTTGGGTGGCCGCACTTTCGCCGGTGATGCGTGTGGCTTCCGGGGCGCTCATCTGCAGCTTGGCGGCCATCTCATAAGCTTTGATGCGCGCTTCCAGCTCGGAATTGCCCGGGCGCTCCTGCGCGTGACGGCGATTGAGGAGAGTGAGCAGTTGATGATCGCGCGGGTGATTCTTGAAGGCCTCGGGCGCAAACAAATCAGCCAAAGGCGGTTTGTCTGCGGCGGTTTGCATGGGGGTCCCTTGTTGCTTGGCGGGGAGAAAACCGGCGCCCCAATTGAGCACCCCGCCGGGCGGCAAACCGCGCGGATCGGGCAGGACGACGTATGCCGGCAGGTTATCCGCCTCACTGCCGAGCCCATACGTCACCCACGCGCCCATCGAGGGAAAGCCGGGCAGGATGAAGCCACTGTTCATCATGAACATCGCCGGGCCGTGCAGCGCGGATTTGCTGTGCATGGAATGCACGAAGGCCATGTCGTCCACGCAGGTGGCCAACCGCGGGAAAAGCGCGCTCATGGGCCGACCGCAGGCGCCGTGTTTTTGGAACGCCCAGTGGCTGCCCTGACAATTACCGGGTTTGGACGCAAAGAATTGTAAATGACCTCCGGGATCGAACGGGGTGCCGGTGCGCTTGGCTAGCTCCGGTTTGTGGTCCCATGTATCCACCTGACTCATGCCGCCCGGGCAAAAAATTTGGATGACCGCCTTGGCTTTGGCGGGGTGATGGCCGACGGCTTGCGGCGCGCGTGCCAACAGATCGCCCAGCGCCATCAGGCCGAAGCCGCCACCCAGATGGCGGAGGAACTCTCGGCGTGAGCTAGTCGACATAGGCGAATTCATTGGCGTTGAGCAGCGCGTGGCAGAGCGCGAATAGCCCCTTGGCGCGGACCGTGTGCAGCGCGGCCTTGGCTTCAGACGGTACCGGCGGACGACCGAGGGCCAGTCGGAAGGCTTGGTCGATTTGATCTGCAGTATTTGCGCCGGCCTGCTGTTTCAAGCGCGCGGCAAAGTAACCGGCCTGCTTGAGCATAAACGGATTGTTGCTGAGCGTGAGCGCCTGCAGGGGGGTGGTGGTGGTGAGGCGCTTGGGCGTGAGGTTGGCGGGATCCGGGCAATCAAGCGTGGTGAGAAACTCATGCGGCGTGGTGCGGACGACAAACCGATAAATGCTGCGCCGCCAGAGGTCGGGAGTGTCCGGCGTGAGGTACTGGTAAATGGGGGCGTACGCCTCGGTGTATTTGAAGTCGCGATAGCCCGGGCCGCCGGCCTTGAGGTTGAGTTTGCCGCTGGTGGCGAGCACGGCATCCCGCATGGCTTCGGCCTGCAGTCGGCGCGGGTTTTGCCGCCAGAGCAAACGGTTATCCGCATCGGTGGCCGTGCCGTGGTCGGTGTGGGACACTTGCCGGTAGGCGGCGCTGGTGAGGATGAGCCGGTGGATGGCCTTGAGCGAACCGTTTTGTGCGTGCAACTCCACCGCCAGCCAATCGAGCAGGGCGGGATGCGAGGGCGTCTGGCCGCCGCGCCCAAAATCACTGGGCGTCTCCACTAAGCCGCGTCCGAAATGCCATTGCCACAGGCGATTGACCATCACGCGGTGGGTCAATGGGTTATCCGGATGGGTGATCCACTTGGCGAGCGCGGCACGGCGTTTGCCTTCGGGGGTGTCGTGATCGCCGAAGTCGGGCTTGAGCTCTTCCACCCAACGCAGCGTGCCCGGCGTGGCAGCTGCGCGCGGCGCCTCGGGATTGCCGCGTTGCAGCACCTTAACAACCGGCGGTTGCTCGGCGATCACGCCATAAAACTTCGGCGGCTCGCCGAGGGTGGCGAGTTCCTTTTCCAGTTGGACGGCTTGTTGGCGGAGCCGTTCCAGCTTCTGTTGTTCGGCTTCCGTCAACCTGCGGGGAGTCACCGGCACCAGTCGAGGGTCGCCGAAGCTGATTTGGTCGTGGGAATAACCGTTGCCGCCATCGGTCGAAATCAATGTGAGAAATCGCACGCTGGCGGGGATGTTGAATTTTACCGGCACGGCGTCGTTACGGCCGATTCGTTGGTGCGCCATGCGTTTGCCATCGAGCAACACCCAAAACTCCGCGCTGGGCGGCGCGGGCTGGCCTCCATAGCCAACTACCGTGCTGAAGCGCAGCGCCTTCAGGCCGGTGGCTTGCCGAATGGCGGCGAGGTCAAAAGTGATGCCGGCATTGGCGTGCAGGCCGAGCAGCGAATGGCCGGCTTGCGCGTAGTCCACGCCGCCCCATGTTGTGGAGTACTGGCTGGCCACGGGGCCGTTGCGAATCATGTCCCACGCCTTGCCGGCATTGGCGGGGAGACCGGTGGCTTTTAATCCGGTAGAACTGATTTGCGTTTCGCCCTCAGCCGGGACGAATACGCCATCCACAAAATCGGTCGTGCTCTTGGCATAGTGGCCCGGCTTCACGTTGCCGAGGTTGCCGAACTGGCGTTCCTGCACTTTGCCGGTGCGCGCGTCCAGCCCGATGCCTTTCCGTCCCGTCCCAAAGCCATTGCCGCCGCCAACCACATCGGCCAGATCCACGCCGCGGCCTTCCAGTTCGCCGATGGCAAACAGTGCCTGGTCCAGCTTGTCCTGAATCGCCTGTTTCCACGTTTGATGCTGCGCGAGCGCGGCGTCACTGATATTGCGCGTGCCGCGCTTCAACCCGGCAAACACGGCGGTGAGTCGGTAGTAATCCTCCTGCGGAATGGCGTCGAGTTTGTGGTCATGGCACCGAGCGCAGTTTACGGTCATCGCCGTGGTAGCGGACATCACCTGCGTAACCATGTCATCAAGATCCAGCGCACGGGCACTGCGGCGCAGGATGGGGCTTTTGGTTTCTACCTGACCCACAAAATCCCACGGGCCGGCCGCCAGAAAGCCGGTGGCCATCACGGCATTCGGATCGTCCGGCCATAGAATGTCGCCGGCGATTTGTTCCTGCAGAAAACGGGCGTACGGTTTATCGGCGTTGAAGGCGGCGATCACGTAATCGCGATAGCGCCAGGCGTTGGGCCGGAGCTTGTCGCGCTCGAAGCCGTGCGTGTCGGCGTAGTGGGCAATGTCCAGCCAGTGCCGGGCAAAGCGTTCGCCGAAATGCGGCGAGGCCAGCAGACGATCGACGAGATTCTCGTAGGCCTTGGGATCAGGATCGCGCACAAACGCCTCCACGGCCGCCGGTGTGGGCGGCAGTCCATGCAGATTAAAATGCAGCCGACGAATCAGCGTGCGCCGGTCGGCCAACGCGGACGGCTTGAGCCGGGCCTCCTTGAGGCGTTGCCCAATGAAGGCATCAATGGCGTGGGTCGTCTTGGCCGGCGGCACGGCCGGTCGCGTGACGGGGCGCAGGGACCAATGCGGTTGCTGCGCTGTCAGACTGATCAGCAGGCCGTGCCCCAGCAACATCCATGCAAGCAGTCGTTTCACCAACCGAAGGATGTCGTGCCGACCAAATCTTGTCAAATGGGACGACCAGAGGTTTTGGGGGTGTGATGCAGCAGACCGGTTATCACACCGCGGCAATCGGCGTATGGCATATGGGAATTCTTTGGTCATTCAAAGCTCGTCCTCGCTGTCCCCGAAAAACAGTCGGTGCGCGCGATCGTAATCCGCTTTGGGCACCCATACTTCCACCGGGCGACTAAATTCATCTTCTCCTTCTGGCATCGGCTCGATCATTTTTTCCTGGGCGTTGATGCCGTGCTTTTCGAGCATTACCGCCAACAACTCGGCGTCGTTGACGGGACTGGTGTAAAAAAGCCGATGATTTTCCATTACAAAATTGCTGGACAAAACTTTGCCCACACGGCGAGATTGCGCCAATGAAATTCGGTATCTGCAACGAGATTTTTGAGGGCTGGTCAATGGAAGACACTATGACCTACGCAGCGAAAACCGGCTACGACTGCCTGGAGATTGCGCCCTTCACGATTTCCAATTACGTCACCGACATCTCCGCCACCGAACGCCAGCGCGTGAAAGATTTGGCGACCAAAACCGGCATCGAGATTTCCGGCATCCACTGGGTGCTCGTGAAGGCCGAAGGCATGCACATGACCCATACCGACGCGAGTATCCGCGAAAAGACCGCGAGTTACTTCGTGGACCTTGTGGATTGCTGCGCCGATTTCGGCGGTCGCTCCATCATCGTCGGTTCGCCGTACCAGCGCAACTTGATGGAAGGCGTGAGCTACGAGCAAGCGTGGGAATGGGCCACCGACGTGTTCAAAGACAGCGTCAAGCATGCCGCCGAGCGCGATGTGGTGATCAACTTCGAACCCCTGGCTCCGAGCGAAACTAATTTCGTGAACACCCACACCGAGGCGATCCAGTTTGTGCAGCAACTTGAGAGCCCCAATTTCAAAGTGATCCTCGATGTGAAAGCCATGTGTTCCATGGGCAAGCCGATCCCCGAAATCATCCGCGAGAGCGCCGGTGAATTCGGCTACTTCCACGCCAACGACGAAAACCTCAAAGGGCCCGGCTTTGGAGACGTAGATTTCAAGCCCATCGGCGCCGCGCTCAAGGAAGTCAACTACGATGGCGTCGTGTCTGTAGAAGTATTCAAATTCGACGAAGGGCCGGAGGTGATTGCCGCTCAAAGCTTGGAAAATTTGAAAGAGGCTTTTGCCGATTAAGGGTGGCTAAAAGATTTCGACACCGAATTTCCCAAGCAACACCACAAATATTACAATCGGACACACAATCCGCAGGAAGAAAACCCAAATATCCGCCGGGGCCACATTTCCAAATATGGGTTTAGTGAAACCGGCACAACCTTGCTCCATTTCGGACACCATCTTCCGTGAATCCATCATCCAGCCGACATAAAGGCTGACTGACAACGATATGATCACTAGGCAAAGCGTGCCAAAATATTTGTCCATGATGTCAAAAAAGGTGGTCGACTCGGTCGACAAATCTATGGAGGCAAAGCCCAGCGCGGCTTTGTTTTCGACGAGTGCAGAGTAAACTGCATTGGTATTTGAGTGTGGTACGGTAAAGGATACATCCGTTCTAGCTTTGGCACTGTCGGAAGTGGGGGACAAGCTGACGGCACTTTCGGGAATGCGAATGTCCTTTCTCGCCAACGCCCGGCGAACTTCCGCCACAGCTTTTCTGCCGCCATCCACGGAAACGAGCGTGAATTCCACCCAGTCTCCGTTGCTGCTTTCGGCATGGCTCAAGTGTTTCAGCTGGTTGGTTTTGAGCGTGGCGATAATCGACAGCGTGGTATTGTGCTCAGAAGCTGGAACCGCGAATTTTAAATCTTCCAGTTTAACGACCGAAAAATTCATCGGACCTACCGAGGCATTTGCATCGTTGAAAACTGTGGACATTCGTTGCGGCGTTGCCACCTTGCCATCGATGCCAAAAAGCTTGATGGTCGATTCATCAGTCGTAACGATTTTGCTAAACGTCTCTGAGCCACCAAACGACAAAGCCGAGGGCAAGCCAACCGCAAAGGCAACGATACCAACCAAGATAGCCGCCTTCTTGCGGGTGGCGCGTTTGCCATCAACAAAATATGAAACGGGCACCTCCAGCATAGAGATGGATGAGGTGAGCGCAGCCACGGTGAGCAGTAAAAAGAATAAACCACCGACAACAATGCCGAAGGGCATTTTCTCGAACACCACGGGCAGAGTTTCGAATGTGAGTGTTGGCCCGGCATCCACCGGAAAGCCCAGTGCAAACACCGCCGGAATAACCATCAAACCGCCCAGCAGTGCCACCCCGGTATCCATCAAAGCCACCCAGAAACCATTGGACACGATGTTCTGGCTCTTGGGCATGTACGAGCCGTAGGTGATCATGAGCCCCCATCCCACGCTCAGAGAAAAGAACGCCTGCCCCAGCGCCGCCAGAACGACTTTGCCATTCAAGGCGGAAAAGTCCGGCGAGAGAAACCATTTAACTCCTTCCGATGCACCTTCCAAAGTGAGACTTCGGATAATGACCACAAACACCAACGTGAGTAGCAGCGGCATCAGAATCTTTGACCATTTCTCGATGCCCTTTTCGATGCCGGCTTGCACGATATAAATCGTGCCGCAAATAAACACGGCGAATAATGGGATCACCCAATTGGGATTGGCGGCAAAGGATTTGAATTCCAAGCCGGCCTTCGCGAGCGTGTCGTAAATGTAACCGATCGTCCAACCGGCAATGACTCCGTAGTAACTGAGCACACAGAAACACGCTGCCAAGCAAAGCCAGCCCACTGCCGGTCCGGCAAATTTGTAGAGCCAGACATTCTTGGCCTCCCCAGTGTCGCGAAAGGCATCCACGGGGTTCTTGCCCGTGAGCCGGCCAAACGCCAATTCGGCCCACATCAATGGCAGCCCGATAAACAAAACGCACGCGAGATAAACGAAGACAAATGCCGCGCCGCCGTTTTCGCCGGTGACGTAAGGGAACCGCCAAATATTGCCAAGCCCCACCGCGGAGCCGGCGGCGGCCAGAATGAAGCCGAGCTTGGATCCCCATTGGCCGCGATTTTCTTCTGAAGAATCTGGGGTGTTCATGCGAATCCTCCTGCGGATTAGTGTCGATTATTAGTAGTTTTGGAAGGGGAAGTTATTCCGACTACACATTCAACTTCGTCCAGCGTGCGTTGTTTTGGGAGGAATTCACGACGGCTTCGATGAAGGCCATTCCCCGGATGCCGTCTTTGATTTTGGGGTAGTCCAGCGCGGGATCGTCCTTGGTGAGTTTGCGGCGATCGAGCTTGGCCCGAATATGGTTGGCGAAGTTGACGTAAATGTTAGCGAATGCTTCGAGGTAGCCTTCGGGATGCGAGGGCGGTGTGCGGGAAGCATTGGCGGCGGCGGAACTGAGGTAGCCGTTGGCGGTGCGGTAGACTTGCATCGGCTGGTCGGGCCATTTTAGGAGCATGCTGTTGGGGTCGTTTTGATGCCACTCAAGGCCGCCGCGTTCGCCATAAACACGGATGCAAAGATTATTTTCCTCGCCAACGGAAATCTGTGAGCTGTGTAGCACGCCCTTGGCACCACCGGTAAAACGCAGCAGCACGTTGCCGTCGTCATCAAGTTTGCGGCCGCTGACGAAGGCAGTGAGGTCGGCGGCGAGTTCCTTGATTTTCAGGCCGGTGATATACTCGGCGAGGTTTTCCGCGTGCGTGCCGATGTCGCCAATGCAACCGGCGGCGCCGCTGCGTTTGGGGTCGGTGCGCCAGCCGGCTTGTTTTTGGCCGGTCAATTCCAGCCGCGTGGCCAGCCAGCCTTGCGGATACTCCACAACCACCTTGCGAATCTTGCCCAGCTTGCCATTGGCAACCATATCGCGCGCTTCTTTCACCAGCGGATAACCGGTGTAATTATGCGTGAGGCCGTATAGGCATTTGGATTTTTTGACGAGCTTCTCCAACGCCTTAGCTTCCTTGAGGTTGAAGGTGGCGGGCTTGTCGCTCAGCACGTGGAAGCCATTTTCCAAGGCCATTTTCGCGGGCGGAAAGTGCATGTGATTCGGCGTGACGATGGACACAAAATCCATCCGCTCATCAGCGGGCAGCGCGGATTCCTTGGAGATCATCTCCTCAAACGTGCCATAGCAGCGCTTGGCGGGTAGGAACAAATCTTTGCCGCTGGCTTTGGATTTGCGTGGACTGCTGGAGAACGCGCCGCACACGAGTTCCATTTGGCCGTCTATGTTCGCGGCAATCCGGTGCACCGCGCCAATAAACGCGCCGCGACCGCCGCCAACCATTCCGTAACGAATTTTTCTGCTCATAATTTTTTGGGTGATTACACGAAAAGAGATTGTAACCGGTTGCGCGGCCTTTATATTGACCGCCCTTCGCCAAGTCAACGGTGTTTGACCTTGTGTGACCATGCAAATCCAACTGCTCAAATCGAAAATCCACCGCGCAGCGGTGACCGATGCCAACGTGAATTACGAGGGTAGCATCACCATCGACCGCGAGTTGATGGATCGCGTGGGCCTTCGCCAGTACGAGCGAGTGCTCTGCGGAAACCTCGCCAATGGCGAACGCTTTGAAACCTACGCCATCGCGGGCGAAGCGGGCAGCGGCGCGATCATTCTCAATGGCGCCACAGCGCACCTCGGCAAGATGGGCGATCGCCTTACGATCATGTCCTTCGCCAACGTGGATAATGCGGAAGTAGCCGACTGGAAACCGAATGTGATTGTACTCGGCGAAAATAACGGTATCATCACCACCCGTTAGGCGTTTTAGCGCCACAACATTAACCAAACAGAAAGGCTTTCGCCATGCTCTTCACAGCGGGAGATATCGCTGCAAAACTGGGCGGCAACGTGCTGGGCGACCGCACCATGCCACTCACCGGATTTCAAGCCGCCGACCGCGCACGCGCCGGCGACCTCACCTTCGCCGAGAACCGCACCTTCTTCGAGCGCGCTGAACAAAGCGCTGCCAGCGCGATCATCATTGATAAAAACTTCACCTCCGAGCGCAAAGTGCTCATCCGCGTGCCCAGTGCACGCATTGCCTTTGCAAAAGTCGTGCCGCTCTTTTATCCCGAGCCCGGCCCGCCCACCGGCATCCATCCTTCCGCCATCATTTCCGAAAAAGCCGAGGTTCACCCCGAGGCGTGTGTAGGCGCGCACGTCATCATCGGCGACGACGCAAAAATCGGCGCACGGACCGTTTTGCACGGCAACAATTATGTGGATGAAAACTGCATCATTGGCGAAGACTGCGCAATTTTTCATAATGTCTCACTTTACCCACGCACCGAGCTGGGCGATCGCGTGCGGATTCACGCCGGCACCATCATCGGCAGTGACGGCTTTGGCTACGTGCAGGAAGGTGGCAAACATTTAAAGGTACCGCAAATCGGCAACGTGGTGATTGACGACGATGTGGAGATTGGCGCGAATGTCACCATTGACCGCGGTGCGCTCGGCCCCACTCACATTGGCAAAGGCACCAAAATTGATAACCTCGTGCAAATTGCTCACAACGTAAGTACCGGTGAAAACTGCCTCGTCGTCGCCCAAGCCGGCATCGCGGGCAGCACCAAGTTGGGCGATTACTGTACGATCGCTGGGCAAGTGGGAATCGCAGGGCATTTGCGGATTGGCAATCACGTAACCATTGCTGCGCAGAGCGGCGTGATGCGTGATATCAATGATGGCGGCAAATGGTGGGGCACCCCCGCCCAGCCGGATAAACAAATGAAACGCCAGTTATTGGCCCTGCAAAAACTGCCGGATTTACTGCGGCGCTACAACCGGTTTGAAAAATTTGCCAAACCACGCATCATGACCCCCGAAGAACTAGCCGAATCCAAAGCCAAATCGGAAGCTGCAAAAGAAGCAAAAGCAGCCAAAATCGCTGCTGCCGCTGAATTAGCTGCAGAAAAAAACGTATAAAACCACCAGAAACCTGTTGACCCGCCAGTGTTTTCTGGTATTTTCCTCGCCCCTTCGATCATAGAAATGAAGACTTTTTTACCAAAAATAGATATGCAAACGCGTGGCTGGCACGTGGTGGATGCCGAAGGACTGGTGCTTGGGCGCCTCGCCGAGAAGATCGCCAACGTTCTGCGGGGTCGCAATAAACCCACGTACACGCCCCATCTTGATGCCGGCGATTTTGTCATCGTTATCAACGCTGAGAAAATCAAGGTGACCGGCAACAAAGAAGACGCCAAAGAATACCAGCGTTACAGCGGCTGGCGCGGCGGGCTCAAGCGCATCCCCTTTGCAGAAATGCGCACCAAACACCCCGAACGCATCATCATGGCTGCAGTAAAAGGCATGCTCCCCCGCAACCGACTGGGCTCGAAGATGCTCACCAAGTTGAAGGTGTTTAAAGGCAGCGAACATCCGCACGCCGCACAAAACCCTGAACCGATGACTTTAAATTAAGATGCCTGACGCAATCACTGGAGAATTCCTCGGCACCGGCCGTCGCAAAGCAGCGACCGCCCGCGTGCGAATCAAACCCGGCAACGGAACCATCACCGTCAACCGTCGCGCGTTTGACAATTATTTCCCTGTCGAATCGCACCGTCTCATTGTGGGCGAGCCCTTTGTGGCCACGGAGAATGTTGAAAAATTTGATGTGCGCGTAAACGTCCAAGGCGGCGGCCAAGCCGGTCAAGCCGATGCCGTGCGGCTGGGCATCTCCCGCGCGCTGCTGGAGTACGACGCTGAGCTGCGCCCCACCCTCAAGGCCGAGGGCTTGTTGCATCGCGACTCCCGCGTGCGCGAGCGCAAAAAACCCGGCCAGCCCGGTGCGCGCAAGCACTTCCAGTTCAGCAAACGCTAAACTCAAAAACGCTTTCGCAACCCCCGCTGGTTCAACAGCGGGGGTTCTTTTTTTATCCGCTGGTTCGTCGGCGGGGTTTTTGTTTTCAATTTTTGATTTCAATTGCCCTCAAAAAAACGCACAACACAATCGATATGAGCGCAGCTCAAACAGTAAAAACCGCCATTGTGGGCGCCTCCGGCTATTCGGGCGAAGAGCTCGTGCGGCTGCTGCTCGGCCATCCGCGCGCAGAACTCGCCGCCGTCACCTCACGCCAATACGCCGGGCAACCCTTGTCCGCGATCTTTCCACGCTTCGCCGGCAATGCCGTGGCCGACTCGCTGCAATTCATCGAGCCAAATGTGGAAACGCTGGCGGAGACTGCCGAAGTGGTGTTCCTCGCCCTGCCCCACGGCGTGGCAGTGGATTTCGCCAAGCCACTCCTCGCGGCGGGCACGAAGGTCATCGATCTCTCCGCTGATTTTCGGTTGAGTGATGCCGCCGTGTACGAGGAATTTTACGGCAACAAACACCCCGAACCCGCGCTCTTGGAGCAATCGGTTTACGGCCTGCCCGAGCTGCACCGCGCCGCCATTCGCAACGCCCAACTCATCGCCTCGCCCGGTTGTTATCCCACCAGTATTTTGCTGCCCACCGTGCCCTTGCTGCGCGCGGGGATCATTAAACCCACCGGCATTATCGCCGACAGCCTCAGCGGTGTCAGCGGAGCCGGCCGAAATGTCAGCGCGAATTTTATGTACACCGAGTGCAACGAAAGCGCGCGGCCCTACGGCATCCCAAAACACCGGCACCTATCAGAAATTGAACAGGAACTTTCGCTCGCCGCCGAAGCGAAAGTTACCCTTCAGTTTTCCCCGCATCTCATCCCCATCAATCGCGGTATCCTCACCACGCTCTACTTGGCTCCCACCCCAAAATTTGAAACCGAAGCGGAAGAAACCGCGCTGGCCGAACAAATCACTGATTGCCTCGCCACCGCTTATGGCGACGAACCTTTCGTGCGGCTCCTCCCGCCCGACCTGTTGCCCGACACCAAAAACGTCGCCCACACCAATTACCTCGACCTCGCCTTCCGCCTCGATCGCCGCACCGGACGCCTCATTATGACAAGCGCCCTCGACAATCTAGTGAAGGGTGCCAGCGGCCAAGCCGTCCAAAGCCTCAATTTGCTCTACGAATTTGATGAAACCACGGGGTTAACCTTATAAAGATGCAAACGATTAAACACTTTTTCCCGATTGCGGCACTCATTGCCGCAGGGTGTTCCACCCCTTCGTCGCCGGTCATTGAACAGGCCGAATACACTTTCGACCCATCGGGGCCGCCTGCGGGGCATTCCAGCCACGGCACGGAGCTCAACAAAGGACCGCGCCAAGCCGCGTATTTGATGGGCACCACCAGCAACGTTACATTTCCCATCACCACGGATTCACCCAAAGCGCAGAAATTTTTCAACCAAGGCGTGGGACAGATTCACGGCTTTTGGTATCACGAAGCCGAACGTTCATTCCGCCAAGTACTCAAACTAGATCCCGGCCATCCGATGGCCTACTGGGGCATCACGATGGCCAACGCGGGAAACCGGACCCGCTCCAAGCCGCTCATTGCCAAAGCTGTGGCTGGCAAGAGCCGCGTGAGCGAACGCGAACAAATGTGGATCGACGCGATGGCCGCATATCAAAACGAATCCGATTCCAAAAAACGCAAGGCCGGTCTACTAAAATCCGCTCAAGCACTCGCCGCCAAATTCCCTGATGACCTTGAAGCTCAGGCATTTCTCGCGCTGCGAATGTACCACGATTCCCGTTTCAAAAAAAATACCGAGGCGATTGAAAAACAAATCGCAAAAGTCCTCGCCAAAAACCCCAACCACCCCTGCCATCATTATCGGATTCATCTTTGGGACTATAAAGATCCCAAACGTGCCGTGCCCTCGATCGGCCTCTGCGGCCAAGCCGCGCCCGGTATCGCTCATATGTGGCACATGCCCGGCCACATCCTCTCGCGCCTCAAACGCTATAACGACGCCGCGTGGCAACAGGAAGCCAGCGCCCGTGTGGACCACGCCCAAATGATGCGCGACCGCGTGATGCCCGACCGCATCCACAACTTCGCCCATAACAACGAATGGCTCACCCGCAATCTTGGCCACGCCGGCCGCGTGCGGCACGGGATCACCATGGCCAAAAACATGATCGAATTGCCGCGCCTCCCTTCCGTTAAAACCAATGGCACGTGGACCGTTTCCTCCCGAGGCAGCTACACCTACGGCAAACGCCACCTCAACACGCTTCTCATCAATTACGAACTTTGGAACGAAATCATCGCGCTCAAAGACACCCATTACCTGCAACCCGGTAAAACCGCCGCCGACCAAGCCAAGTACTGGCGACTCCTTGCCTCCGCCCATATCAACACGGGCAACCCTGCCGAAAGTGAAGCGCTTTTAGTCCAAATGGAAAAATTACTCACCACGCAACAGACCGGAAAAACCAAAGCTGGCACTGCCGCAGAATCCAAAGCCAAAGCTGCCAAGAAAAAAGACAGTGAAATTCGCAAAGCCAAAAGCGACGCCGAACGCCCGTACAACACCGCCATCAACACGCTCACCCGAGGCATTGCCGAAGCCAAAATGTACCGCGCGCTGGCAAAGGGCGAGCAAGCCGCCGCCAAAAGTTTTCTGGAAAAAGCATCGGACATCCGTGGCGACCGCAAAGCGCTTCTGCAATTTCACACAGGCGACACCGAGGCTGCTTTGAAATCAGCCGCCGCGGCGGTCAAATCCGGCGCAGAACAAGCCCGCCCGCTGGCCGTGCAAACCTACCTGCTTCACATGACCAATAAACCCGCCGAGGCCAAGGCCGCCTTCGAACACCTGCGTCGCGTTGCGCCGGAACTCGATTTGGATGTGGAATGCTTCGCCCGCCTCGCGCCCTTGGCCAAATCCCTCGGCCACCCCGCCGATTGGCGCAAGGCACAGCCCACCGCCCAAGATGTCGGCTTGCGGCCAAACCTTGACGACCTCGGCCCCTTTCGCTGGCAACCTTTCCCTGCGCCGCAGTGGTCACTCAAAGATCGCAATCAACAAAAATTTTCCCTCGGCGCGCTGCAAGGCAAACCGGTGGTGCTGATTTTTTATCTCGGCAAAGGCTGCGTGCATTGTATGGATCAACTCAATGCCTTTGACCCCGTGGCGGCGGAGTTTGAAAAACAAGGCATCACGCTGCTCGCCATCAGCACCGATACTCCGACTGGATTACGCGACACCTTTATCGGCTACGACGCCAAGGATCGACATTTCAATTTCCCCCTGCTCAGCGACCCCACCTTGAAGACTTTCAAAAAATACCGCGCCTACGATGATTTTGAAGAAACGCCCCTGCACGGCACCTTCCTCATCGACGCCCACGGCAAAGTGCGCTGGCAGGAAATCAGCTACGAACCCTTCATGGCTCCGAGATTCCTACTTGATGAAGCGAAACGTCTGCTGGCGCAACCGGAAAAAAATAGAGGCAATTAATTCTTTGCACGGGCCCGCAGACGCCTACACTTGGCGCACGCATGAAACTCATTTCCCGATTCCTCTTTGTGGCCGCCGTGGCGGTTTGCTCGTTTGGCCTGCACGCCAAAGCCATTTCCATCCTCATCGTCGATGGCCAGAATAATCATAACTGGAAAGCAATGACGCCGTTCATGAAGGGGCAGCTTGAAAAAACCGGCATGTACACCGTTGCCGTTTCCACCTCACCCCAACGCGTAAACCCTCCGCGCAATCTGACTAAAGAACAACGCGCCAAGGCACAAAAAGCGGCTAATGAACTGAACGCCAAAGCCTGGAATCAATGGAATCCGGCGTTTGAAAAATATGACGTCGTGATCAGCAATTACAACGGGCAAGAATGGCCGAAGCCCGTAATGGCGGCGTTTGAGAAATACATGCGTGAAGGCGGTCGTTTCATTTGCGTGCACGCGGCAAACAATTCATTCCCCAATTGGCTTGAGTATAACAAGATGATCGGCCTCGGTGGTTGGGGCGGACGCACTGAAAAACACGGCCCATACGTCTACTACGACGAAACAGAAAAACTTGTGCGCGACACTCAGAAAGGCCGCGGCGGCAGCCACGGTGCACAGCACGAATTCACCATTAAAATCCGCGACGCCAAGCATCCGGTCACAAATGGAATGCCCGCCGAATGGAAGCACGCACAGGATGAACTCTACGATTCCCTGCGGGGCCCGGCTGATAACATGCAGGTGCTGGCCACCGCATGGAGCACCAAAAGCAAACGCCACGAACCGATGATGATGGTGCTGGATTACGGCAAAGGCAAAATTTTCCACACCCCGATGGGACACGAGAACGGCGTGTCGCTCCAATGCGTCGGCTTCATCACCACGCTCAACCGCGCCTGCGAATGGCTCGCCACGGGAAAAGTGACGACGAAGATCCCCAATAGTTTCCCGACAGCAGACAAGGTGAGTGTGCTGAAAAAGAAATGAAAAAACCCAAGGAATGACCAAATCCCAATGACCTTGGGGTTTGGGAATTGAGGGTTCCTTGGATATTGGGTTTTGGTCATTGGAAATTTACAAAAATGAAATCTCCCACCCGACGCAAATTCATCCAATCCTCCTCCGCCGCCGCCCTGTCGCTGCCGCTGGCGGCCCGCGCAGTCGGGGCCAACGAAAAAATCACCGTCGGCATCATCGGCCCGGGCGGGATGGGCAACGCGCACTTGGGCACCTTAAGCCACAACCGCGCGGTGAACATCGCCTACGTGTGCGATGTGGACGAGCGGCGGACTGCGCGCGCAAAGGCAACCGTTGAAAAAGCCAAGGGCAAGGCGCCCAAGGCAGTGGGCGACATGCGGCGAATCTTCGAGGACAAAGCGGTGGACGCGGTTTGGATTGCCACGCCGGATCATTGGCACGCGCCGGCAACCATCCTCGCCTGCGACGCGGGCAAGCACGTGTACGTCGAAAAACCCGCCAGCCACAATCTGCGCGAAGGTCGGCTGATGGTGGAAGCCGCGCGACGCAACAATCGCGTCGTGCAGGTGGGCACCCAGACGCGCAGCTCCGAGGGCATTCGCGAGGCGATGGAGTTGTTGAATGACGGCGCGATTGGCGAGGTGCTCGTGGCCAAGGCGTGGAACAGCCAACGGCGCGGCAGCATTGGCAAAAGCAAGCCCGGCACGCCGCCCGCGCAGCTGGACTTCGACACGTGGCTCGGGCCGGCGCCGAAGGTGGCGTTTCGGCCGAACATGCTGCACGGCATTTGGCGTTGGTGGCATGACTTTGGTACGGGCGACATGGGCAATGATGGCGTGCACGACATCGACCTCGCCCGCTGGGGGCTGGGCGTGGACACGCACCCGTCACGGATTTGCGCGATGGGCGGCAAGTATGTTTTCAATGACGACATGCAATGGCCGGACACCCAAAACTGCCTGTTCGAGTACGAGCCGGACAAGGACGGGCGGACCAAGCAGTTGATTTTTGAGATGCGCATTTGGTCGCCGTACAAGCAGCAGGGCATGGAGAACGGGAATGTGTTTTACGGCACGAAGGGAATGATGGTGCTGGGCAAGAAGGAAGGCTGGAAGATGTACGCCGAGCGCAACCGCTTGGTGAAGGAAGGCGGCGGCGGGCCGAACTTGGGCGGGCATCATCTCAATTTTCTCGCGTGCATTCGCGAAGGGAAAAAGCCGCGCGCGGACATTGAGATTGGGCACCTTTCCTCAAGCCTCTGCCACCTGGGCAACATCGCCATTAGGACGGAAGAAATGCTGCATTTCGATCCGAAGAAGGAACAGATGGTGGAGAATGCCAAGGCGGACAAGCTCGTGCGGCGGGAGTATCGCGAGCACTGGGGGACGCCGAAAGGGGTTTAAACCAATTCACCACAGAGGCACAGAGACCACAGAGATTTTTCCCTCTGTGGTTAAAAAAGTTATTTCAACTCCTTCACGAAGATATTGGCGAACTGCGTTGGCTCCTTGGGGTTGAGAATAAACGGGGCAGGCTTTAACGGCCCGCTCTCGCAAATTTTCTCGTGAACGACCACCTTGCCGTTCAGCTCGATGGTGTTCGAACCCGGGCGGCGGGTGACTCGCACGCGATTCCAACCCTTCGAGAGGTTTTTCATCTCGCCCAATGCGCCGACGTTGGGCAATTCAAACGGCGCTTCTTTTCCGTTGCCACGGAAGTCGGCAAACATCTCGTAACTCGCAAATTTCTTTTCCGTGCGCAGCGCACTGCCGCCCTGGGTGGTGAGGCGCCAGTCGTTGGCGGTCCAGCCTTTGCCTATCCAGCCGGCGAGATCGATGCCGGTGTACAGTGAATGAAACCCCGCCTCCGCCTCGGCGATCTCCTCCGGCTTTGGGTTCGTGCTAGGCAACACCTTGATTTTCATATTGCGGAACTGCACGGGCGACCCTTCAGACTCCAGGCAGATGTAACCCTTGCGCGGACTCGCCGCCTTGCCACGCGTGACGACCTTGCCGTTCACCGCGAGCGAAATGTCGCCGTTGTTGCACACGATGCGGTAGTGGTTCCATTGCGGCGAAGGTTTGCTGCGGTTTTCGGTGGGGAAGGCGCGTTGGCCACCACGTCCGTTGACAGGCGTCATGCGTGCGCCGTGGATTGGGAAGATGTCGCCGTGGGTGGTGTAGCCACGGGTGTTGCCATATTTGTTTTCAAGCACCTGCACTTCCACGCCGCGATGGAAGGGTTGGCCCTTGGCGGGATAGGCATCGGCCCACACAAAAATGCCGGCGTTGCCGCGCGGTTTGAGGTGGCGCCATTCGAGCTCGAGAATGAAATTCTCGTACATGCGCGTGGTGCGTAGTTCGCCGATGGGTTTACCGGTGCAATGAATCATCCCCTCCTTGATCGTCCACGTTTTGGGGCCGCAATTGACATTGTGCCAGCCGTCAAAATTTTTGCCGTTGAAGAGCAGCTCGAAATGTTCAGCCGCAGTGATGGCATCAGCGCACGCCAAGGCCCCAATTAAAAATAAGAAACCGGATTTCATAAATTGAGTGGACGTTACTAATTATCCGCTTTGGACAACTCCGGCGAGTACAACGGCAAGTAGCGGTAATATACTTCCAACGAAAGCGCCGCCAACGCGGTGGTGACCACGCGGCCGGCGGCCGTGGCGTTTTTGCCTTCCGGCTCCCAGGCGCCGCGGTTGTTGCCGCGCTTGATTTGTTTGCCGAGCAAAATGGGTTTCAGCTTGTCGTTCCAGCTTTGCCAATCCTGACCTTGGGCCTGACGCATCGCCAGACTACCGTAGTACCAATAATAATAGTCCACCCGATTGTTGCTGGGCAATTGCTTCTGAATGAGGTTGAGGCACTGTTCCATTTTCGCGTTCTTAACCCCGGCGCTCAGCATTTGCTCGCAAAATAATCCTTCAGCAATCATTGCTGAGGAAGGCGTCCAGCCAGGGCGATATTGAAATCCTTTTCCCTCAACGCCGACTCCATCCAAGAATTTCCGCGCTTTCGTGAAGGCTTCTTCAGGAACTTTCATCCCGCCCAATCGCGCGCTTTTCAGGATCATCATTTGCCAACCGCTAATGGAGAGGTCGCCCTTTTCACTGGGATCTTCGCGGTGGGGTTTATAGCGCCAACCGCCGGACGTTGGGTTTTGTGCCTTGAGGGTGAATTCAAGAATGCGCTCGGCTGGCGCGCGTAGGCGTTCGTCTTTGGTCAGGTTGTATGCTTCCATCAGGGCAATCGAGGCGATGCCGTGGTCGTACATATTTCCGCGATAGCGCAGATCGCCGTTTTTCTCGACGCTCAACATCCAGTCAATGGCGCGCGAAAGAGTTTGTTGATAGGGGCCGGGCTCATTGTGTTTGGTGCCCCATCCCAGGAAGGCCAACATCGCCGCACCAGTGGCGGCGGTGGTGTGACTGGAGCGATGATTCCAGTAGCCATTTTTGCTTTGATTGCGTTTGAGCCATTCCAGTGCGAGCGCAACGGCGGCTTCAGTTTCAGGGCCACCGCCTTGGCGTTTCACGAAGTCGGCACGCAGCTTGGGGGTGAGGCGCAGTTCGTACGGATTCGCCAGTGGCGGTAATTCGGCCAATTCAGCCCCGGGTTCGTTTGCCACCAAAGCGGGTTGGGGATTCGGCTTCACCACTTGAAACGTGGGAATCGTTTGTGGCGTCCGTGTGACCGTGGGGGAAAATGAAGCGCGGCTGCCTGGGTTGCCGCTCATAGCCACGCGAACTGGTGCGGCGGAGGGTTGAGATTCATTGGGGCGGCTCGCATAAGCCCGCAACGGATGACGCCGCGCACCAGCAAAATGAACCGGCTGTGATACCGAATTGATCCGCGCTTGCGCCATCACCTGATCCGTGTTGGTTGGGTCTCCGCCCAAAGTCAATCCCCCGCCGGATGCTGCCGCCGGTGCCGTGACTGAAGGATTGCTTTCAATCCCTGAGGGCGTGGGGCTTTCCATTACCACTCGTGAACTTCCCCGTGAACCGGAAAGTGATGGTGCAAAGGCTCGGCTGCTCCCCGTGCCGGATATGCCAGCCACTTGATGCATGCCACGCGCCGAGCCAGCGGCGGCTCCCGTGCCGTAAGTGCCCGATGGCCCGCTCCTTGCAGAACCCCGCGCGCCAGTTGCGACACCCGTCATCGATTGCCCGGAGGCACTGGCCATTCCCCGGCCAGCTTCCGCGCGCGCGCCACTATTATTAACACCGCCGAGCGCAGAGCCAATTCCTGAAACTCCCGGTGTCGAAGGCGAAAATGAAGCACCCGTGCCAGAGCCGCTAACCGATGAATTAGAATTGGATGCCTGTGCCGAACCGGTGCCGGAGCCCGAGGTTTGGCTTGGGCTGTTCCGCGATGTGCCGCGCGAGCCAGTGGCCGCTTGGGCCATCGATTGCCCGGACGCGCCCGACATCGTTCGGCCTGCCTCGGAACGCGCGCCGTTACTCGCCACACCGGATGTGGATGCGCTGGCTCCGGAAACTGATGGCGAAAATGAAGCACCCGTGCCAGAGCCGCTAACCGATGAATTAGAATTGGATGCCTGTGCCGAACCGGTGCCGGAGCCCGAGGTTTGGCTTGGGCTGTTCCGCGATGTGCCGCGCGAGCCAGTGGCCGCTTGGGCCAATGACTGCGAAGAGGAAGAGGCGCTGGACATATCCCAGCCGGATTCCGCGCGGGCTTGGCTGCTGCGCACGTTGGAGGATGAGGCACTGTTGGAGGAAACTTGCGGGGAAAATGAGCTACTGGAATTCGCAGCGGCCACGGTGCCGGAAATGTTCGCGCTGTTTGCCGGTGCACTGGAAGCGTTGGCGGCTGAGGATGCACTCGGGGCGCTGCGAGCCGAGCTGCTGCTGCCGGTGGCGGATTGGGCCATCGATTGCGCGGTCGCCTGAGCCATTGATTGACCCGGCGAGGATTGGGCGCTTCGTTGGGTCATCACGGTGGAAGTGGCTGCGCGCGGGCTGGAGGGCGATAAAGCACTGCTCGCGCCCGAGGCACTCACTGAAGTGGGCGAATTCGCGCTATTGGCGGAAGCGGACTGCGCGGCCGCAGTTGAAGGCGCGCTGCGGGCGGCGCTCATTCCGCTTGCAGATTGCGCCATCTGCGCCATCGATTGCGCGGATGCCGCACTCATCGTTTGGCTGGACTCAGCCCTTGGCTGACTGGATTGCACCGTGGAGTTGGCCGCCTGCGAAACGGAGGGTGCCAAGGCACTACTCGCACCCGCGGCGGCGGGCGAACCGGGCGCAGCCGCGCTTTGGGCGGCTGCGGATTGCGCGGCGGAACTTTGCGGGTTACTGCGGGCAGCACTCATCGTGGATGCGGATGGAGCCGCGGATTGCGCGGAAGCTTGGGTCATACTTTGGCTGTTTTGCGCGCGGGCTTGGCCGCTCTGCACCGAGGCATTGGGCGTGGTAACCGAGGGCGAAAAGGAACTGCTCGATCCCGCCGCACTGGCGGCGGAGGAGGATTGGGCGCCGCTGGCGGAGGCGGATTGCGAAGATGCGCTGTTGGGGTTGCTCCGCGCGGCATTCATATTGGCGGAGGATTGGGCGGCCGCTTGCGAGGCAGAGGCGGAGGCCATCGGCGTCTCAAGAATGGAGTCTCGAATTTCCTCGCTCATTTCCTGGACGGCGGAATCCTCGCCATTGAGGGAAATGGTCAATTGCTGTTCGCTGCGACCGGCTTTGCGTTTGCCTTCAATGAACCAATCTTTTTCATAAATGTACCAACCGGTGAACAGCGCGGAAATTAGCAGGACGAGCAACCCAAACATGATGTGCCGCCGCTTGATGCCGAGCCGATCGGCCAAGGATTCAAACCCCCATTCGATGAGTTCCAAAATTCCTTTGAATCGAATTTTCATTAGCGGAGTTGGGTCGGTATGTTTCGGTTACTCGATGGGGCTGGTATCCCAGGCAATATTCGCGGAAGGAAACCCCGCTTGGCCGGCGGCGGCGAGAGCGGCAGTCGTTTGGCCGTGAAAGGCCTTGGCGTCACCGCGAATCACTACCCGTTGCTCGGGCTTTTCCTTGAACCGGTCAATGAGTTTCACACGGAGGTGATCCAAATCCACAGTCTCCCCCTGCACGCGATAGGATCCGTCCTGCAGGACATTGATGTAATAGGGGCGCTCTTTGCTTGTTAAGGACGATCCTCCGTGACGCGGCAGTTGGACTTTCTCTTCCTTCTCCTCTTTCTCAAAAGTGGAGGTGACCAAAAAGAAAATAATCAGCGTGAACAGAATGTCGATCAACGGAGCGACATCGACCCGCGATTCTGATTCTTCCTGTGGCGCAATTAACTTCATTTCACGTTTATGTCTGTCACCAAGGGTTCGGTTTCCGCAGTTGCCTCCGCTTCATTATCGAAGCCCGAGTCCGTCTGCGAACTTTCTTGGATGTCCTGTTCCGGCGTATCTCCTCCTCCAAAGGGATAGAATTTTCCCAAGAAAGCCTCCGCTTGTCGATTTAAATTTTCGCCAATTTCATCCACCCGATGGTTGAGCCATTGGTAAATAAACAGGAACGGAATAGCAATCGTCAGCCCCGCTGCAGTGGTGACCAGGGCCTCGTAAATGCCCTTGGACAAAATCTCCACTTTGTCCCCTGCCGCGCCCAGGCTTTGGAAGGAAGCGATCATTCCGTACACCGTGCCCATTAACCCCAGCAACGGCGCCACAGTAACCACGCTTTGCAGGGGCTTCAAGCCGCGCTTGAGGCGGCCCATCTGCATTGAGCCTTCGCGGGTCAAGGCATCTTCCACCGCCCCTTCGCCTTCATAAAGTCGCGCCAGCGCCGCCTGGCATATTTTTGGAAAAGCCCCTTGCGGGCGCTGACTGATGTCTGATTCGATTTCGCTTTTCAAATCATCAAAGGGCATCACGTGCGGATTCAAATGCGCCATTAACGTCTCATCGCGTTTTTCGTTATTCGATAAAATTATGACGTACACCTGCACGCCCGCTTTGAAGAAACCGTACAAAGCCAAAAGCGCCAGCGGCCACATCATTAATCCGCCGTTTTTGATCAACTCCCACAGAGTTTTCTTTTCCATCGACACCTGCTCGGGTTGTTCCTCAACGAGGGTGGAATTCACCGTCTCTCCGCCCGCTCCTGCCGGATTGTTGCTGGGTTGGGCCGAAAGCCCGGGCAGGACAAACAGGAAGGCCGCGGAGCACGCTCCGATGAGTAAGGATGATTTAAGAATTTCCATTGGAATCATTTGTAAAACTAATTAAGGCGCTTCAGTTGGGATTTGGCCGCAGTGGCGGCGGGGGTGTCAGGGTAGGTTTTCACTAAGCGTTGAAATTGCTGACGAGCGCGATCCCGATTATCCTGCCGCAAAAAGGACTGTGCCATTTCGTAGGCCGCTTTGGATTGCCAGGCGGGAAATGCGTAGAGCGCTTCCACCTTGGAAAACTCAATGATCGCCTTATCAAACTCTTTCATCTCCAGATAACATTCGCCGAGCAGAAACTGCGCGCGCGCGGCCACATCATCCCGGGTACCGTCGGCCACGGCTTTCTCCAAGGAGTCAATTGCGCCCGGATACTTTTCCTGATTCTGCATCGCCCAACCCAGCCCTTGGTAAGCCGTGCGAATCAAAACATGTTTCGGATTGTCCTTAATGAATTGTTCGTACGATTTTTGGGACGCCGGCCACTGTTCCAGTCGGGCTTCGGTTTCTCCAATTCGAATGAGTGCCTGTTGCTGGAATCGCGCCAGTTCTTGTATCCGTGCCGGCCCAGCTTTCGCCGGGGCTTTGGCGTTCAATGCCGATTTATAATTTTTGAGTGCGGCCTTGTTCTCTTTGTCTCTGGCGTCTCCTTCTTGCGAAATCGCCACCAACCGCCGCGCTTCGCCCGCTTGCCATGCGGCATCGATGGCCAAGCCCACCGGCGGACCCTTTAGCATTTCCTCAAATGCCTCAGCAGAAGCTTCGTGGTTTTTCTCCGAAAAATGCACGATCCCCAGCTTAAACAGAGTTTTCTGGCGCAACATCGGGTTGGGTTTTTTGTCCAACAACGCCGTGAGCCGATTCACCGCGGCGTCCCCGCCATTCTGGCCGCCTTTTTCAAATTCCAGTTCCGCAAGTTCAAAGGCCACATCATTCGCCATTGGGTGGCTCGCGTATTGCTCTAAAAACTCCTTGTAGAAAGGAATCGCCTCGGCGTCCTTGCCGCCAAAGCGCTTGCTTCGGCCGGATTGATATAAGGCCCGATGGTGCAAAGGCGAATCCTCCGACACCTTCTTGTAACTCCTGATGGCGTCGCCCCACTTTTTCAATTCCATTTGCGCCTGCCCAAGGTTGAAGGCGGCTTCGTAAAACATTTTGTGCTCTGAAAATTCAGCGATGAATTCGGCCAGAATTTTCTCCGCTGCACCAAAACGGCCCCGCTCATATTCGGCGATGCCTTGATACAATTTGGCGAGCGGGATAAGCCGGTGCCCCGGTGCTGATTTTTTCAATCCGTCACTCAATTGACCAAATCGTTTCGCAGCCCCGGCAGGATTTCGATTATTCAAATCCGACCACGCCAAAAAATAATCCGCATCGGCGCGAAGCGGATGGCGCGCCGGGATTTTATCAAGCGGCTCCTGAGCTTTTTCAAACCGACCGGCGTTAAAATGAATGATGCCCAGCTTCAATCGCGCGCTGGGTAGCGTCGGACTGCGCGGGCATTTTTGTTCCAGCAATTCATACGCCGCGATGGCTTTGTCAAAATCCGGTCGATCAAGAACCGAGAACGCCATCCCCGCGTTGTGCAACGCCACATCAGCGTTTAATGCCGTTTCGTTTCCCTTGGCAAACGCCATATATAACTTTGCCGATTTGTCCCAATGTTGAAGGCGATGATGGCTGTCGGCCACCAGAAATACCAACTGGCTCAACGCCGGTTCCTTGTTGCCAAGGATCGGTTCCAACGAGGCCAATGCAGCTTCCCATTGCTTCTGCGAATGCTGCAGCTTGCCCGCGTAAAACCGCGCCGTATCGGCCAACTTATGCCGGGCGTTGGCCTTGGCAAACGCATTGAAACGATCAACCGCTTCGATTAAGTGTTCGTCTTTTCCAGTGTAATAACTGTGGAAATAGCAGAGCGCCTCATTGTAGGCGGCGTCCGGTTGCCTTTCATTGTTTCTAAATTTGACCGTGAAGGATTTAAAATCCTTCGCCGCACCCATATAATCTTTGAGTTGGTTCAGGCGAATCATCCCCAAACTAAACAAGGCACTTGATGCGTCATTGCCTTCCAGCTTCGCGCCTAACGCAAATGCCTCGGCGGCGGCCTTGAAATTCCCTGTCCGCTCGAAGGCTTCGCCCGTGAACACCCGCACGCGTTGTTCCGCACCGGTCTTTTGAATCAACGCTTCAAATGCGGCTGCTTTATTGAGAACCGATTTCCAGTCGCTCTGGAAATAGGTCGCCTCTATTAGGCCCAGAAACACATCCGCCGCAATTTGCTTCCGCTCTGCATCCTTATTTTCGCCCAGCCATTTCTTAACATTCCCCTCATCCCAAGACCGGCTAAAGATTCCAGATTTGGAGAAGCCCAGCGAATTCAGGCTGGTTTCAAACGCGTCCTCCGCATCTCCAAAATCAGCCGGCACTTTTTTCATCAGCGCCTGTCCTAACAATAAATTCACCCCCACCGGATTAGGCAGATTTGGTCCGCGACTGTTGGCCGCCGCTTCTAATTCCCGCGCGGCTGCCGCGTAGTCTTTCATATTAAAATAGCAAAGCCCAAGTCCGTGATGCGCGTGGCCCGCCATTTCGTGCTTGGGAAATTTTTTAAAATATTCGAGATATCCCTTGGCCGCCGGCTCCCACAGACCCAGTCCCACCAACCCGGCCGCGCCTTCGTAAGCGGCTTCGGCTGCCTTGTTTTGGGCGGCAATTGTGGATGAAGGCAAAAGCACCATCAGTGTCAGAAGCACCCCACTGATCCAGTGAAGTGTTGCGTGAGAGTTCGTTGAGGGGGTTTTCATTCCGATTTAGTTTTCTATTAGGGGTTCAATTTTTCCTTCGCCTTTTCAGCGGCGCTGGAGTTTGGAAATTGGGTGAGCAGTTTATTTAATCTTTCCGTGGCCTCCGCCGCATCGCCTTTGCCTTCGAGGGCCAATGCTTGTCCTAAAAGCGCATCCGCCCGCCAAGGCTCGTGGAGCTTAAAGGCGTCCACCTTCGCGTACTCGACAATCGCTTCATCAAATTTTTCCTGAGCACGGTAAATTTCGCCACGCAAAAACTGCGCCTCCGCACCCACTTCATCGCCTTCCGCGCCCCGCACTGCGGATGACAGCGAACGAAGCGCGTCGTCGTCTTCGCCCTGCTCAATTTGCACCCGCCCCAGTCCGAGCCGAACTTTGCGGGTGAGTTCGTGACGCGCATTTTTGGTGAGAAAGGATTGAAATGCTTCGTCAGCTTTTTCCCAATCCTTCAACTGACTATGACAATGGCCGAGGCGAAACTGAGCCAATGCCAACCGCCGCCGATCGGTGTCCTCCTCGATAATTTTTCCCAACCGGCCGACGGCCTCTTTATATTTTCCGGTTTCGTATTCCAGCTCGGCCAATTCCAGCTTGGCGTCAGGTGCTTTGTCACTCTCGGGATGATTGGAAATCAACGCCTCGTATTTCTTCCGGGCATCCGCCACTCGGCCCGCCTTGCGTTCGCACCAGGCGGATTGGTAAAGGGATTCATCCTTCCATTCGGATTTGTCGCCCACCGCAAGGTGGCTTTTGATGGCCGCATCCCATTGCTCCTGCCCCGCCTGCGCTTGAGCGAGGAAGAAATGCGCGTCATCCGCCCGTTTGTGATTCGGGAATGCGTTGAAAAATCCCTCATAAGATTTTTGTGCGGCTTCAAATTTCTCAGTGCTGAGTTGCAACTCACCCACCTTTAATCGCGCATCGGCGGCATTCGTGTCTTTAGGGAAATCATTGGCGAGTTGTTCGAGCAACGCGATCGCCTCGTCCGATTGCCCCGCGGCTGCTTCGGAATAGCCCAGATAATAAATTGCCAGCGACTGATTGGGATCGCCTTTCTTTTGCGCCGTGGACTTCAGTACGTTCCGCACCTTGGCGTATTGTTTGGCTTCAAAATAAATCCGGCCGGCCATTACCGCGGCGTGGGAGTGATGAGTGCTCTTGGGATAATCCTCGGCAAGCTGTTCGTAAACAGCCAGCGCATTGTCAGTTTGCTCTTGAGCTTCCAGCGCGTGCGCGGTGCGGATCAACGCCACATCCGCATTGGGGGCGGTGGGGAAACGCGTGATAAAAAGTTGGAAAGAATCCACAGCCTTTGCCCAATCTTCCAATCGATAATGGCAACTGCCCATCAAGAAATCGTATTGTTGGAACGAATTGCCGATGCGTTTTTTGTCTGCCAGATTTTCCAATGCTGCCCGTGCATCCTTCCATCGTTCGCCAAAGAAATGGCATTCGCCAATATGCATTTGTGCTGCTCGGGCTTGGGCGTGATTCGGATGGGCTTTGAGAAATTGCTCAAAGGTTTCAGCTGCGTCGCCATATTTTTCGAGGAAAAACTGATTCTCACCTTGTAGAAAAACCACCGCCGCCGCCTCAAGATGCTTCGGGTACGCCTCCAGATAATTCGTGCACAATGCCAGCGCGGCAGCATAGCGACCGGTGCGGAATTGAGCTTGGGCGCTGAGGCGCAGGATCATTTCCCGTTGGCGGTGTTTCGGGTAGTCTTTCAGCAGCCGTTCAAACGCCGTGGCGGATTCAACGTACTGTTCGGCGCCAAAATAATTTTCCGCCAAATCCAAAAGCAATTGACCCATCAAAACATCACCGCGAAATTGTTTTACCGCGGGCACCAAAATTGCCGCTGCGGCAGCGTATTTTTTTTGCCGCTTGAATACCCGGCTGTGCCACAGGGCGATTGACGCATTCGCCCCCCGTTCCATAGCCAAACCGATGAAGACAAAGTCCGCCTCTTTGTAATTCCGATTTTCTAAATGAGCCTGCCCGAGGCTCAATCCCGCCGCGCTGCGGAGCCGGTGTTGCAGATATTGATCGCGAAATTTGCCAAATAACCCGGCGGCTTCCCGGTAGTTCTTGATTTGGAAATTTAAAAACCCTTCGCGGTACAGCGCGTCGGCCGCGTACTCGCCGGGCAGTTTGTGCGCCGCTGCGTATTCAGGGATTGCCTCTTTGATTTGGCCCAACTCGCGCAGTGATTCCGCGAGGAAGAATCGCGTTTGATGCGCGAAGGGCGCCGCGCCAACTCTTTGCTTCAACGCGCCCAGTTCTTTGGCTGATGATTTGAAATCACGCAGCATAAAACTCGCGTAACCGGTCTGAAATAATACCCGCCCATCGGCGCGCTGTTCTGCGGGCAATGCGGCCACCGTGGCTTTTACTGATTCCCATTTTTTCTGCTGGAATCGCGCTTCCAACAACCCCATCTGAAAGCCATCCAGGCGCGCCGTTGGTTTCAGCTTAAGGCCCGCGAGGAAAGCCGCTTCGGCGTTGGCTGGCTTGCGCAACATCAGCAAACTTTGGCCCCAATAATAGTATGCGCCGGCTTGGTCCGTTGAAGTTTTGCTCACCGCCAACTCGCCCATGAGCGCAGCGGCTGATGCCCATTGCTTTAACTGAATGTACGCAAGCCCCAATCCCCATTTGGAATCGGGAACCCGCGGATGTTTTGGTGCGGCTTTGAGAAATCTCCGGTGCTCCCGAACCGCCAGCGGGAAGTTTCCTTTGTCGTAATAATCTCTGGCTTTAAGGAATATGTTAAGATTCGGATCGCTCCCGTTTTGAGCGGAGACGGAATCGGGCGCGGCAAGGAAAATAACGGCGAGGAAAAGCAATGCACGCGCGTGCCAGCCCAATCCGCGGGGGGAGGTTTGGCAAGGTGCAAGGGTCTCCATAGTATAAGGTCGTTCCAGTTTGTTTTTTCGGCAACCGTTTTTATCAAAAAAAACTCGCAATCCCGCGTGTACGTATCAACGCGGGACAGCTGGAAAATTCGACGTAACGAACGGTGAATCCCATCAATTCCTTTCAACGAATTCGACAGCAGACCGGCGCATCAAAGCGGTTTCCTGCCCATAACACACCGGAAAAATATTGAAAGGTTATTCACATTCGCCGCACACCGCCGCGGCCTCTGGCAATTCGCGCACGCCAATCGCCTCGCCATAGCCGAAACCACTCCCCCCTAACGTGGACAAATCCACCTTGCCCCCGCGCCGCTGATACAGCCCCGGATGCACCGCGGCCTCGACGGTGGAAGCCGCAGGATAAAACTGCATCGCATTCGTTTCCACGCCCATAATTGTGCCCATCTGTGCGGACAGTCGGCAATGCGGCACTTGCGCGAGCATTGGGTTGGTCAAATCCTGTACCATCAGCCCCATTCCGTGTGCTTTCGCCCAGCACGCTGATAGCAGTGCGCCGGTTTGGGTTTTGCAGGTTTTGAGCGCCACGCCGGTCCAGCCCAGTTTGCGTCCCAGCCGCACGTGTTGCCAATCGTGCGCGCTTTCATCTAGGAACAGGGGCTTACGCTTGCTGCAACTGTGGGTGTCGATGGCGTGTTGCTCGAGGTCGTACGGGAACGGTTGCTCGACATACAAAAGCATCTCAAACAATTTCGGGTGCTCAGCGCGCAGGTCATCCAAAATCGTGTTCACATATTCCGGCTCGGTGACGGTGCAATTGAAATCGGTGGTCAACCATTCCACGCCGCCGGCTACTGCGATCTCGCCCACTTTGACAATGCGCGCGTAATCCCACGCTGCATCGGTGCCGCGCAGTTTTATTTTGAGGCACTTGAGGCCGTCGGTTTTTATCCAATCGGCGAGCAACACCGGATGCTCGTCATCCGGTTCGTTGCCGGTCAACTCGCTTTCATCGAGCGGGTCCACCCCGCCGACGAGATGCCACGCGGGTAATTGCGTGGACGGTTCGGCCACAAAAAAATCTTCCGGATATTTTCCTGCGAAGGAAACTGACTCTGCCGCCGGCTCCAAAAATTCCTCCAGCGAACGATTCATCCACTCGGCATTGTACGTTTTGTAAACATCCCGCCCGTGCAAATTTCCAAACGCGTCGTGCAGCGCGATATCAAAAAGTGAATTGCACACGAGCGCCCCGAGCCACGGCATCGGCTCCGTTGCTCCTTCGTTGTGCTGCTCGAGCAGCCCCGGCAAAACGCCTTCAATAAAATCCTGCCCCACTTCCATCGGATGCCCGCTCGCGGAAAAGTCCGCCCACGCGCCGGCCAGTGTTTCACAAAAGGCTTTCATCGCCTCGTGCCGCTCCTTGTAACCCAACGTGCTCGGCCAAACCCACGTGACGCTCAGCGGTGTTTCGCCCCAGCCGTCCGCGGTGCGACCGGCGGCATCGCGAACCGTCACCCGCGCGCGGGCGCACGTGACGTACGTCACCGTCTCCCCGCCAAACTTCAGCGGCATGCGGGTGTGGACAGGTAGAAAATAAAGTGCCGCGCCTATGGCGCGAATGTCTGTGGGTAAGCTCATATGATCGATGATCGCGTGAACGCGAAGGATGAAAACCAGTCGGCCGATTAAGTCGAGCTTTTCTCAGCCAATTCGGCGTCGTCCAGCTCAGGCACAGCGACAATCTTTGGGCGACGGCGTTGTAGAAAAACACCAAACCCAACGAGCCCCACCAACCCTCCGACACTCAATAACATCATCCGCCGCCGCGCCGCGAGGGCCTCGGGCGATTGCGCCGCCGCCAAGGCTTTGGCGTTTTTGATTTGCGTGTCGAGAATGCCCAGATGCACGCGCGCCATATCGCCCGCGCGGATTTGGCCACCGGGGCTGTTGCCGATGAAGCCTTCATTGCGATAGGCGATGCCAAGCGCTTTTTCCACAGACTCACGCGCCTCCACCAGTTTGCCTTCGGCCTGTCGATGGACGCCAATGTAATAATTTGCAAAAAATTCGCGCTTGGAGCGCTCCGTTGCATCGGGCGCGCCCTGCTCCACCGCCAGCCACACATCAGCCTCGGTGAGTTTGCCCGCATAAAAATTATAAAGCGCCTCCATCGGCACGCGTTTGTCCTCGCTCAGATTCACTTCCATCATCGCGCCACGCGCTTTTTCTAATCCATCCAAACGCGCTGTGCACATAAAGTGCCACAACGCCACTTCGACGTCTTGGGTGTTCGCCGTCCAGTGCCACTCGAATTGACTACGCCCTTCACTAAACTGCCCTTGCAACGCGTAGGCCACGCAGATCTGCCAGTGCAACGCCTCCTTTTCAGGTTTAAGGCTAATAAACAGATTCCAATCCGCCACCGCATCCTCCAATCGCCCGGCCTTGAAGTGGTTGCAACCGCGCAGTTGATACACGTCGGCAAAAGTAGGGTCGTACGAAATGGCGATGGTATAATCCTTCACCGCGCGTTCATCGAGGCTGAAGATATCCAGCAATTGCGCACGCTTGATGTAAGCAAAACGATTGGTGACATCCACGCCTACCGCGCGGTCCACCAACTCGAGCACCGCGTTGGTATTGCCCGCTTGCAAGGCGTCGATGGCTTGCAGGAAAAACTCCTCCTGTTCCACCTTGGGAAAAGCCACCGGCTTCTGATCGCGCTGGCCATTTTGCTGCGCCTGAAATTGCTGTGCCGCCACGCCTACCGCAAAGCACAGCACGATCGCACAAATTATTTTGGAATAACCTCCCCTCACCGGTGCGAATCTAAGGCGTTAACCCCACCCCGCCAAGGTCAAGCTATTCACAATGGTGAATATAAATGATCACAATGGTGAATACTTTCAGTTATTTTTCGACTTTGGTTTTTGGGATTGGAATTTTATTCAACTCCGCGTGCACTCGCGCCACGTCACCCATATAGCCATGATTATCCGCCACCGCCGCGGAGAGGCCAATGTATTGGTCGCGCAGTTTCTTTTCCCCCGTCGCCTCGTACCAAAGCCCAAGATAAAGATGCGCATAAAATAATTGCCGTTCCAATCGCGCACCCTTCACCCCGCCCGCGCGCGCCTTGGCCAAAACTTTTTTCGGCGTGCTCTTGCCGCCAAAGAGCGCCAGCACTTCCATCATCGGCACGCGGCCATCGCCCACAATGGGGATGAGTTTTTTCTTCGCTTCTTTAATTCCCTTCGCCCGTGCCAAACACAAAAAATGCCACACCGCATTTTCCACGTCATTGCGGTTCACCGTTTGGTGCCGCTCGAATTGCTCGTAGCCTTTCTTGAATTCGTTCGCATAATAATACGAAATGCCGCGCTGCCAATGATGCGGGTCTTGTCGCGGATACGCTTTAATAAACACGTCGAAATCCGCAATCGATTCCTTGATTTTTCCCAGCTTAAAATACGCCTCGCCGCGTTCCTGATGCGTGTCGGCGACGCGATCATTTTCCGGCTTCAACGCCAGCACCTTCGTGTATTCCGCCGCGGCTTTAGCGTGCTGACCCAGTTTACTGTGGAGCTGCCCTTTGAAATAGTGCAAATTCGCATTCTTCGGCTCCACCTCCACCGCCTTCGCCGCCAGCTTTAGCGCCTCGTCCGTTTTCCCTTCGCGAAACGCCTTCGCCGCCGCCTCCACAAATTTCAGCGCCGCCCCATCTTTATCCCCCCCCTGCACGCAATTAACATTCAAGTTCATCATCAACGCCAAAAAAATCCAAAAAACTTTCATCGGCAAAATTCTAACCACTTGTCCACCATTCGCAACCCAAAACCCTGGCCCCAATCCTGCAACTCAATGTTAAACCCGTGACAAACTGCCCGCAACCGCGTACCCCTTCGCGCGATGTTAGCGGCTTTATTGTGCACGGTTTTGTTTTCCGCCTCCGCCGTTTCGGCGCGGAAAACTACCGAGCACATCGGCGGCACCGAAGCCAACTTCACGCGGCTGATCTTCGCTCCCATCGTGCTCTCCGCCATCGCGTTTCTCTTTTTTGCAATTGGCGCGAAACATTTTCAGCCAGACATTTTCTGGCTGCTCTTTTTAAGCGGCGCCGTCGGCTTTGGCCTTGGCGACATCGCGCTCTTCCAGGCCCTCCAACGCATCGGCTCGCGGCTTACGGTGCTCATCGTCCATTGCGTCTCCGTACCGCTGGCGGTGGGCATTGAGTTCGCGTGGCTCGATACGCTGCCTTCGCTCCCGCAAATCATCTGCGCCGTCGTCATCCTCTCTGGCGTGGCCATCGCGCTCGCACCGCGCGAAAACCTCCACCTCGACCGTCGCACTCTTTGGGAGGGCATCGGTTGGGGACTCGTCGCCGCCTTCGGCCAAGGCTTCGGCGCGGGTGTCCTCGTGCGCGTCATCACCGAGTCCTTCACCGAATTCAACACCCTCACCGGCAGCGACGCCTTCCACGCCGGCCTCACCGTCGCCGTCCAGCGCCAGCTAGGCGGCATGGTTTTCACCGGCCTTTGCCTGTGGGCGCTGCGCACTTATATAAAGAGTCACCCCGATTCCCCCAGCGCCCGCGCCCTCACCAACCCCGCCAGCGACTGGCGCGCCGGCCGCCGCTGGCTCATCCTCAACGCCCTGGCCGGCCCCGCCTTCGGCGTCACCTGCTACCAATGGGCCCTGCTCAACAACCCCACCGGCGTCGTCCTCCCCATCGTCGCCATCACCCCGCTCGTCGTCATCCCGTTTGCTATTTTAATGAAAGAAGAAAAGCCAAGCTGGCGCGCATTGATTGGCGGAGTGATCGCAGTGGGCGGCGTAGTCGGGATGGTGGTTTTGACCCAGTCCCAATGATCGTTGAAAATTCCAAATTCCAAATTGACACCCCCCGCCTTCCCGCCTATATTTCCCGCCGAATGAACCTGCAGACTCAATCCAAGTCTTCGCGTCGACGCCGCCGTTAAGGTTGCGTTGGGTTCTCCTATTCTTTTCCCAATGCTCCCCCTCCCAAAGAGATGAAATCTTTTCATTCCATTGATGGTTCCATTATCGCCCCGCAAGGTTTCCTGACGGCTGGGTTGTTTTGTGATGTTAAACGGCTCGGCACCGGCAAAGGCAGCAACAAAGGGCAAAAACGCGATCTGGCCGTGATTGTCTCCGAGGTACCGGCCACGGCGGCGGGGATGTTTACGACCAATCAAATCTGCGCCGCACCGGTGAAGGTGTGCGTGGACCACATCGCCGACGGAAAGGCGCAGGCGGTCGTCATCAATTCCGGCAACGCCAATGCCTGCACCGGCCCGCGCGGATTGAAGGATGCGCAGGAAATGACTGCGCTCTTGGCCGAGGAATTGTTGCTCCAACCGGAGGATGTACTCGTCGGCAGCACAGGCCGGATTGGTCTGGAGCTGCCCATGCCGAACATCCGCGCCGGCATCCGGCAGATCGTCAAGGAACTCGATGATTCCCCCACCGCGGCGCACCACGCCGCTGAGGCCATCATGACCAGCGACACGCGGCCGAAAGAGATCGCCGTGGAATTTCAGCTCGGCGGCCAAACCGTGCGGCTCGGCGGCATTGCCAAGGGCGCGGGCATGATTCAGCCCGGCATGAGTCCCACCGGCGTGCGGCCCGCGAGCATGCCTCTGCATGCCACCATGCTCGCCTACCTCACAACCGACGCAAAAATTCCCGCCGGCGCATTGCGCAAGTGCCTGCGCGAGGCCGTGGCCAGCAGTTTTAATTGCATCACCGTGGATGGCGACATGAGCACCAACGACACTGTGCTCCTGCTCGCCAACGGTTTGGCTGGAAACAAAAAACTCAGCGCGCGCGACTTGAAAACATTTCAGGCTGCCCTGAATCACGTCTGCCTCGAGCTTTCCAAAATGATGGTACGCGATGGCGAAGGCGTCACGCGACTGGTCACCGTGCGGGTGCGCGGCGCCAAGACGCAGAAGGAAGCCGATGCTGCCGCGCGTGCAGTGGGCAACAGTGCGTTGGTGAAAACCAGCTGGAACGGCGGCGACCCAAACTGGGGCCGGATCATCGATACCCTTGGCTATTCGTCTGCGAAGGTGGTGGAGGAAAAAGTCGACATCGCCTACAGCGCGCCCGAAACCAAGAAGCTAACCTATTCCCTCAAGAAAGGCAGACCCACTCGGACGACCTTTGAGACCTTGTGCGCGGCCGTCGCGCCGACGGAGTTTGACCTGCACATTAACCTGAATCTCGGAAAAGGCCAGGCCACGCTCTACGCCGCCGATCTCACCGAGGAATACGTGGAATTCAACAAGGGCGACATCAGCGACCCCACATCGCTCGGAGGCTGACATGCAGGAACTCATCTCCAAAGCCGCCACATTGCTCGAAGCGCTGCCGTACATTCAGCGTTTTGCCGGGGCAACGTTCGTAGTGAAGTACGGGGGCAGTTTCATGGACAGTCCGGACGAAGCCGTGCGCACGGGTGTTGCGCGGGATGTGGTGTTCCTAGAAGCGGTCGAGATCAATCCGGTGGTGGTGCACGGCGGTGGTAAACGCATCAGCCGCGCGCTGGAAGCGTCCGGCGTGGAGACGCGCTTCGTCAATGGTTTGCGCTACACGGATGCCGATTCCGTGGCGGTGGTTGATCAGGTGTTGTCGCAGGAAATCAATGCCGAGATCGTGGAGATGATCAATTCGCTCGGCGGCGTGGCCAAGGGCTTTGCCGGCACGGATATTTTCACCTGCACCCGGCATGCCCCCGATAATCAGGATTACGGCTTTGTCGGTGAGGTCACTGCCGTGAACACTGCGCCGCTGGAGGAATGCATCGCCCAAGGCATCACGCCGGTGATCTCCCCCACCGCGCGCGATGCGAACGGACAAATTTACAACTGCAACGCCGATGTCGCCGCCGCCCAAGCCGCCATTGCGCTGGCCGCCAAGCGGCTGGTGTTCATGAGCGATGTGCGCGGGCTGCTGCGCGATCCTGACGACGATGCCACGCTCATTTCGCACCTCGACATCGCCGAAGTTGATGAACTGAAACAAGCCGGCATCATCGCCAGCGGGATGATTCCCAAAGTCGACAGCGCCGTCACTGCCATCAACGCCGGCGTCGACAAAGTCGCCCTCGTCGACGGGAGAATTCATCACGCGGTGTTGCTGGAAATTTTTACCAACCAAGGCGTGGGGACGGAAATTGTAAAATGAAAACCATTTCTCACCACAAAGGCACAGAGAACACAGAGGTTTTGAAAATGAACTTCTCTGCGCTCTCTGTGTCTCTGTGGTAAAATTAAAATGAGCGACTCAAAAATCCAACAACGCATTGACGCCCACGTCATCCCGACTTATGCGCGTTTCCCGATCGCCATCACTCACGGCGAAGGCAGCCACGTGCACACGGCCGAAGGCCGACGGTTGCTCGACTTGGGCGCGGGCATTGCCACCGCCTGCCTCGGCCACGGCCATCCTGAACTGGCCGATGCTCTGGCCGAACAAGCAGGCAAGCTGACGCATATTTCCAATCTGTACTACACCGAGCCGCAGGGATTGCTTGCGAAGAAACTCACCACGCTCGCGGGCGGCAAAGGCAAAGTGTTTTTCTGTAACAGCGGCGCCGAAGCCAACGAGGCACTCTACAAACTCGCGCGACTGCGCGGCCATGAGGAGGGTCAGTTTGAAATCCTAACCACACTCGGCTCATTTCACGGGCGCACACTCGCGGGCATTGCGGCCACCGGCCAACAGAAGGTGAAGGACGGGTTTGCGCCAGCCCTGGAAGGCTTCCGGCATGTGCCCTATGGCGATCTGGACGCCATGCGCGCGGCCATCACGCCGGCGACTGGCGCGATTCTTCTGGAGCCAATCCAAGGCGAGAGCGGCATCAATTGCGCCACGCCCGAGTATCTGCTCGGCCTGCGCGCGTTGTGCAATGAACGTAATCTGCTGTTGTTGCTCGATGAAGTGCAATGCGGCCATTTTCGAACAGGCAATTTTTTCGGCTGGCAAACCATCATGAGCGCGCATCCGGACTTCGCGCCGGACGCCTGCTCGATGGCCAAAAGCCTCGCAGCCGGTCTGCCGATGGGCGCGATCTGGGCGAGCGAACCGTTGCAGGATGTGCTCGGCCCGGGCACGCACGGCACCACCTTTGGCGGCACGCCGCTGGTCAGCGCGCATGCACTCAAGGCGCTGGAGATCATCGAGCGCGACGGCCTCGCGCAACACGCCGTGACGCTGGGGAACCATTTGGCCGGGAGAATCCAAACGCTGATCGAGGCGCATCCCACCGTGCTGAAGGAAGTGCGCGGGCTCGGCCTGATGATCGGCATCGAATTGGCCGAGGGCATCCCCGCCTTTGCCGATAGCAAACGGCCCGCTTCCGTGCAAATCGTCGAGCGACTCCACGACGCTGGTCTGCTCACCATCCCAGCCGGCGCGCGGGTCTTTCGTCTGTTGCCGCCATTGAACCTTTCGCAAACCGACGCCGATGAAGGTCTCGCCATCATCGAGGGTGTCATTAAGGAACTAGCATCATGAAACATCTGTTAAGCATTGAGGCGATGGACACCGCGTCCATCGAGACCATTCTGGGAAATGCCACTGTCATCAAGGCGCAACGCGGCGACAGCCAACACCAACCGCTCGCCGGCCAGACGTGGGCGATGATTTTCACCAAATCCTCCACGCGCACCCGCGTGTCCTTCGAGACCGGCATCCGCGAGCTCGGCGGCGGCGTAATGTTTCTCAACGCCAACGACCTGCAACTTGGTCGTGGCGAACCCATCCAAGACACCGCCCGCGTGCTCGGCCGCATGGTGCACGGCGCCGTCATCCGCACTTTTGCCCAGAGCGATGTGGAGGATTTCGCGGAACACTCCGGCATCCCCACCATCAACGCCCTAACCGATGCCGAGCATCCCTGCCAAATCTTGACTGACATTTTCACCTACCAGGAAGCCCGCGGCCCGATCGCCGGCAAGACCGTCACCTTCATCGGCGACGGCGCCTGCAACGTGCCCATCAGCTGGATCTGGGCCGCTGATAAACTCGGCTTCGAGCTGCGCATCGCCGCACCCAAAGCCCACCAGCCTTGCCCGGACCTCATCACCAAGGCCGGCGGCAATATCACCGTCACCGAAGACTGCAACGCCGCCGCCGAAGGAGCCGACCTACTATACACCGATGTCTGGGTCTCCATGGGCATGGAAGAGGAAACTGCCCAACGCGAGCAAGACTTCGCCGGGTACCAAATCAATCAAGCCCTCGTCGCCCGCGCCAACGAAGGGGCCCTCGTCATGCACTGCCTCCCTGCCTACCGCGGCAAGGAAATCGACGCCCCCACCCTCGAAGCCCACGCCGACACCATCTTCACCCAAGCCGAAAACCGCCTGCACACGCAGAAATCGATTTTGAATTGGTTGGTGAGTTAAGGGATTCATCTCGACCCTGCCAAAGACACTGTGCCAAGCTGACGCCGATGGCCCCTGAAGCCCCCAATCAACCCGTATCCAAACCGAAGCCCAAGCGCATTAACCTGCGCCGGCCGGATATCATGGAGCAAGTGAAGGCGCAGGTGCTGACGCATTATCGCAGTGACTTGGTCGATCGACTGCGGGCCACAGGCGAAGTGACGAGCGTTGACGCGCGGATGACGATTAAGTTGGCGAAGGAGTTTGGGTTTTGTTACGGGGTGGAGCGTTGCATTGATTTGGCGTATGCGGCGTTGAAGGTTTTCCCGGACAAGCCGCTTTATATTCTTGGCGAGATTATTCATAACCCCGAGGTGAACGATCAGATTCGCGATATGGGGATTCGCTTTCTTTCGGGCCCAAACAAGGTGGCGGATATTGATGATCTCGGCGCGGATGACGTGGTGATTATTCCGGCGTTCGGCACGGAGGTGGCCACGTTGGAGAAGCTCAAGGCGAAAGGTTGCCAGTTTGTGGATACGACCTGTGGCGATGTGATGAGTGTTTGGAAGCGTGTGCGTAATTACGCCAAGGAGGAGGTCACGAGCATTATCCACGGCAAGGCGTATCACGAGGAAACCAAAGCCACGAGCAGTCAGGCGACCGCCAAGAACGGCCATTATCTCGTGGTGCTCACGTTGGATGAAACGGATTACGTTTGTGATTACATCGAAAACGGCGGCGACAAGGCGGCGTTTCTGAAAAAATTTGAGGGCGCATTTTCGGAAGGCTTCGATCCCGATCAACATTTGAAAGCCGTGGGCGTCGCCAACCAAACCACGATGATGCGCAACGAAACCGAGGAGGTGCAGCGCCGCATCAAATCCGCCATCGAACGCAAGTTTGGCGAAGAGAAAGCAGAAGACCATTTTCGATTTTTCGATACCATCTGCGGTGCCACGCAGGAACGACAGGACGCGCTGGACGTGCTCCTGCAAAAACCAATGGACCTTTTGCTCGTCATCGGCGGCTACAATTCCTCCAATACCGCGCACCTCGCCGAGATGGGCGAAGGCGTGCTGCCGACATTTTTTATCAAGAACGCCGACGAGATGGCGGATGCCAATTTGATCCGCCATTGGAATCAGCACACCAATCAAGTGGACGAAACCCGCAACTGGCTGCCGGACGGCACGTTGACCATCGGCGTCACCGCCGGCGCCTCGTGCCCGAATAATCTTATTGAGGATGTGATTTGCCGATTGCTCGAATTGCGCGGTTCATCGGCGGATGAATTTCTTTCCAGCTGAGGGCCATGCCCTATTCCCGTTCCCAACTCGAAGACAACGAGCGCAAGACGCTTTCGCCCTTCGCGCAGTTCAGCGCTGATTCCCGCGGGCGGGCGCACGCCGAGGAGCCGCATCAGTGGCGCACGCATTATCAGCGCGACCGCGATCGCGTCATCCACTCCCGCGCGTTTCGGCGGTTGGAATATAAAACGCAGGTTTTCTTGAATGGCACTGGCGATCACCTGCGCACGCGGCTCACGCACACGATGGAAGTTGCCGCCGTCTCGCGAAACATCAGCCGCGCGCTCGGCCTCAATGAAGACCTCGCCGAGGCCATCGCGCTCGCGCACGATCTTGGCCACTCGCCATTCGGGCATAAAGGCGAGAGTGCGCTCAACGCCTTGATGGCTGATCACGGCGGCTTCGAGCACAACCGCCAAAGTCTCCGCATCGTCGAGGAGTTGGAGCAAAAATATCCCAATATCAACGGCCTCAATCTCACGTGGGAAACACGCGAAGGGCTCATCAAACATTACACCGCCTACGATCACCCCAGCAAACGCGAAGGCTTCGACGCCAAATCCAGCTCGCTCGAGGCGCAAGTCGCCAACCTCGCCGATGAGATTACCTATTACAGCCACGACCTCGACGACGGCCTCGACGCAAATTTACTTTCCGAAGAGGAACTCAAAACGAACGTCAAACTCTGGCGCGACGCCGATGCCGCCATCCGCGCCGAGCACGGCGAACTCGCCGACGAATGCCGCCGTTACTTCATCATCCGCTGCCTCATCGACAGCCAAGTGCACGACGTCGTGGAAACCAGCGGCGCGCTCATCCACAAAGCCGGCGTGTTGAGCGTTGACGAAGTGCGGCTGCAGGAAAACCCCCTCATCCAATACAGCGCCCAACGCCGCGAAACCAATCTCGAATTGCGCGAGTATCTTTACGAAAATCTGTACTTCAACCCCGTCGTGCACGAGCCCAACAAACGCGGCGTGAAATTGCTTGAGGAACTCTTCGCGTATTTTCTGGAACACCCCGAACAAATCGGCAGCCAATCCCGCGCCCGCATCGAAAGCGAAGGGCAACACCGCGCCATCTGCGATTACCTCGCCGGCATGACCGATCGCTACGTCGTCATCGAACACGAGCGGTTAGGGCTATAAGTAAACGCCGTGAGGCAGGGCGTGCTCTCCGGGCGTGAGGCAGGGCGTGCTCTCCGAGCGCGCCGTAGCGGTTTCGGAGAAACCGCCCTACCATTTCTCCTCTGCGCACTCTAGGCCTCTATGATTAATCCAACAGCGCGCCGTATCGCACGCCGCGCATTGATGGGCGCAGCGTTTGAAATCCGAACTGCTCCATGACCGCTTCGTAAATGGCGGCTCCCATGAGCAGAACATCGGCCCGATTGGCGGACATGCCCGGGAGTTCCCGGCGCGCCGCCAGCGGCAGCGACCAGAGCTTATCCGCGAGCTGTCGAATTTCCCCGACGGTCACCTCGCGCTTTTCGATTTGTTCGATCGACAGATCACGTGTTCCTTCCAGGAGCCGAGTGAGAAACTTCGGCGAACCGCCGGAAGCTACCAGCATACTAGGCAATGGGATGCCGCGCAATTGCGGCACAACGGCAGTTTGTAGAAATTCAATGATGGAATTGCGAACCGCCAATCGGTCGGCCTCAGTGGGCGGATCTTGGGGGGGAAACTTGTCCAGCCAGCGCACCGTGCCGAGCGGATGGCTTGCCTGTGTGAGCAAATTGCTCTCATTGGCCACGAGCAGCTCGGTGCTTCCCCCGCCGGCGTCCATCACCGCCACTGTTCCGTCTGCAAAATCCGGATGCGTGCGCACCGCACGGAGGATCAGGTTCGCCTCTTTTTCACCCGAGATAATTTCCAACTCGAGCCCATACGCGGCAACCGCCCGCGCGAAGTCCGCGCCATTCGCCGCCTCGCGGGCGGCGCTGGTGGCGAGCACCCGAAGAGATCCCGCGCCGAGTTCGGATGCTTTTGCGGCAAATTTGCCGATCACACGGGCAGTTTCATCGATGCGCTCCGGTTGCAGTTTGCCCGTTTCGAACACCCCTTTGCCCAGCCGGGTTTGTTTGCCCTTTGCCTTCACGGGCAAGACTTGCCCTGCCGACACATCGGCAACGAGGAGTTTCACGGAATTACTGCCCACATCGATCACGGCGCGGCGGTTTTGGGTTTGGTGTTCAGGGGGAGTGTCCATTAGATTGCGCGCGTGTTTGCGTTCTTCATCCAAAATCTATTCGAGCCCGAGAAGCAACTGTTTTTCGGTTGCGTGGTGGTCACGGTCATCATTTCCATTGTGCTGCACGAGCTGGCCCACGGCTGGGCCGCCATCTGGCAGGGCGACGATACCCCGCGCCAAATGGGCCATATGACAGCGGATCCCATGGTGCACATGGGCGGGTTTTCGATCCTGATGCTCGTACTGGTGGGCATGGCGTTCGGGTTGATGCCGGTGAACCCGCGTAACTTCCGCAGTCGCTATGGCGATGCGCTGGTTTCAGCGGCGGGCCCGGCGATGAATTTTCTATTAGCATTCATCGCCCTCACCGCGCTTGCGATTTGGATAAACACTGCAGGCGGCGCGATTGAAGGCACGGCGCGAAACGGTCAATACTTCCTGCAAATTTTCGGCATCACCAACATTGCCCTTGGCATTTTTAATCTGCTGCCCGTGCCGCCGCTGGATGGCTCGACGGTGCTGGGAAATTTTGTGCCCGCGTACAAGCGCTGGCTCGACTCGTTAGGCAATCCCACTTGGATGCTCTTCATCGTGTTTATGATTCTGTGGAATGCGCCGTATGAATACAATCCCTTCGGCATCGCCAACAATGTGATGGACGCTTATCTGTCATTGTTTGGGCTGGGCCGAGGCTAACGCTTGCACGCGGTGCAGCCGACGGGCATACTCCGCACCTTTAATGACTGAAATGAGCAAAACTCCTATTCGAATTGCGGTGACCGGTGCGGCCGGTCAAATTGGTTATGCACTTTTATTCCGGATTGCTTCGGGCCAAATGTTTGGGCCGGATCAACCGGTGGCGCTGAACCTCATTGAGATCGAACCCGCCCTGCCCGCGCTGGACGGCGTGTGTATGGAGCTGGACGATTGCGCCTTTCCACTGCTCACCGACATCGTGCCCACCGCGGATTTGAACACCGGCTTCAACGGCGTCAACTGGTCGCTTCTCGTCGGCAGTGTTCCGCGCAAGGACGGCATGGAACGCGGCGATTTGCTGGGCATCAACGGCAAAATTTTCACCGGCCAAGGTCAGGCCATCAACAACCACGCCGCAAGCGACACACGCGTGTTGGTCGTCGGCAATCCGTGCAACACCAACTGCCTGATCGCCATGAACAACGCGCCGGACGTGCCCAACGACCGCTTCTTTGCCATGACGCGCCTGGACGAAAACCGCGCCAAAACGCAGCTCGCCCAAAAAGCCGGTGTGCCGGTCACCGCCATTTCTAATATGTGCATTTGGGGCAACCACTCGGCGACGCAGTATCCGGATTTTACTAACGCGCAAATCAACGGCGCACCCGCCACCGACACCATCGCCGATCGCGAATGGCTCGAAGGTGAGTTCATCAGCACCGTCCAAAAGCGCGGCGCGGCGATCATCAAAGCCCGTGGCCTCTCGAGCGCCGCCAGTGCGGCCAATGCGATTGTGGGCAGCGTGCGCTCCATCACCGAGCCTACTGCCAAAGGTGATTTCCACAGCGTCTGTGTTTGCTCCGATGGCAGCTACGATGTGGAATCCGGATTGATTTCCTCTTTCCCCTGCGCCCATCGCGACGGCTCATTTGGGATTGTGCAGGATGTCGCCATCGACGATTTCAGCCGCGCCAAAATCGATGCTTCAGTGAATGAACTGAAGGAAGAGAAAACGATGGTGGCCAATCTATTGAATTCACACTGATAGGCAGGATATTCAGGATTCATTTCAAAAATTCCTGAGCATCCTGAACATCTGTGTTCAATCCATTTTAACAATCTATGTCCGACCTCGCCCAATTTATTGACCACACGCTGCTGAAGCCTGACGCCACTCGGGCGCAGATTGAAACTTTGTGCGCCGAAGCCGCCGAGCATCATTTTTCCACCGTGTGCGTGAATGGCAGTCGGGTGGAATTGGCATATTCGTTGCTGGAGGATAGCGACGTGCAGGTAGCCACGGTGGTGGGGTTTCCGCTGGGGGCGACGGAGGCGGATGTGAAGCGCTACGAAACCGAAGCAGCGATTGACGCGGGCGCGGGTGAGATTGATATGGTGATGAACGTGGGCCGCTTCAAGGATGGCGACCACGATTTTATCGTGCGCGAGATTCGCGATGTCGTGGAAGCGGCGGATGACCGCGTGGTGAAAGTAATCCTGGAAACGTGCCTGCTTTCTGATGACGAAATCGTGCAAGCGTGCAAACTGGCTGTCCAAGCACAGGCGCATTTTGTGAAAACCTCCACCGGCTTCGGCAGCGCGGGCGCGACGCTGGAACACGTGCAGCTGATGCGCGAGACGGTGGGCCAATTCGCCGGCGTGAAAGCCGCCGGCGGCATTCGCAATGCCGCCGATGCGCGTGCGATGATCGAGGCCGGCGCCACGCGATTGGGCACCTCCGGCGGTGTGGCGATTGTGGGCGACACGGAAAACCCTAACGGGTATTAACCAACACGCCAGCCCCCTGCACGGTTGATGATTGAATTTGCGTCACAACTCCGGTAGACTTTTGGCAACCTCCGCTGGTGCTTTAGCCCCAAAATGGATCTAAAATTTGCATGCCCAACCTGCCGGACTGAGTTGACCGTGGACGACACCGCGGCCGGCCAATCCTTTGCGTGCCCCTCGTGCAGCGCCAAGGTCACCGTGCCCGCCAGCCAACCAACGCAATCAACCGCCAGCCCGCCGCCCCCGAGCAAACCCGCCCGCGCAGCCAGCCCACCACCGCCCCGCCCCCCCCGCGGCCCCGCCCCCCCCCCCCCCCCCCCCCCACGCCCCCCCCCCCCCCCACCCACCCCCACCCCCCCCCCCCCCCACTCCCTTCCCCCCCCTCACGACCACGCCCCCCCACACCCCCCATATTCCTCCCGCTTTCATCCGGAGCACCCACGGCTGAACACCC